>Ga0208266_100007_pt1 | contig 348331 bp, 292 predicted proteins | sample LakWasMet67_HOW9_2_FD_183897 | JGI IMG/M metagenome (GOLD analysis project Ga0208266, IMG submission 183897) | Freshwater sediment methanotrophic microbial communities from Lake Washington under simulated oxygen tension - Sediment Metagenome... | ecosystem: Environmental > Aquatic > Freshwater...
GGTTATATGAAGCCAGCCGCATTTAGTGAGAAACATAACAATGATAACTGAATGTTTCTAATTTCGAACTCATATGTCTGACAGAAACCAAATGCCACCTTTTAGCAATTTGTATAAATTGCCAGTTACTGAGATATAACGATTGTATTTAATTTTGTTCTATATTAGTATAACATAAAGTTACTATAGTGTCTAAATTATACAGAATATATTTATTAATTGTCACTTTTATTTGTCTTACAGTTTTCAATTGTAACAGTCAAAACCTCATTGTTAATGGTGGTTTTGAAAATTATAGTGCATGTCCATCAGCTAGTGGGCAACTAACATTGGCAGTTAATTGGTTCAATCCCGCTAGTGGTACTCCAGACTATTTAAACGCTTGTTCATCTTCTTTAGGAGTCCCAACAGCTGGGCTAGGATTTCAATATGCAAACTCAGGAAATGCTATGGTTGGTATTTGGGCATTCTGTGATGTGTTCAGCGATGCTAGAGAATATATTCAATGTCAATTAACTTCGCCTTTAATAACAGACAGCACTTATTTATTTGAATATTATGTAAATCGTGCAAATTGGTCAAATTTTGCGGTTAATAATATCTCATGTTTGGTTTCGACAAGTTCTACTTTTACATCAGGTCCAAATGGTTTAATAACTGCCAACCCACAAATTTTAAAATTTAATAATGATATAATAATAGATACATTAAAATGGGTAAAGACTTCGGCAATATATAATGCAATCGGCGGTGAAAATTATATTACCATTGGAAATTTTAAAAATGATGCGCTTACAACCTATTCCAATGTACCAGGTAATAGTTCATCTTGTGCTGCTTACTATTTAATAGATGACGTGTCATTGGTTAACATTACAACTCCTCAATGGCAATATCGTGATACGATTATTTATTTAGGCGACAGTGTTTTGATTGGCCCAGCAATTACAGGCTTAAATGTAGACTGGTTCGATATGAGTTCTACGTTTATAAAAAATGACCCTGCGATTTATGTAAAACCAACCATTACGACAAGCTACCAAGCCATTGAGTCATTTAATAACGTTGTTTATAACCATACGGTTACCGTAACGGTTTTGTCTCCCGTAAAAGCAACTGAGTATAGTAAATTGCAAGATAACGTAAGCGTATTTCCTAACCCAACATGTGGTCTAATAAAAATTACTAGTAAGAATTTAATAACAAATAAAGATGGATTTATTATTAAGATTTGTGATGTATTTGGAAAAGAAATAATTAATGAAGTACTGAAAGAAGAACTTGATATTTCTTCTTTCGACAAAGGTGTCTACACATTATTGCTTTTTAAAAACAAGCAGTTAGTTGTCACGAAAAAAGTGATGAAAAATTAAGTTTTGTGTCTAAAGTAAAAGTATAATTTTCCAGTCGGCTGGTTGCATATAACGTTTTCGCGCTTTATTTCAGTTTGGGATTTGAAACACTGTCTACCGAAATGCTACTAACAAAGCTAAATGTTTTTTAGCCATTTGCAAAGCATAAATAACTGTCCTTCCCGAAGGGACAACTTTTGCAAATGCCTTATACTTCCGCCCAAATTGAATAAAGCGTGTGTTACCAGAAGTGCACCCTACACAGTTTACACACAGGTACGTGTCTGCCGAACTAAGCAGTAACGCGTCTATGCGGTTAGTTGGTTGCCGAATGCTTTTTTTGGAACACAGTTTTTAGTTTTTTATAGCGCTATAGGGAAAGCGGTTTGGAAAACCGCCAGTTCTAATTACGTCTTGTGAGGAGCGTGAGCCATTTTGCAAGCTTATTTGGCGCAAGGAATAAATTATTTCCTTTAAAAAAAAGCGACCAAATGGGCTTGCAAAATGTAGGGGAGATTACACACAGGTCGACACACTTAGCTTTATAAACACAGCTCGACAAGTTGTGGCGGTTTAGTTGTCTTAATTTTAAAATGTTGACAGTAAAGATTTGTCAGCACAAAGAATAGAGAACACAGGTCGGAATAAACAAAGTTTATTTACAAGTAAAGGTTTTACAGTTTGACATATTAGCTGCACGATTTGTAGTGTCTTTTTGAAATACTGAAGTAAAGATAAATTTCAACGAATTATAATTTTTAAGAGTCGAAGAAAACTAACGACAGTAGCAAGAAAATAGTTCGCAGTTTGAAATAACATAAAAATTGTTGCTCCAAGAGATTTAGTTGATTAAAAAAAACATTTAATTTTCTGACAAAAAGGTTTGAATGAGTGAATTAAATTAAAAATGGATTAGCTTATAAATGAAGTTGATTGCTAAGACTAAATTATTGAATGAAGTATTGATTTACATTTGTTAACTATCAAATAACTTTTTGTAAGAAGTTATTTGATAGACTGCTAAAAACATAAAGTTGATGAAACTAAAACTCTTAAAGTTTGATTTGGATTAAGTGCATAAAAAAATCCAACTTGTAAGGTTGGATTTTTAAGGAAGGGATTTAAAATTTATTTAGGTATTACTCTAACAAATTTTAATGAACTAACTGCGTGGTATTGTGGGCTTGATGCTCCGTACAAACTTTTGATATACGCTTTAGTTAATTTAACTAAGTCTAACATTCCTGTACCTTTTGTATAGAAGATGTTATTTCTATCAATACGAGCGGCTTTTAAATTTGCATAGCTCGTATTAGCTGCATTGTTAAGGGTTGTTAAGTTAGTTAATTGAGTTTGTAATGATGTTACTTTTAATGCTACCTCGTTAGGGTTATAGGTAGGAACACTTTGTAAGATTAAAATCATTTTTTCGAAGTGTTGTAACTTATTATCGAAACTTTGTTGTGATGTTGAAATAGAATTTGTTTCGACTGTTGTAACTGGAGCATTTGGGTCTGGTGTATCGGGTGCAATTACTTTCCCTGAATCTGCTTTAGTTAACTTAGAACCTGAACTTCTAAATTTGTTAACTTGAAAAGCAAAGTCGTCGATAGTTTGTTGAACGATACCCAAACTTTGCAATGAAGCTAGAATTTGAGTTGCTTGCTTTGCTAATGGATCAAATGCTAATTCACGAGCATTTGTAGCGTTTTTCCAAGTAGTAAATAAGTTATTTACGGCAGTTAATTTAGAATTAGCAGTTGTATACAATGTTGCTAATACTGCCGCTTTAATAGCGTTATTACTTGGGTTATAAGCTACACCATAAGTAGCAATTTGTTGGTTTAATTTTAACAGGTTAGCTACATTTTTAGCGTGGCCTGTTTCGAAGAATGTTGACATTTTATTAAGTATTAAATTGTTTAATTATTATTTCGATGTTCTGCTTTACTTTAAGAAAACGAGCAAGGAAGAGAAAGAGTTCGGATGATTATCATATTTTAGGTGGCATAATGTTTTTGTTTATTGTTGGGTTATAACGAAGGATTATGCCAAACAGTACATTGCTTTTCTAAAGTTTTGTTAAAACAAAAAAGCCACTTTGTAAGTGGCTAGTTTTTGAGAATAAGTGGTAGCTTTTTAACGTAATTAGATAAAAGATTTGTACATTGACTTTATAAAATTTATATATATGCTTAATTTTAGAAATATCTTTTTAGGATTTGTTTTGTTTTTCAATCTTGTTATAAATGCACAAGATAAAATAGCAAAAGATTCGACAATAGAACTTGATATTCAAGTATTAGTTGATGATAAAATAATAAATGATTCAACTTATGTATTAGATATAATAAATCAAACGACAGAAGAGTTCACAAGGATTGCGGCAAAGGATAGATTTGTATTAACCTTAAACTATAATTCAAAATATGAGATTGCGGTAGGGTACAAAAAAACAAATGTTAAAGTGATTACAGTCGATACTAATGCACCTAGAGACCGATGGTATATACAAACCTCTGTTAAATTAAAAACTTCAAGAAAAAAGAAAAGAATAATTGCAGGAAGTATTGTTTATGACTACAATATGAAAACCTTTTTAAAGAAAAAGAAGTAGATTAATTTAGAAGAATGTTTACGGGCTTTATTATACCCCTTAAAGCTAATTTTTTAGAATTTATTCATATACTTACATAAAAAAAATAAAAAAATGTTTTTTTATATTTCACCAGTAGAGAAATTGGATACTGAGTTTTTTGAACTAAAAAGCTTAGTTAAATCATTAAAACTTAATGAAGAAAAAAAGTATGTTAATAAAAATGATGAAAGTCATTTTAATGAGCTAGAGAATATTATAACTAATGAACCTATATATAATTACAAAGAATTGCAGTTTAATATTAACAGACAACTTATTTTGGTTAATAATGGCTCTTTGACAACCAAATATTTTATAAATGAAGACGGTACTTACAAGGAGTGTTTTATGGGTGATTTAGTTAAACCTTGGTATAAAATAATTTATTTTTATGACAATCTTGGCCAAATAAAAGAAGAGGTAGTTTATAATCATTATATTTTTGAATTATACAATGAGTGGGATATTGAGGGAAAACCAATTTGGACTGATAAACCTAAAATCACTGAAAGATTGCTTTATACTTATAATGAGAATGGACAATTGGAAAAAAGGATAAAAGATAAAGTGGGAAATAATACACCAACTTTAATAACTAAATATGATAAATATGGTAATATAATTGAACAGATAAATTCAAACTTTATAGGAAGTGTTTTAAATTATCATAAATTTTATAAGTATAATAATGATAATTTATTAATTAGTAAAGAATGGACTGATTACTCTAGTATTAGTTATGCGGATACTCAGGTAACTAAAGATAATTATGGAAATTATCAATTAGTTGATGCATTGAAAAAAACAGAAAACCTTTTTCATACACTTTGTAGTTTTACCTACAATGAATACGGTGATTTTTGTTCAAAAAAAATTCTAATTACTACAAAAAATGGCATTTCTTATGAAAATGAAATTATTTACAAATATCAATATGATGGAAATGGCAATTGGGTTGAAAAATATGGCTTTATTGATGGAAAAGAAGTATATAAAGCAAATAGAATTATAGAGTATTTTGATTAACATACTTTTATGAAAAATCGAAAAACAATTAATTCATATTAACATATATTTTTACATAATTGAGTGAAGTGTTATTTTGGATTATTGAATATTGGCATTAAAAAAAATATTATGTTTAAATTTATTTTGCGTTACATATATCAAAAGCGCATAATATAAACATAATAATAAATGACATTTTTAAAACAAAAAGTTAAAACGGAAGAATCAATTTATGGGAATTGGATTTTTAGAAGTAATGAGGTGAATATTAGCATTAAAATTACAAATAGAGAAGTGACCTTAATTACAAAGCCGAATGGTGAATCCCCAAAAGAAGAAAAATTTGATGTAAATAATGAATGGTTTAATGAACAGTTTTTGTTTCTTAGTGGTGATAGAAATTATTATATCAAATTTGCAAATGAGGAAAAAATGATTTTTGGAAAAATCGAAGCCCTTACATTAAATAAAATAATATGGGAGTTTGATTTTTTAAGAGTAAAAATTAGTAATTGAATTTTAAAGAGCCCTGTAGGGCTCTTTTTTTTATCATTTTAGCTTAATTAACTTTCGCAAGCTTGTGTGTTTTATAAAGAAAAGTAATTTATTCAGTAATAACAAAATATATTTTATTAAACTCTAGTAAAGCGATAAATTCAGAGCCACTATAATAAATATATGGTTGGAAAGCTGACTTTGCTATTTCAGTTTCTTTATTGTATTCACTAAAATTTAAGCTAAAGTTCACAATTTTACAATATGCAAGTTCGTAATATTTTTCCTTCCATAAATTTATATTAAAATCAGTTTTTTTATATTCGCTAAGAGCTTCCTCAGCTAGCTTATGATATTGAAGCATTTCAAATAAGTACTCATATTTACTATAGGAACTAGTAAAGTTTTGAAATTCAAAATATAGATATTGATCCGAGCATATTTGATATAACTCTTTGTAACTATTTAACCATTTTTCTATTTTTTTATATGTTAGAGGTTTTATTAATTCGTTTACTTCTTGAAATGCAATGTCACATTTATATTTAGTCATCACATATTCTGTATTAGGAATAAAATCAGCCCTTTCATCCAATCCGAAAAATATATCCATTGGAGATAAATTCTCGACATCTGCTAGAGATTTAATATCTATATCATTAGAAATACTAGTAATAATGCCATTATTTTCGATTATTATAAATTTAGGTTTATGGGCATAAATTTTTAAATTCAAATAATATGTATTTGGATATTTTTTACTAACAATTACATGTATATTTTCATTCCAACCCCCAAGTCTTACTTGATTAAAAATGTAATTCATTTTATTAATAAATGTTTTTTTAGTTGCACCGCAATATGTTATATTATCTGATAGAATATAATCTAATATTACAACATCTAATTCTTTGAGAGCTTTTAAAAAAAGTTTTTTTTGAGTATTTAATTTAGATTGTTTCATTGTGATTATAAATTTAGTATTTTTTACTTTAAAGATAAAAATCCCTACGCCTGTGGCGCGCCTTTTGGTGCGTCAAGCACACGCGCAAAAAAATGCGAAGCAAACCTATTTGTTAGCGAAGGAATTTAGCTTATTTGGTTTTTTGCTTGCCTTTTGCAAAAAAACAAATGTGCTAAATTAGGGATAGCCATTACGGTTTTTTCAAACCCGCAAAAAGCAGAGGAAAATAAAAAACTAAAAACCGTTTCAAGTTCCCTAAACTGTTTCTATGAAACCCTGTTCTAAATTGTCCTGAAAAAAGCATTGTTGTCAACCGAATAATTTTCCACGGAGATTTCTGGGTGCATTACTGGTAACGGTTTGCGGCTTAGCCTAGTGCGTTTTGGAACACCTGTCTACCGAAATGTTTAAATAAAGATACTAATGTTACTACGCATTTGCAAAGAAAAAATAATTGTCTTTCGCGAAGCGACCTTATTTGCAAATGCTTTATACGTCTGCAAGCATTAGGCTAAACCGCTGTTATAAGTTGCCAGCCGCATTTAGTGAGAACAGTACCAATAGAAACCAATGTTACTAATTACGAACTCATATGTCTGACAGAAACCGAATGCCACCCAAAGCAATTTGTGAAAATTGCCAGAGCGTAAGCAAAGTTTACAAGCTTTTTTGCAAAATTAGGATTGCAGGGCTGATTTGTGCGTTTTGCAAATGGGCTTGGAAACTTAGGGGAGCAAATAAACGTAGGTCTACTTACTATTTTTGTGTCCGTTGATGATTTTAACGATTTCACTTAACTGGTCTAAGGGAATGGTTTTGATAGTGTCTTGCCAGTTTAGGTCGGTATTTTGTTTCTTTAACCTAGTTATAGGGTGAGTGTCCGCTAATTTTTCATTGCGGTTAGGAGTCCAAACAAGTAAGTCGTTTGGTGTACAGTTGAGTAAGGAACAAAGCTTGTCGATGTGACTTAACCTAAATGTAACTGTCTTAGCATTAAGAAGGTTGTGAGCAGTATATGACGGAAAGCCTGCACTTGTGAGGTAAGAGAAGGGTTTATCAATACCGCGTGCTTTAAAAATGGGTAGTAAGTTGAGAGATAACATATTGCCGTCGCTAAAAATTAAAACGCAGGTTAAAGATATTAAAAATCTTGTTCAAATACTTAAAATGCAGTCAAAAAAAGTTAAAATGTAGTAGGTGATTCTTAAAATACCTAATAAAAAAATTAAAACTCCTATTCAAATAATTAAAACGTTATTTAAAATAACTAAAACATTCATTCAAAAAAATAAAAATACTGTTGAAGTACTTAAAAATTGGATTAATCCAATTTTAGTCTTGGATTATATTTATTTGATATGATTCTAACTTTCCTGTTTTCACGTTCAATATATTTGCCCTTTCTTGGTCTACAATTTCAACAGTAACAGTATTGGGTGGTATTTTCCCTTCATTTACATTTTCAATTCTGATTTGATTAAAAGATTTTGTTTTTATTGAAATCGTCTTCGGTCTTTTTCTTGCCTTATAATTTTCAAGAATTAATTTTTCATCAATATATATGTTAATGATATCTCCATCTTCTAATTTATTGTCATAAATTTTTAATTTAAAATCACCTTTAACATGTACGTCCTGAGTGGTAATCTTAATGTCAGATTTTTTTCTTCGATACTTTATTTCAAATGCTAAGTCTTTTATATTAGTTGCTTTTATTACGATTTCATTCTTATTGGTATATTTAAAATCTGCATTTTCAACATTTTCTTTTATAGAAATGAATTCATAAGAAGGGTGTAACCAAAGGCTAATATATGCGGTGGTATAAAATTCTGTTGACCCAAAACCTTTTATTTCTTCGAGTTCTTCGAAAGTTTTATAACTACGCCCAATGTTTGTAATTGTATATATACTGTCAGTATTTAGCTTTAGAGATACATTGTCTATTTTACAATCATTAGTAATTCCAAAACTCATTTCTTTACTAAATACTTTTAATACATTGAATGCGACATTAGAAGAGTCGATGGTGCAATTCTCACATTTAAGTCTTTCTAGGATAGTCCCTTTTGGGTATGGAATTTTAATTTCTCTAAATTGCCCATCGTGACTAATGCTAGTTGCACTTTGAAGATTACATCCTTTATTACCAATAACAATTGTTTTTATGAAATCATGATTGAGTTTTTCGTCAAGTATGGAACTTAAAAGTTTGTGCAACGAATCAGCTAAAGTATTTTGAGAAACAACAGAATTAAATATTGTAAAAGAAAATATGACTGCTAATATTATTCTGTTCATGCTAATTTCATTATTGGATTACAATTTTTCTATTCACAACATTTCTACTTTCACTTGTTATTACTAAAAAATATACTGATGGCGGTAGCATTCCCTTTTCAATAACTAATTGTTTTCCACTAAAATTTATAGTTTTTACTTCTTTCCCATTCATATCAATTATTTTAATAGTCGAGTTTTTTTGTTCTTCATTAAAACTGATTGTTGTATTTGAATTGAATGGGTTAGGTGAAATAGAAACAATACTTTTATATTTTATTTCATCAGCATTAGTTGTTATATCATTATTATATCTAACTACTGCAAAATCATTATCCGTACCGTTAAAATTCCTACCAGCTACAACAATTTTACCATCTGTTTGAAAATCAATTGAGTTTGCTTCGCAGTGAGAATTGCCAATAGCTGTAATTACTTTACCGTTTGTACCAAAGGAATTGTTTAATGTACCATCATCGTTGTAATTAACAATAGCTATATTGTTTTTGTTTGAAAGATTCTTTGTTGAACCAGCCGCTAAAATTTTACCATCAGACTGTATTAAGATACTACGAGCTTCATCGCTTAAACTACCTATAGCTGTAATTACTATGCCGTTTGTTCCAAATGTAGCATCTAAAACACCTGTATTATCATATCTTAGAACTGCAAATTTTTCAGATGAACCATTATAAGACCTGCCAGCTAATACAATTTTATCATCGGATTGTATTGCCATTGCATTTGCAATCTCGTCATTTGTTCCAATTGGAGTGATTACAATACCACCTGAACCAAATGTATTATCTAACACACCTAATGAATCATATCTTACAACTGCTATATCAAGGTTAGTTCCATTGTTTATATATCCCGCAACCGCAATTTTGCCATCACTTTGTTGACCCATACATACTGCAAAATTATTACCAGTTCCAATATGTGTAATTACTTGACCGCTTGTGCCAAAAGTATTATCAATAGTTCCATTAGAGTTATATCTCGCAACTGCAAAACTTTGATATGTACCATTGAATGATATACCAGAAACAACAATTTTACCATTAGGTTTAATAAACAATGAATAGGCTAAACTTCCTGTTCCTATGGGGCTTCTTACGATTCCACCTGTACCAAAAGTATTATCTAAAATGCCTGAAGCAGTATATCTAACAATTGCAAAGTCGTTATTTGTTCCTGCTGAATTAATTGAATATCCTGCAACAACAATTTTTCCATCAGATTGAACTTTAACAGAATTACTACCATCACTATAAATGCCAATCGATGTTACTACTTTACCACCAGTGCCAAAAGATGCATCTAGTGTGCCATTACTATTATATCTAGAAATTGCAAAGTCAGAAGCAGATGTTCCTGCAACAATTATTTTTCCGTCTGCTTGGATAGTTATGGCATTACCGTAGTCATCACTATTACTATAATTAGTAGTCACATATCCTGTCCCACCAAATGTCAGGTCTAGTGTACCAGATACCTGTGCTACTAAGTTTAGAGATGTTATAAATATTATAAATAAGAATTTTATTTTCATTTTGTTTAATTTTTAATTTATTCTACTCAGGTATATAGAAATTATTTTTTGTTTACAATATAGATATAAAAATAGTTCAGTTTTTTAATTTCTAACAATTATATGCCATACGCCAGTGGCGCGCTTTATGGCGTGTCAAACGCACGCGCATAAAAGAGTGCTGAAAGCACACCGTTTTTTGTGGGTAGGTAATTTAGCTTATTTGGTTTTTGCCTGCCTTTTTGCAAAAACAAATGTGCTAAATTATGGGGTAGAAAGAACGGCTTTGTCGAAGACGATAAAAATGTTTCTATATTCATATACAGGTCTACTAAGTTTTGTGAGGTATAAATGAAGTTTATGTCTTACGTTAAAGTTTTATTTTTCTGTCGGCTGGTTGCTTATAACGGCTGGCAGCTAGAACTTGTGCAGCTCAAGGCTGTTGTCAACCGAATATTAATAACAAAGATAAAATGTTTCTACGCATTTGCAATGCAAAATGAATGTCTTTCGCGAAGCGGCATTTATTGCAAATGCTTGTGCTTCTGCCCGCATAAGTTTTAGGTGCGGTTATGTAGCGTTTTTTATTTCTATCTTATCTGCTTCACTATTATACTCCATTGTCAAGTGTCTATCCCAATTTAGAAACTCGTCACATGTAAACTCTAGTTTGGAATTAGTCCACGCTTTAAACGTTATCATGTCCATTTCAATTGGGCTTTCTATATTTTGTTTTACGTCAATGTCGTCAACGATTTTGGTAACATGATAATAGTCGGCAACTATAAATTCTCCATTAGGGCTAACAGTCAAGTTGTGATAACCAGGTTGATTCTCCAGTTTAGTGAGGTCGCCATTTACACGGTTAAGCTGAAATAAATAGTCTGATGTCAAAACTAACACCACATTGGATGTTTTTGAAATAGCAACTTGTCTAGGAAAGCCACGGAATTGTCCACACCATTCAGTTGAGTCGTGGTCTATAAATTTAACCCATGTCCAACTTTGAGAATTCCACGCATTGTCATTGTCGTAGATTCTTTCTGTTAGTTGTCCAGAATATGGTTGATTTATAATTTCAGATTCTTCTATCATGTTGTGTGTCCAAAAATGCTACATAACTCTCTTATAGGAACGGTTTTCTATCATAAAACTGTATAAAACCAACAATTTCTTGTTGGATATGTACGGTTTTAATTTTTCTAAACTGTTCTCTATTTTTCATGTTTATTTAAACTTAATTTCTCTAAGGGGCTTGTTACTCTTCCTATACCATCCACACTCACATGCGTATATATTTGGGTTGTTCTTGGGCTTTTGTGCCCCAACAAATCTTGTATATACCTTAAATTAGTGCCGCCTTCCAACAAATGTGTAGCATAACTATGCCTTAGTGTATGCAAGCTAACATTTTTATTTATTTTTGCCAAACTTTTTGCTTTGTGAAATACCTCCTGCAAACTGGTTTCGGTATATTTTTCGCCTTTTTGTCCTTCAAATAAATACTGTTTCGGTTTATATTCTATATAATATTGCCGCAATAAGTCTAAGGCTTTATTTGATAGGGGCACAATTCTATCTCTATTTCCCTTTGCCGATCTTATTTGTATCAACATGCGTTTCGAATCCACATCCCTAATTTCCAAATTTAATAATTCGCTTCGCCTCAATCCTCCCGAATATATTAATGCCAACATGGTTTTATGTTTAATGTTTACTAAACTATTAAGTAGCAATTCTACTTCGTGCATACTCAATATCTCTGGTAATTTAAAGGCTTTTTTGGGCCGCTCAATGCTATCTATCTGCATTTTAGTGTTTTCAACCTTCCTAAAAAATAATTTCACAGCATTTACCACCTGATTTTGATATGAGGCCGAAAAGTGGTTAGCTAATATATACCCATTATTAAATGCAATTAAATCATCATTGCCAATATCGGTTATGGCTTTGTGCGAAAAATAACGTAAAAATAGTTTCAAAGAATCACAATAAATATCAATGGTGTGTTTACTGTATCTTTTTGATTGTAACCAATATCTAAATTTCTCCACTTTTTCAATGCCTATATCACTTAGGTCTTGTAAACAATCATTTGTCCTTAGATGGTTTTCCTTTATGTCTTTTCTATTATTAATTGCAGTCAGCTCTACAGGCTGATGATTTAGTTCGCTGTAGTCTAAATAATAATAATCCTTTACTAAAGCATCTAAATCTTGAGTAATGTTTGTGTAATAGGGTATATACCAACAGTTCATTGTTTTGCTCCAACGCATCGTTGTTGCTTTTCGCAAAAGTTGAGTAAGTGCTTCATTCTTCTCAAAAATAAGCTGCACCACTGGTTTATCATGGTGTTCACTGCTTTTTAATTTTACAATTGGTTTTATTCCCATGTAACAAAATTCTTAAATTTTATGGCAAATGCTTGCTATATTTTGTAGCATCTGGCTATTTTAACAAGTATATATAAATAATCTTCTTAATGCTATTTATCACCATACGTTTGCCATACATCTTCTTATATCAAACATAAATCAGGCTCAGCCCATAATATATTAGCTATTGGGGTTACAGTATCTGTTTTTTTTAAGGATAAATCACAGGATATTTTACAGATATCACCATAAGCTAAACATCAATCAGTGTTTAATTAGTATCAATCATGCATTATGTTTTATGTTTTAAAGAGGCTTTGTTATTAATTATAAATGATTTTTAATTAATCCTCGTTCGTTCATCATTAATTATTGTGCAATTATAATTAATGTGTAATCATCAAAAAGTAATTAACAATGGTGGCTAACCAATTATTAATTTTCAAACACCACTTATGTAGTTGGCATTACCACTTATAAACTCAGCACCACCACTTTACGTTTCTTAACAATTGCTGTTTGGGTTTAATTGAGTTTTGGCATGCTATAGGTATAACTTATAGCATAACATTTATAACAACTATTATGAGAGCGATAACTTATATTCCAACAGCCGATATTGATAAATTAATATGGCTAAATAATTTTTCAAATAAAATTCCTACTTATGCCTCTGTGCTTGGGCTTTCATTCAGCGAAATTACAGCGGTGCAAAACGATGCGGCTGCGTTTAATTTTATCATGAACTTGCAGGAGTCGTTAAAGCAATGTTTACAACAAATTACTTCTTACAAAAGCTTAATGAAACATGCCATAAATCAGCAACATCTTGGCGCCTTACCTTCAATACCTATAATTAATAATCCTCCGGCCGCCGTACCCGAAGGTGTTTTTGATAGGGTTAGTAAATTAGTGCAACGCATTAAAGCCCATGCCAATTACAACCAAGCCATGGGTAACGACTTAGGGATTATTTCATCAGTATCAAAACCAGATACCCAAACATTACAACCTTTATTAAAAGTAACATTGGATGCGGGCCGCCCACATATTAAATGTAGCAAAGGGATAGCAGATGGTTTAGATTTGTTTGTGAACAGAAAAGATGGAAATGGATTTGTGCTGATTAGTCGCTTATTTATTTTAGATTATATTGATAATGCACCCTTGCCAACCGATAATTCAATAATTGAATGGGAATATAAAGGACGTTATGTGGTAGGTAATGATAATGTAGGTTTAATGAGTGCTGTAGCAAGTGTCATCGTCAAAAAAGCATAAAGTTTATACACTCACCGCTAAAAATCAAAAAGCCTTCTGTTACGCAACAGAAGGCTTTTTTGTGGGTATATGTTTAGTAATTGAAATTAATTTCCATCGCCCATAATTTTCACTGTAATCTCATTCATACTGTCGTCTAATTTTAACTGACAACCTAAACGAGAGGTGTCTGTAATATTAGGTAATGTATCTAACATCGCCCATTCATCATCAGAGATAGGGTGTAGCTTATCAAAACCACTAATTACTTCTACATGGCAAGTAGCACACAAAGCCATACCGCCACATGTTGCTAAAATATCATAATCATTCCCTTTTAAAAATTCCATTAAGCTTAAACCCATATCCGTTGGGGCAACTAAGGTAGTAATGGTATTATCTGGATTTTGTACGTTGATGTTAATGTCTGTCATAATGAGTGCAAAAATAAAAAATCCCTTTAATAAAAAGGCATCTTTTTACTTTTGCAGCCAAAAAGTAAACAAAAAGCTTTTGCCCCGATAGCTATCGGGGTTTTGGTAGGCAATTCCTTCGGACCGCTGATAAAAACAGCCCTCTTGCTCATGCTGGTGCTTCGCTGTTTTTACAGCTATTGCTGCACAAAATCATACCTTAACATCTAAACTTTTACTATACTAAGGAAGATGTTGATGAAAATAAACTTTCATGTTTTAAGTAGATGGCATTTTAAAATTTGACGTAAAAAGAAAGGAGTAATATATAGAGAAGTGTTCTCGACACGCTACACTTCGTTTCGCTACTCGAACTGACAAATCCAATGTTAGTTCGAGCGTTCCCGATAGCTATCGGGAGGTATCAAATGCGTTGGCATTGCGAAGATTGTTTGGGCTGTTCCAATTACTCAATGTGACGGTGGTGTCACTTCGAGTGATGCTTGCCTGTTCTTTGCAAGCGTCATATCGAGAAGTGTTCTCGATACGCTACACTTCGTTTCGCTACTCGAACTGACAAATCCAATGTTAGTTCTAGCGTTCCCGATAGCTATCGGGACGAGAACCAGAAAGAAATATTTATTTAGAAACTAAAACTCATTCACCCCTTGAACGGTTGTATACTTCATAGTATACTTCACGCCAGGATTCATGTATTTATAAGCACTGTGGCTCATTAAAGCAGCTTCATGAAAACCACATAAAATCAACTTTAATTTGTTTTTATAGGTATTAATATCGCCAATAGCATACACACCCTCAATATTGGTTGAGTAATCATCGGTATTTACTTCAATAGCATTTTTATCTATGTTTAATCCAAAGTTTTCAATTGGCCCTAATTTAGGACTTAAACCAAATAATGGAATTAAATGATCAGTTGCAATAGTTTGTGCTTCTTGTGTTTTTGCATTTATCATCGATACCGATTCTAATTTGCCATTACCAGCAACCGCAGTTAAATTAGTATTCAATAATAAATTGATTTTCCCTTCTTCGGCTAATTTCATTACTTTATTTACACTGTCAGGAGCCCCTCTAAACGATTCGCTGCGGTGCACTAAAGTTAATTCAGAGCATACTTCGCTTAAATAAATAGCCCAGTCTAAGGCGCTATCTCCACCACCAGCAATTACCATGCGTTGTCCGCGGTATTTTTCTGGGTCTAAAATCATATAATTAATCCCTTTGCCGTTTTCAAACTGCGTTAAGCCTTCAACCTCTGGTTTACGAGGCTCAAAACAACCTAATCCACCAGCAATAACCACTACTTTAGCATGCACTTCCGTTCCCATGTTTGTTTTTAAAACAAAATCTCTGTCGCCGCGTTTTTCAAGAGTTTCAATACGCTCTCCAAATGTATAAGTTGGATGAAAAGGTTCAGCTTGTTTTAGTAAATTATCAACTAAATCTTGAGCCAATACACTAGGATAACCTGGTATATCATAAATAGGTTTTTTTGGGTATATTTCGGATAATTGCCCACCTGCTTGAGGTAAGTAATCAATTAAATGGCAACGCATTTTTAATAATCCTGCTTCAAAAATGGCAAATAAGCCCACAGGGCCAGCTCCTATAATTGCTAAATCAGTTGTAATCATTTCTTGTATTTTAATCAAAAATTCGGGTGCAAAGTTACTAATTAGAACAATACAAACGCCTAATAGTTTAGGGTATTTTATAGGCTTGTATTATCCCCCTCTGGAGGGGGTGTCCGCAGGACGGGGGAGGTCATGTTTTAATATTAATGTCAGTTCGAATGGCTTTAGAAACGAAAGCCGTATCGAGAACGATGGGAAGGTTTATTTTTCCTCTACTTCTCGATATGCGTTTGAAAAGAACAACAAACGCTACTCGAAGAGACAATCCAAGTGGAGTTTTATAGTCAGTTCGAGTGGATTGAGAAACGAAAGCCGTATCGAGAACAGACGGTGTTGTTATTAAACTTCCTACTTCTCGATATGCGTTTGAAAAGAACAGCAAACGCTACTCGAAGAGACAATCCAAGTGGAGTTTTATAGTCAGTTCGAGTGGCTTGAGGAACGAAAGCCGTATCGAGAACGGACACGGTGTTATTTATTCCTTTTTATTGAAGTTCTTTTTCGAAAGTTTAATTAAGGCATCATAGTCATTATTAATTAAAGCCTCTTTTTTCTTTTTGCTCCATTTTTTAATTTTAGTTTCCCATTCAAAAGCTAAATTAAAATTTGTAAAAGACTCGTGCCACATTAGTTCAACAGGTCTTCTGCTGTAAGTATAAGCATCTTTGTTTATTCCCAGATTATGTTCCTTTATCCTTTTTTCTAGATTATTGGTAACGCCAGTGTAATAGGTGCCGTCTTTGCATTTAAGGATATATAAATAAATCAGCTTATACATAATTAAAAGTAATAAAAAGAATTGACCTAACGACTTCTCGATACAAATTTGCAAAGTACAGGCAAATTTTACTCGAAGTGACAAGCCTTAGATAGTCAGTTCGAGTAATCGAGCCTAAGCGAGATGTATCGAGAACAGACGGTGTTGTTATTAAACTTCCTACTTCTCGATATGCGTTTGAAAAGAACCACAAACGCTACTCGAAGTGACAAGCCAAAGTATTGGATTTACAGCACATTCAATTCAGGCTGCTCCTTACAAAAAGCCTGTAAATCATCAAAAAAGATGGTAAATTCTTCCTCAATTTCCTGATAATGAGTCTCTAATATGGGTATTGCCAGTTGTAACTCAAACCGATTTCTGATTCGGCCACTCAAATGGGTTAAAACAGTTTCAATACCATTTAATGTTGAGTAGTGAAAAAGGGTATTTCTTTCTGTCATATAACCATAAAACCGCTTGGCGTGTTCAGGCAAAATCTCATGATTAATTTTTAGAATCTCATAAATGCCATCCGCATGTTGTTGCAAGGATAGGGGAGAATACTGATCAAAATTCTTAGCCAGGTAATGGTCATAAATTATGTCCATTAACACACCACTGTACTTATCAAAATCTTGACTAAAACGGTGTTTGCTGGTTAAATAAATAGGATGCGCATCTGTAAACGTATCTATTTTTCGATGTAAGCGAATACCTTTAATAACACCATCTGTTAATCCTTCAAATTGGTTGCCTCTAATAGAATCAGCAATAAAGTTTCCAATAATTAAATCGGTTTTTTGATAAGATAAGTAACTATGAGCTAAATAATTCAATGATACGAATATACGAAGGATTACGAATCAATACGAATCTGTATGTGCTAGGATTCGTATATTCGTAATTATCATTCGTATATTCGTACTCTAATTCGTAATTATCAATGAATACATTTTTTGGAATTATACAAGATAAAGCAGCTATTTTAAACGAAGACGAATCATTGCATTGCGTTAAAGTATTGCGTCATAAAGTAGGGGATATCATTCAAGTAATTGATGGTAAAGGAACGAGATCAGTTGGTAAGATAGAAGCGGCTCATGCTAAACAATGTGCTGTAAGCTTAACCGAAAAAGAAATTGTAAAACAACCACGCAACTATAAATTACAGATCGCTATTGCTCCAACCAAAAATATTGAACGCATTGAATGGTTTGTAGAAAAGGCTGTAGAAATGGGTATTGATGAAATTTCATTTATTAAATGTAAAAACTCCGAACGCACCGTTGTAAAAGACGAACGTATTTTAAAAGTAGCAGAGTCGGCTGTAAAACAAAGTCAGCAAGCGTATATTCCTAAAATGAATTCGTTAATTGATTTCAAAGAGTTTATAAAAAAAGATACTTCCGATATTAAATTAATTGCTCATTGCGAAAAAGAAGTTAAGCAACATATTAAACAATACATTGCTGCAAATAAATCGTTTACTGTTTTAATTGGTCCTGAAGGCGATTTTACAAAAGATGAAATTGCTTTAGCTTTATCTTCAGGTTATTTACCTGTTGCTTTAGGAGATACCAGATTAAGAACCGAAACTGCTGGGTTATACGCATGCGGGGCTTTAGCGGTGATAAATTCTTAACAAACGTTAATTTGTACAATAAAAATAAAGATACGACGTATCATTAAAAAAAATTATGGAAAAAATAAACATCCTTTGGGCCGACGACGAAATAGATTTATTAAAACCCCATATCTTATTTTTAAATAGCAAAGGCTACGAAATCATTACCGCTTTAAGTGGTGATGAAGCCATTGACATCGTTAAGGAAAATAAAAATATATCTGCCGTTTTATTAGATGAAAACATGCCCGGTATTTCTGGTTTAGAAGCTTTAACGAAGATTAAGCAACTAAAGTCTGATTTGCCAGTGATTATGATTACCAAGAGCGAAGAAGAATACATCATGGAAGATGCCATTGGTAGTAAAATTGCGGATTATTTAATTAAACCGGTGAATCCCAATCAAATATTATTGTCGCTTAAAAAAGCATTAGATAATAAACGTTTAGTATCTGAAAAAACAAATACCGAATACCGCAAAGAGTTTGGTCAAATTGGGATGACATTATCTGATAACCTAAACTGGCAAGAGTGGCAAGAGGTGTTTAAAAAAATAGTGTACTGGGAATTAGAAATTGATAAAAACCAAGACAAAGGAATGTTAGAGGTTTTAAGAATGCAAAAAGCTGATGCTAATTTACAGTTCTTTAAGTTTATCGAAAAAAACTATATCTCTTGGCTAAATGGTTCAAATGCCAATGTGCCAACAATGAGCCATACCTTACTGAAAAATAAATTCTTTAGTAATTTTGATAATAATACATGTACATTTTTGTTGGTGATCGATAACTTACGTTATGACCAATGGAAAATGATTCAGCCAATTATACAGGATTATTTTAAAGTGGAGAATGAAGAATTATTTTTCAGTATTCTTCCATCAGCTACACAATATGCTCGCAATGCATTATTCTCAGGCTTATTACCAAGCGAGATGGAAAAACGTCACCCAGATTGGTGGAAAAACGATGAGGATGAAGGTGGAAAAAATATGCATGAAGAAGATTTCTTAAATGCACAAATTAAACGTTTGGGTAAAGACATTAAAACAAGTTATAATAAGATTACCAATTTTGCAGCTGGCAAAAAGCTGTCGGAAAACATGAGTAATTTGATGAATAACAAATTAAATGTGATAGTCTATAATTTCGTGGATATGTTAAGTCATGCTCGTACCGAATTAGAAATGATTAGAGAATTAGCAGACGATGAACCAGCATACAGAAGTTTAACGGTTTCTTGGTTCGAGCACTCGCCTTTATTAGATATGATTAAGTTTATTGCTTCAAAAAATGCAAAGTTGGTTATTACAACCGATCATGGAACAGTGCATGTTAAAGAACCAACAAAAGTAGTTGGTGATAAGAGTGTAAATACTAACTTACGTTACAAACAGGGTCGTGCTTTAGATTATAATGCAAAAGAAGTATTTGAAATTAAAAATCCAGCAGATGCATTTTTACCAAAACAAAATGTAAGTACTCGTTATATTTTTGCACGCGAAGACAAGTTTTTTGCGTATCCCAATAACTTTAATCATTATGTGCAATACTACAAAAACACATTTCAGCACGGAGGTGTTAGTTTAGAAGAAATGATTATTCCCTATATTACATTATCTGCAAAATAAGATTGCAGAACATAAAAAAAGTCGAACAATATTGTTCGACTTTTTTTATGAGATATTTATATCTTAAAATTTATAAGAAAAACCTATTGCTAAAACTTGTTTAAATTGCACATCAGGTCCACTAGTTCCTTTTTGATCGCCAGATGTACGTAAAACTTTAACATCATCGTCATAAATTAATTGTGTGGCTAATGTAGCAGAGATGAATTTATTCACTTTAAAAGTAGTTAATGTACTCCAGTTAACATCCACATTTTGTGGGTTGTGTAAGTAGTTTGAGAACAATTCTAATACAGTTTGAAATGTAATGTTTTCCATTACTTTAGTTTGGTATTGCATTTTTAAATAAGCACCAAATTCTTCTCTGTGTTTTAAATAGTGTTGAGTAATAATTGTAGCATCATTAGCATCTCTGATTTCTTTTTGAACACCAAAAGCCCCAAATTTTGCTAAGCTATCATCATTTACAAAAGTAAATTTACCAGTTACAGGCGCAATAAATACTGAGAATTTATCATTGGGTTTGTAGTCAAAACCTATTGCGGTTAAAGCATAACCAGGAGCCATAAATTTTGAAATGTAAACCGAATCATTTGGGTAATTGTAACCATTAGTAAACTGTGTTCTAAAATCAGCTAAGGCTGTTGCATACCAATGATGTTTTAATTCTCTACCATATTTTGAAGAAAACTGAATTTTATCGTCGTTTTTCCACCAAGATTTGTTATCACCTTGCTTGATAACACCATAACCTAATTCTAAATTGTTATCCCAAGTTGATTTACCCTTTCTGTATTTTGCAAATACATTTAGTAATCCTGCAACTGAAATTGAATTATTACCACCAGCTGCCCAATTGGTTAATGATACTTGTTGTCCATTAACTGAAACAATACCACCTATTTTCCATGGTTTAACCGAATCAACAGCTACTGTTTTTAATTTGTCAGCCTCTGCTTGTACTTTTGCAGCATCATCTTTAGTGACATCTTGAGCAACTCCTGATAATACTAATGATAATAAGGAAAAAGAATATAAAAATTTCTTCATGTTTTTTTAATTATAAGATGGCAAAACTAATAAATCTATTAATATCTCAAATCAATTAATATGATTTTATTGTTAAAAATTAGTTACCCTGAATTTTGAAGTATTTATTAGAATTCGCAGGATCAACAGTAGTAAGGGTTTCTACAGCTTTTGCTTTTTCTTCAGAAAATCCTTTTGAAAATATATTAACTAATTCATCCACCTTAGCATTAAAAAACAACTCCATAGGAAATGATGCAGGTCGGTTTTTATAAACGCCTAATAGTAAGTCAGTAGATTTTAAAATTTCTTTTCGTCCTTCATCTGCCTTTTCATTCATAATATCTAAGCCTAAACGGTGATATTTGTACATGCATTCTCTGATAGGTTGAAATACAGGTTGTAAAGCATTTTCAGTAATCCAGTATCTGTTTTTATTACTCTCAAATGATTTCCACCCAGTTTCAGAAGCACCTTGAGCATTTGAAACGATGATTTGTGCTTTTTGCCAATATTCGGTTCCTCCTAGGTTGGAGAATGTATCGTAATCGTTTGCAATAAATACATACGCGTAAAATGCTAATACAGATGTTAGATTGTTAGAGAATGTATTTAAATTAAATTCTATTTGTTGAAACTGCTGGAATTTAAATATAAAATTTTCATCAATGTAATTAACCGTAGGAGAGAAGTAGGAACTTTTGTAAATAGGTCTTCTACTTTGAACCTGAATGGTTGCTTTATATTCATCTGTTCCAAGCTTTTGTGTAACATTAATTAATATAGAGCAGTCAATTCTTTCGGGAGTTGTAAAATTGTCTTTTGTCCATTTTGTGTTATTCATAAACTCAAAAATGGCTTTTTGTAATTGGTCAAAAATTTGTTTTTCTGTAGTTCCTTGAATTAGGGGAGACACCACACTAACCTGACAATTTAACTCTTGAGCAAAAGATAAATTTGAAATGATGGATAAAATAAAAATATATAAATACTTAGGCATGTTTATTATAATTAATGGCAAAATTCACAATATCTTTTGCTACTTCTTGCTTGCTTTTTAACTCAAAATTATACATTTTATTGTGTTTATCAATAATAGTTATTTTGTTAGTATCAACACCAAATCCAGCTCCTTTTTCGATAGCAGAATTAGCCACAATGAAGTCTAAATTTTTCTTTGCTATTTTTGCTTTTGCGTATTCAATAATATTATTGGTTTCTAATGCAAAACCTACTAAAAGTTGATGCTTTTTATGTTTACCTAAAGTTTCTAAAATGTCGGTTGTTTTAGTTAGTTCAATCGAAAACTCTGCATCTTGTTTTTTAATTTTCGAATCAGCAATTGTTTTAGGTTTATAATCAGCAACAGCGGCTGATAATACAGCAATATCTACATCCGCAAAAGTAGCTTCACAAGCTTTAAACATATCGTCAGCACTTTCTACTTTAATGGTGGTTACTAATTTTTCTTTTGGTAATTCATGCGAAGGGCCTAATACTAAAGTTACATTGGCTCCTAATTTTGCAAATTCGTCAGCAATAGCAACACCCATTTTTCCTGATGAGCGATTTCCGATAAATCTCACAGGATCAATAGCCTCATAGGTTGGCCCTGCGTTTACTAAAACCGATTTGCCAGAAAGTGGTAAGTTTTCGTTAAAGTATTCTTTTACAAAATTCACAATGGTTTCTGGTTCGGCCATTCTTCCTTCTCCAATTAAACCACTAGCCAATTCGCCACTTTCGGCAGCTATAATAATATTTTTATGTTGTCTTAAGGTATCTATGTTTTGTTTGGTGGTTGGATGTTGGTACATATCCAAATCCATGGCTGGAGCTACAAAAACTTTTGAGCGGGCTGATAAATAGCATGCTGTTACAATATTATCACAAATACCAGTGGCAAATTTTGCCAAAGTGTTTGCTGTTAAAGGGGCAATAATCATTACATCTGCCCATTCGGCTAATGCAACATGGTTATTCCAATTATTGTTAGAGTCAAAAAAATCTGTAACAACCTCATGCTTACTAACTACCGAAAGAGTTTTTGCTGTAACAAACTCTTCTGCAGCTTTAGTCATAACAACTTTTACAATAGCTCCTTCTTTAACTAATAAACGTACTAAATGTGCACATTTATATGCCGCTATTCCACCTGTTATGCCTAATAAAATATGTTTATTTTTTAAAGTCATATGTCTAAATTATTTTTTAGGTCATATGCTATAGTCAGTTTATTTTTAAATTTAAAATTCTGCAAACTGCCTATTTCATATAAATTAAAAACCCATCTGCCAAAAGGAGGATGGGTTTTGATACATATTATACAATACTAAGTATTATTTAGTTTGTTCCTTAGCTGGATTTCTGTAATAAGTTTTATCTTCTAAAAATTCATTAATAGAAATCAAAGATGGCTTAGGTAATTTTTCGTAAAATTTAGAAATTTCGATTTGTTCTCTGTTTTCAAAAATCTCCTCTAAGTTATCTGAATGACTAGCAAACTCAGCTAATTTAGCAGATAATTCTTCCTTCATTTCAGAACTAATTTGATTAGCACGTTTAGAGATAATAGAAATTGATTCGTAAATATTTCCAGTAGGACCATCAAATCTTCTGATATCACGTGTTACTGTTGTAGGTTCTGCGTTTGTTTTTTTAAAATCCATTTGACTATTTATTAATATTATTTTTCAGTTTAACACAACTTTCATATACAGTTTCTGCTTTTGACAAATAACTGCTTTTAGGGTACAAATCTAATAATTTTAAATAACTTTCCATAGCTAAATTTAATCTTTCTAACTTTTTGGATTCCAGACTGTTAACAGCTAAAAGGTAATAAGAGTCTACAGTTTTGTATAAAATCTCGTCAATGTAATTCGATTCGGGGAAATCTTTTATGAAATTGTTACATGATGCAATAGCGGCTTTATAATCGCCTATGTTGTAATATTGATTAGTGATATCATGTTCTTTTTGTTCTAATTTAGCTCTTAGTAAATCATTTATTTTATTGCATGAATCAATACGAGAACTTTCTGGATATAAATCAATAAAGTTTTGTAATTCAGCCATTGCATTTTTGGTATCCGTTTGATCCAGCTTATAAATTGGCGAATTAAGATAATAGCAATACGCATTCATAAATAAACACTCTTCGGCATGTTTTCCCGCAGGAAAGCTTCTGAAATAATTTTTAAAATGGTATTGAGATAAACTATAATCTCCTTGATAATAATTACAGTATGAGTAATAGTAATAAATTTCTTCTGCTTTATCAGTTCCTTTATAAACAGGAATTAACTCTTCAAATAATGCTAAAGCCTTTACATAATTTCCTTTTTGGTAGTATTGATTGGCTCTTTCTAATTTTAACTCATAGTTAGAGCTTTTTAATAGTCGGTTATAGCCATCGCAACTTGCCAATAAAATAGCAGAAATAAGGATAAGATATGTACTAATTTTTTTCAAACGGTTGCAAAGTTAATCGATTAAATGAAACTTGTAAGTTTTATTTGTTAAAGAAAGTTAGTTGAAAAGAATAGGGGATAAGAAACTTTTATTTCTCATCCCACTTATTTTCTTTTAAAATTTATATTACCTAAAAAGTCAATAACCTTTTTAAATACATCAAAATATAACGTAATCATTAATGAAATACTCATTAACCAAATAACCGAAATATTAAACCAATAAGTAGGAATTAATTTTCCCATAAAACGTTTATTAGGCGCATAAAAATGTGCAGCTCCCATATTAGATTCGGTTGGATCTAAATAAATTGGTTCTATTCTTTGAATTAATCTACCCTCGTGTTCTAAACATCTATCACCTAAATCATTGCTATTTAGCATAAATTGATCTAATGCTTCATTTGTATAGTCGTCTTTTAGCTTAATGTAATTTTCGTTACCCAATTGTTTAATTAACTTTTGAGTTACTTCATCTTCTTGTTTTCTAGCTTTGTTTTCAAAATTAATATAATGTTCATTGATTTTTGCTAAAAACTGTTTTAATGAAGTCGCAACGGCTGGAGTATAGTCTTTAGAGTTTAGTTGCTCTATACCTTCAAATTGATATTTATTTTTTAAGAATTTTTGTTCTTTCAATAATTCATTTTTTAATAAAGTAAAATCTCTATCAATTTCATTTTTGTTGGCTTTATTATCTTTTAATAAGCCATCAATTTTAGTCATCTTGTTTTGAAGCTTTGGTATCCAGTATACTTTTTTGTACGAAGCAATACTTATGGCTTTATCGTACTTATAGTAATTACGTTGATATTTATTAGCTTTAAATTGATTAACAGCTAAGGCTTCAAAAGCCCAACGACTAGCCATTACTTCACCAGCTACAGGTACGCCACCTTGTTTAGCTAATGCAGGATTTAATTTATCAAATTTAACAACTACACCGGCTAATAATAATTGAGGAATAATCAAGAATGGAATTAAGATGTAAATAGTAACAGCACTGTTAAACGCACTTGATATATTTAAACCTAACATATTAGCAAAACATGATGCTGTAAATAAAACCATCCAATAGTCGGTGAGCATACCATGAACTCCTAAAATTAAGTTTCCTACAAATACAAATGTTAATGTTTGTATAGCAGATAAAACAAACATGATGATAATTTTACTCCACAAATAACTGCCTTTGCTTAAGTTTAGGAAAGACTCACGTTTACGAATTTTTCTATCTCTAATAATTTCTTCGGCAGAAACGGTTAACCCAATAAATAATGCAACAACAACCGACATGAACATGTATGCAGGAATGTTTTCATTTTCTCTGTATATGTATCCTTTGGTGTTATCGGCATCTGCATTAAAGAAACGGATTAAGTAGGCTAAAATAAACGCTAATAAAGGTGCTTCAATAAAATTAATTAATAAATACTGAGTATTTGTTAATTTACTTTTTACATCCCTCGTCATAAATACCTTAAACTGTTTAAATGCGTTAGGTATTTTAAATATAGCTTCTGGAATTTCGTCTTGGTGTTTAATATCACCAATGGTTGACTCAATTTTTTCTACATAACTTTTATTCCATTCAGAAGGACTTGTTTTACGATTGTGAGTTAAGTTACCATACTCATCTAATACCTTACTTTCAATGATATTGAAAATTAATTCTGGATTTACGTTACCACAGTTCCAACATTCACTTTCTTCGGCATTAACATGTTGTACTAAAGTTTTAAAATAAGATACTGCATCTACTGGATTTCCGTAATAAATTGGGTAGCCACCAACATCTAAAATTTGAAGTTTATCAAACATCTTAAAAATATCAGATGATGGTTGGTGAATAACAACAAATATTAATTTACCTTTTAGAGACAATTCTTTTAAAAGGTCCATAATGTTTTCTGAGTCACGAGATGATAAACCAGAAGTTGGCTCATCAACATATAACACAGATGGCTCACGTATTAACTCTAAACCTATATTTAAACGCTTACGCTGTCCACCCGAAATGGTTTTTTCTAATGGTGAACCAACTTTTAATTCTTTAGTCTCAGATAAACCTAAATCAGCTAATAACGAATGGCATTTTTTAGCAATCTCTTCATCTGTTAAATTTCCAAAGCATAATTTAGCATTGTAAAATAAGTTTTGGTAAACAGTTAGTTCTTCAATTAACAAATCATCTTGGGTAACGTGTCCAATAACACCCTCAACAAATTTTTTCTCAATATGAATGTTTTTTCCGTTTATTAAAACTTGTCCTGCACTTGGAATTTCAACACCATTTAATACATTTAATAATGTTGATTTACCAGCACCAGAGCCACCCATAATACCAATTAATTTTCCACCTTCTTCGCGGATATTGATATTACGTAAACCAAGTTTACCACCTTTAAATTTATATTCAATATTTTTTGCTTCAAATGAAATACGGGCTTGAGAGCCATCAGCTAAGAAACGACCAATAATATCGCTATAGTAAATTGGTTTTACTTTCGAATTTCTTAAAGATGATCCAGGAGTTAAAATGTGAATTCTATCTTTTGAAATACCTTGTCCGTTTAATTGCAATTCAATGTTACCATAAATACGGAGCGCATACATACCAACACTGTTGATTTGTATGATACGCACATCTGATGTTAAAGCATCACAATAAATATGTTTACAAGAGTTATTATAGCCATTTTCTTTATTATTGATGACTAAAATGTGAGGCGTATTTGGGATTTTTTCAGCAGTATCTTCAACAAAGGCTCTTAACTGGTTAAACTCATCGATAGATATGTTAAACGTATCAGCCACTGTAATTACAAATTCATTTTCTTGTTCAGAAATTTCATCCGAAGAGTATATAAATTCTAATAAACGAATTAATACAATGATTTTTTGAGGCTGTTCAAGTTCTTGATTAATTTGAGTACAAATCTTTAATACTTTAACAGAGTTTAATGAAGTACGTTTAGCTGTTCCGTCTTTTTTCTTTGAATTTGCTTGTTGAGCTTCAATAAACTCATCAAAAATAACCAAGTACTTTTCTACTTGCTCTTTGTTTAATTGTTGTTTTAAGAAAGACTCAACAATAGAACGACCTGTATTAGTAATTCCATCAACTTTAGCGATGATGGCAAACATTTGCATTAAGGCACGAAGTATTCGTTCACTCATATATTTTTAATTAAAGTATTAGTTACAAAATAAGTAAGCAAGATACTAAATATTAACTATTTAACAAATTTCGTCCAAATATTTTACAAAAGGATTATTTTTGTAAAAACATGGATATTTCTCAATTAAATCTCAGTCCTGCGGAGCTCGCCGCCAAATGTATTAATCAAACCAATAAAAATGTTTTTTTAACGGGAAAGGCTGGCACAGGAAAAACCACTTTTTTAAGAAATATCATTGCTCATACCCACAAAAATGCCATTATTGTTGCTCCAACTGGCATTGCGGCTATTAATGCAGGAGGGGTTACTATTCACTCACAATTTGGAGTGCCTTTTGGACTCTTTATACCCGACAGTAGTTATAAGATAGAAAATACAAATACTAAAATAAACACACCTTATACCATGGTTAAGCATTTAAACATGCGCGACCAAAAACGAAAATTACTTCAGGAGCTGGAATTATTAATTATTGATGAAGTAAGTATGCTAAGAGCCGATTTATTAGATACTATTGATTTTGTTTTAAGAAATATTCGTAGGCAACAACATAAAGCTTTTGGTGGAGTTCAGGTATTATTTATTGGTGATTTAATGCAACTTCCGCCAGTTGTTAAAGAAGATGAGTGGCACGTTTTAAAAAACTATTACAATAGCATTTATTATTTTGATGCTTTGGTTTTAAGAAATGAAAAACCAGTATATATAGAGCTGGATAAAATATACCGACAATCAGATAATACCTTCATCGATTTACTAAATCATTTAAGAAATAATAAAGTTACTCAGGCAGACATAGATTTATTAAACAGCTATTATCAACCTCATTTCGATACATCAAAAGCACTTAATACAATTACTTTAACTACCCACAATCAAAAAGCTGATACGCTTAATAAGTCGGCATTGCAAGAGTTGAAAGTAAAGTCTTATTTTTTTAGTGCCAGTATTGAAGGCGATTTTAATGAATATGCTTATCCTGTAGAGTCATACTTAGAACTGAAAGTAGGGGCACAGATTATGTTTATTAAAAATGACATAACAGGAAAACAGCAATATTTTAATGGGAAAATAGGGATTGTATCTTTTTTAAACGAGAAAGAAATTGAGATTGATTTTAAGGATGGAACCAAACCATTTTTATTAGAACATTATCAATGGAAAAATATTAAATACGAGTTAAACCCAGTAACTAATGAAATTGAGGAAACAGAAATAGGCACATTTACTCAATATCCTATTAAGTTAGCTTGGGCAATTACGGTTCATAAAAGTCAGGGATTAACATTTGAAAAAGCAATCTTAGATATTAATAAAGCTTTTGCTCCAGGGCAAGCTTATGTTGCCTTATCGCGATTAAAATCGTTGGATGGGTTAGTGCTTACGTCTCCTATCCAGTTTAATTCCATCTCTCAAGATAAAACATTAACTCAATATGCTGAAAATAAACCTAAGACAGAAGAGGTAAAGCAGCTTATTAGTCAGGAAACTGATTTATTTTTAAAAGGGTATGTTTTAAAAGCATACGATTTTGTTTGGTTAAATACAAGTTTACAAAAGCATGCAGAGAGTTATAACATGGCTGAGAATAAATCTAACAAGCAAAAGCATCAAGCTTGGGCATTAGAGCTAATAGAGAAATTTGAACCTTTAAAAGTCAATGCTAAAAAGTTTAGCCATCAATTAATTCAAATATTTGATAATAAGGCAGACGATTACATTCAAACAATTCAAACTAGACATCTTGCTGCTAAAAATTATTTTTATCCAGTTTTAAAAGACATGTCAAAATCAATTTTGGTTTTGATAGAATTACTAAAAGATGAAAAACAAATAAAAACCTATTTAGAAGAATTATTAGAGTTAGAAGGATTAATATATAAGCAATTACAATTGTTAGATAAAGTATCACTTGTTATACATAATATCATACATAATATTGATTTTAGTAAACAGCAATTGCAGCAAAATAATAATCAAAATGAACGATTAGAATTAGTGAGGCAAACAATTGCTATGACTGAAAAGGCAGCATTTGAAGAAAGAATCTCAGTTAGAAAGACATCTAAAAAAGATAAAAAACCAAAAAAGGAAAAAGTTGCAAAAGAGGTAAAACCTGATACAAAAGAAGTAAGTTTTGCTTTATATAAACAAGGTAAAATGCCAGAAGAAATTGCTCAAGAAAGAGGTTTTGGCTTAACTACTATTGAGGGGCATTTAGCGCATTATGTGAGTTTAGGCATGATACCCGTAACTCAATTTGTAACAAAAGAAAAGTTTGATAAAATTATTGAAGTTTCAAAAAATATAGAAGGAGATACAAAGTTAGCTCCCATAAAAGAAGTATTAGGAGATGAAGTTTCCTATTCTGAAATTAAGTATGCTTTAGCAACTCAAAAATATTTGAATAAATAAAAAAGCCACACAATAGGTGGCTTTTTTTTATATAAAATAGTTGAGTGTATATTATTTCATCACACGTTCAACGTATTCTCCTGTTTCAGTATTAATTTTTAATCTATCGCCAATAGCAACAAAAATAGGAACCTGAATTTTGATGCCATTTCCAACTTCAGCTGTTTTTAAAGATTTTCCTTTAACTCCATCCTCAGTATAAGTAACTTCTAACTCAATATATTGAGGTAATGAACCATTTAGAGGTTTTTCATTTTCATCAAAACGAATTTTTAAAACCATCCCTTCTTCTAAAAACTGAATACTATCCGCAAATAAAATTTTAGGAATATGCAATTGGTCGTATGTTTCTTGATTCATGCAAACTAAAAAATCTCCTTCAGTAAACAAATACTGCATTTCATGCTCATCAACACGAATTAAGTCTACTTTTTCACCTGAACGAAAACGAACTTCACTTTGCTTCCCAGTTTCAACGTTACGACATCTTAAAGAATAAATAGCATTTCCTTTTCCTGGAGTGATATGATCATAATCCATGATTTGTAGTAATTCGTTGTTGTATCTGATAAATGCGTTTCTTGAAATGTCGGATGTTGTAGCCATAAATAATTGTTTTTTAGAGGCAGCAAGATAGTGTGTTAGGTTGAGATAGGCAAAAATTATTTTATTTCAGAAAAAGGAACATTTGTAATACGATACTTTTGCCAATCCTTAAAATCAAAATGCCACCATTCGTATTTGTAAACAGTAAAACCATCGGCTTGCATTTTCTCTATTAATAAATCTCTCATTTTCCGTTGTTCTTCAGTTCCTCCTGTATAATCATAATAAGAACGTTCTGTCATTTCATCATAAGCACCAGGCATTTGAATTTCCTTTTTTGTTTTTAAATCATATAGAGTAACATCCACTGCACAACCTCTATTATGACGGGAGCCTTCTTTAGGATCTGCAACAAATTTTTTATTTTCTTTAGAAGTGACATCATAAAATATTTTGGTTACATCCCAAGGTCGGTATCCGTCAAATACCATAATACCTAAGCCTAAAGGTTTTAAAGAGGCATTTATTCTTTTTAAAGATTCGGCCGCATCTTTTTGTAAAAAAGCTCTTGCTTCTTTATATACGGGTTGTCCAACAAAATTATTATTAGTTGCATAACGTATATCCAATATGATAGTTGAATCTAATTTCACTAATTCAACTAAATTGGTTTCTTTAAAATCTCCCTTTTCAATAGGCATTTTAGTGGCACAACTATTTAGTATTATGATACTAATAGTTAACAGAAAGAAATTAAATAATTGTTTATTCATAATGATTATCGTGATATATTATTTTAAAACTTCAATCATTTTTTCGGCAATTATTTTACTCATTTTATAATTAGACTCATGTGTCCAACCAGCAATATGAGGAGTAAGTATAACTTGCTCACTTTTTAAAAGGTATTGCATAGGAGCAGGAAGAGTAGTAGTATCTATATTTTCGAATGAAACAGACTCGTATTCTAAAACATCTAAACAAGCGCCAATTACTTTACCATTTTGTAGGTGTTTCACTAAATCAGAAGTATTTAAGCATTTGCCACGTGCTGTATTAATGATGTATATATTCTTTTTAAACTGAGAAATAAAATCATCATTAATGTAATAATTTGTTTCAGGAGTTAAAGGTAAATGAATGCTCACTACATCTGCTTTTTCGTATATTTCATACAAGGATGATTCTTTAATATATTCATTTCCAAAGCCAGTTTTATATTTGTCGTAAACTAAAATTTCGCAATCAAAACCTTGTAATCGTTTTGCAAATGCCGAGCCCATATTTCCGTAACCAATAATTCCAATGGTTCTTCCTGCAATTTCATGTCCGCGATTTTCAGCACGTTTCCAAATTCCATTTCTAACTTCGTTATCGCTTCGTTTTAAATGGTTCATCAACATTAATAACATGCCTAAAGCATGCTCGCCAACAGCAACTCGGTTTCCTTCTGGAGCACTCACACAGCTAATGCCTTTACTTTTAGCATACTCTACATCTATATTTTCCATGCCAGCTCCAACGCGACCTATACACTGTAAATTTGTAGCAGAATCTAAAACCTCTTTTGTGAATTTGAATTTACTTCTAATAACTGCTCCTTCGTAATTTGGCAACAGTTGAATTAATTCTTCTTTGGATTTGTTCCAAAATAAATCACAGTGAAAACCTGCATTTATTAGGGTTTCGTGAAGTATATCATGATTTGAGTCTATACAAAGTATTTTTTTCATAATCTATTTAGATTGATTTATAAAAGTGGTTAAACTTTCCATAGCTGATTTTTGAACTTTATGTTGCATAAAATTTGTCCACCCTAATAAAATACCTGTTATTCCTAAAGCTTGCTTTGCCCAACTGTAAAAGTTAAAATGATCTGTATGAGAAACAATCTTTCCTTTCTTAAATGTAAAAGTGGCATCTATTCGATTAATTACTCGATTTCCAGTTTTGGAAAAAGTATAGTATGCATCCCAATGAGCAGAACCATTTTTATCTGTTGCTATGATATTACTGAATTCTAGCCTAAAGTCTTTTCCATTTTTTATAAGCATTTCCCACATCGCTTTTACATGTGGCGAGCTAAGATTTTTAAATACAGAGTCGTTAAATACAGCATTGTCAGCATAACAATCTTGCATCCCTCTATAATCTTTGTTTTGAAAACAAGTATAAAATTTCTGAATTAATAATTCGTTTTCATTCATGATGAACTATTATTATGGAATATCGATATACTTGTGGGTTTGAAGAGAAATCATCCAACGAGGGTTTTGTTTGACATACTCTACAATCAAAGGTGTTATTTCATTGCGCTTACTCCATTCGGGTTGTAAATATAAAAAGCAATCTTTACCAACTTTAGCAGCTTGTTCTTCGGCCCAAATAAAATCATGTTTATTAAACACAATAATTTTTAGTTCGTGAGCTGCTGAGTAATTTTCTTCTTTAGGAAGCATTGTTTTTTTTGGAGATAAACATATCCAATCCCAGTTGCCGCTCAGTGGATAAGCACCAGAAGTTTCAATATAAGTCTGTATTTGATTTTGTTTTAATAAATTAGTAAGATATACTAAATTATAGATTAAAGGCTCGCCACCAGTAACAACTACGGCAGGGGTTTTACTTTCTAAAACATGCTTTAGTATTTGTTCAGTTGCTGTTAATGGATGTAGAGATGCATCCCAGCTTTCTTTAACGTCACACCAATGGCAGCCAACATCGCAGCCTCCAATTCTTATAAAATAAGCTGCTTTACCTGTGTTAAATCCTTCTCCTTGAATGGTATAGAATTCTTCCATTAACGGAAGTAATTTACCTTCATTTAATAATGTTTCTTGTTCTGGATTTAATCCGCTTAGTTTGTAGCTCAATTTTATAGACTCCAGTAAGTTAATCCTTTAAATTTATTCTTATACATTCCTTTAATATCAACAACTACACCTTTAGTAGAAAGTATAGATTTAAAGAATTTTTCATCTAACGCTTTGTATTCTTTGTGATTTACGGCAACAATAACACCATCATATCCTTTAGCTAATTTATTTAAACCAAAACCATATTCATGTTTCAATTCTTCGCTATCAGCATGTGGGTCAACAATTTCAACCTTCACACCAAATGATTTTAATTCTTTTACAATGTCAGCCACTTTACTATTTCGAATATCACTTACGTCTTCTTTAAACGTAGCGCCCATAATTAATACTTTTGATTTAGAAATATTTTTTCCAGCTGCAATAATTTTCTTCACGCAATTTTTTGCTACATAATATCCCATACTGTCATTAACATAACGTCCACTATTAATTACACGAGCATGATATCCTAAAGATTCTGCTTTGTATGTTAAATAATATGGGTCAACACCAATACAATGTCCGCCAACTAAACCAGGGAAGAATTTTAAGAAATTCCATTTGGTACCAGCAGCTTCTAAAACATCATAGGTATTAATATTCATTTTGTTAAAGATGATTGAAAGCTCATTCATTAAAGCGATATTAACGTCACGCTGAGTGTTTTCAATAATTTTAGCAGCTTCAGCAACTTTAATACTTGATGCACGGTGAGTACCTGGTTCAACAATAATTTCATACGTTTTAGCAATTTCTTCTAAACTTTCTGTATCGCAACCTGAAACAATTTTTAAAATTTTTGTAATTGTATGCTCTTTATCGCCTGGATTAATTCGCTCAGGAGAATAACCCACTTTAAAATCTTTAACGAATTTTAATTTTGATTCTTTTTCTAAAATAGGAACGCAATCATCTTCTGTACAGCCAGGATAAACGGTTGATTCATAAATTACATAATCACCTTTTTTAAGCACTTTTCCAACTGTTGTTGACGCACCAATTAATGGTTTTAAATCAGGTAAATTATGCTCATCAATAGGAGTAGGGACAGCAATAATAAAGAATTTTGCTTTCTTTAAATCTTCTAATTTATAAGTAAATGTAATATCAGAATTTGCAAAATCTTTTTTTGTAAGCTCATTACTAGGATCAATTCCTTTATTCATCATATCCACGCGCTTGGCATTGATATCAAACCCGATTACTTTTACTTTTTTAGCAAAAGCTAATGCTATTGGAAGTCCAACATAACCTAAGCCTATAACTGCAATGGTGGCTTTTTTGTCAACGATGTCTTTATAAATTCCCATAAAATATATTTTAATTTTTTTCTTATTTGTTTTTTATAACCGATTCAGGACGTAATGCGTAAATGCGCTCAATAATATCTACTACTTTTAATCCTTCTAATGCGTTCGTTGTGATTTTAGTTTTCCCTGTGATGGTATCTACAACGTTTTCAATCACATTGTGATGATTATTAGCAGAACCTTTATAAGCTCCATAATCATTAGCTGGATTTGTTTCTGCTAAAGCTGGCATTACATAATCCTTAATATTACAAACGTCAACCTGATCCATGTATTGACCACCAACTTTAATACTTCCTTTGCTACCAACAATCGTTAATGATGATTCTAAATTTTTATCATAAACCGCTGTAGAATAGTTGATGCTTCCCATACCACCATTTACAAAATCAAAACTCACAAAACCACTATCTTCAAAAGCAGTAGAATTTTGATGGTTGAAATCCGCAAATTTTGCTTGAATGTTTTTAATATCTCCAAATATCCAATACATAATGTCAATCCAATGAGAGAACTGAGTAAACAACGTTCCTCCATCTAAATCTTGAGTTCCTTTCCATCCACCAGCTTTGTAGTATCGCTCATCACGATTCCAATAACAGTTTAGTTGAACCATATAAACATCGCCAATAGTTTTAGATTCAACTACGTTTTTTAACCATACACTTGGAGGAGAGTAACGATTTTGCATCACGCAAAAAACAGTTTTGCTTTGGTCTAAAGCTTTGTAAATGATTTTTTCACAATCTGCTTTACTTAAAGCCATTGGTTTCTCAACAACTACATGCTTATTGGCTTCCAAAGCTTTTAATGAATGCTCGGCATGTAATCCATTAGGTGTACAAACATTAATGACGTCTATTTCTGGATGATTTTTTAATAATTCATCTACTGAATTATAAAATTTTTCTTGTAGAGTATCTAATCCTAATTTTTCTTTTGGAGCAACATCACAAACGGCTACTAACTCGCAATTTGGATTACGCCTTACCATTTCTGCATGACGTTTACCAATATGCCCTTGTCCTATAACTCCGAATTTAATTTTTGTCATACTATGAAATTCTTTTTACTACATTATTTTCTAATTGGTAAACCTGACCGCTTTCTTTACAAGTTGCTTTACCAGTAGCATCAAACTCTAATCTGTGTCCAAATTCACTCATCCAACCTATTTGTCGTGATGGGTTTCCAACCACTAAGGCAAATGCAGGAACAGTTTTAGTTACTACAGTTCCAGCTCCAATAAAAGCATATTCTCCAATATCATGTCCACAAACAATAGTAGCATTAGCACCAATACTAGCACCTTTACCAACATGTGTTTTTGCATATTCAGATTTACGGTTAACAGCACTTCGAGGATTAATCACATTTGTAAAAACCATGGATGGTCCCAGAAAAACATCATCGTCGCAAGTAACGCCTGTGTATATAGAAACGTTATTTTGAACTTTTACATTTTTACCAAGAATAACTTCTGGAGAAATAACTACATTTTGACCAATGTTGCAGTTTTCGCCTAAAGTACAATTTGGCATGATATGGCTAAAGTGCCAAATTTTGGTTCCTTTACCAATACGACAACCTTCATCAACAATAGCAGAAGGGTGGGCAAAATAAGAATTTTCCATAGCTGTTTTGAACCAACAAACTTAATAAATTATAGCGAATTAGGGCAATTTTTATGCGGTTTAGATAAAAAAATATAACATTGCCTTAAAATTACCTAAAATTGAGTTTTCGATTAAATATTAAATACTATTTGGTTCACAGTTTAGGCTTTACAAACAAGGAGGCTATTAGGGCTATTGAAAATAGAAAATTGAAAGTAAATGGCGCTATTATTACCGAAAATAGTGAGTTTAACGAAACTTGGGAAATTTATTTTGAAGATAAATTGTTGAAGCCCAATACACCCTTTACCTATATTGCTTTGTACAAACCTCGAGGGATAGAAACAACCAATAACGAGGCTATTGAAAATAATTTAACTACCATTTTTAAGTTTGATAAACATTTAGGTTATGCTGGAAGATTAGATAAGGAATCTGAAGGATTATTATTGTTGTCAAATGATGGAAAATATATTCAAAGTCTTTCTAGTCCTATAAAAGAGAAGGAAAAGGAATATATAGTGACTGTTAATAGACCTATTACTGATGAATTTATAGACAAAATGGGGGCAGGTGTAGATATTATGATATGTAAAACCAAACCTTGTTATATAGAAAAAATCAGTGATTTTGAGTTTAGAATTATACTTACAGAAGGAAAAAATCGTCAAATAAGAAGAATGTGTAAGGCATTAGGATATTTAGTTGCTCGATTAATTAGGGTGAGAATAGATACAATTATTTTAGGAGATTTGAAACCTGGAGAATACCGGGAATATAAATTAGATTAATGAATTAAACTGTTTTGTTTAATTTCATCTAATAGTTGTTCTCTAGCTTTAGATCTGCTTTTAATATGGATAAAATTACCTTTTCCAATTTCTGCAATTTCTTTTAGGTTCTTCATAGCATCTTTATCGTTTCCAAAAGCCATAGTAGATAACTTTACTTGTTTATCTCCTTGTTTTGATAGATATAATTTTTGATCATCTGGATAAAATCTAAATTTACCATCAGTAGCAAGTATAATTTGATTATTCCCATTTGAAATGTAGTTTTTTAGAGCAACATCTAAACTAAATAAAATAGCTTTATTACCTTTTGTTAAGCCTTTTGCTTTTAATTTATCAACTACCTCATTTAATTCTTGTTTATCATTCCCACTTAAACCTTCTCTTAAAATCTTTACAGAATCGGCATAAGTAATAAACGTAACCTTATCAGTAGGCCTTAATACTTCTATTAAATGATGTAAGGCAAACTGCATCACTTTTAGTTTACTAGTATCTTTCATAGAGCTTGATACATCCACTAAAAAAATAATATTGTTTGGTTTATATAAATCTTCATCTAATTCATCTGGATTTTTAGTTTTTGGTTGAGTAGTTGGTTTTACAGGAATAACGGAATTGTCAATGACGGTATTGGTTGTATTATCAGGTATTTTGTTTGATGTATCTCTAGGTTTTGTTGGTTCAGTTACAACAATAGGCTCATTGGTTTTTACTCCAGCATTGTTTGGTTTCTTAAAATAAAAACAAGCCGTTTTATCATCTGTTTTAATAGATTTTATGTTTCCAGAAAGTGACATTTTAAATGGAACTCCATCGGCACTGGTTACTAAACTAATAGTTTCGTTAAATTTCCCGGTGTTTTGAGGAATAAACTCAATAACAATAAGGGATGTGTCTCCTGGCTTAATCGTTTTTTTTGAAGCATGAATAGTCATGCCTTTTAAAGCATCAGCTCTTAATAAATATAAATTTTTAGACTGATTATTTTGAATAATATAATCTGCTTTTACTTTATAAATATTTTCCTGAGTACCGATATCTTTATTTTGTTCATCAATCCCAATTAAGCTATTTTGAGAAAATAAATTCAAACATATAAGTGAAAAGGCAATTATGAGAATACGATTTAGCAAAATATTATTTCAATTTGTCGTTATTGATATGTCGTTCCGAATCTCGATTTGTTTTTTTGTCGAGATTCTTTTTTAATGCCTCTTCTAAATCTATGCCAGTTTGGTTGGCCAAACAAATTAATACAAATAACACATCAGCCAATTCATCGCCCAAGTCTTTATTTTTGTCTGATTCTTTTTCGCTTTGTTCGCCATATCTGCGGGCAATTATTCGAGCTACTTCGCCAACTTCTTCAGTTAACATAGCCATATTTGTTAATTCACTAAAATAGCGAACTCCGTATTGCTTAATCCAATCGTCAACCTGTTTTTGAGAATCTTTTATCGTCATGGTTTACTTTCTAATGTTATCTTCTTCGTATTTTTCAATAATGGCTTTTACTAAACGATGCCTAATGACGTCAACTGTTGTTAATTCAACAATATCAATACCTTCTGTTTTCTTTAATAATCGAACTGCTTGAGCTAAGCCCGATGTTTGATTTCGAGGTAAATCAATTTGAGTCATATCACCTGTAATAATAAACTTTGCATTTGCTCCCATACGAGTTAAAAACATTTTCATTTGACTCTCAGTAGTATTTTGAGCCTCATCTAAAATTACAAACGCATTATCAAGAGTTCGACCTCTCATAAAAGCTAATGGTGCAATCTGAATAATTTTAGCCTCTATGTATTGATTTAATTTATCTAATGGAATCATATCATACAAAGCATCATATAGAGGTTGCATGTATGGGTCTAATTTTTCTTTTAAATCTCCTGGTAAAAAACCCAAATTTTCTCCGGCTTCAACAGCTGGACGCGTTAAAATAATACGTTTTACTTCTTTGTTTTTTAAAGCTCTTACAGCCAATGCAACGGCTGTGTATGTTTTTCCTGTTCCTGCTGGTCCAACGGCAAACAACATATCACTTTTACCAACAGACTGCATCATTTTTCGTTGGTTATCGGTTCGTGACTTCACTACTAAACCATTGTTTCCAAATACAATAATATCCGAACCTGTAGCTTCTTCTTTTGCTAATAATAAATTATCGCCTGTTTGTCCCAGTAAGCGTTCAATAACAGTATCTGTTAATAACCCATTTTTATGGTAATAATCTACCATCATGCTTAGCTTTTTTTCGAAATGTGAAATCTCAGATTCGTCTCCCATTGCTTTTATGGAATAACCACGAGCAATAATTTTAAGTTTTGGGAAATATTTTTTTATAACATTGAGTTTCACGTCGTTTACGCCATATATTTCAACAGGTTCAACGCTATCTAGTGTAATTATTTTTTCAATCAAGGGTCAAAAATTTATGTTAATAATCGTGTTAATCAAATACTTTTTTAATTAAAAAGTTAGCCTAATTTATTATTTACTTTTGAGTAAATTAAATAAAGTTTTCAATATGTCTATTATTACCATTACTACAGATTTGGGTTATCGCGACCCATACTTGGCAATGGTTAAAGGTATATTGTATAGCAAACAACCTAATGCTAAAATTGTTGATTTAGCCTGTGATGTTAATCCTCATGCTCATAACGAAGGAGCTTTTGCATTAAGGAGCGCATTGCCTTATTTTCCGCAGGAAACTATTCATTTATTTGCTATTAAATTTTTAAATTCAACAGATACAATTAAAAATTTATCTATTGATAATACACGCTATTTATTATCAAAATTCAATAACCAATACATTATTTGCCCTGATAATGGGTTGTTTACATTAATAGATAAAACATTTAACGAGCCAGTATATCAATTATATTTTGATAGTGAAAAGCAGCATACGTTTTATTTGCGAGATATATTTGCTGAAATTGCCAATAAATTAGTTAATAAAGTTCCTTTAGAAGAATATTGTGCAGAAACACAAGACTACTGTAAATTATATGCTTTCGAAAGTTTTTCAACGCCCAGTAATTTACAAGGGATGGTTTTGTATGAAGATGATTTTGGAAATTTAATAACCACCATTACAAAACAAGAGTTTGAAAAACAAGTTGGTAATAAACGGTTTTCGATAGCTTTACCATCTCAAAATATAACCAAAATACATAATACATACGACGATGTGAAAATTGGAGATGTGGTTTGTTTTTTTAATTCGATGGATTTGTTAGAAATATCCTTATTAGGCCAATCTGCTAATAAAGTTGCTGTAAAAAAAACGGTGTTAAGTAAATATAAAATAGATAGAATTATAGTTGATATTTATGATTAAACGATTTGTGAAAATGACATTTAAACCTGAAAATATTGAACGGTTTAAAGATATTTTTGATGCTAGCAAGGATTTAATTCATGCTATGGAAGGATGCCAGCATGTTGAATTGTTGCAAGACATTTCTAATCCTTGTGTGTTTTTTACTTTAAGTATTTGGGATGATCCAAAATATTTGGAAGCCTATCGTCAATCAGAATTATTTGAAGGTGTTTGGGCAAAAACTAAAATACTATTTGATGCTAAGCCTGAAGCTTGGAGTGTTAATCTTATAAAATAAAATTAACACATTTTAATAGTTTTAAATCATCTCAGCTATATTTGGCATCTTAATTGGTTATTTAGGTTCTGTTAATTTTAAATTTATAAACTATGAAAAAAATCTACATTTTATTTTCGTTTGCCCTTCTATCAATTTCAACATTTGCTCAAAACACATCTAATCTCATTGTTTTTTCAGAAGACGGATTGAAATTTTATTTAATATTAAACGGTATTCGTCAAAACGAAGTGGCAGTAACAAATGTAAAAGTGGTTGATTTAACTCAACCGTATTACTCAGCTAAAATTATTTTTGAAGATCCAAAACAACCTATTCTCGAAAAAAAATATTTACAAGTAACAGATGTTGAAACGAAAGGTCCATTAGAGGTAACTTATAAAATCAAAAAAAACAACAAACAAGTTAATGTATTAAGATTTTTCAGTCAGGTTCCAATTGCTCAAGCAGCTCCAGTTCCTCAAAATGTTCAAGTATTTCATTACAATGTAAATCCAATGCCTGAAATTTCTACAACAACTGTTACTCAAGAAACAACAGTAATTAATGGCGGAAATATGAATTCATCTGTTGGAACTAATGGTGCAAATACAAATGTATCGGTTAATATGGGTGGCATGGGAGTGAATATGAATGTAAATATTAACGAACCAAATATAAATTCTACAACTACTTCAACATCATATACCACTACAACCACTACTTCATCATCAAATAGTAATATAAATAATTACAGTAATACTTCATCTGTTCAAAATAACAGCAACGCTTCAAATTGTGATGCTTCTTATGCAATGAGTGGGTCTAGTTTTTCAGCAGCAAAGCAAACTATTACTAAACAATCATTTGAAGACACAAAATTAACAACGGTTAAACAAATATTAAAAACCAATTGCTTGAGTACGGAGCAAATTAAACAAATAATGTTGTTATTTAATTTTGAAGCAAACAAATTAGAGGTTGCAAAATTGGCACACGATAGATGTGTAGATAAAAACAACTACTTTATGCTTAATGATGCTTTTCAATTTGAGTCTTCTGTTGAGGAGTTAAACAATTCTATTAAATAATCATATTTAATAACTATTGCAAAGGTTGCCAATGGCAACCTTTTTTATTGTGTTTAATTCTGTATTTTTACAACACTAAAACTTGTTTATGATTACACTTGCTATACTTGCTTTAACGGTTGGATTTTCTGTTTATGCGATGAATAATCCAGATATAAAATACAAGTATATTTTCCATCCATATTCAATCAAACATTTTAACCAGCATTACCGTTTTTTATCGCATGCTTTTTTGCATGGAGATTATATTCATCTCGCTTTTAATATGTACGCTTTATGGATGTTTGGCCCTATTATTGAAAAAGGAGTACTGCCTTTGTTATTAGGATATGAAGGGGAACCTAATAAAAAATTAGGAATAGTATTTTATATTTTATTATACACAGGTGCTATTTATGCTTCTTCTATTTCGGAGTATTTTAAAAATAAAAACAATTCACATTATACGTCTTTAGGAGCCAGTGGGGCAGTTAATGCTTTAATTTTTAGCTATATCACTTGCTTGCCCATGTCTCAATTAGGTTTCTTTTTTATCCCAATGCCAGCATGGGTGTTTGGTATATTGTATTTAGGCATCAGTTATTATTTAAGTAAACGAAGAACAGGAAATAGTTCTGTTGATAATATTGGTCACGAGGCTCATTTTTGGGGTGCTGTTTATGGCATTGTTTTTACCTTAATTTTAGGTTTATTAAATCAAGATGTATATTTAGAATTGATTAGAAAATCATAATATATGAAAGTCACATTTTTAGGCACAGGTACTTCACAAGGTGTTCCAATTATTTGTTGCGAATGTTCGGTATGTCGTTCTAAAAATCCTAAAGATAATCGATTAAGAAGTTCTATATTAATTGAAAGTGCTACGACAAAAGTAGTGATTGATTCTGGTCCCGATTTCAGGCAACAAATGTTGCGTCAAAACTTAAAAACGCTTGATGCGGTTGTTTTTACTCATGAACATAAAGATCATATTGCAGGCCTAGATGAAGTAAAGGCTTTTAATTTTTTTAATAAGATGCGTATGCCGGTTTATGCAACTCCTAGAGTTCAGGATGCCTTAAAAAGAGAATTTGCATATATTTTTTCTGAAGATAAATACCCTGGTATTCCCGAAATTGATGTTTTTACGATAACGGATGAAGTCATTAAAATTAATGATATTGAGTTACTACCCATTGATGTGATTCATTATCGCTTACCTGTGAAAGCATACCGAATAAAAGATTTTACTTATATCACGGATGCTAATTATATATCTGAAGATGAAAAACAAAAAATTAAAGGTTCTAAAATTATTGTAATTAATGCTTTGCGACGTGAGGAGCATGTATCCCATTTTACATTTCAACAAGCCATTGATTTAATGCAGGAATTAAAACCAGAAAAAGCTTATTTTACACATATATCACATCAGTTAGGCTTGCACGAGGAGGTTTCAAAAGAATTACCTTCTTTTATTGAATTGGCTTATGATGGCTTGCAGATTGAGATTTAATTTTTTTCTCATTTTGTTCAAAAATCCACAAATTGTTAATTTGTTATTCATTGTAAATTCTGGCTTAATTGTAAATTTGAAGGCTTTCAAAAAAGTGTAAAATTATGATCAAAGCTGATGTACTATTAGGCCTTCAATGGGGCGACGAAGGAAAAGGTAAAATTGTTGATGTTTTAACTCCTAAATACGATATTATTGCTCGTTTTCAAGGTGGTCCAAATGCTGGACACACTTTAGAGTTTAATGGTATTAAACACGTTTTACATACTATTCCTAGTGGAATTTTTCATCCAACGGCTTTAAATGTTATAGGGAATGGTGTAGTTATTGACCCAGTTATTTTTAAAAAAGAAATTGATGCTTTAACAGCATTAGGTGTTGATTTTGCTAAAAAATTAGTTATTAGTAAACGCGCTCATTTAATTTTACCAACTCATCGTTTAATTGATGCAGCTAGCGAAGCCGCTAAAGGAAAAGATAAAATTGGATCTACTTTAAAAGGAATTGGACCAACTTATATGGATAAAACTGGTCGTAATGGTTTAAGAGTAGGAGATATCGAGAGTCCTAATTTTAAAGCAAAATACGATGCTTTAGTTGAAAAACATAAACAAATTTTAGATTTTCATAAGTACGAATATAACTTAACAGAGCTTGAGCCAACTTGGTTTGCAGCTATTGAAGAGCTAAAGAAATTGAAATTTATTGATACCGAACATTTTATTAATGACGCTATCAAAAAAGGTCAAAAAATATTAGCCGAAGGTGCTCAAGGTTCTTTATTAGATATTGATTTTGGATCTTATCCATTTGTAACTTCATCAAACACTATTTGTGCTGGTGCTTGTAATGGATTAGGAATTGCTCCAAATCGTATTGGTAATGTTATTGGTATTTTTAAAGCATACTGTACTCGTGTTGGTAGCGGTCCTTTTCCAACTGAATTGGATAATGAAGTAGGAGAGAAAATCCGTCAAATTGGTCGTGAGTTTGGTGCAACAACAGGACGTGCTCGTCGTTGTGGTTGGTTAGATATCCCAGCTTTAAAATATGCGATTGCTATTAATGGGGTAACAGAATTAATGATGATGAAAGCAGATGTTTTATCTGATTTTGATACTTTAGAAGTTTGTACTCATTACTTACATAAAGGCGAAAAAATTGATTATTTGCCATTTAGTATTGATCCAGCTGACGTGACTCCTGTTTATGAAACAGTAAAAGGTTGGGCTGAAGATTTAACTAAAATGACTTCAAAAGATGCTTTACCAAAAACATTAATTGATTACGTAAAATATATTGAAAAATTAGTAGAAGTGCCAATTAGTATTGTTTCTATCGGTCCAGATAGAACTCAAACTATTTTTATGTAGTTTTATTTGTCCCCCTCTGGAGGGGGCAAGGGGAGGAAAAGAAGAATTTAATTAATTGAAAAAAAAGTATTACTTTTAAAAAATTAAACCAGTGAAGCCAAGAGTTTTATTAGAAAATAAACAATTAGAAGTTACTCTTACTCGCCTTTGCTATCAATTAATAGAAGTCCACAACGATTTTAGTAATACGGTTATTATTGGTTTACAGCCTCGTGGAATTTACTTAGCGCATCGTATTCAAAAATTACTGGAAGGTATTTTAAAGAAAAAAGTAAACTGTGGCGATTTGGATATTACATTTTACCGTGATGATTTCCGTAAAAAAGAATTAATCCCTAATCGAACCAATATTGATTTTATCATTGAAGATAAAAATGTGATTTTGGTAGATGATGTATTATACACTGGAAGAACGATTCGTGCAGGTTTAGATGCGATGTTAGCATTTGGTCGTCCAAGTGATGTGGAGTTGCTAGTATTGGTAGATAGAAGATTTAGCAGACATGTACCCATTCAAGCTAAATATATTGGATTAGTAATTGATTCCATTCAAACCCAAAATGTAAAAGTAGAATGGACAGAAACGGATAAAAAAGATAGAGTAACATTAATAGATAAATAAATAATGCGTCCACAAAAAAAAGATTATATACCGTATTTCGAATATTACATCAATCTTATTCCTGAAGACGATATTATTTCCGCATTAAAAACAAATCATCAAACAGTTTTAGATTTTATTGAAGATATTCCTCGTCAAAAGTTAAACTACTTTTATGATGAAGGTAAATGGACAGTAAAACAAGTGATCAATCATATTATTGATACAGAGCGTATTTTGAGTTACCGTGCATTGCGCTTTGCAAGAGGCGACAACCAAAAAGTATTATCATTTGATGAAAACCTATATGCAGCTAATGCTAATTTAACAAACACAAATATTCAATTATTGGCTGATGAGTTTGATTCTGTAAGGTTGTCCAATATATTATTATTCAAACAATTATCTGATAAAGAATTATTACTGAAAGGTCAAATGGCATCAGGTGAAGTAAATGTTTTAGCACTTGGTTATTTTTTATGCGGTCATGCGCAGCATCATATAAACATTATTAAAGAAAGATATTTATAAACCATGAGCAACTTAAGCGTCAATCATCTATTAGGAATAAAATATATCACTAAAAATGATATTCAATTAATTTTAGATACCGCTACCAATTTTAAAGAAGTATTAAATCGTCCCATTAAAAAAGTACCTTCTTTAAGAGATTTAACTGTTGCTAATTTATTTTTCGAAAATTCTACTCGTACTCGTTTATCATTTGAATTAGCTCAAAAACGTTTAAGTGCAGATGTAGTTAATTTCTCAGCATCTTCTTCTTCCGTTAAAAAAGGAGAAACTCTAATCGATACAGTCAATAACATCTTAGCCATGAAAGTGGATATGGTAGTAATGCGCCATTCAAGTGCAGGAGCTGCTGAATTTTTATCAAAAAAAGTAAATGCCAAAATAGTAAATGCAGGCGATGGTGCACACGAACATCCAACTCAAGCATTATTAGATGCTTTCTCAATGAGAGAAAAACTAGGTGATTTAAAAGGAAAGAAGATTGCCATCGTTGGTGATATTTTACATTCACGTGTCGCATTATCTAATATATTTTGCTTACAAAAACTTGGTGCAGAAGTTAAAGTGTGTGGTCCAACAACGTTGATTCCTAAATATATAGAAAGTTTAGGAGTGAAAGTAGAAACTGATTTACGTAAAACATTAGAATGGTGCGATGTGGCCAATATGTTGCGTATTCAATTAGAAAGACAAGATATTAAGTTTTTCCCTTCTATAAGAGAATACACTATGTTGTATGGTTTAGATAAAACATTGTTAGATTCTTTATCTAAAAAAATCATCATTATGCACCCAGGACCAATTAACAGAGGTGTTGAAATTACTAGTGAAGTAGCGGATAGTGATCAATCTATTATTTTAGATCAGGTTGAAAATGGTGTAGCGGTTCGTATGGCTGTTATGTTTTTATTAGCTGGCCGTCAATAGTTTTTGTAATTTTTCTGTTAAAAACTTTCGTATACCTTATTATTTAATAACCCCAATTAGTTATAAATTTACTATTAACTAACTGGGATTTTTATGCCCAAGATATTAATTAAACATAATAACACATGAAAAAAATCTACTTAACAATTATTGCTGTTTCTGCGTCTTTAGCTTCGGTATTTGCACAAACTGTTCCAACATGTTCTTTAAATCCAACATTTATTGCTAGTAATAAAATTGGTGTTTATCCAGATAGTGCTACTAATTTTGTTTCAGGAACAGTAGGTATTCCTTATGAACAAAATATTACAGTAAAGGTTCCTAAAGATACTGTTGCTGGGCCTGTAACGATGTGTTTTAACCGTTTTGTTTTATCTACACCATCAGGGACCGTGAATTACAATTTACCTCCAGGATTAATGCTAGGTTCTTCAACAGCTGCTGTAGCTAATGGTACAGTGAATGGTTCTCCTTCATTAAAGTTTCCAGGTAATGCAAATAATTGTGCTAGCATTTATGGTACACCAACTACTGCTGGTTCATATACATTATCATTTTTAGTGGAAGCTTATGCAACTCCTGCGTTTTCATCTTGTTCTAGCAGTCCAAGTGTTTCAGGTGGCAGTATGGTAAGCTCTCAAAATTTAAAATATTACATCATTAATATTCTTCCAGCAACAGGCTTACAAGATATAGGTAAAGATAAAATGGCTTTATACCAAAATGAACCAAATCCATTTTCATCTACTACTGATATTAAATTTTATGTAGAAGGAGAAGATAATGCAACAATTACAGTTTACAATGCATTAGGCTCAATTGTTAGTCAACAATCTATTAAAACTTCAGTTGGTGAGAACAAAGTAAGTATTAATGCGGCTAACTTGGCTAGCGGTACTTATGTTTATACTTTAAAATACAAAAATGCAATCATTACAAAACGAATGATGGTAATTAATAATTAATTACTATTTTCGAAGGAATAAAACATTTATGTCTGTTCAATCCTTCGAAGTATTAATATTAGGTAGCAGTGCGGCAACTCCAACTGCTAACAGAAATCCAACCGCTCAGTTATTAAACATAGCTGAGCGGTTTTTTTTAATTGATTGTGGTGAAGGAACACAAATGCAAATGCGTAAATACAAAGCGCGATTCCAAAGTATTAATCATATTTTTATTAGTCACTTGCATGGCGATCATTTTTATGGATTACCAGGCTTTTTAGCTAGCATGCATTTATTGGGACGTAAAAATGATTTAACCATATATGGTCCTAAAGAGTTAGAGGACATCATTGAAATAATTCATAAACATTCTGATACTCATTTAAATTATTCTCTAAAATTTGTTCATACTCAAAATACCAGCAAACAGTTATTGTATGAAGATGAAAAAGTAGAAGTTTATAGTATACCATTAAAACATCGAATAGCTACTACAGGCTATTTGTTTAAAGAAAAACCTCTTCTCAGAAATATTGATAAGTACAAATTAGAAAAACTAAATGTCTCTTTTGCAGAAATTCATAAATTAAAATTAGGGATGGATGCTATAGATAATAACGGCAATACAATAAAAAATATTGATTTAACTCTTGAGCCTCAACCACCAAGAAGCTATGCATTTTGCAGTGATACCAAATTTTTCGAAGAATTAGCCAATGATATAAAAGATGTAGATGTATTATATCATGAATCTACTTTTTTGGAAGATAAAAAAGATCGAGCAAAACAAACATTTCACAGCACAGCTAAACAAGCTGCAGAAATGGCTTTATTATCAAATGCAAAAAAATTAGTATTAGGTCATTTCTCTGCTAGATATGGCAATTTAGATGAGTTTTTAAACGAAGCTAAATCTATTTACCAAAATACAGAATTAGCAGTTGAAGGCATTACTTTTTCAATTTAAGATTTTTTTGGCACACTATTCGTTGTATGATTCATAAATCCCAAATGATTTATTGATGAAAACAATTTTTACGTTAACTTCTAAATATAATAGTTATGAAAAACGTAAATCAATTGTTGGTTATAGCAACGATAGTATGTTGTAACTTAATTCCCAATCAAGTTTTTTCTCAATTAAATAATCATCACAAAAACTATATTGATATTGGTTTTGTGGGTGGCATACAACATCATCATTCTCCTTTAGTTGGCGTTTATGGAAGCGTGGGAACATTTTTCACTGCTTTTAACCGCCCTAGTTCTATTGATATAAGAGTTAAAGAATTATATGTTACAAATCCGGAGCAACAAGGAACTTTAATCACATTTACTTACCGAATATCTTTAGTAAAAGGGTTATTTTTTGGAATAGGTGGGGCTCATGGCCATCAGGTAATGATGGATGAATTTTTGGTACATCCAACTTCATCTATTGGAGGAACCAATACTCATATTATGCACAGTACAGGTTTTAATACCGAAATTGGCTATAATTTTAATTCTTTTATTAAAGATAAATATGTAGGTATTTACCCAGTCATTCATATTGCATACACTCAGTTATTCATGTCTGGTCATTCTATGCCTAATTTAACTTTAAATGCAGGTTTTAGAGTTGGGTTAAAAAAATGGAACTAACTTAACCCTGTGAATTATTTTTTAAATATAAATTTTGTAATTCCAATATGAAACGTATCTTTGTTTAAAATTAATCTAAATAAGATATTTTAATAATGATATCAGTACTTATAGCCGATAAAAACTACTTAAGCAGACTAGGGCTTTTTACATTATTAAGCGCTTCTCCAAATTTTGAAGTAGACTATACAGAAGATGAAAATTTTGAAAATTTAATAGCTTGTATTAAAAAAAGCAAACCAAAAATTTTAGTATTAGATTTTCAGTCATTAAACATAAATTCTAAACAGATTTCAACTATTACTAAGACTTTTAAACGTTTACAAGTATTAGCAATTACTGATTATTTAAACCGAAGTGAAATGCAATCGGCATTAGATTCAGGAGTGAGAAGCTATTTATTAAAAGAATGTGATAAGGAAGAAATTATTGAGGCTTTGCATGCTACTCATAATGGCGAACGCTTTTTGTGTGGTAAAGTGGCTTATTTCTTAGCTAATTCAGATGATTTAGAGGTAATGCGCCCACAATTAGAAAAAGTTTCTTGTCAAGGTTTAGGTATTACAGATAGAGAGTTAGATATTATCCGTTTAATCTCCGAAGGTTTATCAAATAAATTAATTGCTGATAAATTAGAACTAAGTACACATACTGTTAATACGCACCGAAAAAATATCATGAGTAAATTAGGTATTCCTAATACAGCTGGTATTGTTATGTTTGCTGTTAAAAACAAACTTTTAGCAGCTTAGTTTATGCAGTCATCTTTAGAATTAAGTGATTTTTTCATTCTTTTTTTAATCGCAGGAATTTTTAGTTTAGGGGTTTATACTCTCGTAAAATTCATGAGAAGTAAAGATTAGTTATCTCAACAAATTTCACACTTTTTTTCTTTCGTAAGTCCTTTATAAACAAAAGATTTAGCTATCTTTGTTAGCTATTATGCAAGAACAAATTTTAATCCTCGATTTTGGTTCTCAATTCACACAATTAATTGCTCGTCGTTTACGAGAAATGAACGTGTATTGCGAAATCCACCCGTTCAACAAAATTCCTGAACTAACTCCTGAAATAAAAGGTGTTATTTTATCTGGAAGTCCACATAGTGTTAGACAAGAAAATCCTTTAAATCCTAATTTAGGAAATATTAAAGGTAAATTACCATTGTTAGGTATTTGCTATGGTGCTCAATTATTGTCTCACTTTTATGGTGGAGAAGTAGGTAAATCTAATTCTCGTGAATACGGAAGAGCAAATTTAAGTTTTGTAGAAGATAATAATCCTTTGTTTAAAGGTATCAGTAACGAATCGCAAGTGTGGATGAGTCATGCTGATACAATCTTAAAAGTTCCAGAAAATTATAATATCATTGCTAGCACACATGATGTAAAAGTAGCTGGTTTTGCTGTTAATGGAGAGCAAACATGGGGAATTCAGTTTCACCCAGAAGTTTACCATTCAACAGAAGGGGCTGCATTGTTGCAAAATTTTGTAAAAGGAATTTGTGGTTGTAAAGGAACTTGGACATCAGATTCGTTTATTGATACAACGGTAGCTGAATTAAAACAAAAATTAGGAAATGATAAAGTTGTTTTAGGTTTATCGGGTGGAGTTGATAGTAGTGTAGCGGCTGTTTTATTACACAAAGCAATTGGTGCTAATTTACATTGTATTTTTGTTGATAATGGTTTATTACGTAAAAACGAATTTGAAAGCGTACTAGATTCATATAAACATATGGGCTTAAACGTGAAAGGTGTTAATGCCAAACAGCGTTTTTATGATGCTTTAAAAAATGTTTCAGATCCTGAAACTAAACGTAAAGCTATTGGTAAAGCATTTGTAGATGTTTTTGACGATGAATCGAAATTAATTACAGATGCAAAATGGTTAGGACAAGGAACAATTTATCCAGATGTGATTGAAAGTTTATCTGTTAATGGTCCATCTGCAACTATTAAATCGCATCACAATGTGGGTGGTTTACCTGATTATATGAAATTATCAGTTGTTGAGCCATTACGTAGTTTGTTTAAAGATGAAGTAAGAAGGGTAGGTAGAGCTTTAGGAATTGATGAAGCCTTAATTGGTCGTCATCCTTTCCCAGGTCCAGGATTAGCTATTCGTATTTTAGGAGATATTACTCCCGAAAAAGTAGATTTATTACAAAATGTAGATGCTATTTTTATTGATAGTTTAAAGTCTGCCGGATTATATAATACTGTTTGGCAAGCAGGTGCTATTTTATTACCAATACAAAGTGTTGGAGTAATGGGCGATGAAAGAACTTATGAAAAAGTAGTAGCATTACGTGCTGTTTCTTCAACAGATGGTATGACAGCAGATTGGTGTCATTTACCTTATGAGTTTTTAGCTAAAGTATCTAATGATATTATTAATAAAGTAAAAGGAGTAAATAGAGTTGTGTATGATATTAGCTCTAAACCTCCAGCTACAATCGAATGGGAATAATACCATTTCAAAATATGACTAAATTAAAAGCTACATATTTTACTTTTTTTCTGATATTTTTTTTCAGTTTGATATCGTGTATGACACATGCTCAAACTAAATCAACAGATATCAAAACTATTAACGGTAAAAAGTATTATATCCATAAAGTAGAAAAAGGTCAGAGTTTATATGCGATTGCTAAAATCTATTCAATGGATGTAAACTCTATTTTAGCTGAAAATGATGATGCGATTGATGGATTAAAAAACGGACAGGAATTAAAAATACCTGTAGAAAGTTTATTAACCAAACAAAGTATTGCCATTGATACCAATAAATATGTTTATCATAAAATAGCAAAAGGAGAAACCGTTTATGGTATTACTAAAAAATATGCTATTGATGAGAAAAAATTAAATTCTTACAATCCATCTATTTCAGCAGGTTTAAAAGAAGGAGATTATATTATTATTGGCGAAAAGAAAAAGAGCAGCGTAACTACCTCAACACCTTTAACATCAGCAGTTAATACTAATGATACTTACACTGTATTAGCAGGAGAAACACTTTATGGAATTTCGAAGAAGTTAATGGTGTCTCAGGACGATTTGCTAAAATGGAATCCAGAATTAAAAGATGGTGTGAAGCAAGGTCAGATATTAAAAATAGTATCTTCTAAAAAAACTACTAATCCAGTTATTACGAATACAGTAAATACATTTACTTCTTCTGTTAGCACACCAACTGTTCAAGATGTTGTTTTGACTCTCAATAAAACAAAAAAAACAACTTATAATATTGGCTTGTGTTTACCTTTTAAACTTCTTGAAAGCGAAGGTATTGTTATTGAAGATTTAATGAAGTCAAAATCTTCATTTCCTCAAACACAAACGTTAGCACTTGATTTTTATTTTGGATTCAAAAAAGCGGTTGATTCTTTAACTGCAAAAGATTTTGAAGTCAATATTCATTTGTTTGATGTTGACGAAAAAGATTCTGTTAAGGTAGAAGCTATTTGTAAATCAGCTGAGTTTAAAATGTTGGACGCTATTTTTGGTCCATTGTATGCGGGTGTTTACCGCCAAATAGCAAATAAAGCCAAGCCTTTAGGAATACCAGTTGTATCTCCTTTAACACAACAAAATAAAATATTATTTAATAATAGTTTAACAAGTAAAATTAACCCTTCTCAATTTACGTTAATAGAAAGCTTGGCAGATTATTGTACTGATTCGCTTTTAGGAACAGCAAATGTTGTGATAGTAAATACAACATCAAAAGATCATCAATACATTAAAACATTTAAAAAAAGGTATAATGATGCTTTAGTTAAACATGGCAAAACATTAAAAGATAGTATTGTAGAGGTAAAGGGTATAGCAGGCGTAAAATCTGTTTACGTGCCTAATAAAAAAAATTTAGTAGTATTATTAACCAATAATCAAGTTTACCTTCAGGATTTTATTACTCAACTATATATGTTTTCTGATAAGAAAGATATCACCTTAATGGGTTTTAATAGTGTTACTAATATTGATAATTTAGATCAGGATTATTTAAATGTATTACAATATCATTTTGCTTCGGCTAATCATATAAGTTATAAAGATTCAACAATTAGATTATTAGCAAAACAATATCAAGAGGTATACACAACAGATCCTACAGAATATTACTTCCAAGGATTTGATATTGGCACATATTATTTATCGAATCTGAAAACTATTGGCCCTGATTTCTTTTTACAATTAGATAAATACTCATCAGAAGGTGTATCAACAGGGTTTAAATTTTATAGACCTGATTCAGAAACTGGTTTTGAAAATAGAGCTGTTTATATTTATAAATACTCCAATTATCAATTACAAAAACTAGGATGGAAATAAATAAAGAAAACATTACAGAGTGGCTAAAATCACTTCAAGATTCCATTTGTAATGCATTAGAAACCGAAGATGGTTTAGTTAAATTTAAAGAAGAAAACTGGACTCGAGAAGAAGGTGGTGGTGGCCGTTCTCGTGTTATTGAAAATGGAGCTGTTATTGAAAAAGGTGGTGTCATGTTTTCGGCAGTCAGTGGAAAAACACCTGATTTTTTATTTAAAGAAAAAGAACATAGTATTTCAAATACATCTGCTGTAGAAACTACATTTTTTGCTACTGGTGTATCTATTGTTATTCATCCTCAAAGCCCATTAGTTCCAATTATCCACATGAATATTCGTTATTTTGAAATGAGTAATGGTGTAAAATGGTTAGGAGGAGGAATAGATTTAACGCCACATTATATTGTAGATGAGGATGCTCGTTTTTTTCATCATCAATTAAAAAATGTTTGTGATAAACATCACTCAAGTTATTATCCAAAATTTAAAACTTGGGCCGATGATTATTTTTTCATCAATCATCGCAAAGAAACCAGAGGTATTGGCGGAATATTTTTTGACCGATTAATAGCGAATGAATATTTAAATTTTGAACAAAATTTTGCATTTTGGCAAGATGTAGGTAAGGCCTTTGCACCAATTTATGTTGAATTAATGCATAAAAATAAAGGCAAAGCATATACACCAGAACAAAAGCAGTGGCAATTATTACGAAGAGGTAGATATGTTGAATTTAATTTAGTGTATGATAAGGGTACTAAATTTGGATTAGAAACTAATGGACGAATTGAATCTATTTTAATGAGTTTGCCAGCCCATGCAAGTTGGTTATACGATTTTAAAACAAAAGAAAATTCTGAGGAACATAACACACTTTTAAAATTAAAAAAAGGGATTAATTGGACGGGAAATGAATAAAATTCTTAAATATTTTTTACAAGGTTTAATTGTATTTATACCATTAGGAATTACGGTTATTGTGTTTTTAAAACTGTTTCAATTTTTTGAAAGCGTTTTTTCGTTTGTTGGATTAACAGGAATACCGTTTTTAGACACTATTATTTCTGTAATATCATTACTGATATTCATAACAATAATAGGCCTATTAGCATCATCATTTGTATTTAAACGCTTATTTTCTTTTTTCGAAGAAAAGCTTGAACACGCTCCAGTTATAAAACACATTTATTCGCCTATTAAAGATTTTATGAATGCTTTTATGGGTAATAAAAAACGTTTTACTAAACCTGTTTTAGTTTTAACAAACCCACAAGCAAATATTCAGGAATTAGGATTTATTACACAAGATGATTTAAGCGAATGGGGCATAAAAGAAAAATTTGCAGTATATTTACCTTATTCCTATTCTTTTTCGGGTAGGTTAATCATTGTTCCAAAAGAGCAAATAACGCCATTAAAAACAGATGGAGCAGATGCTATGAAATTTATTATTTCTGGCGGAGTAACAGATGTAGATTAATTAATTTAAAAATTAAATCAATGAAAAAAACGATTTTAACTAGCTTAGCCTGTTTTGCTTTAACAGTAATGACGGCACAAAAAATATCCGTAAAGGATGGTTCCGAAAAATTTTCAAATGGTAGCCATAATGCTTACACAACAACTATTTATGAAACATCTAAAGATGATGTGATGAGTAAATGGAAAAGCTTTTTAAAAGATTTTAAAAACGAAAAAGTTAAAACCGATAATGGTGAAATTTTTGGTGATAATATTGTTATTAAGGATTGGGGAAATAATCCAGTAGACATTTACGCAACCTTTGAAGAGGATAAAAAAACAAAAACCGTTATTATGCATGTGGCATTTGATTTAGGTGGAGCTTATTTAAGTGGTTCTGATGGTGATAAGCATAGAAACGCTGAAAAAATGATTAAAGATTTTGCTGTGAAAACAACAAAAGAATCAATGGGTGATAAAGTGAAAGATCAGGAAAAAATTCTAGGTAAATTAGAAGATAATCAAAAAGACTTAGAAAAGGATAACAAAAATTATAAGTCGGATATAGAAGATTACAAAGCTAAAATTAAAAAAGCAGAAGAGAATATTTCTAAAAACGAAGCAGATCAATCAAAAAAGAAAGCGGAAATTGAAGCGCAAAAGAAAGTAGTTGAAGAAGCAAAAAAAGTAATGGATAAAGTAGATTAATTTTTTGTTTATGATATTTAAAAAACTGATAACGAATGTTATCAGTTTTTTTGTTTTTATATTTAGCCCAATGGGAGTTTTCAGAACCATATTAGCATTAGCTGTTGTTGTCTATCATTCATATAAAATTTTTGGATTAAGAATGTGTGGAGGTCAGGTTGCTGTGGAATCATTTTACATGATTTCAGGTTTTTATATGGCATTGATACTAAACGAAAAATACGTTGGAGTAGGGAGTTACAAAAAGTTTATTTTAAGCCGATTTTATCGCATATTTCCTGTGTATTGGTTTGTATTAGCCTTAGCACTCTTATTATCTTTAATAGGCTTATTTACAACGAATAATCCCTATTATTTATCTCGTTATGTAAATCATTATCATTGTTTGTCGGGATTAACTATATTTTATTTTGTTATGGAAAACATAATGGTGTTAGGGCAAGATGTTCTCTATTATCTACGAATAGATGATTATTGCCAGCCCTCATTAACATATCATGTTTTATCTTTTAAACATACAGGTTATCAATATCTTTTAGTGCCACAAGCATGGTCTATTAGTATAGAATTTATGTTTTATTTAATTGCTCCATTCTTGGTAACAAAGCCAATTAAATGGCAAGTATTATTAGTATTAATGGGCCTTGGATTTAAATATTATTTCTTTAATTACGAATACCTGTGTTATGATCCCTGGACATACCGTTTTTTTCCATTTGAGATAGCATTTTTTATGTCTGGTAGCTTAGCATATGTGGCTTATAAAAAATTACAACAACATATAATTCCTCTTTACTTGGGCTATATTTTATTAATTGTGTGTGTGGTTGGGTTATTATTGTTTGAATATATTCCATTAAAAGACCAGTTGAGGAATAGCATTTTTTATTTAGTGGTTTTATTTTCTTTACCATTTATTTTCATCTCATTTAAAAACAATAAATTAGATAGATATATTGGAGAATTATCATTTTCTCTATACATTAGTCATCATATTATGGTAAGTATATTGAGAGCCTATTTTTTTACCAATACACAATATATTTTTTATTATGGCTACACTGTGGTAATAAGCTCGTTAATTGTGGCTTTTATCTTTCAACACACCATTATTAAATATATTGAAACATATAGAGCAAAAATATTTTCTTAATTTTTTTACTTTTTTTTTGGCGGAAAGAAAATAAATTGTAAATTTGCACTCCATTTAATAAATGGCCCGTTCGTCTAGGGGTTAGGACGCGTCCCTTTCACGGACGAAACACGGGTTCGATTCCCGTACGGGCTACGAAAGTAGCATGAAACCCGCTCTAGTAGCGGGTTTTTTATTTATACACTAATTTTTTGCTAATGAACGGTTAAAAGTTAAAAAATGACAACTCTCTTCACTTTTTTCATTTTCATACTTCATTTTACTACAATTTAATTAATTTCGTAAAAGACTTAAAAAAATTTTATACAGATTTTAAACCAACAAATACCTACAAATGAAAAAAACATTTTTATTAATTGCGGCATTTGCATCTTTTGTAACATCAGTTAACGCTCAAAAAAAAGATAAGCATTATAAAGAAATTTTTTATAAAGATATTGCAAATGAATATTCAGATATCACAGTTACTACTAATAACGGGGTGTCTAACAAAGAAATGACAAAATTTAAATTAAAGATTGTCAACAAAACCAACGATATCCTATTATATAAACCAGAAGAAAGTTCATTTAAACTAGAATCAAAAGATTATCAACCAAAAGAAAAATGGTTGTATATATATCCTAACGAATCAGACTTTAGAGTTGTAAATGGTACAGGTTCTGATTTCTTATATCCATACAAGTATGTGGTTGATGGGGTGTATAAAATTCCAACAACAGGAAAAGGAATTGAAACTCCAGATTTTCAATTACCAGCTGCTCAAAATGAATTCACTGCTGGTGGATTTACATGTGTGATGTCTAGTTTAACTAAAGAATCGGATTTGACAGAAGTTAAGTTTGAGTGTAGATATAATGGTGATAAAATTGGTGTTATTCAGGCTTCTAGAGCTGCTGTAAAATTACCAGATGGTACTGAAATTGCTAATGAGAAATCTAACAAGCAACCAATTGTTGTACAAAAAGGAAAATCAGAGAAGATTACCTTAAAATGGTATAGAATGGATGGTGGTAGAGCACAGGATATGCAAAAAATAAAAATGGCAATTTTATGGAGAAATACTTTTTCGGAAGTAGAAGCTGAAAAATTAAATGCAGAAATATTACAATTTGAAATTGATGAAAAGTTAAGCAAATAATACTTTTTAGAACTTATATAATTAAAAATAGCTTGAGAAATCAAGCTATTTTTTTTTGTTATATTTAAAAAATAATTTTTCTAATATGAATAGTCATCGCATAAAAATAAATACTATGAAACTTACACTCATTGTAGGTTTTGCATTAATGGGTTTGAAATTTTTAGCGTACTATTTAACACAATCTAGCGCTATTTTAACTGACGCTATTGAATCTATTGTAAATGTTTTAGCTGGTTCATTTGCTTTATACAGTTTGTATTACGCGGCTAAACCAAAAGATGAAGATCATCCTTACGGACATGGTAAAATAGAATTTTTATCTACAGGTGTAGAAGGAGGGATGGTTACTTTAGCTGGCGTGGCGATGACGTTTAAAGGTGTTTCTGCTTTTTTTAATCCACATGATTTACAAAATATAAATATCGGTTTGGGAATTTCTATATTTTCTGGTTTAGTAAATTATATCCTTGCCAAAATTTTGATTAATAAAGGAAATAATCTTCATTCATCAACAATGGTAGCCGATGGCAAACATTTATTAACCGATACATGGAGTAGTGTTGGTTTAGTAGTAGGCTTAATTATTATCTATTTTACAAATCTATTTTGGGTTGATTATGTGATAACCATTGGACTGGGTATTTTTATTGCATTTACTGGCTTTCATTTAATTAAAGAATCGGTATTTAATTTATTAGATAAAGCAGATTATGTAAAAATAGAACATTTAATTTCTATATTAAATACAAAACGAAATCCTAGTTGGATTGATATACATAATTTAAGAGTTGTAAAGTATGGCTCTGTTGTTCATGTTGATTGCCATATGACATTACCTTGGTATTATACATTGGAGGAATCTCATAAAGAAGTAGATGATTTAGATAAATTAGCTACTACTGAATTTAGTCATGAAATAGAATTTTTTATACATGCAGATCCTTGTTTACCAAAGTCATGTTCTATTTGCGAAATGAAAGATTGTAAAGTCAGAAAAAATGATTTCGTAAAGCGATTAGAGTGGAATATGAGTAACGTGTTACCAGATACGAAACATACTGCTTAAAATTAAATCAGCTTAATTCCTTTGCTTTATCTTTTAAAAACACTAATGCTAATTCTCTATCGTTAGGAATAATACCATCTAAAATAGCATCTTTCAAAGCATTTTTTAAATCACCTACTTTTTTACATGGAGGTAAATTAAATATTTGCATAATTTCTTCGCCGCTAACTGGTGGTTGCCAATTACGTATTTTATCTTTTTCTTCTAGCTCTTTTAGTTTTTCTCTAACAATTTCAAAGTTTTGTAAATAGCGTTTTACTTTATTAGGATTTTTAGTAGTAATATCAGCTTCACATAATGCCATTAAATCGTCAACATCATCTCCCGCTTCAAACAATACACGACGAACAGCACTATCCGAAATTTCGGTTTTTGCTAATACAATGGGGCGTAAATGAAGTAATACTAATTTCTGTACATACTTCATTTTTTCATTTAAAGGTAAGCGTAAGCTTTCAAATATTTTGGGAACCATACGAGCACCTCTGTCTTCATGGCCATGAAAAGTCCAGCCATGGTCAGGTTCAAAACGTTTGGTTGCTGGTTTGGCAATATCATGTAAAATAGCCGACCAGCGTAACCATAAGTTATTGCTCTTTTTAGCAGTATTATCTAATACTTCGAGTGTGTGATAAAAATTATCTTTATGAGATTTACCATTGATTGTTTCAACGCCATATAACTTAACCATTTCAGGAAAAATGAAATGTAGTAAACCAGTATCAAACAATAATTTAAAACCAACCGACGGAATAGGAGAGAGGATAATTTTATTTAACTCATCCGTAATACGTTCTTTAGAAACTATTTTAATACGCTCTTTATTTTTAGAAATAGCCTCTAATGATTCTTTTTCAATTGTAAATCCTAACTGAGATGAGAAGCGTATAGCCCGCATCATACGCAAAGGATCATCGCTATAGGTAATTTCAGGTTCTAAAGGTGTGCGAATAATTTTATGTTCGATATCTCCAACGCCATTAAAGGGATCTAATAGTTTCCCAAAATTAGATTTGCTTAATCCAATGGCTAATGCATTAATCGTAAAATCTCTTCTGTTTTGATCATCTTCTAATGTACCATCTTCAACAATCGGCTTTCGAGAATTGCGATTATAGGACTCTCTTCTTGCGCCTACAAATTCAATTTCTAAATCATTAATTTTAACTTGAGCAGTTCCAAAATTTTTGAAAACAGATAAATGCGCTTCGGTACCCAATTTTTGGTGAACCAACTCTGCTAACTCAATACCTTTACCAATTGTAACAACATCTATATCTTTACTTTCTCTTTCTAAGTAAATATCACGAACAAAGCCACCAATCACATAGGCATCAACACCTAGTTGATTAGCACAATCTGCTAATGTTTGAAATATTGGGTGGGTTAAATGTTTTTCCACACAGTAAAAGTAAGTTAATTTTTGAGATTATAAATTAAGAAAAAAAGACTAGACTTTTAAAGCAGCTAATTTACTAGCCATTGTATTTACTAAATCTCTTAACGGTTTTTCAGCCATTGCTTTTATAAAAGGATTCATATCTCCTTCTAACTCTACATTTGTTTGTTGATTTGGTAATAGATGAATATGTAACGTAAAAACAAATTTAGCTATACCAGTAGTTTCAAAAGTGATACGAAACTTTGGTAAACGTTCTTTAATCTTAATAGTTAAAGGCATTAATCCCTTAATTCCAAATGAACATTGTTCGGATGTGCACTCAAAATTATCAATTTTATCTTCAGGTAATAAATGCTTAAAGTTATTGAAATCACCCATTAAATCAAACAAACTATCGGTTGTTGATTGCGCAGTATGTGTTTCGCTAAGTATACTAAAATGTGCCAAGAGAAAAAATTATTGTTTCCAGGTTGAAGGACTTTTTCTCCATTCTTTTAATGACTCAACATCATTTTCAGTAATGTAGTTATGTTTTAAAGCTACTTCGATTAATGTGTTATAATCACATAAAGTAAATAAAGAGCAATTTGCTTTTTTCATATTTTCGGTTGCTTCTTCAAAACCATAAGTAAATATTGCTACCATGCCTTTTACATTACAACCTTGTTCGCGCAAAGCATCAACAGCCTTAATACTACTACCACCAGTAGAAATTAAATCTTCAATAACAACAACGCTTTGGTCTTTTTCAACAACACCTTCCACCATATTAGTTAAACCATGTTTCTTAGCTTCGCTACGAACGTATACAAATGGTAAGCCCATATCTTGAGCAATTAATGCTCCTTGTGCAATACCACCCGTTGCTACACCAGCAATCACATCTGGTTTACCAAATTTTTCATTGATAACATTAACATATTGCTGACGAATAAATGTTCTGATTTGTGGATATGATAATGTTTTACGATTATCACAGTAAATTGGAGATTTCCATCCCGAAGCCCAAGTAAAAGGTTGTTCAGGTTGAAGCTTAATTGCTTTGATTTGTAATAAAAATTCGGCAACTTTATGCGCCGCATCATCAAATGGTGTCATTGTCATAGGGCGTCAAAAATAGCAGTATTTACAGTATAAAACACATCAAATTATGAACATCACTATATATTATTTGTCGAAAAAAATTACCATTCAAACAAAAAATCAAAGTACAGAAAATCAATCATTTAAAAATTTAGATGAATTAAAGAAAGATGAAATCTTAGATGAGTTTGAGAAATTTGCCAACGAAACTAACAGCACTTTATTAACTTTTGTGACCGAAAATGTAGAAAATGGTTTAGAAAAATTTAGAAAAGCATTTAAATACATTTATGCTGCTGGTGGATTAATTGAAAAAGACAACAAATACCTATTTATTTTTAGATTAAAACGTTGGGATTTACCTAAAGGTAAATTAGATATGGGCGAAAGTCCTGAAGAAGCAGGTATAAGAGAATGTGAAGAAGAATGTGGTATTACTCAGTTAACCATTACTAAAACACTTGATCCAACATATCATATTTACCCACACAAAGGAGCTTATGCCTTAAAAAAAACATATTGGTATGCTATGTCAACCAAACACGAAGGATTATTAGTGCCACAATTGGAAGAAAATATTGAAAGAGTGGAATGGTTTACGAAGGAACAAATTAAAAGCGAAGTTCTATCTAATTCATATCCAGCAATTTTAAGTGTCATAGAGCATTTAATATAATTCGTTTTCTTGTTCCCTAATCCATAATAGGGTTTCACTAAATAATTTAGTAAACAAATCTAAACTTGTTTAGGATTTAGTATATTTGTTAATATAAGTTATTAAATAAACTCTTATGGGCATTAAAAAAACATTACTAGAAGATATTGCTAAGGAGCTAAATGTTTCTAAAACATTAGTATCTATGGTTATTAATGGTAAAGGCGATGCATATGGCATTAGTAAAAAAACTCAGGAAAAGGTGTTATCCAAAGCGGGTGAAATGGAGTATACACCCAATGTGTTTGCTAGAGCATTAAGAACTGGGAAAAGCCATTTAATTGCACTATTAGTTGCTGATATTTCTAACCCATTTTACTCAAATATAGCAAAACATGTTGAAAAAGAATTAGCCCTTAAAGGCTACAATTTAATGATTTGTAGTACAGATGAAAATGTAGCTCGTGAAGAAAAATTAATTAGCTTATTTGCTGAACAGCACATGATTGACGGATTAATTATTGCTACAACCAATACATCAGGCGAATATTTTAAAAAAGAACGTTTACGTAATTTTCCAATAGTTTTTATTGACCGTTATTTGCCAGATATAGAGTCAAATTATGTTGTCGCTAATAACTATCAGGGTTCGTTTGAAATAACAGAGCTATTAATTAAAAAAGGCTGTAAAAATATTTTAGCATTAAATATTACGCCTTCTCATATTAGCTCGTTAACAGAGCGTGTAAAAGGCTACAAAGACGCATTAAAGAAACACGATCTTACTTTTAAAGATGATAATCTATTAGAAATATCATTTGATAATATTCAAAATGACGTTAAAACTCAATTAACCAAACGATTAAAACAAGGTAAAATTGATGCGATTTACACGTTAAATAATCACATTGCTACAGCTTGTTTAAATGTGTTTAACGAAATTGGTTTTGATGCTCAGAAAGAAGGCGTTTTATTTGCCTCTTTTGATGACATTAGTTTATTTGATTTTGTGAAACCAAATGTTATTTCAGTATCACAACCAGTTGAAAAAATTGGAACCGAAGCGGCAAATTTAGCATTACATTTAATTGATAACAAAGCTAATGACGCTGGAGTGCAAAAGATAGTATTGCCAACTTCTATTATTTCGAGGAACTAAAAAGTTTAACCACATAGAGCCATCGTCTTGATGGATAACTTTGTTGTGAAAAGGTTTCATAGTGTTGAAGCATTGCTTCAACTTTCTATGTTTCCTAATTACTAAAAATACATGCTTTAATATCAAAATCACCTATTGATTTCTTTGTGACTATGTGGTTTAAAATGCCCTAAAACTTCTATATTTAATTTTCAGTCTTTAAAAAAACCTTTATATTAGCGCCACTAAAAACACACACTATGAACTACGATGTTATTGTTATAGGAAGCGGACCAGGCGGTTATGTAACTGCAATTCGCGCTTCTCAATTAGGATTAAAAACTGCTATTATTGAAAGAGAAAACCTTGGAGGTATTTGCCTTAACTGGGGTTGTATACCAACTAAAGCTTTATTAAAAAGTGCACAAGTATTTGAATACTTAAATCACTCGAAAGAATATGGTATTAGTGCAGATAATATTAAAGCTGATTTTAGCGCTGTAATTAAGCGTAGCCGCGATGTAGCTGATGGTATGAGTAAAGGTATTCAGTTCTTAATGAAAAAGAACAAGATTGAGGTGATTATGGGTACTGCTACTGTTAAAGCTGGAAAAAAAGTAGAAGTAAAAGCGGCAGATGGAAAAGTAAGTACAATTGAAGCAAAACATATCATCATTGCTACTGGAGCTCGCTCTCGTCAGTTACCTAACTTACCACAAGATGGTAAAAAAATTATTGGTTACCGTGAGGCAATGAGTTTACCAAAACAACCAAAAACAATGGTAGTTGTAGGTTCTGGAGCTATTGGTGTTGAGTTTGCTTATTTTTATGCAACAATGGGCACAAAAGTTACTATTGTTGAATTTATGCCAAACATTGTTCCTGTTGAAGATGAAGAAGTATCTAAACAATTAGAAAAATCGTTAAAGAAAACAGGTATCGATATTATGACAGAAGCTTCTGTGGAGAGTGTAGATACTAAAGGAGATATCAGCAAAGTAAATGTAAAAACTAAAACAGGTAATGTTGTTTTAGAAGCTGAGATTGTGTTATCGGCGGTTGGTATCGAAGCTAATATTCAAAATTTAGGATTAGAAGCAGTCGGTATTGCTACTGATAAAGGTAAAATTGTAACTGATAAATATTACGCTACTAACGTACCAGGTTATTATGCTATTGGCGACTGTGTTGGCGGACAAGCATTAGCTCACGTAGCATCTGCCGAAGGTATTACTTGTGTTGAGAAAATTGCAGGAGTTCACACTGAACCAATTGATTACAATAATATCCCAGGATGTACATATTGCCAACCAGAAGTTGCTTCTGTTGGTATGACTGAGAAACAAGCTAAAGAAAAAGGGTACACCTTAAAAGTTGGCAAATTTCCATTCTCAGCATCTGGTAAAGCAAGCGCATCTGGAGCAAAAGATGGATTTATTAAGTTAATTTTTGATGCTAAATATGGTGAGTTATTAGGTGCTCACATGATTGGTGCAAACGTTACTGAAATGATTGCTGAAATAGTAGCTATTCGTAAATTAGAAACTACGGGTCATGAGTTAATAAAAACAATTCACCCACATCCAACAATGAGTGAAGCCATTATGGAAGCTGCAGCTGCTGCTTATGGCGAAGTTATCCATTTATAAAGTTTCGCTAAAAAAACAACTTAATATATATAAATCAAAAAAGCCCGACCGCTAGCTAGCAATCGGGCTTTTTTGATGCAGTTTTGATTTTAAATGACATGTATCATGTATGGATCACTAATTAAAAATAACCTAAAAAGTGCAGCTTAAATCTTAACTGAATTTTGTCCACTTGTTATTAGTAATTCCATACTCCTATTTTACCGAAAAAATACCTTTTTTAAATCACTTAAATGGTTAAATTTGCTATCCACTAAAAAATAAATATGACACGAACAATTTATACATTCTGCTTACTTTTTATTACTCTTTTAGGCTTTTCTCAAAATGCCACTATCAGAGGATTTGTTTACAACAAATCTAATGGTGAGCCTGTAGCTTTTTCAAATGTATTTTTAAAAGGCACAACTACTGGAGCATCAACAGATTTAAATGGATATTTTTCTTTAAATAAGGTTACTCCAGGTGCTTATACTTTATTAGTAACAAATTTAGAGTTTGATACAATCTCTGAAAAGATTACTATAAAAGCTGGCGAAATTTTAAACAAAAAGTTTTTTTGTGAAAAAGGTGGTATTATTTTAAATGCCGTAGATGTTACCGCAGAGCAGTTAGATAAAATAGAAACGCCCAATGTAGCTGTTCAAAAAATTGATCCAGTTGCTATTAATAAATTACCAAGTGTTGGTGAGCCTGACTTGGCTCAATATTTACAAGTATTACCAGGAGTTGTGTTTACTGGAGATCAAGGTGGGCAATTATATATTAGAGGTGGATTACCAATTCAAAATAAAGTGTTATTAGATGGTATGGTAATTTATAATCCATTTCACTCTATTGGTTTATTCTCAGTATTTGATAACGATATTATGAGAAATGCAGATGTATATAGTGCTGGATTTGGAGCAGAGTATGGAGGAAGAACATCTTCTATTATGGATATTACTACTCGTGATGGAAATAAAAAACGTTTATCAGGAAAGGTTTCTGCTTCAACTTTTGGAGCTAAACTAACATTAGAAGGTCCTTTGAAAAAATTGAAAGAAGATGGTAAAGGAAGCTCTTCTTTTTTATTATCTGGTAAAACCTCATACTTACCTCAAACATCAAAAACATTATATCCATATGCTAATAAAAATAATAGCGATGGATTACCATTTTATTACACAGATTTGTATGGTAAGGTATCATTTAACGGAAACAATGGTAGTAAAGTGAATTTATTTGGATATAATTTCAATGATAAAGTTGTTTACAAAGATTTAGCTAAATTTAGTTGGACATCATTTGGAGGAGGTAGTAACTTTATTTTAATTCCTCAAAATTCAACCTTGTTAATTGAAGGTAATTTTGCATATTCTCAATATAAAATTAATTATCAAGGTTCTGTAGATACTGATACTAAATCAAGTTCTGTTGGTGGTTTTAATGGTGGTTTTAATTTCTTAAAATACTTCGGACGTAATGAATTAAAATATGGTTTTGAATTAGTAGGAACGAATACAACATACGATTTGCAAAATCCTAACTTGGCACAAATCTCTTATGCTAAAAACTCTTTAGAGTTAGGTGCTCACATGAAATTTAGATGGTTGGATAAGAAAAAATGGATTGTACTAGAACCAAGTTTCCGTTTACAATACTATGCGTCATTCAACAATCTATCACCTGAACCTCGTTTACAAGGTAAGATTAACTTTACTAAAAAAATACGTATGAAGTTTGCTGGTGGTTTATATAGTCAAAGTTTAATGAGCGCAAGTTCGGATAGAGATGTTGTGAACTTGTTTTATGGTTTTATAAACGGACCAGAAAATTTACCTACCGAATATAAAGACAAGAATAATAAAACAGTTTCAACAAATGGAGTTATTCAAAAATCTCGTCATTTAGTTGCTGGTTTTGAAATTGATTTATTTAAACATTTAGAAATACAAATTGAAGGATATCAAAAATATTTCACTCAAATGGCTAGTGTAAATAGAGATAAGTTGTTTGATGATACACCTGAAAATGCTGATAAGCCAGATGCGAATAAAAAAGATTTTATTATGGAGCAGGGGCAAGTAACCGGATTAGATTTTACAGCAAAATTTGAGAAAAAACGTTTATATTTTTGGGCAGTTTACTCATTAACTTACAATAAACGCTACACAGGTAATACTGCTAGCGGAGATGTGTTTGAATATGCCCCAGTATTTGACAGAAGACATAATGTGAATTTAGTTGGAACTTATACTTTTGGTAAGAAACGTAATTTAGATTTAAGTATTCGTTGGAACTATGGTTCAGGTTTCCCTTTCACACCAACAAAAGGATATTATCCGCAAGTTGATTTTAATAACCAATTTACGTATGATTATACAACTGCTAATGCTAATTTAGGTTATGTACCAGGTGATTATAACTCTCGTCGTTTACCTGATTACCACCGTATGGATATTAGCTTGAAATGGTTATACAACATTAATGAAAAAACTAAGTTAGAAGTAACAGCAGGTGCTACAAATGTTTATAACAGAGAAAATATTTTCTATTACGACCGTGTAAGAAACAAGCGAGTTAATCAGCTACCAATTTTACCAAACATTAATATTAGTTTTAAATTCTAAAATTACAGGTAGTCTTTTATAATTTAAACATGGCTTTTAAAATCTATACTAAAACAGGCGATAAAGGACAAACTTCTTTAATTGGAGGAACGCGTATTCCTAAGTTTGATATTCGTATAGAAGCTTATGGAACAGTTGATGAACTTAATTCTAATATTGGGTTAATTCGCGACCAAGAAATAGATGAACATTCAAGAGTTATTTTAATTGAAATTCAAGATCGACTATTTACAATAGGTTCTTTATTAGCTTCTGATCCAGAAAAAAATAAAATGGTTTTACCACAAATTTTGGATGCAGATGTTGAATTACTTGAAAAAGAAATTGATTTAATGAATGAGCAGTTACCAGAAATGAAATCGTTTGTATTGCCGGGAGGTCATACAACGGTTTCTTTTTGCCATGTTGCTAGATGCGTTTGTCGCAGAGCAGAACGTTGTGTTTTAAGATTAAATGAAGAACAACCTGTAAATGAGTTAATATATAAGTATTTAAATAGATTGTCAGATTACTTATTTGTGTTATCTCGAAAATTCACACAAGATTTAAAGGTTACAGAAACGCCTTGGAAACCTCGTGTGTAATGAAAAATCCTAATGAAATAGTGGAGATGATGATGGCTAAAGATTACTTTAGTCAATGGTTGGGTATTGAAGTTTTGGAGGTTAAAGAGGGAGCAAGTAAGCTTAAAATGATAGTTAGAGGAGAAATGCTTAACGGTTTTGGCATAGCACATGGAGGTATTACCTATTCATTCGCCGACAGTGCTTTAGCTTTTGCCTCAAATTCGCATGGACAAAAAGCGGTATCTGTTGAGACTTCTATATCTCACACTGTTTCATTAAAAGAAGGAGATGAAATTATAGCAGAAGCCTATGAAGAGCACTGCTCTAGTAAGATAGCTATTTATTCAATCAAAATTTTTAAAAGTTCCGACATGACAATTGTTGCTTTATTTAAAGGAACAGTTTATCGAACATCAAAAATGTGGTAATATTAATATTAAACCTGGATTGACTTTTGTAGTCAAAGAGATAAATATTAAGATTATGAAACATTTGTCTAAAATCATATTTATTGTAGCTCTAGGTAGTTTGACAATAAATGCTAATCAATTATCTGCACAAAGAGGGCATGGAGGCCACGGCGATGGACGGCCGGCTCATGTAAAAACAAAAGTTGGTATAAAACAGCATCCAAATGCCAGATTGGTTATGAAAAGTCATTATCGTCCTCATAATGTTGTTGTTTTTCATCCAGTTTGGGGACCTAACAGAAATTTTAATAGAAGATGGGTTTACTTTCCAAAGTATAATTTTTACTGGGATAACTGGCGTCAAGGTTATTATTATATTAATGGAGGAGCTTGGCTTTATAGTTCATCACCACCACCGGTTATAGTAAATGTTAATGTCAATAATGAAAAACATTATGAATTAAAAGAAACAGAGGATGATGTAGATGATATTTATAACTCAAATACAAATCATCAAACAGAATATAAGACTGAGTAATATGAAAAGCAGCCCTTAATTTCAGAGATTTAGGGCTGTTTTGTTTTTTATAATATAATTTTGGATGAAACCAAAAAAGTTCTATATTTGTAGTCCACTTTTTAGCCTCTGGTTGCACGGTGCAGCGAATGCTCAAAATGATAAATATTAAAAAAATAAGAAACAATGAGTTTATTATTAGATTACGTAAAAAAACAATTAGCAGCAGAAGTTGCTCATCCAAAATTTAAAGCTGGTGATACTATTACAGTTCATTACAAAATTAAAGAGGGTGATAAAGAGCGTATCCAACAGTTTTCAGGAGTAGTTATTCAACGTAAAAATGAGCCAGCAACAGCATCATTTACTGTTCGTAAAATTTCTAATGGAGTAGGTGTAGAGCGTATTTTCCCAGTTTCATCTCCATTTATTGATAAAATTGAGTTAAACAAAGAAGGTATTGTTCGTAGAGCTAAAATTTACTATATCCGTACTCGTACTGGTAAAGCTGCTCGTATCCGTGAAAAAATTCAAAAAAGCGCAGATAAAAAATAATAGTTATCTATTAAATATAAAAAAAGCCTCTCATTTTAATGAGAGGCTTTTTTTATTTCCAAAGGTTATTGTATTAACGTTTATTTTGTGCATCAACAACTGCAATAGTAATCATATTTACAATTTCACGAACCGAACTTCCTAATTGTAATACATGAACAGGTTTCTTCAATCCCATTAAAACTGGGCCAATAGCCTCAGCTCCTCCTAATTCTTGTAATAATTTATAAGCAATATTACCAGATGCTAAGTTAGGGAAGATAAATGTGTTTACGTCTTTATCTACTAACGTACTAAAAGGAAATTGTTCTTTTAATAAATCATTATTTACAGCAAAGTTTGCTTGTATATCACCATCTACAATTAATCCTGGATAGTTTTTATGTAAAATTTTAGTAGCCTCTTGCATTTTTTTAGGAACCTCTCCTTCTGCACTTCCAAAATTTGAATAAGATAACATTGCTATTCTAGGAGTGATATTAAATTGTTTTACTGTACTTGCAGTTAACAATGCAATATCAGCTAATTGTTGAGCAGTGGGTTCAGTATTCATGGTTGTATCAGCAAAAAAGTAAGGGCCTTTTTTAGTCACCATAATATATAAACCAGCAACACGACTTACTCCTTCTTGAACGCCAATAATATCTAAAGCAGGTTTAATTGGAGCGCCATACTTACGAGTTAATCCAGAAATCATAGCATCTGCCATTCCTTGTTCAACCATCATCGCACCAAAGTAATTTCTGTCGCGCATTAATTTACGAGCGTCGTATTGAGTTAAACCACGGCGTTGTTGTTTGTGCCATAAAATATCTCCAAACTCAGTTCTTCTTGTTTCCTCTTCAGCTAACCAAGTATCAATAATAGGCGTATCACCCATATCAATTTGGTGTTCTTCTAAAAGAGTTAGTATTTTTTCTTTGTTACCTAATAAAATTGGTTTTACAATACCTTCGTCTTTTGCTACTTGTGCCGCTTTTAATATTTTGTATGTATCAGCTTCTGTAAATACAACACGTTTAGGATTTGATTTAGCTTTATTAGCGATACTACGCATCAACTTATTATCCTTACCTAAACGGTTATCTAATTCCATGCGATATGCATCCCAGTCAGTAATATTGTGTTTAGCAACACCACTGTCAATAGCTGCCTTAGCAACTGCTGAACTCACAATAGAAATTAAACGGTTATCAATTGGTTTTGGAATAATATATTCTGTTCCAAAAGTTAAGTTCTTAGAACCATAAGCAAGATTTACATAATCAGGAACGCTTTCTTTTGCTAAGGCTGCAATAGCTAAAGCCGCTGCTAATTTCATTTCTTCATTAATGCAAGTTGCTCTAACATCTAAAGCACCTCTAAAAATAAAAGGAAATCCTAACACGTTGTTTACTTGATTAGGATGATCGCTACGACCTGTAGCAATAATAATATCCGGACGAGCAGCAACAGCTTCTTCGTAACTGATTTCAGGAGTAGGGTTAGCTAAGGCAAAAACAATGCAATTAGGTGCCATTGAACGAACCATATCTTGCGATAAGATATTTCCTTTTGATAAGCCAACAAAAACGTCAGCCCCTTTAATGGCTTCTTCTAATGTGTTTACTTTAGTGTTATCAGAAGCAAAGAATGTTTTATATTGGTCAAGATCAGTACGGTTTTTATTGATAACGCCCTTACTATCTAACATTAAAATGTTTTCTTTTTTTACACCAACTGCAATGTACATTTTTGCACATGAGTTAGCCGAAGCTCCAGCACCGTTAATCACAACTTTTACTTCACTCATTTTTTTACCCGATAATTCTACCGCGTTTAATAAACCAGCTGAAGAGATGATGGCTGTACCATGCTGATCATCATGCATTAAAGGAATATTTAATTCTTCTTTTAAACGACGCTCAATTTCAAAACATTCAGGTGCTTTAATATCTTCTAGGTTAATACCACCAAATGTGCATGAAATATTTTTTACTGTGTTTACAAACTCATCAATGTTTTTGGTATCAACTTCAATATCAAACACGTCAATATCAGCAAAGATTTTAAATAGTAAACCCTTACCTTCCATTACTGGTTTTGAGGCCAAAGCACCAATATCTCCCAAGCCTAAAACAGCAGTACCATTACTAATAACGGCTACTAAGTTGCCTTTTGCAGTGTATTTGTAGGCATCTTCCTGATTTTTTTCAATTTCTAAGCAGGGTTCTGCAACACCTGGAGAATATGCTAGTGTTAAATCTCTTTGAGTACTATATGGTTTAGTGGGAATTACTTCAATTTTTCCGGGTCTTCCTTGAGAGTGGTAATCAAGGGCATCTTGTTTTCTAAATTTTGCCATAAATGTTAAATTTAAGAGAACGAAAGTACTATTTTAAAGCTAAAAAAGTAAATTATTATTGAGTTAAGATTTGTGATATTATTCATATATTAGCGATTATCACTAATTTAAGATTCATGAAAAAAACATTACTTTTTATTTTATTTGCCTTTTCATTATTATTTTCTCAAGCGCAAACCACAATAGTAGACAGTATTTTTGTAGGAGGTATATATCGTAACTACAGATTATATGTTCCAGCTATTTATACAGGCACTACAGCTCGCCCTTTAATTTTAAATTTACATGGATATACAAGTAATGCGAGTCAACAACAGTTGTACAGTAATTTTATGCCAATTGCAGATACTGCCAATTTTTTAATGGTATATCCAAATGGTACAACTCTATCAGGGCAGCCTTTTTGGAATGCGGGAATGTCAAGTTCGTTAGTAAATGATATTGCATTTTTAAATGCCTTGATTGATTCGTTAGATTTAACATATAATATAAACTTAAATCGTATTTACAGCACAGGTATGAGTAATGGAGGTTTTATGAGTCATACTTTAGCATGCGAACTAAGTAATAGAATTACAGCTATTGCATCTGTAACAGGAAGTATATTTAATACTCAATATGGTTCAAATTGTCATCCAATGCGTCCAATTCCAGTTATGCAAATTAGCGGTACTTCTGATGGAACAGTTCCTTATGCAGGAACATCATCGATGGAACCTATTGATACAGTTGTAAGATATTGGGTTACTAAAAATAATTGTAATCCTACGCCTGTTTTTACTAGTATGCCAAACATCAACACGGCTGATGGTTGCACTGCAGAACATTATGTTTATAATGGTGGTACTTCTGGAAGTAGTGTTGAATTATTTAAAATTATTGGTGGCGCACACACTTGGCCAGGCTTTCCGTTTGGAGGTGTTGGAACAAATTTAGATATCAATGCTTCTGTTGAAATTTGGCGTTTTTTTAATAAGTACACTTTATCTAGTTTAACAACAGTTTCTGAAAATGAAGTATTTTCTCAATCGTTGCGTGTGTTTCCAAACCCTGCAAATTCTGTTTTAAATTTTAATTTGGATGATGAATCAATTATAAATATAACGATTTTGGATGTTTTAGGAAAAGTAGTTTTAGAAGAAACTTCTAAATCAAAATCTGTAACTATTGATAAATTAAACTCAGGAATTTACTTTGCTACCATTAAAAAAGAGAATGGAGCAGAGGCAAAGGTTAAGTTTATTAAAGAGTAATTATTTCTTTAAAATTTCTTTTTTGTAACTAGGCAACAATGCTACAAACTCGTCAATAGTTTGTTGTAAATTAGTTGAATTGCCTCGCCCACCAGCAGCATTAATATGTCCGCCACCATTAAAGTATTTACGAGCAAATTGGTTGACATCAAATTTACCTTTACTACGAAATGAAATTTTTATTTTCCCTTCGCTTTCACTAAAGAAAGCACAAAACTTAATGCCCTTGATAGAGAAAGGATAATTCACAATTCCTTCTGTATCACCTTTTTGGTGGCTATAATGTTTTAATTCTTTGTCGGATAAGGAGATATAGGCTGTTTGATATTCTGGTATTACTACCATTTTTTCGGTTAAGCAGTAGCCTAATAATTTTACACGACTTGCGCTATAAGTATCATAAATCGCACTATGAATGTCACTAGGATGTAAACCTGTTGCTAATAAATCAGCTAAAATTAAATGTGTTTTTGGTGTTACGCTATCAAAACGGAAAGATCCTGTATCCGTCATAATTCCTGTATAAATACATTTGGCAATATCTTGATCAATTAATTTTTTTCCACCTAACCCAACAATAAATTCATGAACTAATTCGCAGGTAGAACATGCCTTTACATCATGAAACATTAAAGTTGCATAGTTATCTGGCTGTTGGTGATGATCAATTAAAATTTTCTTGGCAGTAGAGTTTTTTAATAAATCGCCTAACCCTTCCAATCTGGAATAATTATTAAAATCAAGTGTAAATATTAAATCACTTTTAGAAATAATACTGGATGCTTTTTTTGTTTGTTTACTGTATTCTACAACTTTTTTGTTTCCAGGTAACCACTGTAAAAATTCAGGATAATCGTTAGGTGTGATGACCGTTACGTTTTTACTAACTTTTATTAAATAGTTATAAAGTGCTAATGACGACCCCATCGCATCTCCATCAGGGTTATAATGAGTAACAATAACAATATTGTTTGATTTTTTTAAAAGGGCTTTAAATTTAGGAAACGAATCTTTTTGCATGTTTTAATTTTGTAGCACAAATTTAGGGTATTTTAAGTCTAATATTTGATATAAAAACAATATTTGTATCTTTGCAGCCTAAAAAAATAATAATGGCAGGAAATATTACATTTACAATGATTAAGCCCGATGCAGTTGAGGCTAACAACATCGGACCAATTTTAGCGAAAATTAACCAATCTGGATTCAGAATTGTAGCTATGAAATACATGAAATTAAGTGCTGAAACAGCTGGTAAATTTTATGAAGTTCATAAAGAGCGCCCTTTCTACGGAGAGTTAGTAAGTTATATGAGCAGCGGACCAATTGTTGCAGCAGTATTAGAAAAAGCAAATGCTGTGGCAGAGTATAGAACTTTAATTGGAGCAACTGATCCTACTAAAGCTGAAGAAGGAACTATTCGTAAACTATTTGCTAAATCAATTGCAGCTAATGCTGTTCATGGTTCTGATAGCGATGAAAATGCTAATATCGAAGCAAATTTCTTTTTCTCTCAAATCGAGCGTTTCTAATTTATTAGAACGATATATTAAAAAAGGATTTCTATTTAGAAATCCTTTTTTGTTTTATATTTAATCATGCAATTTCACTTAGGATTTCAACCAACAGTTAGTCAAAATAAAATTACACATCAAGATGGTGTGTTATTTATTGGTTCGTGCTTTAGTGAACATATTGCTAATAAATTGATTGATTTAAAGTTTGATGTAAAAACGAATCCATTTGGTATTATTTTTAATCCCAAGAGTATTGTGAGTTCTTTGCAACGCATTATTTATAAAACATATTTTAAAGATGAAGATGTGTTTAAAAAAGAAGGCTTTTGGTATTCTTTAGAAACGCATAGTTCTGTTTCTTCCTCAACACAAAAAGAATTAATTGACTCTTTAAATCATTTAATAGACTTATGGAATCAGGAAATACATCATGCCAACTATTTGGTTGTAACACTGGGTTCTGCATTTGCTTATAAAAATATCCAACAAGAAAAAATAGTAGCGAATTGTCATAAATTACCTCAGGCTTTATTTGAAAAAGTGTTGTTAGAAAATCATGAAATCATTGTTGAGTTTCAAGATTTAATAGAAGAGGTAAAATCTATTAATCCCAATTTAAAATGGCTATTTACAGTTTCTCCTGTAAAACATTTACGTGATGGAGTAGTGGAGAATAATTTAAGTAAAGCTATTTTAATACAAAGCGTTCATCAACTGGTAAAACAAAACACTAACTGTTTTTATTTCCCGTCTTACGAATTAGTGACTGATGATTTAAGAGACTATCGTTTTTACGAGTCAGATATGGCTCATCCAAATACTCAAGCTATTAATTACGTTTGGAAGAAATTTTCGGAAGTTTATTTTAATGATGTTACAAATGCTATAAATGATAGAGTTCAACAAATTCATCAAGCTTACCATCATCGTTTGTTTAATAAAACAACAGAATCCTCCATAAAATTTAAGCATAACTTTTATCAAAAATGTGTAATGTTGCAAGCAGAATACAATTATTTAGATTTAAGTAAGGAACTTCAATATTTTAACACACTCGAAGATTAAACAAGTTAAACACATATTTTTTGATTTAGATAATACGCTTTGGGATTTTGAAAAAAATTCTCGAGAAGCGTTACGGCATTTGTTTGAGGAGCATGATTTACAGACTTCTTGTAATATTGATTTTGATGGTTTTATAGAAAAATATGAAGCAATTAATCATGAATTGTGGTATCAGTATAGTTTAAAACAAACAACTAAAGAGGAATTGCGTTATCAAAGATTTTACAAAACTTTCTTGTATTTTAATTACGATAATTTACAATTAGCTCATTATTGGGCTGATGATTATTTAAAAATATCTCCATACAAAACTCATTTAATTGATGGGGCCATAGATGTGTTGATGTATTTAAAAGAAAAATATCAATTACATATCATTACAAATGGTTTTAAAGAAGTACAGCACATAAAATTAAATTACAGTAATTTAAAACCTTTTTTTGAGCATATCATTATTTCTGAAGAGCATGGGTTTAATAAACCAGATGTGAAAATTTTTAATTTAGCTCAACAACTAACTAATGCTCAAACTCATGAATGCGTAATGATTGGTGATAATTATGATGCTGATATATTAGGAGCATTAAATGCTAACTGGAAAGCTATTTATTTATCCAATAGTCAAATGGTTAATGCAAACGATAATTATTTTCAAATCAACAAACTAATTCATTTGAAAGAATTGTTTTAGATTTTTTAAGGTTTTGCTAACCATTTTTCTATTTCAGCTTGATCTAATCTTGCATAATTAACCCAATTTTCGACAATTGAATTATTTACCAAATAAATAGATGGCAGCCTGTATCCTGCCAGATAAACAAAGGCAGTTCCATTTAAAACACAATAGTCTATATTATTAGCCTGAGTATCATCAAAAAAAGGTTGGAGTTTATCATCATTGCCATTTAAAACCATATAAATCGGAATGGAAGGATTTTGTGCTTTAATCAATTTTAATTTTTTTGTAGCAACACGACAATGAGAACAAGTCATACTCATAAATGCGATAATGTGCTTGCCCTTACTAAGTGTTTTAGTTGGAGTATGAAGTTTTGCATTGTTATATAAGCTATCTAATTCTAATTTAAAAAAGTCTTCTTTTTTTGTTGTATAGTCTTCGGAATAACTCAACTCTACATAGTTTAAGATATGAGGTGCACTAAATGCAATAATAAATAGCCCAATAAAAAGTTTATTGTTGTGTTTAAAAAAATTAATTCCGTCATAAAATTTATAGATGAGTATTAAAAAAAATAAGAGCACAGCATTTTTAATTAATGCTTGAAGAGGAGTCATAACAATGGCTGTTCCAAAGCATCCACAATTTCCATTGTTGCCAGTTTTTAAAATAATGATTCCTAAATAAATTGAAAAGGATACAAGAGTAGCAATAGTAAATTTAATTGTAAATGGTTTAATATATAATCCTGTGATTAATAATAATCCAATTAAAAATTCGAGCCCAATCATAAACCGAGCAATGAAAGGGGCTAATTTCCAACCACCCAAGCCTAAATCTACAAATGTATATTCAAATGGCTCAATAGGATATAGTTTGGTATATCCACTGTATATAAAAACAATACCAACAGATGTACTTAAAATGAAAAATAAAATTTGTTTAATAAAAGGTTTCATACTAATGAGGTGAAGTTACCATTTTTTTACTCACTATTTTTGCAGCATCGGTTAAATTATTTTTACAAAAAAAAGGCTATTACCATGTAATAGCCTTTTAGTTTTTTAGAGTTTCTATTTAGTTAATTGAGCAACTAGTAATACCTGTAGCGTATGAATTACAAGTAGTAGATGCATTACTTTTTGTATCTCTGATAGTGTATGTTTCAGCTGTTGCACCCGTGTAATTGTAAGTACAAGTACAAGTGTAATTTTTTTTGCAAGATGTTAAACTTGCTGTTGTTGCTACGATAGCTAATAAGATAATTTTTTTCATTTTAATGTTTTTTATTTTCCCAAAAATATGATTTTATTTGAAATACTAAAAAGTAAATTACCAAATATCTGATATTATCCGTGAACGGTCTCTTTTTTACTATAATTTTTAATAATTTCAGCTTCTCGATTAAGCCACTGTTGCCATCTTTCATCTACATTTTCAACATGACTTCCATATTTTCTGGCAAAACCAATAAAAAGAGTATAATGGTTGGCTTCGCTAATCATTAAATCTCTGTAAAAAGATTTTAAATCATCATCATTAATTTCTTCTGATAATAATTTAAATCTTTCACAGCTTCGGGCTTCAATCATAGCGCCAAATAGTAAACGGTCAATTAATACAATTTCCTTTCTATGGTCGCCTTTACGCATAAATTTATAAAGCTCACCTACATAATCATCTTTGCGCTCAAAACCCAATTTAAATCCTCTTTCTTGTATTTTTTGATGTACCATCTCAAAATGCGATAACTCTTCTTTAGCTAGTTTTACCATTTCCTCTACTAAATCCGTATAATAAGGATAACTAATCATTATTGAAATGGCATTTGTTGCTGCTTTTTGCTCGCAATAAGCATGATCCGTTAATATTTCTTGAATATTGGTTTCAACAATATTAACCCATCTTGGGTCGGTTTCTAATTTTAGTCCTAACATAAAAAATAAATTATCTTTACAAATGTATGAGTTTTAACTTTACGTATTACGACTTATAGAAGGTGAGGAAGATGATTTTAATCTCTTAATTTATCTAATAAATCATTAAGTGTGTTTATTTCATCATCGCTTAATGATTGAGTATTTTGTTTTGATAATTCGTCAATATAATCCAATGATTTTAGTAATTCTAACCCTTTTTCAGAAATAATAACATCTACACTTCGTCTGTCGTTTGGGCATTCGCGGCGAGTTAATAATTGTTTTGCATTTAATTTATCAACGATTCTTGAAGCATCACTCATTCTATCTAACATTCGTTCTTTAATGAGTTTAATACTGCAAGGATTGGGATATTGGCCTCTTAAAATGCGTAGAACATTATATTGCTGAACCGTTACATCTGAATCTTTAAATAAAGAATCTTGTTTGGCAGTGAGCCAGTTTGTGGTGTATATTAAATTAAGCATCAACTTTTGTTGTATGCTTTTAAATTTTTTTTGCTGTATTTCGTCTTCTAATTTCAATTTATTAGATATAAAAAAGTCCCTAGTGTTTTACTAGGGACTAAGTTAAGTTTTTTATTAATTATTTCGCTTTAGTAATTTCAACATTAATGTCTAATCTTACATCTTCGCTAACTGCAACGCCACCAGCTTCTAAAGCAGCATTCCAAGCTAATCCAAAATCTTTACGATTTAATGTACCTGTTACTTTAAATGCATAACGCTCCATTCCGTAAGGGTCTTTTACAATTTTAGAAGCACCAATTGCAGTTAAAGTAACTGTTTTAGTTACACCATGCATTGTTAATTCGCCAGTTAAAATATATGTATTTTTAATTTTTCCTGCTTTCATTGATTTACTAACAAAAGTGATTTTTGGAAATTTAGCAACATCAAAAAAATCAGGGCTTTTTAAGTGTCCATCTCTTTTTTCATCATCTGTATTGATACTTGCAGCATCAACTGTAAATTCGATTTTAGCATCTGTAAAATCTGCATCAGCTTTTGGAGAAGAAACTTTTCCTTCATAAATTTTAAATTTTCCTTCAGTTTCACTAACCATCATGTGTGTTACTGCAAATCCTAATTTACTGTGAGATGCATCTACATTCCAGTTTGTTTGTGCTTTTGCACTTAAAGAGATAGCTGCTACAGCTACTAATGTTTTAAAAGTTGTTTTCATAAATTTGTGTTTTGAATGTTTTTTAATATTTGAATACAAATGTAAGTTATAACATTATATGTTGCAACATTTATTTTTAAAATTTTTGTTAAATTGTTTTCGTAACACCATAAAAAAACCGAATCAAATTTGATTCGGTTTTTTATGGTGTTAAAAAAGTAGTAATCTTATTTCATAATTATTAATTTTTGACTAGGAATACTAATATTGTCTGATGCCAAAAAAACACTGTAGGTGCCAGGACTAATATTCATTGGCAAAATAAAATTGTTTATACCTTTTAGTAGATCAATGTTTTTTTCAACAACCACTTGCCCTAAGTTATCTAAAATCTTTAACTTATTATTATTGCTATCATAATTAACATTTATAAAAATGTTTAAATCCGAGGAGGTTGGATTAGGAAATAAAACGATTTGATTAATACTATTTTGTTTGCAATCGATATCTATAGATCTAAAAGTTGTGGTTTGACCGCCAAAATCTACTTGAGATAATCGATAATAAGTTAATTCGTAACTGTTTGACTTGTCAAAGTATGAATAATTATTAGTTGTTTCGGATGTTCCATTCCCTTTAATTTTAGAAACATATTGCCAATCATTTCCATTGGAACTTTTTTCTATTAAAAAATATTCATTGTTTTTTTCTGTAGCTGTAATCCATGATAATTGCACTCCATTAGAACCGCATGTCCCTCTAAAATCAATAAGTTCTATTGGTAATGTAACGCCACAACCAGCTGGGCTCCATAATGTTGGTGGACCTATAAAAGCACAAGCATTACTAATCGTTGCAGGACCATTAAGGCTGCCATTAGTAGCCTGCCATTTATCACCACTGGAAAAAGTTATTTCACTAGCTCCACTTGTACCTGCCGAACTAATTACTCCTGTAGAGCCAACAACAACAGTAGATGCTCCGGTAAATTTAAGAATACTTGGTGGAGAAGGCGATTGAGCAAATCTTAATACTCCATCTATTTGAAGAGTTATTGCATTATTTATTTGTGTAGGCACACCAGTTACTGTTACTGTGCAGCCTACAGGAATAACTAATACAGAGCCAGCGGCAGGTTGTACTGTTAATCTTGTTGCTCCATTAAAAAAAGGACATGTAGCATTAAATCCACTCCAATTTAAAGGACCAGGACATCCAGATGCTGTATATGTTACTGCCTGTAGTTTTAAACTTATTCCCACAAATATACAAAAGTAAAACTTTATTAATTTTATGATTTTCATAGTAAAAAAGGATTAAATACAGAAAAAAAATTATTTTAGATAAAAGTACTAAAAAATTACTTAAGTAAGAAATTTTTAAAAAATGTTTCAAATATTATACCATTTGAAATTTTTTTAAGAAAAAAATCATTTGTTAAATGAATTAGAATTCTATTATATTTGTTCCCCTAATTAAAAACCCACGTTGTAAGTGGGAACAAGTATATGATAAAAATAACTCTACCAGATGGTTCTGTTCGCGAATACCCAAAAGGAACCACCTCTATGCAAGTAGCAAAGAGTATTAGCGAAGGTTTAGCTCGTAATGTGTTAGCCGCAAAAGTTAGCAATGAAGTAGTAGATGCTAATAAACCAATCAATCAAGATTCAGCACTAAGTTTACTAACTTGGAATGATGCAGAAGGTAAAAATACCCTTTGGCATTCATCAGCCCATTTATTAGCAGAAGCTTTAGAAGCGCTTTATCCTGGCGTAAAATTTTGGGTTGGGCCTCCATTAGAAAATGGATTTTACTATGATGTTGATTTAAACGGACAAACCTTAACTCCTGCTGATTTCGAAAAAATTGAAGCTAAAATGTTAGAATTGGCTCGATTAAATAATGAGTATAAACGTATTGATATAAGTAAAGCTGATGCCATTAAATATTTTACGGATAAAGGCGACCATTATAAATTAGACTTACTAGAGCGTTTAGAAGATGGAAACATCTCTTTATACAATCAAGGAAATTTCACCGATTTATGCCGTGGACCACATATTCCAAATACTGGATTTATTAAAGCGGTGAAGGTTTTAAATATAGCTGGTGCTTATTGGAAAGGTGATGAGAAAAACAAAATGTTGACTCGTATTTATGGTATTGCTTTCCCTAAGGATAAAGAATTAAAAGAATATTTAGTTTTACTAGAAGAAGCTAAAAAACGTGATCACCGTAAATTAGGTAAAGAATTAGAATTATTCACTTTCTCTGAAAAAGTTGGTTTAGGATTGCCTTTATGGTTACCTAAAGGAGCTATGTTGCGTGAAAGATTAATTCAGTTTTTACAAAAAGCACAATTAAAAGCAGGATACTTACCAGTGGTAACTCCTCATATTGCTCAAAAAGAACTTTACGTTTGTTCGGGACATTATGAAAAATATGGCGCCGATTCCTTTCAACCAATAAGAACACCACATGAAGGCGAAGAGTTTTATTTAAAACCAATGAATTGCCCTCATCACTGTGAAATATATAAATCTTCACCAAAATCATATAAAGATTTACCACAACGTTACGCTGAGTTTGGTACCGTTTATCGTTATGAGCAAAAAGGTGAATTACACGGCTTAACTCGTGTTCGAGGCTTTACTCAAGATGATGCGCACTTATTTGTTCGCCCAGATCAGGTAAAAGAAGAATTTTTGAAAGTGATTGATTTAGTTCTTTATGTATTTAACGCATTAGATTTCAAGGATTATACAGCGCAAATTTCGTTACGTGATCCTGAAAACAAAGCAAAATATATTGGTTCTGATGAAAACTGGGCTTTAGCTGAGCAGGCTATTATAGATTCTGCTGCCGAAAAAGGATTAAGAACAGTTGTTGAAACTGGAGAAGCAGCTTTTTATGGTCCAAAATTGGATTTCATGGTAAAAGATGCATTGGGACGTAAATGGCAATTAGGAACTATTCAAGTAGATTATAATTTGCCTGAGCGTTTTGAATTAGAATATACAGGGTCTGATAATTTAAAACACCGCCCAGTAATGATTCATAGAGCTCCATTTGGATCTTTAGAGCGATTTATTGCGGTTTTAATTGAACATTGTGGTGGAAATTTTCCACTTTGGTTAACACCAGATCAATATGCTATTTTACCGATTAGTGAAAAATATAACGATTATGCAAAAAAAGTTTCAGAATTGTTAAATATTTCCGATATTCGCGGCCTTGTTGATGAGAGGAATGAAAAAATAGGGAAGAAAATTCGCGACAATGAAGTAAACAAAATACCGTTTATGCTTGTGGTTGGCGAGAAAGAGGCAGAAGAAGGAACTGTTGCAGTGCGGGAACATGGTAAAGGAGATATAGGAACAATGACTATTGCCGACTTTGCAAAACTTGTACAAACAACCATCGACAACGATTTTAAACAAAAAATAATTAATTAATAATTAAAAAGCGGAGGTAGTTATCAGCGTTTTTAAGAAACCAATAAACAACAACAACAAAAACACTGGGCCAGTTAAGCCTGGTGATCCTGCAGCTCCAAAACCTGAGTTCAAGCGTCCTCGTGGACTAAGAGAAGGATTTAAGAGACCAGGTGTTAGAGAAGATGCACATCGTATCAATAGAAATATCAGAAACACACCAAAAGTGCGTGTTGTTGGTGAAGATATTGAAGCAGGTGTTTATTCTATAGATGAAGCTATAAAAATGGCAGAAGATTTAGGTGTAGATTTAGTAGAAATTGCACCTAATGTAGATCCGCCAGTATGTAAGCTAATAGACTATGGTAAGTTTTTGTATGAATTAAAAAAGAAAGCTAAGGAAGTTAAAGCTAAGGCATCTAAGGTAGTTGTTAAAGATATTCGTTTTGGACCACATACTGACGAACATGATTATCAGTTTAAGAAAAATCATGCAACTAAGTTTTTACAAGAAGGATTTAAAGTAAAAGCTTTCGTTTTCTTTAGAGGTCGTGAAATTGTATTTAAAGAACAAGGAACAATATTATTGTTACGTTTTGCTTCTGAATTAGAAGAGTGGGGTAAAGCAGAACAATTGCCTGTTTTAGAAGGTAAGAAGATGCTAATGGTTCTTGCACCTAAAAAAACGAAATAAGATTCGTTTAATGAAAAAGAGTACTAACAAATAAATAAATATAGAAAAATGCCAAAAATGAAAACAAACTCTAGTGCAAAGAAGAGATTCTCTGTAACTGGGTCCGGCAAGATTAAGAGAAAACATGCTTTCAAAAGTCATATTTTGACTAAGAAAACAACAAAAGCAAAACGTGCGTTAACAAAATCAGGCTTAGTACATGAGCGTGATATGAACAACGTTAAGTTTTTGTTATGTATGTAATTATCTAAAATCAAACCGGAAGAAAGGTTTAAAAAAACAATTGTTTAACCAGATTTTATGTATGAAAGTGTTACCGAAAGTAGCCGCGTAGAATCAAAAAACTAAAAAAAAGAAATGCCACGTTCAGTAAATCACGTAGCGAGTAGAGCTCGCAGAAAGAAAATCCTTAATTTAACCAAAGGTTATTGGGGTGCAAGAGGTAATGTTTGGACAATCGCCAAAAATACCTTAGAAAAAGGTTTAACTTACGCTTACCGCGATCGTAAAAACAAGAAACGTACTATGCGTTCATTGTGGATTCAACGTATCAATGCAGGTGTACGTCAGTATGGAATGAGTTATAGTGAGTTTATTGGTAAAGTAAACGCAAAAAACATTAACTTAAACCGTAAAGTTTTAGCTGATTTAGCAATGAATCACCCAGAAGCTTTTAAAGCTATTGTTGATCAAGTAAAATAATTTACATAACATCAATCAAAAAAAAAGACAACCAATTGGTTGTCTTTTTTTTTGATTGTATTTTTTATAAAAAGTTGATGCATAAAATATTTAATCACATAAAAATGTATTTTATTTCATACAAGTGAGTTTTTAATTTAACTTCAAAAAAATGTGTGAAAAAATATATAAATGTTAAAAATTTGATATTTGATTTTTTTTGACTTAATTTGATGAAAACCAACTAAAAAAAATATTATGGGAAAATTAAAAGGAAAAGTTACAACCAGTGGAGATACTGGTATTATTAGTTACAAAGATGATACAGGAAAACGAATCGATATTAAATACGATCAACCTTTATCTAATCAATTAGGTATTGGCATTAATACAAAAGTATCTTTTGATATTGTAGCTTCAGGTGGTGTTAATGTTGCAGTTTCTGTGGCTCCAGTAAATAAAGGTAACATTTCAGATATTAATTATGATACCGGATCAGGTATAATAGTAGAAACAGAATCAGGTATTAAATATCCTTTTATTCAAAATTATTTAAAAGAATCTGGTTTTGCTGTGAATCAGGTTGTAACATATAACTTAGTTTTGAATAAAGAAGATTTAACTGCTGTAAGTTTAACATTAGTTCCTTAATTTTTAAAAGGTTGTTGCATTGCAACAACCTTTTTTATATGAAAAATCCTACTATAAAAAATATTTATCTAAAACATCTTTATGTCTTAGTGCTGTTTTTATCTAACAGCTTATTGGCTCAAATAGATAGTGTTAATCTTCTTTTATCAAAAGAAGGGAATATTTCCAAAAAAATAAACATTTTACTACAGTCTAGTAAATCTTATTCAAATACTGAACTCTCATTTCAGTTTTCAAAAAAAGCCTATTCATTATCAATAAAAGAAGGTAATGGAAGACTAATTGCTAAATCTGCAGAACAACTTGCAGTGGCCTATGCACTTTCGCAAGAGAATGATTCTGCAAAAAAATATTTAGACATAGCTGAGAAATTATATAAAGACAATAATGATAAAATTGGTCTTTATGATATTTTATCATATCAGTCCAAGCTTATATTAAATGAAGGAAATACAAAGAGAGCATTTAATATAAACATGCAACTTATTTCAATTGGAGAAGAACTAAATGATCCCGATAAGTTAGCCTCCGCCTATAGTAAAATGGGTTCTTTATTTATTAAGATTAACGACTATGATAAGGCAATTTCATACTACGACAAGTCATTAAAGTTGTTTAAACAACTTGGCGATTTTTATGGTATGGAACGAATTTATAAGCAAATGGGAGATTGCTATAATTATAAATCTTTTTTTGACATGGCAATTGAATGTTACGAAAGAGGCTTAGCTATAAATAGAAAAACAAATAAAATTGATCAAAAAATTAATATTTTAATTGGAATAGGGAATGTGTATTATGAATTAGATAATAACGAAAAGGCTCTATACTATTACAAAGAGGCAGCAAAATTAGATATAGATAATAATAATTTAGTAATCAAAAATAACATCGCATCTGTTTTGATGAATATGGAGAGATATAAAGAGGCGAAACCTTATTTATTAGAATATTATTATTCTGTTACAACTCCTGAAGAAAAAGCGATAGGTGCTTTTAACTTAGCACAAACATACGAACAGTTAGAGGATTACAACAGTGCTATGGATTTTATGGATATTTATGTTAGAGTTAATGATTCATTAAATGATGCGAAATATAAAAGTAACCTGTCAGAGATTGAAGCAAAGTATAGAAATGAAAAGCAAGAAGAACAGAATATTTTATTAAATGAGCGCTTAAAAAATAAATCCATGCAAATGTACTTTGCGTTGTCAGGTATTTTATTGTTAGCGGGGTTGGTGTTCTTTATTTTTAGAGGATTAAGACAAAAAAATAAAGCTAATTTGGCCTTAAAGGAGAAAAGTAAAATTATTGAAGAAAAAAGCATTATTGTTGCTGAGCAGCATAAAGATATAACAGATAGTATTAAATATGCTCAGCGAATACAGCAGGCAATTTTACCACCAGATAAATTATGGAATAATATACTACCTCAATCATTTGTGTTTTATCAACCTAAAGATATTTTAAGTGGTGATTTTTATTGGATAGAGGAAACTGCAGACTATATTTTTGTTGCAGCTGCAGATTGCACAGGACATGGAGTTCCAGGAGCCTTAATGAGTATTGTTAATTATAATTTATTAAATAGAGCTGTGTTAGAACATGGGTTAACGGAAGCTGGAGCAATTTTAGATTCTGTAAATAAATATTTGACTTTATCATTACACCAAACATATCAAGAGTCGGCGGTGCGTGATGGAATGGATGTATCATTGTGTGTTATTGATAAAGCAACGCAAAAAATGAATTTTGCGGGTGCTTTTAATTCTATATATGTTATTAGAAACAATGAAATAGAAGAGCTAATTCCTGATAAACAACCTGTTGGAGCTTATATAGAGGATAATATAAAGCCTTTTAAAAATCAATATTATCAATTGATGCCAAATGATTGTATTTATATGTTTACAGATGGTTATGCTGACCAATTTGGAGGTGAAAGGGGTAAAAAGTTTAAGTATAAACAGCTTCAAAGTTTGTTATTAAATGTTCACACTCAATCTTTTACTCAACAAAAATTAGCGGTTTCAAAAGCTATTAATGATTGGAAAGGGAACTTTGAGCAAGTAGATGATATTTTGTTACTTGGATATAAGTTTATTTAGTCAATAAATCCAAAAATCATTAATAAAGCAATTGTTATCATAAATATGGTAACAAACCATTTAAAAAAAGTTAAGGTCGTTTTTTTTAATAGTTTATTTCCTAAATAAGCTCCAACAAAAGCTGATATAAGGGTAATTAGTAAAATCGTATCATTATCTTTTACTTGAATAAAATCAAATGTAAATGCATAAACACTCATTGTAGTAATACCTACAACGCAAGCAATGGCTGTACCTGTTACAATAAATGATTCTTTACATTAACTATGATATTTTATAAGTCCGTCTATTGGTGATTTGATGATATTACCAATTGTAAAACCTTTTTCGGTTGCTGTTTCCGTAAGTAAGTCTTTATAATAAAATCCTATTGAACCAACAGAGTTTACAGGCAAATTTTTAGCATCTGTATATTTTGAAACTTGTGAATCGAAGAAATCTGCAAAGCATTTTTTTATTAAATCCTTTACAAAACTATCATTGTTATAATCAGATAAAAATTTTACGATACTTGCCAGATAACGACTTGGCATTGGTTTTTTGTACACGTTTTCTAAAATAATTTCTCTATGGTAACCTGCGTTTTCAAATGCTTTTACAAGATGTATTGGCAATTTATCGTCGAAATAATGCTGAATAAACGATTTTCCGATATTGGCACCACTACCATGATCTCCAAACATAAAACCTACCGATGGAACATTTTCTGTAACAGTATGTCCATCATACAAACAACTATTGCTACCAGTTCCTAATATACAGGCTATTCCTTTCTCTTTGCCACATAATGCCCTAGCAGCTGCCAATAAATCGTGGTTTACTTCAGATAAGATATTCCCAAAAGCTAAATATAAACCTTGCTTTACAACCTGAACTTTATCGGGGGTTGAACAACCTGCTCCATAATATGCAATAAGTTTAATTGTATTTAACTGATCATGTAAAACAGGAATGAGTACATTTTTAATTTCATTATAGATGTCCTCACTACTTTGAAAATAAGGGTTAAAGCCAATTGTTTGAAATTGTAGGATAATGTTATTGTTATTTAATAAAACCCAATCTGTTTTGGTGGATCCGCTATCTGCTATTAAAATGGACATACGATTATATTGAAAAGTTAATACATCAATTGTATTAGATGATGTTCAAGTTTACAATTTTTTTCTTTTTAAATGGATTAAATGTTCATCTATTTATTAAGGATTATAATTTAAAAACTTTGATTACAGAACTCTGTTAAACAATAAAAACAATCAATTTAATAGCAAAAAACACCTTTTTTAGTATCTTTAAACCCTATGTTTAACTTATCTTACCTAATATATTCCTTTTTTCAAAAACGTAAAGCCATATTTATTATTCTGGTATTATTGGTTTGTGGTGTTTTAGGTTTTTTTGCTTCAAAAATAAAATTAGAAGAAGATATTACGCGTTTTGTTCCTTCCGACAAAAATTCACAATCTATCAATTCTATTTTAGATAATTTAAAATCAAAAGATAAATTAATTGTACATGCCTCATCTCAATCTTCAGATAATATTGATTATTTGATAGAAAAAACGGATTCGGTGTATAGTAAAATTACTCATAAGCTCGATTCTAATGATTATTCAGATATTACTTATACATTATCAGATGAAAGGTTGCAACAAGTTTATGATTTGTTTTATCGGAATTTGCCTTTGTTTTTAGAGGAGAAAGATTATGATAAAATTTCTCAGTTAATTCAAAAAGATAGTATTGACAATACCATTGAAAGAGACTACGCTACGTTATTGTCTCCGTCTGGAGTTGTTTTAGGGAAATATATACAACGAGACCCACTTAATTTTACGCCAATAGCTATAAAAAAACTACAAAACATTCAATTAGATGAAAATTTTGAAACCTATAATAATCATATTGTAACAAAAGATCACAAACATGTTTTATTGTTTATTACACCAGCTCATTTACCAAATGATACAAAAGGTAATGCCCGTTTAATACAACAAGTAGATAGTGCATGTAAAGCATATATTGATGATAAGGTTTTAATTGAATCTTTTGGAGCTTGTGTTGTATCTGCAGGAAATGCAGCGCAAATAAAAACGGATAGCATTTTCACATCAAGCATTGCTATTATTTTAATTGCTCTAGTTTTAGGTTTTTATTTTAAAAATCCTTTAGTTACAATTTTTATTTTATTTCCTGTTGGGTTTGGGATGGTGTTTTCTCTTAGCTTTTTATTTGTTTTTAAAGGAGTTGTTTCGGCAATTGCTATAGGAGCAGGAGCTATTGTGTTGGGTATTGCTATAAATTATTCTTTACATTTTTTTACTCATTATAAACATACCAGAGATGTTAAGGCTGTTTTACAAGATTTAACAGTGCCTATGTTAATTGGTTGTACTACTACAGTTGGTGCATTTTTAAGTTTGTTGTTTGCTAAGTCTGAGGCTCTGCATGATTTTGGTTTATTTGCTGCTTTTTCGTTAATAGGGGCTATGATGTTTTCAATCATTGTTCTTCCTCAATTATTAAAGATTAGCTTTAAGAAAGAAAAATCTTTTACTGCAGAATCTCATGAAAAACATTCTTTATTAGACAGATTTACCGCCTATCGCTTTGATAAAAATAAAGTAATTGTTTTAGCTGCATTTGGTTTAACCATTGCTTTTTCATTTTTTGCAAGCAAGGTAAATTTTGAAAGCGACATGAATAAAATGAGTTTTATGAGCAAAGAAACTCGTGAAGCTGAAAAACATTTGGATGAAGTCAATCATTTTGCCGCTCGCTCTGTATATATTTTTAGTAATGGAAAAACGTTAAATGCAGCTTTAGAGAATAATAAATTGGTTTCTGAAAAATTAGAGAAACTTAAAAGTCAAGGAATTATAAAAAAATATTCTTCGATTAGTAGTTTGTTGATGTCTGAACAAGAACAGCAAGAAAGAATAAAGAGATGGAATTTGTTTTTTAATACAACAAAAAAGGATAGCGTAAAAAAACAATTAATTAATACTGGATTAAGATTTAAATTTAAAGAAACAGCTTTTCAAACCTTTTATAATTTATTAGATAATGAAGTACAACCATTAAGTAAAGAGGATGCAGACTCTCTTCACAAATTATTATTTAAAGAGTGGATAGGGAAGGTAAATGGGAATCCATCAATCATCAATCATGTAAAGGTTGATGCCGAAAACAGACATTTAATCTACGAAGCCTTTGAGTCTAATCCGGATATTGTTGTTTTTGATAAGCAAAATTTAACAGCCAAGTTTGTTGATGTTATTAGCTCTGATTTTAATACTATTTTACTAATAACAACCATTTTAGTATTTGGTTTTATGTTATTAAATCATGGTCGTATTGAATTAGCCATTATTAATTTCTTGCCAATGTTTATTAGTTGGTTATGGATATTAGGTATTATGGGATTGTTTGGAATCAAATTTAATGTCATCAACATCATTATATCAACTTTTATTTTTGGCTTAGGAGATGATTACAGCATATTTATTATGGATGGCCTTCTCAATGAATATAAGTTTGGTAAGAAAAATTTAGATTCCTTTAAATCATCTATTCTTTTATCGGCGTTAATTACCATCATTGGTATTGGTGTTATGATTTTTGCTAAGCATCCTGCACTGCAATCAATTGCATTAATTACCATTATCGGAATGTTTTGTGTTGTCTTTATTTCTTTTATAGTACAACCTTTAATTTTTAACTGGTTAATACTAAACCGAAGATACAGAGGCTTGCTTCCTTATTCTGCTAAATACCTTGTAATTACAGTAATCGGTTTTTCGGGGTTTATGATAGGAGCCTTTATGGTAACAATTTGTGGTTTTATACTGTTTTCAGTATTTCCAGCAAAACAAACCACACGTAAATTGTTATATCATTATGTGATTATGTACACTTTCCGATTTATTTTGGGATGTTTTATTAATGTGCGAAAAAACATAGTAAATGAGCATAAAGAAGATTTTAAAAAGCCAGCGATGATTGTTTCTAATCATCAATCGGTTATTGATTTAGCGCTTACTCTTCAGTTATATCCAAAAATGATTGTTTTCACAAACGACAACGTTTTAAAATCTCCATTTTATGGTCGAACTGTTCGAATGGCAGGCTATTATCCAGCATCCGAAGGTTACGAAAACAGTATTCCAAAATTAGAAGCGTTGATAAAAGATGGATATTCTATTTTGATTTTTCCAGAAGGAACTAGAAGCGTTGACGGTAATATTTTAAGGTTTCATAAAGGTGCTTTTTTATTAGCAGAAAAATTACAATTAGATGTAATTCCTTTATTGTTACATGGAGCAGGTGATGTGGCAACTAAAGGAGATTTTCATTTTAAAGATGGAGAACTAACCGTGAAACTATTTGAAAGAATATCACCATCTGATACTTCTTATGGTGTTACATATCAAGAACGGACTAAGGCCATTTGTCATTACATGCGTCGAGAGTATGATAAGTTGCGAGAAGAAAAAGAACCGGTAAAATATTATAGAGCACGTTTAATTAGAAATTACATTTTTAAAGGTCCAGTATTAGAATGGTATTGTAGGGTAAAAACAGCGCTTGAAAACAATTACGAGTTATTTGAAAGCTCGATGCCTAAAACAGGAAAGATTGTAGATGTAGGATGTGGTTATGGTTTTTTACCTTATATGTTAATGTTTAAAAGTAGGCAACGTGAAATTTTAGGGGTTGACTACGATGAAGAAAAAATTGCTATTGCAGATAATTGTGTAGATAAATCATCTAAATTATCTTTTGCAGTGGGCGATGTAACTGTATTTGATTTTCCTCAGGCAGATGGATTTATTATTAGTGATGTTTTGCATTATTTGAAGGAAGAGCAACAAGTTCAAGTGATTGAGAATTGTATTTCAAAATTAAACAAAGGTGGAGTATTAGTAATTAGAGATGCAGATAAAGATATTGAAACACGCCAAAAAGGTACTTGGTACACTGAGTTTATGAGTACCAAAGTATTTGGCTTTAATAAAACTAAAACGGATGGTTTACATTTTGTTAGTGGTACTTTAATTAAAAATACAATTGCCAAATATCCTCATTTATCTTTAGAGGTATTAGATACAACTAAATTAACATCTAATATTATTTATGTGGCTAAGCATAATGGACAATAGAGTTCTTTTGTTTCTTAAATAAAACCTATCTTTGTCCAAAATTACAACATGAGAAAAATTATAGAATACAGAAAGCTTTTAGGAGTTGATAAAGACGTGACATTAAATGAATTGAAAAGCGTGTATCGTAATTTTATGAAAGAATATCATCCAGATAAAATTCAGGATAATGAAGCCTTAAAAGCTGAAGTAGAGGAGAAGAGTAAGCAAATTATTGAAGCCTATCATTTTTTAGTGAGTATTGCTAATGAGACAAAGGAAGCAACATTAGAAGAGTATAACAATACAACAACTAATGTTTCCATTGCCGATTTTAACTATCAGGCTAAACGATTACGTATTGATTTTCAGGATGGTAGTGCTTACGAATATTTCTCTGTTCCTGAAAATACGTATATTAAATTAGTTAATGCCGATTCTCCAGCTCGTTTTGCTCGCAGGCATATTTATACTTCATTCTTATATCGTAAAGTGAGTAATACTTCGGTAACCGCGTAACGAATTAAGACTTACTCATTATAAATAAAAATTTATATATGAATAAATATTTTTTTATAGTGTTAGTATGCTTTTTAGTAAAAGTTACTCAATCTCAAACAAAAACCGAATTAATAAAAATTGTAGCAGATGATAGAGCCAAAAGAGATCAATTTGGTTGGTCCACTGCCATTTTTGGTAATTATTTTGTTACGGGCCTACCATGTAAAAAAGCTAAAAATATAAAAGAAAATACTCTTTTGAATGATGGCGGTGCTGCTTATGTTTTTAAAAAAGACACAAGTGGCAATTGGAAACAGTCTCAATTATTATTTGCTGATACCCCAAAAGAACTCGATTTTTTTGGTGGTAATGTTAGTATGTATGATAATTATTTGGCAATTGGTGCAGATGGAGATAATAGTGGTAAAGGCGAACGCGATAAGGCTGATATTAGGCAAGGTGCTGTTTATATATATGAATTAGATAAATCAGGAAATTATATTCCCAAACAAAAAATCACATTAGATTATAGAGGGAAATATGATTGTTTTGGATTAGGTGTTTGTTTGAATAAAAAAAATATAGCTATTAGTGCACCAGGCAAATCTTTTCCAAATCCTGAAATTGCAGGCGCAGTTTATATTTACGAATTAAATCCCTCGGGTGTTTGGATAACCAAAGATACATTGATATGTCCTGAAAAAAATATTTTACATTTCGGTACGGAAATTTATTTATCAGATAGTTTACTGATTGTTGGGACTGTGAATGCAGAAAAAGTGTTTATTTATAAATTGTCCAAAAAAAATAAATGGAGTTTAATTAAAAAGCTCAATTCTGCTGATAATTCTGATATCAACTTTGGAAGTTCGGTTTTAATACATGGTAATATAATTTGTGTTGGAGCAACGGGTAGTTTTGGGATTGAAAATAGGACTTCAACCGATAGGCAAAAAAATCGTTTAGGCGCAGGTTCAGTATCTATTTATGAGATAGATAGTCTCAATAATATTACATTTAAACAACGTATTACTCCTAAAGATAGTAAAGCAGAAATGCATTTTGGGCAAAGTATGAGCATAACAGATAGTCTGCTAGTAATAGGAGCCTTTGGAGACCCTTTAGATATTGAGAATCTATCAAATAATATGTATGCAGGTGCAGTTTATATATTTAAAAAAGACTCTCAAGGAAACTTTATTGAAACTAATAAACTTGTTTCTCCTATTCGCTCCGTTTGGGATAAATTTGGTTTTTCAGTATCTGCTTACCAAAAGACTGTTTTAATAGGTTCTCGTTTTGAAAAGGAAGATGCTAAAGAAAAAAATACAATTTTATATGCAGGCGCTGTTTATATTTATGAGGATAAGTGATTTTTTTGTAAAACAATAAGCCTATATGTTTTAATATTTTTACAACTTGTTTTGAGTAAATAATAGATGTTTTTTTCTTTATATTTCTTAAACCATTGTATATTTACTTTGTATACTATTTCAACAATTACTTAAACATTAAATATGAATAACCCTTTTCTATCAAAATTTAATACTCCTTTTAATACAATTCCTTTTGATAAAATTACAGAAGATAATTATGTGCCTGCTCTTGAAGAAGGAATAAAAATAGGATTGTCAGAAATAGAAGCTATCGTTAATAATACAGAAGCTCCCAATTATATAAATACTATAGAAGCTTTAGAAAAAGTTGGTCAATTGGTTGAACTTGTAAGTATGACTTTTTCAAACTTAAATTTGGCAGAAACCTCAAAAGAAATGCAAGTCGTTGCAAAAGTAATTTCTCCTAAGTTGAGCGATTATTCAAACGATATTATGCTAAACATGGATTTATTTCAAAAGGTAGAGGCTGTTTACAATAACAAAATTACATTAACACCAGAACAAGAAACATTGTTAGAGAAAACGTATAAAGGTTTTGTGAGAAATGGTGCTAAATTAAATCCCGAAGAAAAAGAAAAATTAAGAGTAATTGATAAAGAGCGTTCGCAATTATCACTAACCTATAGCGAAAATGTTTTGGCTGAAAGTAACGCTTTTGAATTAGTGATTACAAATACGGCAGATTTAGCTGGATTACCCGAAGGTACTATTGAAGCAGCTAAAATGACGGCGAAAGAAAAAGGGAAAGAAAATGCTTGGGTATTTACATTGGATTATCCTAGCTATGGGCCTTTCATGACATATTCCGAAAACAGAACGTTAAAAGAGCAAATGTTTAAAGCTTATGGTTCTAAGGCATTTAAAAATAATGAACATGATAATCAATCTGTATTAAAGCAGATCGCTTTATTGCGTCACGAACGCGCTGTTTTATTAGGTTATAAATCACATGCCGATTTTATCTTAGAAGAACGTATGGCTGAATCGCCAACAAAAGTATTTGCATTTTTAGAAAACTTATTGAACAGTGCTTTACCTTTTGCTAAAGAAGAATTAGAAGAACTTAAAGCTTATATTAAAGCTAATAATGGCCCAGAAGACCTTAAAAAATGGGATTTACCATATTACGCAGAAAAATTAAAGAAAGAAAAATTTGCGATTGATGACGAATTACTTCGTCCGTATTTTAAACTAGAAAATGTTATTGCAGGTGTATTTGAAACAGCTAAAAGATTGTATGGGTTATCATTTACTCAGCGCCTCGATATTCCATTATATCATAAGGATGTGACTACATACGAAGTGAAAAATGCTCAAGGTGAATTTCTAGCGGTATTTTATGCTGATTTTTTTCCAAGAGCAGGAAAGCGCCAAGGAGCATGGATGACTTCTTTTGTGAATCAGAAAATAGAAAATGGAGTAAACGTTAGGCCACATGTTTCTATTGTATGTAATTTTACAAAACCAACGGACAGTAAGCCTTCTTTATTAAGCTTTGATGAAGTAACAACGTTGTTTCATGAGTTTGGCCATGCCTTACATGGTATGTGTGCTAATGGTCAATATGGAAGCTTGTCAGGAACTAGTGTGTATTGGGATTTTGTAGAATTGCCATCACAGATATTAGAAAACTGGTGTTACGAAAAAGAGTGTTTAGATTTATTTGCTAAACATTACGAGACAGGAGATGCTATTCCAGCAGATTATATTCAAAAAATTGTTGATTCATCTAATTTTCAAAGTGGATTAGCAACCATACGCCAAATTGGATTAGCAACTTTGGATATGGCATGGCATAGTCAAAATCCAAAAGATATTGTTAGTGTCAAAGATTTTGAATTATCGGTAACCGCAAAAACAGATTTGATGCCGTCAGTTCCAGAAACATGTACTTCATGTTCTTTCTCGCATATTTTCCCAGGAGGATATTCTTCAGGTTATTATTCATATAAATGGGCCGAAGTAATTGATGCTGATGCATTTGAGGCTTTTAAAGAAAAAGGAATTTTTAATCAAGAAGTCGCTTCTGCATTTTACAAAAATGTATTATCTGCTGGAGGTAGCGAACACCCATCTATTTTATACAAACGCTTCAGAGGCAGAGATGCTGATCCAAAAGCCTTATTAAGAAGATCTGGTTTGATAAAAGAAGCAGTGTAACATTATCTTAAAAGTCTAAAACATAATCCTGCTTCTATAGCAATTCCATTTATTGAAGTGGAATAGTTTTGGGCAATGTTATTGTCTTTAACATCTTTAGTAGAACTATTAGCTAAATAATTACTAATCATACCAACGGCTCCAAGTCGTTTAAAAAAGTAATAATGAGCTCTTGTGCCATATCTTACTATAGTGCCGGTTGAAGTATGATTGTAAAAAATATCATTGTCGTTGCCTTTTATGTTTATTGAAAATAAACCAGTTGAAGCAAATACCGATAAATCTAATTTTTTGTTTACTAATACATGGTAACTGCATTCAAACGAAAATTCAGAAGTTGATGATTTTACTTTGTTATTACTAGTATTAAAACCATAATATTTAGATGGATTTATTGTGAAAATATCATTTCCAGAGCTTAAGCCAATACTCCAACGATTAGAAATTCCATATTCAATAACCAAAGGATCTCTAACTCCAATGATAACATCATTAGCAACAGTTTGTTTTTTGCCACTACTCATGTCATTTGTTTTGTAATTAGCCAATGTATGACCTTCAGAAATACTAATGATTAATGAGCCTTTTCTGAATGATTGTGCGTATGAAATATTAGAAGTTAAGAAGACGCAAAGTACGGAGAAAAAAAAGGTAAAAGTTTTTTTCATGGCAATAGGTTTTAGTTATATCAAAAATAGTAAAATTTAGGATATATCAAAATAGGGAGAAGTGTTAAAATAGTAGATGAAAAATTAACCACATAGGCATATGGTTTTAAACCTATAAAAAGTCGAGGATAGTTCAAGCTATGCTTGATACATAGAATTTACTCTATGAGAAAAACATGTTTTCTATCAACAACTTAATCTACAAAACTTTTGTATATGTATCTATGTGGTAAAAAAGTATAGTATCATTAAATTACTTTACAGCAATTACCGAAATCTCCACATTTACATCTAGTGGTAATCTTGATACTTGAACAGTTTCTCTTGCAGGGAAATTTCCTGTAAAAAATGAACCATATACTTCGTTCATAGCTGCAAAGTTGTTCATGTCTTTCATGAAAATGGTAGTTTTAACCACATTGGTTAAGTCCATACCAGCATCTTTTAATATAGCAGAAACATTTTCCATTACTTTTTTTGTTTCGCTTTTAATATCTCCTAATATTAATTCGCCAGTTTTAGCATCTTTTGCAACTTGACCAGAAACAAAAAGCATATTGCCAGATGCAGGAACCATGTTTGCATGACTATACGGACCAATAGGAAGAGGGGCATTTTCGGAAGTAATAACTGTTTTCATTTATAGTTTTATTTTTAGTGTAATTAGATGATTTAAATATACAAAGCTTTGATTCCATAACAAATTTTTATTCTCATTCTAAACGATGTGCAGTGCTTTTTGTATGTTTGTTGTATGCTTATTAACGATATTATTCTCGAAATAAAAAATTATTCAAATTCATCAGTTCGCAAATCTGCATTAGATATTTATAAATTATTAGAAGGAAATCAATTATTGTTTCTTAAAAAAATGGATGCCGCAGATTTTAATCATTTATTAGTTGCTTTTGAAAACCTTGCCTATGCTAATCCTCAAGAATATAAAACCATAGGTTACGAGAGAGAGTTTCAATCTAAATATGCTTTATTGTTATTTTATTTAGATAGGATTGTTTAATGTTGAATAATCAATGGTTTACTATAAAATTTCGATAAATCTTGATTATAAATTTGAATTAAATACTCTCCACTTGGTATATTATTGAGTTGAATATTAATTCCAGTGGAAGCCGTATTTGAATAAATTAATTTTCTTCCTGTTAAATCATTTATTTCGTAAAACATAGTTTCGTTTCCTGGTAATTTTAAGTGACAGTAATCGTTTGCAGGATTGGGATATACATTTGCAAAATCTTTACTTTTATCGTATATTTTTTCTACAAATGTTTGTTTACTGGCAATGATAATTGGGTATAAATTAAATTTTACCTGCATCGAATCGCATTTTTTTATAACCTGTGATTGGTTGTAGTTAGAATAGGGTGGTATTTGCGACTGAGCATCTCCCACTACTAACATTAATCTTCTATTTCCAGGTGTCCAATTCATTTCCTCAACCGTTCTTACTATTCCATCATTAACAGATTCCGCTACATCTGGATTTCCGATAGTTGTATAAGTGTCCATAAAATTTTTGATGGTCGAAATATTATTAGTTAAATCAGTTCGGTTGTACCATAAATCATAATGATAATTTTTATCACCATAAAAAGCCATCGCTACTTTAACATTATTAAATTTTGATAAGTAATCCATAATCATATCTAAACTATTTTTTACTTTTTCAATATCATCATCCATGCTTCCAGTTTTGTCTATTAAAAAAACAATATCTGTTCCCTCATTAATTCTTGATGTTAAAACATCCATTATTGAAAGCATCACACCATCTGCATTATTTGCAAAGTAAGACTTACCGTGTAGTGAATCTGCTAACGAAGAAAAGTAAGTTATAGATAATTGGTTGTAAGTTGTTTTGTCATATAATGGTACTATTCGATTTAATGAATCTATAATTTTATCATTAATGGAGTATTGGGCTTTTTCTTCATTTAATGAATCTTTAATTAGTTGTCTTTTTTGAATTCGACTATTGGGTTTCGAAACATCTGTTTTTTGTTCTTCTTTTGTAGATAGAGTAGTTTCATTTTTTTGTATTATATCAGATGATGTAACTTCGGGAGTTTTACTGCCAATGGAATCATTAGTAACATCACAAGAATAGCTTATTGATATAATGATTGCTATACAAACAGAGTAGTAATTTTTTTTTATCATAATAAGAAGTTTTATTGTAAGTAAATAGTGGATTTATTTGGTATAATGTATTTGATTTAAAGAAGTGACAAAAAACTATAAATTCTGCTACCTTTGTTATATGAAATTTGAAGAATACCATATCATTCCTGAAATAAAACAAAGTTTAAATGAGTTAGGATTTAAGCGCCCAACTGATATTCAGTTTAAAGCGATACCTAATATTTTAAATGGAGAAGATGTGTTGGCTATTGCTCAAACCGGTACAGGTAAAACAGCCGCTTTTGCTATTCCTATTATTCATTTAATTGCTAAAGCAGGAACAGGAAAAGGAGTTCAAGCGATTGTGATGGTGCCTACCCACGAGTTAGCTATTCAAATTACCGAAGTGTTTGATAAAATAGGAAAATATACTGATGTGACAACGCTTGGTGTTTTTGGAGGAGTAGATCAAGACCCTCAAATTGAACAATTACAAAAGGGTGTTGATATTGTTATTGCCACACCAGGTCGTGTTTTTGATTTGGCCAATCAAGGTTATTTAAAATTAAGAGATATTAAAGTATTAGTTTTAGACGAAGCCGATTTAATGCTGGATTTAGGGTTTTATAATGATATTGAAGATTTAATTAAGTATTTACCTCGTTATCGTCAAACCTTATTTTTCTCTGCAACGATTAATGAAAAGATAAAGAAATTAGCTTATTCATTAGTGCGTAATGCTATTCGTATACAAATTTCGCCTAAAGACCCTGTTTCAAAAAATGTAACACACTCTGTTATGTTTGTGAGTATGGACGACAAGCGTTTCTTTTTAGAGCGGATTATTAACGAGAACCCAGAAAGTAGAATTTTAGTATTTGTAAGAACTAAGGTGAGAGCCGAACGAGTTTTCGAAGCAATGAAACGCATTGGTATTAAATGCCAAACGATGCATGGTGGCAAAGATCAAAATAGCCGAATGGAGGTGATGAATGGCTATAAAAATGGTGATTTTAAAATATTAATTGCAACAGATATTAGTGCACGAGGAGTTGATATTGCTCATGTAGATTATGTGATAAATTATGATTTACCAGAAGTAGCCGAAAATTATGTGCATAGAGTAGGGCGTACTGGTCGTGGAAACAATAAAGGAGTAGCTGTATCGTTTTGTAGCCCCGAAGAAAAACCTATTTTGGAAGAGATAGAGCAGTTTATGAATAAAGAAATTACTGTTTTGGAAGTGGCTAAAGCAGATTATCATGAAACGTTAGCATTAACAGAAGATGTAAATGATAATTGGAGAAAATTAATTTCTGATGCCGAAAAAGAAGATAAAGCTTATAAAGTCAAAAAGAAAAAGAAGAAATAGAAAAAATTGTTTATTTTTATATAATTAAACAATTATAAAATGAAAAAACTTTTACTGACTGTTCTATGTGGTTTTATGGTTCATTCCATTACCTCTCAAGTTGAATACAAAGATGTGGCTGGTATTTTTTATGCAAGATGTACTAGCTGTCATCATACAGGTTCAAACGCTATTTCATTTATGAACTATGCCGAAACATCAATGATGTCAGGTTTAATTCAAAATGATTTAATAAGCGGTACAATGCCACCATGGAATGCAGATACAGCATACACTAGATTTCAGCATGAACGAATCATCACAGCTTCTGAAAAACAAAAAATTTTAGACTGGATTACGGGTGGTGTAACCAAGGGTGATACTACTTTAGCACCTGCTGCACCAGCTTATAATCATGGGTATCAATTAGCTGGAAATGCCGATTTAACTCTAAGCATAGGGCAATTTACAAGTACTGCTTCAACAACCGATAAATATTATTGTTTTTCTTTACCTACAGGTTTAACACAAGATAGAATTATCAGAGCATTTGAAATTGTGCCAGGCAACAAACCTATTGTACATCACGCTGTAGTTACTGCTGATTCAACTGGTACTTATGCTGGTGATGTTTCAGGTAATTGTTATAGTATTGTGGGTAACGTTGGCATTGGAACGTACGCTCCGGGTTCGGCAGCTGTTGTTTTACCAAGTCAAGCGCCTTTAATAACAGGCATTACCTTAAAAGCTGGGTCAAAACTTATTATTCAAATGCATTACCCTGCTGGTAGTGCTGGACAAGTTGATAGTACTAAAATTCGTTTATACTTTTATCCTGTAGGAACACCAGGTGTAAGAAGAATATATGCATCTACTCCTTTACAAAATTGGTCGATGGCAATTCCTCCAAATACCATTACGCCATTCTCAGCCTATTATCCAACATCAGGCTCATTACCGGTATCTTTATCCGCTTTTGCGGTAATGCCACATTCTCATTTATTATGTAAAAGCATTATTTATTATGCTGTAAAAGCAGGTATTGATACAATCCCGTTAGTAAAAATTAATAATTGGAATTTTGAATGGCAAGATTATTACACATTTAAAAAATTAGTAAAAATTCCTAACGGTTACCGATTATATTCAAAACATTATTTTGATAATACAGCCAGTAATCCACATAATCCTAATTCACCTCCTATTACTGTATATTCTAATACAGGCACTACTGATGAAATGTTGTTTGATGGTATGATGTATTTATTATATCAGCCTGGCGACGAGTTAATTGATATGCAAGCGATTATAGATGGAGATCCTTTGCTAAATACAGGTATTAAAGATCAAGATAATAAAGACTTTAGTTTAAAATCGATTGCTTTTCCAAATCCATTTTCTGATTTAATTACATTACAATATTCAATAAATACTTCAGCTAATGTAAGTGTTGAAATTACAGATATTGTTGGTAAGCAAATTTTCACTACTAATTTGGGAAAACAAACTGAGGGTAACCACGTTTGGGAATGGAAGTCGAATGATGCTTCTGGGAATAAAGTGCCTTCAGGAGTATATTTCTATAAAATAAAAGCAAATGGTTTTTCTTTCGAAGGAAAAATGATTAAGCAAAATTAAGATACAGTTATTTTAAGCGTCTTAACGCTAATAATACATTACATTTGTGCCTGCAAAATATGTTTTGCAGGCACTTTTTTATTTCAAAATAATAGCACACATGAAAGTAGATAAATATATAGGTCAAACAGGTTTCACTTCACGCCGTAAAGCATACGAGTTAATTGATGCTAAACGCGTTTTGGTAAATGGAAAAATTGCCACCTTTAGTACAAAAATAAAAGAAGGAGATGTGATATTAATAGATGGAGAAGAATTAAAAAAGAAAGAATTCATCCCCACTTATATAGCCTACAATAAACCAAAAGGAATTGAATGCACATCCGAGAAAATAGAAAACAACATTATTGATGCTATAGGACATCAGCAAGCTATATATCCTATAGGTAGATTAGATAAGGATTCGGAAGGGTTAATTTTATTAACTAACCATGGCGAGATAATTAATAAGATTGGTAATTCTAAATACGAGCATGAAAAGGAATATATTGTAACGTTGAATTTACCAGTGAGAGCTGCCTTTTTAAAAGAAATAGCAGAAGGGATAGAAATTCAAGGTGTGAAAACAAAACCTTGTGTTGTTTCGATAGAGCCAAATGCCAAACGTATTTTTAGAATTGTGTTAACTCAGGGTCTCAATCGTCAAATTCGAAGGATGTGTAATGCGTATGACTATCAAGTGATTAAATTACAGAGAGTAAGAGTGATGAATATTAAGCTGGATAAACTCAAAATTGGCGAGTGGAGAGATTTAACCCAAGAGGAATTAAAAGACTTGTTTGCTCAGTTAAACTAATGTTTGGCTTATTTTATCTAATAGTTCACGAGGCAGGTGTAATTCTTTTACAAAAAATCTCTAAATTTGCACTTAAATAAGGTTTTTTTAGTAAATCGGATTATAAATAGAAGAGATGATGGAAAAATATTCAATAGATGCAACACAAAACACACCAGACATTAAATTTGATTTAAAAAAAGGTGAATTAAATATTTCAGGTCGTTCTATTCCTGAAAATTCTATCGAGTTTTATAATCCGTTATTTGAAGCATTAGATAAATATTTAGCTGACCCAAATCCAAAAAATGCCACTACTTTAAATATTCAATTAGAATATTACAACAGTAGTTCTTCTGCTTGTTTGTTAAGTGTATTCAAGAAGCTAGAAAAATTTCACAAAACATCTGGTACTTCGCCAATTACTATTAATTGGATTTATGAAGAAAACGATGAAGATATTTTAGCAGCTGGTAAAAATTTTGAAGGCATGGTTGACTTGCCTTTTAAAATGATTGCTATTTCTGAAAACTAATTTCTAACTATTTCTGTATTTTTTAAAGAACCACACTTTTAATAAGTCGGCGGTAATGATGTATGATGCAACGATGGCGAGCATCATGCCTAAGTTAATTAAAGGTAATGGAACCAATCCTACTTCCTGAGCAAGTGGCGTGTATGGTAAGCCTATTGTCATGACCAAGCCTAATAAACTGAGGATGAAAAGATATTTACCAGGTTGGCTTTTAAAAAAGTTTTTATGCGTTCTAATAATAAATAAAATAAATAGTTCAGTTAAAATAGATTCAATAAACCATCCTGTTTGAAAGGCAGACTCTTTGACTTTTAAAACATAGAGTAGGGTTATAAACGTAATGACATCAAACAACGAACTATGAATACCAAAAATAATCATATAGTTTCTGATGAATTTTAAATTCCATTTACCTGGTTTATTTATTTGATCTTCATCTACATTATCTGATGCAATAGTTAAGTAAGGAAAATCAGTTATGAAATTGGTTAAGAGAATTTGCATTGGAAGCATTGGTAAAAATGGCAACAATAATGAAGCGATAGCCACACTAAACATATTACCAAATGTTGAACCTGTATTTATAAAAATGTATTTCAAGGTGTTTGCAAACGTTTTGCGGCCTTCTTTAATACCATCTAATAAAACCGATAAATCTTTTTCCATTAATACAAAATCAGCGGCTTCTCTGGCAACATCTACTGCATTTTCAACTGAAATGCCAATATCAGCAGCATTAATAGCCGAAACATCATTAATGCCATCTCCCATATACGCTACGGTAAATGATTTTCGTAAGGCTTGTATTATCCGTTCTTTTTGTTGCGGCTCCACCTCTGCAAAAATATGTACACCTTGTGCGCGTTGTATTAAAGCTTCAGGGCTCATTTCCAGTAATTCTTTCCCTGTCATAACTACAGGATGTTCAATGCCAATTTTGTATCCTATTGATTGAGCTACATTTTTATTATCACCAGTAATAATTTTTAAATCAACTTGAAGTTGTTTTAAATTTTGAATGGTGGCTACAATACTTGATTTTACAGGATCTTGTAATAAAATAAATCCTGCAAAAATCATATCACATTCATCTTCCTTTGTAATTGTAGATTGGGTGATGGATTTATAACAAACAGCAATTACTCTAAAACCTTTCGTCCCATATTGTTCAAATAGTTGCTCAATACTGGCTTGATGATTTTCATAATTGTCAATGGTTTCATCAGTCAGTTTTATTTTACTGCATATTTCGGTAACCTTACTAAAAGCACCTTTACTAATTAATAGTTTTTCGGTTCCTATATCAACTGCAATGCTTAACCGTTTTCTGATAAAGTCGTATGGTATTTCTCCCATTTTTGTTGGGAGTTTTACATCTCCTATGTTTAACTGTTTTAGTGCTTCGTCAATGGGGTTTGAATAGCCAGTTTCAAATATGGCATTCCAGTAAGCAAATGTTTTTACCTCTTTGTTTTCTTTTCCAGAGCCATCAACAATGCTATCTACTACAATGGCTCCTTCGGTAATGGTACCTGTTTTATCGGTGCATAATAAATTGACTTCACCAAAATTTTGAATAGAAGATAATTTTTTTACGATTACTTTTTTTTCAAGCATTCGTTTAGCACCAGCACTCATAGCAATAGTAGTAATGGCAGGTAATAACTCAGGTGCCATACCAACAGCCAATGCTAAAGCAAATAAAGCAGACTCTATAACACTTTTGTGATTTAATAAATTAACAACTAATATAAAAACTGAAAGAACTAATGTAATTTTCATTAAAAAGAAACCGAAGTCTTTAATGCCTTTTTCAAAAGTACTTTCAATATTAGAGGTAGCACTCTGTACGATGCTTCCAAAAACAGTATTATTACCTGTATTAATAACAATGGCTTTGGCAGTACCACTTACAATGTTGGTTCCTTCCCACAAGCAATTGCTGCGTTTAGCTAATTCGGTTTGTTCATCTAGTACTGTCACTTCTTTTCTTACAGGAAAAGATTCTCCTGTTAAGCTTGCCTCATTCGCATGTAACTCGTTAGCTTCAATTAACAAGCAATCTGCCGGTATCATATCACCTGCTTTAAATAATAAAATATCACCAGTAACAATATTAGAAGAAATTATTTCTTGTGCCTTGCCATCTCTTAATACAGTGCTTTTTAGTGCAATCATAGATTGTAGTTTTTCAACTACTTTGCCTGCGTTACGCTCCTGTAAAAAACTTAATATGCCAGTTGATAAAACTATAAATAGAATAATAAATACATCAGAGGTATCGCCCAAAAAAGCAGATAGTATGACGGCACCAATTAACAATAACATCAACGGGCTTTTAAACTGACTTAATAAAAGAATAACATCTTTGTGAAACGATGATTTTCCTTTTTTAATTGCTTTGGATTGTTTTAAAATTTCATCGGCTTCATCTTGTCTTAGCCCATCTATATTACTGTTGAGTTCTTTAAACCAGTAAGTACTATCGTATTTCCAGAAAATAACAGAGCTAAGCTTCATCTTTATAGTTGTTTGTGCTAGATATAAAGATAGTTTTTATTTAAGTGATGTGTGCTATTTTAAATAGGTTTGTTTTAGTTTTATCAGTTGTTTGGTTTTTTAAGAGTTTTGCATCCTGATAGCTTTCGGGAATTATGTCGCAGTATGCAGTTTTGTTGTTAATAGATGCGATGCATCTTATTCAAAAAGTGTCACGATATTTTCCTATAGGTAACTACAAGCTTATTTAAAATTCTGCATATCAAACAGCTTTTTGTAAATGCCATTTTTATCAAGTAAGTCTTGATGGGAGCCGCGCTCTGCTAACTCACCTTTATTAATCACGAAAATTTCGTCGGCATTAATAATGGTACTTAAACGGTGTGCAATAACTATACTCGTTCTGTTTTTCATTAAGTTATTTAGAGCATCTTGTACCAAGCGTTCGCTTTCTGTATCTAAGGCACTTGTGGCTTCATCTAATATTAAGATTGGAGGATTTTTTAAAATTGCACGGGCAATACTAATACGTTGTCTTTGTCCCCCACTTAACTTTCCTCCTCTATCGCCAATATTAGTTTGGTAACCTTCGGGTTGTTGTAAAATAAATTCGTGAGCATTAGCTACTTTAGCAGCTTCAATCACTTTGTCTTTATTAAACGTATCTAATCCAAAGGCTATATTATTTTCAATAGTGTCATTAAATAAAATACTTTCCTGAGTAACCACACCAATTTGTTTCCTCAAACTTTCAATATCCAAATCTTTTAATGAGATACCATCAATTTTGATGTCACCTAAATCGGTATCGTAAAAGCGCGGAATCATATCGGCTAAGGTAGTTTTACCACTACCGCTTTGTCCCACTAAAGCAATGGTTTTACCTTTTGGTATAGATAAGCTGATGTTTCTTAATACATAACCATCGTCGCCTTTTTTGTAAGAAAATGATACGTTATTAAATTCAATGCCTCTATTGAAGGTTTCAATTTTGACGGCATCAGGTTTATTAACAATAGGATTTTCGGCTTGCAATATTTTATCAATACGCTCTTCGGAAGCTAAACCTTTTTGAATATTATTGTAAGCAATAGTAATTTGCTTAATAGGAGGTACAATTTGAGAAGCCACTGCAAAGTATCCAATAAAAGCCTCTGGTGTTAAATTACTGGTGTTGTTTATTACCATAACTCCGCCAATAAATAAAATAAGCATTAATACACCAAGAACCACTGTTTCACTGATAGGAGAGGTTAAATCAGCACGACGATATAAGCCAACCGAAATTTTGTTATACTCGTGATTTACTTTTTCGAATTTGTTTTGTACAAAACGTTCGCCCGTAAATGCTTTAATGACTTTTAAAGCGCCTAAGGTTTCTTCCATAATATTAAATAGCTGTCCAAAAACAACTTTTCCTTTTGCCGAACGGTTTTTTAAACTTTTGCTTACAAGAGCTACAACCAAACCAGCTACTGGTAGTAATAAAAAAACATAAAGAGTTAAGTACGGACTAATTACAATTAGCATCACCAAAGAAATAATAATAACCAATGGTTCTCTGAAAATTAATTCTAAGGTTTGCATAATGCTCCATTCAATCTCAATCACATCGGTTGTCATACGGCTCATCATATCCCCCTTGCGTTCGTCGCTAAAATAGGATAGGGGCAATTCCAATGATTTGCTCATCATTTTATTACGTAAGTCTTTTACCACCCCATTACGAATAGGCGCTAAAAAGTACATCGCAAAATAACGGAATGTGTTTTTTAAAAGAGTAGCCACAAAAACAGTAAAGCAAATCCACATAAGTACGGTTGGTTTACCGTATAAAAGAATGTATTCGGCCATTTTATGATAACCTAAAGCAGATGCATATTTGGCATTATAACCAAATTCAGGCAAGGGTTCGTTAAGTAAGTCCTGATAATAGGACATATCACTTTCGAAAATTAATTTTAAAAAAGGTACTGCTAAAGTAATAGAGAATACGGAGAAAATAGAGAATAAAACATTAAATATAATGTTTAGAGTTGTATATTTTTTATAATCTTTGGTGTATTTAAGTACTGAAAAAAGCTTCTTCATGAGGCTACTAAAATACAAATAAATTATACTTTTTTCACTTATAATTAACTAAACAGTTTCTTATATTTGCCTAAAACCATCATTTATGAAATAGACATGTTAACCTCAAGCATATTTCGATAGTTATCGAGAACAATTGACTAAACTGTTTATACCATATGATAATTAAACAATAAATTATTAAGACATATGAATTTTAAGAAATACCTTCCTTATTTAGTAGCTATAATTGTTTTTGCTATTATTAATATTGTTCAATTCAGTCCCATATTTTCGGGTAAGGCCCTTGAGCAGGGAGATATTGTGCGTTTTAGAGGAATGAGCCAAGAAATGACGGAGTTTAGAAACACAGAACACTCCGAAGCATTATGGACAAACTCTATGTTTGGTGGTATGCCTGCTTATCAGGTATCTACTGTATATCCAGGAAATTGGTTAGGTAATATTGATAAAGCTTTTCACATGTTTATGCCACATCCAAGTGGTTATATTTTCTTGTACTTTTTAGGGTTCTTTATTTTACTATTATGTCTCGAAATTAATCCATGGTTGGCTATTGTAGGAGCATTAGCCTACGGTTTTTCGTCCTACTTCTATATTATTATCGAAGCTGGGCATAATTCAAAAGCCAATGCTATTGGCTATTTAGCGCCATTATTAGGAGGCATTATTTTATTAATGAGAGGTAAACATTGGTTAGGCTTTGCCGTAACAACCTTGTTTTTGGCATTAGAGTTAAATGCTGGACATCCTCAAATTAGTTATTATGGTTTTATGTTATTTGGCCTAGTGTTTATTGGCTATTTTGTAGTTGCTTTTAAACAAAAAGCCATCAAAGCATTTTTTATAAGTACTGCTATTTTTGTGGGTGCTTGTATTGTTGGTTTTTTACCAAATGCAGGAAGTCTTTTAGCAACTTACGAATACGGAAACTACACCACTCGTGGTAAAACGGAGTTAACCATGAACTCATCTTTAAAAAGCAATGAGGGTAACATCACATCGGGCTTAGATAAAGATTATGCGACACAATGGAGTTATGGTGTTGGAGAAACATTTACATTTTTAATTCCTAATTTCAAAGGAGGTGCTTCATCAGCTATTGGTCGTGCTGATAAAGATGCCTTAAAAAGTGTTGATCCACAAATGCGTGAACAAGTGGCGCAAAGCAGTGCCTATTTTGGAGAGCAGCCTTTTACCAGTGGTCCAGTTTATATTGGAGCTATTGTGGTATTATTATGCTTTTTAGGATTATTTATTATTGATCATCCTTTAAAATGGCCTTTAATCATTGGAACATTGTTATCAGTAATGTTAGCTTGGGGTAAAAACTTTATGGGTTTAACAAGCTTTTTTATGGATTATTTTCCAGGTTATAATAAGTTTAGAGCCGTATCAATGATATTAATTATAGCTGAACTTACAATTCCTTTGTTAGCCGTTTTAGCATTAGATAAATTTATAAAAGCAGCCGATAAAAACGAAAGTTTTATGTTGCCATTTATTAAAAAACAATTAGACCTTAAAAAAGTATTAATTATATCTGTAGCAGTTATTGGTGGATTTTGTTTAGTAAGTGCCTTTATGCCAACCGTTACAAATTCATTTATACCTGCTGGCGAAGAAACACAAATTGTTAATCAGTTCCGTCAAAGTGGAGCGTCTGATGCACAAATTGCGCAGTTTATGCCAGATTTTTTATCAAACATTGAAAAAGCAAGAGAGGCAATTTTTAAAAGTGATGCACGTCGCTCGTTGGTGTTTGTTGGATTATCAGCTATCTTTTTATTTTTATACGTTACTAAAAAATTAAAACTAGAATTGTTTTTTGCTTCATTAGGTATATTTATGGTGGCTGATTTGTGGCCAGTAGCTGATAGATACTTAAATGATAAAAACTTTGTACCAAAAGCACAGTATGATGCGCCGCCAGCAAAATCAACAGCGGATGAACAAATTTTACAGGATAAGAGTTTAGATTATCGTGTATTAAATTTATCTACAAGTACATTCAATGATGCCGCGACCTCATACTATCACAAATCTATTGGTGGATACCATGGTGCTAAATTGAAAAAATACCAAGAGATTATTGATTTTCATTTAGATAAAGAAATTAATGCATTTTATGATGGATTAAATGCTGCCGTTCAAAACGATTCTTTAATGCAAATTCATACGGCTAAGTTAGGCGTATTAAACATGTTAAATACAAAGTATGTCATTGTTCCTGCTAAAGATCAGGTATTTGCAATTCCTAATCCTCAAGCTAATGGTAATGCTTGGTTTGTAAAAGATTTAAAAACAGTTAATAGTGCCGATTCTGAAATCGTTGCTTTATATGGTTTAAACACAAAACGCGAGGCAGTGATTCAACAAAAAAATAAAGAATTAACTCCTATTTCAAGCAGTTACAGCACTGATGGAAAAATTACTTTACAATCATATAAACCTAATGATTTAGTATATGAAACAGATACTAAGGATAAAGGCTTTGCTGTATTTTCTGAAATTTATTATCCTAAAGGATGGAACGCCTATATTGATGGTAACTTAACGCCTCACACTTGTGTAAATTATGTATTACGAGGTATGGAAATACCTGCAGGTAAACATAAAGTGGAGTTTAAATTTGAACCTAAGGTTTACAAAACAGGTAACACCGTTGCTTTGATAGGATCTATTTTAGTTTTAATTGCAGTAATAGGTAGTTTGTTTTTTGCAAGTAAAAAGAAAGAAATTACATTTTAAGTAAACGTGTTTTAAATTAAAAAAAGCCAGCCATTAAATTATGGCTGGCTTTTTTATTGTCTGTATTCCTTAGGATTTATGGAAAATTTGAATTCTTCTTCGTATGTTTGATTTATCTTAAAAGATGAAAAAACTTCTACTTTTCATACTCATTTTTTCTATTCACACTGTTTTTTCTCAGGATTCAGTAAAAGTTTTTAGTTTAATACTTCAAAGCAATCAGTCATTAAAAAAAAGTGAAGTTACAAATGCTTTACAGTTTGCTCATCAGGCATTAAATAATAGTAAACAAAAACAATACACGAAAGGAATAGCGGCTTCATATAATCAATTAGGATATATTTTTGAAAGTCAAAGCAATTATGATAGTGCTAATTATTATTTAAATAAAACACTTGATATTGCGACCACTCCAGATTTAAAAAATGAAATAGCAGTTGCTCATAATGTATTAGGCTTAATACTCTGGCATCAAAGTGAGTATAAAAAAGCATTGCCTCATCATGCTATTAGTTTGAGTTTATTTCAGGAAACTAATAATAAAAAAGGATTAGCTGATACCTATACTAAAACTGGTAATGTGTTTTACGATTTAAGTGATTTTCCTAAATCATTAGATAATTTTTTACAAGCTCTAAAAACTTATGGTAATGTGAGAGATAGTGCCGGTATAGCAGATGTTTGTAATTATATAGGTAAAGTATATAATCGATTAAATGAAAAAGAATCTGCTAAAAAGTATTTATTTAAAGCCTTAAGCTTAAATCAACGATTTCAAAATAATCGAGGCATAGCTATATCTTATAATGGGTTAGGAAACGTATTCATGGATAACCATGATTTAATAAAAGCATTAAAGTTTTTTGAAAAAAGTAAAGATTATCATATCCGAGGAGGTGATCAAATAGGTATTTCTATTGCTCACATTAATATTGGAACTATTTATGACATGATGTCTAACTTATCAGAAGATTCTTTAATGATAGTGGGATTAAATATCAATTATAAATCTAAGGTACCTATTAGAAAAAGTATTTTAGATTCAGCTAAACTTTATTTTCAAGGCTCTATCATTATCAATAGCAAAGTTGGAAATCAATTTGGTTTAATTTATGGATATAATGGAATAGGGGATGTGTTAGTAAAAACAGGTGATTACAAATCAGCAATTCCTCAATTTCAAAATGCATATTCTATCTCTAAAAAATTAAAAGCCATTAGCGAACAGTATGAGTCTGCTAAACGGTTAGCTAATTGCTACGAACAGCTTAATAATAAAGATAGCGCCTATTATTATTTAAAAACATACACTCATTTAAAAGAAGAAGTTGTTGGTGAAGAACAACAACGTGAATTATTTAAAAAAGAAAGTCAGTATGAATATGATAAGCAGTTACAAAAACAACAGTTGATTAAAAAAGCCGAAGCAGCTATAGTAGCCGAAAAGGAAAAACGTCAATCGATAATTATTATAAGTATTATCATGGTATTGCTAATAGTTGTATATTTTGCAATAGTTTTAAATAAAAGATTAAAAACAACACGTTCTCAAAAACAATTAATTGAGCAACAAAAATTTAGCCTTGAACAAAAAAATAAGGAAATTATAGATAGTATTACTTACGCTAAGCGAATACAGGATGCTATGCTTACTTCTGTTAGTTATATTGATGAAGAGATTAAAAAATTAAATGCCGAAAGCTTTATTATTTTTAAACCTAAAGATATTGTGAGTGGAGATTTTTATTGGTTTTATGTTGATGGAAAAACCTTGTATTACATGACTGCTGATAGCACAGGGCATGGAGTTCCAGGTGGATTTATGAGTATGCTAGGGATTAATTTATTGAGTGAAATTATTGTTGAGAGAAAGATTCAAGATCCAGGAACTATTTTAAATCAATTAAGAGATGAGATTATTCGTTCTTTAAAAACAGATGAGGGGTATTCCATGGATGGGATGGATGCCGTGTTATGTAAAGTAGATATTGAGAATCAACGATTAGAATATGCCTCTGCTAACAATTCCATTTATGTAGTTCGTAAAGGTGAATTAAACGAATATAAATCTCAAAAAATGCCAGTTGGTTATATGGAAGGGTTCTTACCATTTATAACATCTACTATTCAACTACAGAAAAACGATGTTATATATTCGTTTACAGATGGTTTTGCAGATCAGTTTGGAGGACCAAAAGGAAAAAAATTTAAATATAGTCAGCTAAAAAATACATTAACCGTTATGGCGCATAAGCCACTTAAAGAACAACAACATACTTTAGGTGAGATATTTGAAAAATGGAAAGGAAGCTTAGAACAAGTGGATGATGTATGCGTTATAGGTTTTAAAATATAGTTATGATAGAATTGAATTCGACACCATTAGTTCATGGCAAAATAGTTGATTACAAATTTCATGAAGGTATTTTATACTCTTATTCAAAAGCACCCAAAAGAACCGTAAAAAATATTACTGAAAACATTGCCTTAGTTAAATAAATTACCAATAATAAAACGGTTCCTCTATTAATATACTTGTGTGATTCACTGGTTCCAGATAAAGAAACCAGAAAATTTTCTACTAAACAATTACCTCATGTTTATAAAGCCATGGCAATGGTTGCGATACCATGATTATCGAAGCTTATCATGAGTATTTTATTTAAACTCAAAACCCCACCCATTCCTATGAAATCATTTACAAATGATATAGAGGTAAGAGAATGGTTAAAACAGTTTATTTAAAATCATCTGATTTTTAATGTATGAGCGCTATTAATTAGCCGTAAAAATCATTTCTTTTTTTGTATTTTTAGTTCACTATACAATTACTATGAAGAGATTTTTACTATTTATTATCGAGAGTATTATTTCATTAAATATAATAGCTCAAACACCATTACATTGCGGAGCAGATGAGATGCGTATTAATACGTTAAAACAACAACCACAAGTAGCTAAGGCTGTTGTTAAAAGAGAAACAGAATTAGAAAATTTTACTCAAAACTTTGTACAATTACAAAATAAAAAAGCCAACACAGTAACATATATTATACCTGTTGTATTTCATGTTATACATAATTATGGCTCAGAAAATATTTCGGATGCACAATTAAAAGATGGATTAGATATCGTTAATAAAACTTTTAATAAAACTCATCCAAATACATCCACTATTATTGCTGCTTTTCAAGGTATCCATGCCGATTGTGAAATAGAGTTTCGCTTAGCTACTAAAGATCCTAATGGAAATTGTCACAGTGGTATCAATCGTATTGCATCTCCTTTAACAAGTTCAGGAGACCATCGCGTAAAAAATTTAATTCATTGGCCGCCAACACAATATTTAAATGTATATGTAGTGGCTAATGCTGCTGGCTTGGCTGGTCATGCTGTTTGGCCAAGTGATGCTGATACAATTCCTTTATGGGACGGCATTGTATTATCTCATAATTATGTTGGTACAATTGGAACTTCAAATTTAACACAGTCGGTTGCATTTGCTCATGAGTGTGGTCATTATTTAAACTTACATCATATTTGGGGAGGAAACAATGTTCCTAATTTTTACTACTACCCATGTGCCGACCCTAATAAGGATTGTAACATCGATGATTTAGTGGCAGATACACCACCAACTATTGGTTGGCAATCTTGTAATTTAAATGGAGCTTCGTGTGGTAATACGGTTGATAATGTTCAAAATGCGATGGACTATAGTTATTGCAATATTATGTTTACACAAGGCCAAAAAGCCCGCATGCATGCTTGTTTAAATTCATCTGTAGCAGGAAGAAATAATTTGTGGCAAACCTCAAATTTAATTGCAACCGGGGTGTATACAACAGCCACATTATGTAAAGCAGATTTTATAAGTAACAGAAATATGGTGTGTCCAAGTGCGGCATCAGTAACATTTACCAATACATCCTATCATGGAACATTTACATTTGTTGAATGGAAATTTGCGGGAGGTACACCATCTGTATCATCTGTCTCTAATCCTACAATTACATATTCAACACCTGGTTCGTATAACGTAGAATTAAAAGTAAAAAACGGGACAGATTCTGCTACTATTGTAAAACAAAATTACATTAATGTACAAGCAAATACAGGAGCTGGTTTGCCATATTCTGAAGGATTTGAGACTGTAGGTACTTTAAATGGAACAGAATGGTTGACCAATAATTTAGATTCATCAAACACATGGCAAATTACAAACCTAGCATCTGCCAGTGGCAGTAAATGTATTATGATAGATAATTATAACAGTACATTAAATGGGAAAGATGAATTGTATAGCAGAGCTATTAATTTAAGTGGAGCTTCAGGATTAAGTGTTTATTTTAAGTATGCCTTTGCAAGAAGAGATACGAGTAATCAAGATAAATTACAATTATTTACTACAGGAACTTGTAATGGAAGCCCTATCCCAAGATTCACTGCTTTTGGGTCTGCTCTAGAAACGGTTTCTTTAACTACAAATCCATATTATCCAAGCTCAACGGCAGATTGGAGACAAGTATCTGCTACAGTTATTTCAGCGCATTTAACATCTGGATTTAGAATGAAATTTTTATTCTCAGGCAATGGAGGCAATAACGTTTTTATAGATGATATTAATATTGATGTAACAACAGATACAAAAGATATTTCTGAGATTGTAAATTTTGTTCATGTATTCCCAAATCCAACAGACAATGAGTGTTCACTAAAGTTTACAACATCACAAACCAAAACATTATTAGTAAACATTTTTAATGTTTTAGGAGAAAAAGTATATACCGTTACTAAGAACATTTATGAAGAAGGAGAACATGATTTGAAATTAAACACAACAAAGCTTTCTAACGGAATGTATATTGTTCAGATTAATGATGGAACTAGAGCTATTAGTAAGGAATTGATAATAAGTAAATAGACTATTTTCATCTTCTTTTTCTCCTATTTCCTTATTATCTTTGCATGTGTCATTTAAACTCATATCCGAATTTCAACCCACAGGAGATCAGCCAACTGCAATTAAAGAATTAGTAGATGGCTTAAATGGGAATACCAAACATCAGGTACTTTTAGGAGTTACTGGTTCAGGTAAAACTTTTACTGCCGCTAATGTGATTCAAAGAGTGAATAAGCCAACACTTATTTTGAGCCACAACAAAACTTTAGCAGCACAGTTATATAGCGAATTTAAACAATTTTTTCCTGAAAATGCAGTAGAGTATTTCGTTAGTTATTACGATTACTATCAGCCAGAAGCCTATTTGCCAACGACAGGTACTTACATTGAAAAAGATTTACAAATTAATGATGAGATTGAAAAATTACGTATCAGTGCCTCCTCAGCCTTGTTGTCGGGCAGAAGAGATGTGATTGTGGTATCTTCCGTGTCATGTATTTATGGTATTGGTAACCCTACGGATTTTAAAAAGAACATTATCGAAGTAACAGTTGGTAAAGTGATTTCAAGAAATAAAATGCTACATCAATTAGTAGGAGCATTATATTCAAGAACAACAGAAGAATTTAAACGCAGTACATTCAGAGTAAAAGGAGATACAGTTGATGTGAATTTATCTTATGCAGATTATGCGGTTCGTATCAGCTTTTTTGGAGATGAAATAGAATCCATTGAAACATTTGACCCCCTTCACGGTACGATTATTCAAAAGCATGAAGACTTTAGAATTTATCCAGCAAATATCTTTGTAACGGCTCCTGATACCTTACAAAATGCCATGGTGAATATTCAAGATGATATGGTTAAGCATGTGGCTTTTTTAAAATCGCAAGGCAAAGATTTAGAAGCTAAGCGAATAGAGGAAAGAGTTAACTATGATTTGGAAATGATGCGAGAGTTGGGCTACTGTAGCGGTATTGAAAACTACTCTCGTTACATGGATGGCAGAGCACCAGGTACAAGACCATTTTGTTTATTAGATTATTTTCCAGAAGATTATTTAATGATGATTGATGAAAGTCATGTAACCATGCCTCAAATTAGAGCGATGTATGGTGGTGATTTTTCTCGTAAACAAAATTTAGTAGAGTATGGTTTCCGCTTACCATCAGCCATGGATAACCGACCTTTAAAATTTGAAGAGTTTGAACAGTTAATCAATCAATGTATTTATATATCTGCTACACCTGCCGAATATGAATTAGAAAAAGCAGAAGGAATTGTAGTGGAACAATTAGTGCGCCCAACAGGCATTTTAGATCCTATTATTGAAGTGCGACCTAGTGGCAATCAGGTAGATGATTTACTTGAAGAAATACATAAAGTTGTTGAAAGAGATGAACGAGTTCTAGTAACAACATTGACTAAACGAATGGCAGAAGAGTTGTCGAAATACTTAACAAAATTACAAATACGTTGTCGTTACATTCACAGTGAAGTTGATACTTTGGAACGTGTAGAAATTTTACGTCAATTACGTGTTGGGATGTTTGATGTATTAATTGGTATCAATTTATTACGAGAAGGATTGGATCTTCCAGAAGTTTCATTAGTGGCGATATTAGATGCTGATAAAGAAGGCTTTTTAAGAAATGTAAGAAGTTTAGTGCAAACATCGGGTAGGGCAGCACGTAATGTGAATGGTAGAGTAATTATGTATGCTGATAAAATTACTGACAGCATGCGAATTACAATTGAAGAAACGCAAAGAAGAAGAAAAAAACAGATTGAGTATAATTTTAAAAATGGCATTACACCAACTCAAGCAGGTAAAAAAGCATTGTTGCAACCAAATGATTCTGGTGTTGAAGTAACCGTTGATGGTAAATTAGTGAGAACTTATATTGAACCTGAAGTGTTTAGTGTAGCGGCAGATCCTGTCGTTCAATACATGAGTAAAGATGAATTGAAAAAACAAATTGCTAAATTAAAAACGGCAATGTTAAAAGCATCTAAAGAAATGGATTTCATGAAAGCAGCTAGTTTACGTGATGAAATGTTTGGCTTAGAAAAATTGTTAGAAGATAAGTAATGAAAATAGCCACCAACAAACTATCCGATTTATACGAATTCTACAAAAGCGAATTATCATCCATTTATGATGCTGCTGAATTATATTCTATTTTTGAGTTGGTATGTGAAAAATATTTAAATTATTCAAAGCAAGATGTCAAACAACTGTTTCGTGAAAACATCAATCAATCTAACTTGATTAATATTTATAATGCAGGTGTTGAATTGAAAAAAGGAACTCCTGTACAATATATTTTAAAAGAAGCATTCTTTTATGATTTAACGTTTAATGTCACTAATGCTGTTTTAATTCCAAGGCCAGAAACTGAAGAGTTAGTGGATGTGATTATCAAACAATTCATAACAAATAACTCATCTCTCTTAACTATATTAGATATAGGCACCGGTTCTGGTTGTATTCCTGTTACTCTTAAAAAACATTTACCTCAATCAAAAGTTTTTGGAATTGATATTTCTGAACAAGCTTTAGAAGTGGCTAAATCCAATGCTTCAAAAAATAATGTGGATGTTGATTTTTTTAAATTGGATATACTTAAACAACTTATAACTCATAACTCAACATTCAACATTATTATTAGCAATCCTCCCTATGTTTTAAATTCGGAAGCCCAACAAATGGATGCCAGAGTATTGGAACACGAGCCGCATTTAGCTTTATTTGTGGAAGATAATGATCCAATTATTTTTTATAAACGTATTATCGACTTGTGCGACAAGTATTTAGAAGAAAATGGCTGGTTATTTTTTGAACTAAACCCACTATACGCAATAGATGTAAAAAACTATGCAAATGCCAGTAAAAACTTTAATTTTACCGAGATTTTAACCGACATGAGTGGTAAACAACGATTTTTAAAAGCACAAAAAAAATGAATCAACAAAGATTAATTATTTCTGTCAGTCTAAGCGGAGTTGAAGATTATTTAAAAAAAGGTTTTAATATTTTATTATTGTTTTTTATATCTTTTATTTCAATTAATACATTCTCTCAAGAAAAAGTTGAAACTATTGTAGATAAGCCAGCACAACCTGTTGGTGGAAAATTAGATGTGGATTATGTTTTTCAATCACAAGTCATCTATCCAGCAAACCTATTAAAGAAGAATTTCAGTCAGGATGTGGCTATCTATTTTACGGTGTCTGCTAACGGAACAGTAAAAGATATTGAATTTAAACAAGAATATGCTGAAGAATTTAAGACAGAAGCAAAGCGATTGTTAAGATACTTTATTTTTACTCCAGCTCAAATTGGAAATGTGAATGTGGCTTCTCAAAGTTACTTAGTGTTTAAATTTAGTCCTGATACTTATAAAAAATATACAAAAGCAAGAGGATTTGTGATACCAAAAGAAATCGCAACGTTTGATACAAGTTTCGTTATTTACAATATGGCAGATTCCTCTCCTGATTATTATAAAGGCGAAGAAGCTTTAGGAGAATTTGTTTTAAGTAATTTAGAATATCCTGATTTAGCCATTCGTCAAAATTTACAAGGAACTGTGGTAATGAGTTTTATTGTGGAACCTAATGGAACCATCAGTAATATTATCGTTGAAAAAGAATTTAATCACCTATGCACTCAAGAAGCATTACGGATTATGCGTCAAACAAAATGGAAGCCTGGAACAAAAGATGGAAAAGCCATTCGTTACAAAACTAAATATCCAATTGTATTTAATTTAAAAAACATTAATAAAGATAACGCAACCAGCGAACAGAGATAATCACTTCTGTCACACTGAGCGGAGTCGAAGTGTAAGAAGTAAGAAAAATAATATATTATGACATATTCAATTTCAACCGACAAACAAATTACCTTAAAAGATATTCAGCACATCATTGATTCTAACGCAACTTTAGTATTGTCAGACAATGCAAAAAAAGATATTGTAGCTTGCCGTGAATACTTAGATAAAAAAATGGCTTCACAAAAAGAACCAATCTATGGTATTAATACAGGTTTCGGTTCTTTATGTAACGTAATTATTCCTGACAATGAATTAGAACAATTACAAACAAATTTGGTGATGTCTCACGCTTGTGGAATGGGTGATGAAGTACCTGTTGAGATTGTACGTTTAATGTTATTGTTAAAAATTCAGTCTTTATCTTACGGTAAAAGTGCGGTTCAATTACAAACAGTTGAACGATTAATAGATTTATATAATAACAAAGTATATCCCATTGTTTATGAGCAAGGCTCTTTAGGTGCATCAGGAGATTTATCCCCTTTAGCTCACCTATCTTTGCCATTACTAGGTATGGGCGAAGTAAATTACCAAGGAAATAAATATCAAGCATCAGTAGTATTAAAACAATTAGGATTAGAACCAATTAAATTAAAATCAAAAGAAGGTTTAGCCTTATTAAACGGTACTCAGTTTATGAGTGCTTATGGTGTTTGGTGTTTATTAAAATCAAATAAATTAAATGCTTTAGCAGATTTAATTGGTGCTATTTCATTAGATGGTTTTGATGGAAGAATAGAACCTTTTAAAGATAATATTCATATCATCCGTCCTCATAAAGGACAATTACAAACTGCCCGAGCTATTCGTGAAAACTTAGCTGGTAGCGAAATTTTAGCGCAAAAAAAAGTACAGGTTCAAGATCCATATTCTTTCCGTTGTATACCTCAAGTTCATGGCGCAACTAAAGATGCAACCGCTTATGTATCATTGGTATTTGAAACTGAAATCAATTCAGTAACTGATAATCCAACCGTGTTCCCTGAAGATGATGAGATTATCAGCGGTGGTAATTTTCATGGACAACCTTTAGCTATCTCGTTAGACTTTTTAGCAATTGCTATTGCTGAAATAGGTAATATTTCGGAAAGACGTGTTTATCAATTAATATCAGGTATCAGAAATTTACCAGCATTTTTAGTAGCTAAACCAGGTTTAAATTCTGGCTTTATGATTCCTCAATATACAGCCGCAAGTATTGTTAGTCAAAATAAACAATTGTGTACACCAGCAAGTATTGATAGTATCGTTTCAAGTAATGGACAAGAAGACCATGTGAGTATGGGAGCTAATGCAGCTACTAAATGTAGAAAAGTAATTGAAAATGCAGAGAAATTATTTGCAATTGAGTTATTAAATGCTTCACAAGCAATTGAATTTAGAAGACCTTTAAAATCATCATCTAAAATCGAAAACTTATTAGCAGATTTTAGAAAACAAATTCCTTTTATTAAAGATGATAAAATCATGTATCAGGAATTAGAAGCGACTTTACAATTCGTAAAAAACTTAAATTTATAATTATCCCCCTCTGAAGGGGGGCAGACTTTAAAAAATGAGACACATCATCATTATATTACTATTGATTTTCATAAGCAAAATATCACTTGCTTGTCAATGCCCAATTACACAATTAAATGAAAAAGAAATAGCAAAGTATGAAATCATTTTTAAAGGTTCCATAAAATCAATCAAATTAAATAAAACCAAGAGCGAAGCTATATTTACAGTTTCCGAATTATATAAAGGCGTTATTGCTCAGGACTTTAAACTATTTTTTGATGATGAAGATCCTTGTAAATTACAATTAAGAGTAGGAGAGGAGTGGATTATTTATGCAAATTATTATCAGGTAGATAATGCAAAATTAGATTACTGTAGCAGAAGTCGATATTATATCAAAAATATAAACGAAGATTTTTTTGCTGAAACAACAGGAATGAGTTACGACGAAGAACTTCATTATCTTCAAACAAATTTAGGATTACATAAATTATTAAAAGATAATCCTAATAAAGTTGAAAATAGAAATATTATTCCAAACACCAATCAATTAATTATTTCGCTTCTCTTTTCTATTTTAGGAGTGATTGGTTTTTATCTGATAGTCAATAAACTATTTAAAAAAATATAAATAAACATTATAATGAAAGTTCAACTACATAAAGCGCATCCTTGGCATGGTATCTCTATAGGAGAAAAATCTCCTGAAATTATTACATCTTTTATAGAAATGGTTCCAGCCGATCATGTGAAATATGAAATAGATAAAGCATCTGGTTATCGTAAAGTCGACAGACCTCAAAAATTTTCAAACATTATTCCAGCCTTATATGGTTTTGTTCCTCAAACGTATTGCGGAGAAACTGTTGCTGATAGAGCTAATGAAAGAACTGGCAGAACAGATATTATTGGTGATGGAGATCCATTAGATATTTGCGTGCTAACCGAAAGAAATATTACAAGTGGCGATATAATTGTGGAAGCTATTCCTATTGGTGGTTTTAGAATGATTGATAAAAATGAGGCGGATGATAAGATTATTGCTGTAATGGCTAAAGATGAAATTTATAGTAAATGGAAAGATATTTTAGATTGCCCTGAACCATTAATCAATCGTTTACGTCACTATTTCTTAACTTACAAAAATATACCAGGTGAATCAACGGCTATTGTTGAAATTACTGAAACATACGGAAGAGAAGAAGCGCTGGAAGTTATAAAAAGAAGTGTGAAAGATTATGATAAATCTTTCCGTTCTCATTTAGACTTAGGAATGTAAATCTTTAAAATATTAAAATAAAAAAAGCTGTTAATTTCTTAACAGCTTTTTTTATTTATCTTATTAGGGTTAAAAAACCTGGAGCTAAATGCTCTTTGTCTTTTTTGTCAATGACTTTTATAATGTAGTGATAAATAGCATCTGGACATTTTTCTCCATTACTACCAATTCCATCCCACGAATTATTTAAAGCATCCCAACTATATAATAATTGACCCCATCTATTGTAAATATATCCTTCAGCAGATTTAACACCTTTAGCTCTTATGTGAAATAAATCATTTGTTCCATCTCCGTTAGGTGTAAATACATTTGGTATCTCTAAGAAAAAGCTTTCATCAACAAAAATAGTTTTCACAGCTGTGTCAGAACATAAACTAGAACTAGCAATTAAAACAATAGTATAAGTGCCTTCCGTGCCATAAACAGTAGTTGGATCTTGATTTGTTGATGTATTTCCATTTCCAAAATTCCAACTAAAACTAGTTACATTAGTGCTCGTATTTGTGAAATTTACAGTTAAAGGAGCTTCGCCAGTTTGAGGATCAAACGTGAAATTAGCCGTAACATTATTCTGAGATACATCTACTGTTGATGTTGCTGTACATCCAGTAACTAAGTTAGTAACAGTTAATGTATATACACCTGTATCAGTAACAGTAGGTGTAGCAGTATTACTTCCTGACACAACACTTCCAGCATTTGGTCCTGACCATGTATATGAAACTGCGTCAGTGGTAGTACTAGTGCCTAATAGAGTTGTGGTTGATGAATTACACGGCATAACAACTGCAGCCCCAGCATTTACATTTGGAGGAGTTGTGTTTGTAATTAAAGTTATTGTTTGAGAAGTAGAACAACCATTTGAGGCATCTGTTACCGTTGCTGTATAATCGCCAGCGGTAGTTGCTGTTACAGGATTGGTAGCAATACCTCCCGATGGTATTGTCCAAATAGGAGTATAAGTAACATTTGAAGTGGCGGTTAAAGTACTGCTTGCATTAGAGCAAGTAATAACTGTATTGGTTGATGCCAGAGACAATGTAGGTGAAGTGGTGTTCGTTCCTACAGTTGCAGATATCGTATTATTAATACACCCATTTAATGGGTCTGTAATTGATAAACTATAAGTGCCAGCAGTATTCACAGATACGGATGCGTTATTAGCACTTCCTACTATTCCTGCACCAGTCCAAGTATAGGTACTGTTTGCAGGTGTTGCTGTTACTGTAATAACTACAGGTGAAGGTGAACAAGTTACAGAAGCGTTAGGGCTTATATTAACAGTTGGAACCAACGTATTAATACCAACCGCAACTTGTACCGCATTTGTAGAGCAACCATTAGATGTATTGGTAATAGTACAAGTATAATTCCCCGTTGCGGTAAATGTTGCATTAGCATTTGTTCCTCCTGAATTTGGTGTTGGACTCCACGAATAAGTAACAGGTGATACTGTTGAACTCAGAGTAACACTAGGTGAAGGAGTAGAACAAGTAATAGTTGTTGTATTAGAAGATAAATTAAACGTAGGAATATTAACATCAGGAACTAATGTTAATGTAGCCGCTGAAGATATACAACCATTAACGGTATTGGTTAATACTACAGTAAATACTCCCGTTCCTCCAAGTGTTGGATTATTTATAGATGTGTTACTGATATTTCCTGTAGAAGGAGCAGTCCATGTATAAGTAGTGTTTGGGTTTGAATTACTTGTTACTGTTGCCGTTGTATTAGGATTACCGCAAGTTGTTGTTAATGAAGTTGCACTTAAGCTAAGTGTCGGAGCAACGGTATTGGTTGGAACAAAAACACCAGCACTTCCAGTAGCATTAGTACATCCTGTAATGGTATTAGTAACTGTAACAGAATAATTTCCTCCTGTACCAACAATTGGATTAGCTGTCGTTCCACCAGAAATAACATTCGGTCCAGTCCATAAATAAGTATAGTTTGTACCTGTTGGAGTACTACTTAAAGTAACACTTGATGTTGTACAAGTAATACTAGTTGATGGTGCAATATTGGCACTAGCAACAACTGGCGCAGTATTGGTTGGAACAACAATAGTATAAGGTGCCGAACATGAACTCAATGTATTAGTTAACGTTACAGTATAAGTACCACCTTGTGACACAGTGGTTGATGGGGTTGTTGTAGAACCAGTAATTCCTGGTCCAGACCAAAGAATAGAAATTGGAGTACTTGTTGATGTGATACTGATGGCAACATTCGTATTTGTACAAGTAATAGAATTTGTAACCGCGCTTAAAGTTCCGGTTGGAGTTCCTGCACTTGGAGCTACCTGAACAGTGGATGTCGCAAAACATCCTGTTGCTGGATTTGTGGCTGTTAAGGTATATGTACCAGAACCACCAACTGTAGTTGTATTAGTTGTAGCTCCATTACTCCAACTTAAGTTAGAGCCTCCTGTTGCACTACCACTTAATGTCACCGTTGGTGCGGCACAAGTTATCGTTTGGTTTGAACCTGCGGTAACGGTTGGTGTTGTTAAGTTATTGGTAACAGTAGCAACGGCAACAGAAGAACTAGGACATCCATTAACAGTGCTTGTTGTAATTAAAGAATAAGTTCCTACAACTGTTGCAGTCACATTAGCAGAAGTAGTACTTCCTAAAATACCTGGCCCCGACCAACTATATGTAACGCCTGATGTAGGGCCACCAACCAATACAGTTGATGTTTGAGCACAAGTTAATGTGCCTCCAGTTGCAGATGCAGAAGGGGTTGTCGTGTTAATATTAGCTGCTAATGTTGTTGTATAATTACAACCAGCTGAACTTTGAACTAATAATGTATAAGTTCCAGCCCCTTGTCCTATAGCATTTTGACTATTTGCTGTTCCTCCTGAAATTGAACTACCTGATGGGGCAGTCCATGTGTAACTTTGACCAGATAAACTTGAATTTAAATTAATCGTATTTGTTACACAAGTAATTGTACCAGAAGTACTAACTGTTGAAGTAGGAATACTGTTTACAGTTATAGTTGTTACAGAAGTATTCACACATCCATTAGCATCCGTTCCTGTTACGGTATATGTTGTAGTAACTGTTGGTGAGAAAGTCACACCGTTACTTATTCCACCGGTCCAAGTGTATGTACTTGCACCTGTTCCGTTTAAAGTAGTTGAACTACCTTTGCATATAACTGAGTTTGAAGCAGTAGTACCAACTGTAGGTAATGGATTAACCGTTATTGTTCTCACTGCCGTGTTTGTGCAGCCATTTGCAGCAGTCCCAGTTACAGTATAGGTTGTGGTAACAGTTGGAGAAAAAGCTACGCCATTGCTTACACCTCCTGTCCATGTATACGTACTAGCTCCTGTACCAGATAATGTGATTGAAGCCCCATTACATATTACAGAATTACTAGTTGTTGATGACACTATTGGAGGAGTATTAACGGTGATTGTTCTTACTGCAGTATTTGTACACCCTGTAGTAGCATTGGTACCTGTAACTGTATAAGTTGTTGTAATTGTTGGAGTAAATGCTACACCATCAGTTACTCCTCCAGTCCAAGTATAGGATGATGCTCCAGTTCCATTTAATGTCACTGAATTTCCATTACAAACAACAGAACCTGTTGTGGTAGAAGAAACAGTAGGTTTTGGATTAACAGTTACCGAATATACAGCAGAGTTTGTACAACCATTTGCAGCAGTGCCAACTACTGTGTAATTTGTTGTAACCGTTGGAGATGCTGTAACAGCAGTACCTGTTGATGCACTTAAACTTGCAGAAGGAGACCATACATAAGTGTTTGCTCCACTCACGGTTAAGTTTGTGCTACCCCCATTACAAATGGTATTAGAGGTGGATGCAATAGTTAAAGAAGGAACTGTATTCACTGTTACCGTTGATGAAGCTGTATTAGTACATCCATTAACGGATGTTCCTATGACGGAATAAGTTGTATTACCCGAAGGGGCTACTGTGAATGAGGTGGATGTATTTCCTGTACTCCAAGAATATGTACTAGCACCACCACCAGTTAAGGTAATCGTTTGTGTACCACAAGTTGTAATAGCAGCACCAGCATTAATCGAAACACTAGGAACTGTATACAAATAAACTGTTTTAGTTAAAGTTTGCTTATAACCACATACACCACCCACATAACAAGTATAAGTCATTTGTGTTCCAGGAGATACTGAGATGGTTTGAGTGTTTTGACCTGTTGGTTCCCAAGTATAGCCTGTTGCTCCAGTTGGAGCGGTTAAAATTGAACTTTGTCCTGGACAAATCGTTCCTGGAACAGCTACAATATCTGGCAATGCAACTCCCGAAATAGCTTGAATATTATAGTTACAAATATCGCCACTCCAACCATCGACCATCACATAATAATCATTTCCAACAGTTAAGCTATTGGCGTTTACAGTATAAGTACTTATTCCTCCGGAGAATGAACCAGAAGCGTTTTCTTTATAATCTGATACTGGTGTGAAACCACAACAGGCAGATGATGCTGAGAAAATTTGCATTTGAACACCTCTTGGTGTTCCTGGAGTAGCTGTTACAGAGTTTGTTCCAACTCCCCAGCAATTAGAAACTGTAACTCTTAATGATACAGTAGGACTAGCAGCTGTAAATCTTACCCATGAGTTATTATCTATATAAACATCTTGAGCGGCAGAACCAGTTCCCCAAGTTCCTCCAGCTCCAAACGGACCTGCGGGATTAGCCCCAACACTGTATGTGTATGCAGGTCCTGGACCTTCACCATTACCTTGCATGTTACAAGGGTGATCTCTTGTATATGCAGGACTTGTGGTTGCTGAATATCCATTGATATCACAAATATATAATGCATTTGCACATAAATCATTAGTTGGTGATTGAACACAAAATCCAAAGTTTCCTTGCGCTGACCCATAACCCCAATATCTTAAATAAACAACTTCACCTGGAGTTAAACCTGTAGCTCTAATAAATGGTTGTAAATCATTGTATCCAGCAGGGTAATTATAATCATCAGAACAGGTATAAGTTACTAAAGCACCACAAGTCCCTCTATATAATGTCATTACTCCATCCTGAATCCAACCAGCTCCCATATTAGGTTGTGGGGTGATATAGATATTTCCACTAGCAGGAACAGTGATACTAAACCAAACATCTTTAGAGGTTGCTCCAAAGCCACCATTAGAAGCTGCAGCATAAGTATTTGTTGAATTATCATAATTCTCACATACAGCACCTGGGCTACCAGGAAGTATTGTTTGTGTAGCTCCAATATTTGAAAAAACTAAATTATTACAATCAGCTGTTACAGCTGGTATTTGAATGGCATTACAAGGCTCATCGTTTGGCTGAGAACCTGCAATAATACTTGTACCTGAAACACAAACACTAAACGTATTTCCAGCTCCAGAATAATAATCATAAACTCTGAAAAAATAAGTTACTCCCGGAGTCAATCCAGAAGCGGTTACTGTTTCTGTTCCGCCAGAAAAGGTATTATCAGTACAACTCATCGATGTTAAAGAGGCACATGTTCCATCATATAATTCCACAACTGGATCCATGGCGGCTGAACCTGCAACCTGAATGGTTTGGGTATAATTGGTAGCTGTAAATGAGTACCAAACATCATCATTTGCTGTTCCTGCACATCCTGCTAATGATTGAGTTCCTCCGTATGAAGTTCCTGAAGTGTTAACACATCCTGCATTCACAGCTAAGCTAATAGCGCTAGAGCAGGCATCATTCGTTGGTGGAGTAGGAGGGTTATTTAAACAAATCGTAAATGTACTTGAACCTGAACCTACTCCGTAATGATATACTCTAACGTAATATGTTGAACCAATTGTTAAACCAGAAGCAACAGTAGATTCAACTTGTCCACTTAAAGTGTTATCAACACATCCTGAGGAAATTAAAGCCGAACAAGTTCCTGAAAAAACTTGTAATACGGCATCAAATGATGCTGAGCCCGTAACAGTTAATGAATGACTAGTGCCAGATGCTACAAATTTGTACCAAACATCATCATCCGCGTTTCCAACACAACCTACAATGTTTTGTGAAGTCCCGGCCGTTCCTACAACGCAAGCACCATTAGTTAATGTTACCGCTCCTGAACAATTTTCGGACTGAGACCAACTAAAATTAAAAGCAAAAATTAATAAAAGAGTTAAATAAATATTTCGCATATGTGATAATATAAAATTTGAGAAGGATTTGAACTAACGGGTATATTGGCCAGTAGAATACTCCATTGGAGTTAAACCATTTTTTAAAATAAGTTGCTTAATTGATGTAGGACTGAATGATTTATCTCCTTCCTTTGTTATTGTTTTTTCTTTAACAACAAGAGTTATTTGTCCGACACTTTTTTCAGATTTGTATTTTACTTTTGCTTCAGATACGAATTCTAGTTTTAATAAAGCTTTTTCTAATTCATCAATTTTATCTTGATTAACACTTCCTGAAAATGTATAATAATGCATAGTTAAAAATTCATTGGCATTAAGTGTATTTTTTTCTTGAGAAAATGAAAATTTAGAAATGCTTAAAAAGAGAATAAAAAGTGGAAAGTAGATTTTGAATTTCATCTGATAAAGTTTAAACGTTCAAGACAAAAATATATCAATTATATCATACATTTCATCGCATTATTGTTAAAAAATAATTAAATCAATTTAGTACAGTTATTATTTATTCTTTTTTTGTAGTAAGTAGAAAATGACATTTCGAAGTGGGAAATTCAAAAAATATTCAAAATCACAGATAATTAAAGAGAAAGAAGCTTAACTATTAAGCTATTTAGTTTTTAATTTTAAAACAAATAATTATATTTGTGATATTAACAAACCCACTATATGAAAAAAATATTAACTTTTTTTGCAATTGCTAGCTTTACATCCGTTTTCTCTCAAATTACAATAAATGCTAATTTCCCTTCTAATATGAGTTCAGCTTCTTCTGTTGATGCTGATGTTAAAATTAATAAGGGGGCTGTAGGTAATTTTGCTAAGTATCAATTAGATGTACCTGCAGGGTATGTGATTTCAGCTGTAGATGCTAAAGGAGGTAATTTTACGTTTGAAAATCAACGTGCAAAAATTGTTTGGGTTTCTGTTCCTAGTGAACCAGAATTTACTATTAAATTAAAGGTTCAGGCAAATTCAGACGCAACTAATCCAGCTACATTTTCTCAAAAGTTTTATTATTTAGAAAACAACGAAAAGAAAGAAGTTGAAGCAGCTCCAATAATTATAAATATAGGAGGTGGAAGTGCAGTTGCTGCCACATCCACTCCAGTTGAAACTAAATCTACACCTGTAGAAACTAATCCAGTAACAACAACTACACCAGTTGAAACAAAATCAACTCCTGTAGAAACTACTCCAGTAACAACAACTACACCAGTTGAAACAAAATCAACTCCTGTAGAAACTACACCAGTAACAACAACTAAACCTGTTGAAACAAAATCAACTCCTGTAGAAACTACACCAGTAACAACAACTAAACCTGTTGAAACAAAAGCAAAAACTTCTTCTTCTGTAGGTATGACTTACAAAGTCCAATTGGGGGCTTATTCTAATCAACCAAGTAAAGGTAAGTTCTCTGGTGCTGGTAGTGTAAGTATTGATTTAATTAACGGAATGTATAAAGTAACAACTGGTAATTTTAAAACATTAGATGAGGCAATTAAATACCGCGATGAATTAAAAACAAAAGGTTTTGATGGGTTTATTGCAAAATATAAAGACGGTGTTCGTATCAACTAAAAATCTTATTCTAATTAATTGATCTAATATTTAACTTTTGATTAGAACGTTTTTTATATTCATCTTAGTTTCATTTTCAGCTAATTCATTTGCTCAACAATATCCTTGGTGGTCGCAGTATAGAAGTAACCAAACATTATATAATCCCGCTTTTTGCGGAACAAAAAGATTAGTTGATATTAGAATAAACTATAGAAATCAATGGACTGGTTTTGATGGTTCGCCAAAAACGTATGCCTTAGCATTGAATTCTAGATTATGGAAGGGAAAACTAGGTGTAGGTGGATTTATTTTCAAAGATGATATCGGTCCTTTTAATAATTTAGTAACTAGCTTAACGGCAGCATATCATGTTAAGTTTGCAGACTCTGAACTATCTTTTGGATTACAAGGAAATTATTTAACTCAAACTTTTAATGGGGGTGATGTAACCCTTAGAAATCAACAAGATAAAGCAGTAAACCAATACCTTAGTGATAAAGCCCGTACTTTTGATGGAAGTTTTGGATTGTTATATTACAATGATAGATTTCATTTAGGAATTGGAGCAAATAATATAGTGGGAAGCAATTTTGAATTTTACAAAAATGATTCTCTAAAAAAAGGAAAGTATACAAATGAGGCTCACTACAATCTTTCAGCTGGATTTAATTGGGCAGATGATCCAAACTTCACTTTTGAAAATTCAATATTAGCATACTTTGTTCCAGGAGTTCCTTTCTCATTTGATTATACTCTTCGTATGCACATGAAACAACAATTGATAGCTGGATTTAGTTTTAGACTAAATGATGCAATAGCACTTCAATTAGGATACACTATTAAAGAAAATTTTCAAATATCATATTCCTACGATATTGTAACTTCTCCTCTTAGGAAATATCAAAAAGGTTCTCATGAACTTTCTCTTATTTTCTCATCTAATTTGGGTACAGATAAGAAAAAGAGAGGTTTTGATAAACGCTTTATCAGACAAAGATATCAATACCTCATTCAATAAATAGGTATTCTCATTTGTTTTCATTAAATTGGTATTAGAAAAAATTGACTCAATGGTATTTGCCATCATAGATTTAGGAACAAACACTTTTAATTTGCTGATTGCAGAACGGCTTTCTAATTCTACATTTAAAAAAATATTTAATACCAAGATTGCTGTGAAATTAGGGGAAGGAACAATTAATTCTGGATATATTGCAGATGCTCCCTTTCAAAGAGGCATAAATGCTCTAAAACAGTTTCAGCAATATTTGTTAGATTATAATGTAGAACATACTTATGCATTTGCTACATCAGCTATCAGATCGGCTTTTAATGGAAGTGAATTTGTGACTCAAGCAAAAAAAGTTGCTGGTGTATCAATAACTGTTATTGATGGAAATGAAGAAGCTGATTTAATTTATTATGGTAATAAAATGGCTGTTAAAATGAATGATTCAACTTCTCTGATAATGGATATAGGAGGAGGAAGTACAGAATTTATTTTGGCTAACAACAATACTATCTTTTGGAAACAAAGTTATTTATTGGGGGCAGCGCGACTTTTAGAAAAATTTAAACTTTCTGATCCTGTTACACCTCAAGAGATTATTCGTTTCAATACCTATTTAAAGCAAGAACTTGCATCATTGTTTGAAGCAGTAAAAACATTTAAACCTATTGAATTAATTGGTTCTTCTGGAGCTTTTGATTCTGTGGTAGATGTTATTGCTGGAAAATTCAATGAAACTGCACTAAATGAAATTCAAACCGAGTATCCAATTAATATGGAACAATATTATTTTATTAGTGAAATGATAAAAGAATCTACTATTCACGAACGATATCATATTAATGGATTAATAGATATGAGAGTTGACATGATTGTTATTTCAATATTATTGATCGATTTTATTTTAACCGAATTAAAATTAACAGATATGAGAGTATCTACATTTTCTCTAAAAGAAGGTGTTATTAGCAAGAAATTAGGTTTAACAATTTCGTAATAGATTTCCACAATCTTTCTGTAACTTTGGAAAAATGATTATTCAAAGCCCATATACATTATTCATAGAAAATTCTTTTAATCAAGATTTGTTAATGAAAGATGCTTGGTTAGTTATTTTGCATGCCTCGAGAACACCTCCACATATAGGCATTGTGATAAATGGGAATTATAATTCATTAACGATTAAAGGGCAAGAATTAAATCTTGAAATAAAGATTTTATTGAAAACTATTCAGCAAAAAAAAATCGAATCTATATTTATAAAACTCCAAAAGCATCCAGTATTCAGTCTCGAATATCAGAAAGAAATTTGTCAATATTATATTCAACAATTTAATCAAGTTAAAGCAAATGAAGCTTCTTGTTTAAGTCCAATTAAATTGTTTGCTCAAGAGTTTTATGCTATTCAAGAAAATAAAAAAGAATTGTTATTTGAATTTATAGAACGCTTAAAACAAAACCAATACATATCTTATGTTCAAGGATTAAATATGAATGAAAAACTTGATGATGGATATTTTACTTTACCTATTTACACAAATGAACAATTGCAAGAGGTGATTCATACAGAACGATCTAACTTTTATAACGACTAATGTTTATTCATTCAGAACATATTTATCTGAGAGCTTTAGAATCAAGTGATTTAGAGTTATTGTATGTATCAGAAAATGATACTTCAGTTTGGAAAGTAAGTAACACCATAACTCCTTTTAGTAAAGATGTTTTAGACTTATATCTCCATTCTGCTCATCAGGATATTTATACAAATAAACAACTAAGACTCATGATTTGTCTTAACCAAAACCACAGATCTATTGGTACAATTGATTTATTTGATTTTGATCCTTTAAATTTAAGAGTAGGAGTAGGGGTATTAATTTTTGAAGAATATAGAAAAAAAGGGTATGCTTTTGAATCTATAGAATTAGTAAAAGCATATTGTTACAATACATTGTTAATGAATCAATTATATTGTAATATTAGTTCTGAAAACCTAGAAAGTATTACTCTTTTTGAAAAGTGTGGTTTTGTGAAAATCGGAATAAAAAAACAGTGGAATCAGGTTGCCAAAAATATATTTGAAGACGAGTTAATGTATCAACTTGTTTTTTAGTTTATTTTTCTGGCAACGACAATCATCTCTTCTCCTATATTTAATGCAGATAAAGTTTTGTAAATGATATTATGAATTTTCATATACAACTTTAATTTCCACATAGGTTTTTGTGTAAATGTATTAAAATATTGTTGTCGTTCAGATGAATTAATAGTTGTATCTGTTTGTCTTAAATTTTTTGTTTTATCACCTTTCAATCTTTTAAAAAAAGGCAATATAGTATACATGATAAACAATTTTATTTCAAAAGAAGATTTTATAGTTTCAACTTTATAACCGTTGTTTGCTAATAATTGGGTAATCGTTTTCTTACCAAAATAGTTCACATGGTCAATCCCCATCATTTTCCAATTGTCTTTATGTTTTTTTGCAAAATAAGAATCAATTTGCGGAACCTGAATAACAATAATACCATCCTTAGCAGTTAAACGAGCGCACTTTGCAATAACATCATCAGCTTTATCAATATGTTCCAATACATCCCACATAGTAATGATATCGAATTTCTTATCTTCAGACATATCAAAAAAATCAGTGTGGTCAACTGGTAAATTTAAATCATTTTTGGAGTAGAGGTAAGGTTGTTCTGATATTTCGATTCCATAAACGTCATATCCTAACATTTTACCTGTTAACATAAAGTGCCCCCAACCAGCACCTAAATCAAAAAGCGAACCGCTTGATTTATATTTTTTGATTAAATCATAACGTAATTTATGACGTTCTATTTTAACCCAATTATTTCCATTTCGAACCGCATTAGCAACATTTTCATCTTTGTAATTTTCGTAAGAAACTTGTTTTCTAAAATAAGGAGGAATAAATGTAAATGAACATTTTTTACATTCAATAACCGAAAATTTTTCTTTTTCGTAATTGATTTTAAATTCGTTAGGATTTTTGTTGTCACAAACACAACAATTTACATCTTCAAAAATATCGGGCATAATTTCAATTAAGGTTTAGTTTCTAATTCAAAAGTTGATTCAGTAATGGCTGTTCCATCTCTAAAAAAAGAAGTTCCTCCCCAACTAAATATTTTCTTTTGATATATGTACACTTCAGTTTCTTTTACAACAACTCTTTGAATAATTACAACTCCAGTTCCTGAAATAGTTTCTTCGGTAACACCTGGAGGGTATTTTGCTAACAGAGCTTTCTTTTTTGCATCCTTATCGTTTGCGGTAGCAGTATCAGATTTAAGAATTTTTTCTATTTCGGCTAACTTACCTTTTGCGTAACTATCATTTGCTTTTGCTATTAAAGCTTCTTCATATGTTTTTTTAGCATCTAAATATCGTTTAGCATAAAACAATCCATCTGCTTTAATAATTGCCTCTTTATATTTGTCTATAGACACTTTGTTAGATTTGTCAACCGCTTCTTTATCTGCTTTTTCTTTTGCTAAACGAGCAGCCTCTTCTTCCGCTTTTTTCTTAGCTGCTGCCTCAGCTTCTGCTTTGGACTTAGCTGCATTTTCTGCTGCAAGTTTATCAGCCGTTTCTTTATCTACTTTTTCCTTTGCTAAACGAGCAGCCTCTTCTTCCGCTTTTTTCTTAGCTGCTGCCTCAGCTTCTGCTTTGGACTTAGCTGCATTTTCTGCTGCAAGTTTATCAGCCGTTTCTTTATCTGCTTTTTCCTTAGCTAAACGAGCAGCTTCCTCTTCCGCTTTCTTCTTAGCTGCTGCCTCAGCTTCTGCTTTGGTTTTAGCTGCATTTTCTGCTGCAAGTTTATCAGCCGCTTCTTTATCTGCTTTTTCTTTTGCTAAACGAGCAGCCTCAGCTTCTGCTTTGGACTTAGCTGCATTTTCTGCTGCAAGTTTATCAGCCGCTTCTTTGTCCGCTTTTTTCTTAGCTGCTGCATCAGCTTCTGCTTTGGTTTTAGCTGCATTTTCTGCCGCAGCCTTAGCTGCCGCTTCTTTATCTGCTTTTTCCTTAGCTAAACGAGCAGCCTCTTCTTCCGCTTTCTTCTTAGCTGCTGCCTCAGCTTCTGCTTTAGCCTTTGCTTCTGCCGCCGCTTTTTCGGCTGCTGCCTTAGCTGCCGCTTCTTTATCTGCTTTTTCCTTAGCTAAACGAGCAGCTTCTTCTTCCGCTTTCTTCTTAGCTGCTGCCTCAGCTTCTGCTTTAGCCTTTGCTTCAGCATCAGCCTTAGCTTTTGCTGCTGCTTCTGCCGCCGCTTTTTCAGCAGCTGCTTTCTCGGCTGCGGCCTTAGCTGCTGCTTCTTTATCTGCTTTTTCCTTTGCTAAACGTGCGGCTTCTTCTTCCGCTTTTTTCTTAGCTGCTGCCTCAGCTTCTGCTTTAGACTTAGCTTCTGCCGCCGCTTTTTCGGCTACGGCCTTAGCTGCTGCTTCTTTATCTGCTTTTTCTTTGGCTAAACGAGCGGCTTCTTCTTCCGCTTTCTTCTTAGCTGCTGCCTCAGCTTCTGCTTTAGCCTTTGCTTCAGCCTTAGCTTTTGCTGCTGCTTCTGCTGCCGCTTTTTCAGCAGCTGCTTTATCGGCTGCGGCCTTAGCTGCCGCTTCTTTATCTGCTTTTTCTTTGGCTAAACGTGCGGCTTCTTCTTCCGCTTTCTTCTTAGCTGCTGCCTCAGCTTCTGCTTTAGCCTTTGCTTCAGCATCAGCCTTAGCTTTTGCTGCTGCTTCTGCTGCCGCTTTAGCTGCAGCTTCATCTGCGGCTTTTTTATTGAGGGCTTCCTGATCTTTTATGATAATTTCTATCTGAGCCAATTGATCTTTAGGATATAGTTCTGCAGGCTTATAAGTTAAAGCTTGATTGTATCCTGCTCTTGCCGTTACCCAATCTTTCTTTTGAAAAGCTTTATCAGCCGATTTGATAGATGCTTGATAGTTAGCTTCTAATTCCTTTTTTTTAAGTCTTGCGGCATTTTCAGCTTCTTTTAATTTTTGTAAGGCACCTAATATTTGTTGAAAATAGGCCTCATCGTATCCAAAATTGTCTTTTTCTGGAATGTACATGTACTTTTGAAGAGGCTGATTTAAAACGGAATAATCAATTCCTTCCATTTTTTCAAATAAAGTCAAATCTGCTTTAATTGTACTAAATTTTTGAGCAGCCTTATCTGGAGGAACCCCTCGAGTAGAAACCTGAAACTTTTTTTGTACAGTTTTAGGAGCAGAAACAACAATACTATAATCACTATTCAATGGTAGATTAAATGAATAACGCCCTTTTTCATCAACTGCATTAGACATTAATAATTTTGATCCTTGAAAAACTTGAACAATCCCACCAACCATTGGTTTATCATCACTGTTGGTAATTTGTCCTTCTATTTGTAAACTATAAGTAGGTTGGACTTCTTGAGAAAATGAAGTGAAACAATAAAACAATATATATATAAGAAAAGTGTACTTCATATGCTACAAAGCTGTAATTTTGTATAAAGGGTTAAATTTAATCAAAATTCCATAAAAAAATCACAAAATTATGCACAAAAAGAGTACCACAACCAGCTTTAGTTTTTGGGAGAAAAAAATTTATTTTGATGATATTGAGTTAATTGTTATTGGAAGTGGAATAGTGGGATTAAGTTCTGCTATTTCATTTAAAGAAAAACATAAAAATGCTAAAGTAGTAGTTTTGGAAAGAGGTATATTACCTTATGGTGCTAGTACAAAAAATGCTGGTTTTGCTTGTTTTGGTAGTGTTAGCGAATTATTATCTGATTTAAAAAACAGTAGCGAAGATTTAGTTTGGCAAACAGTAGATATGAGAATAAAAGGTTTGGAGGTTTTGAGAAAACGATTGGGAGATAAAGCAATAGACTATAAAGAGTTTGGGGGTTACGAATTATTTGATAATAAACATAAATACGAGGAGTGTGCCGACAGTATCTCATTATTTAACAAAAAAATTAAATCTTACACTAAAAGCAATCAAACATATAGTATTGAAAATAAAAGAATTAAAGATTTTGACTTTAATAAAATTCAAGGCCTAATTTGGAATAAAAAAGAAGGACAAATTGATACAGGAAAAATGATGCAAAACTTAATTCAATTGGCTTTAAGTAAAGGTGTCATCATTTTAAATTCAGTAGATGTATCAGAAATAAAAGACCTGAACAGTGATGTTATACTCAAAACTTCTGTAGGAGAAATGACAGCTAAAAGAGTAATTGTATCTACAAATGGATTTGCTAATCAATTACTCAAGCTCACAGATGTAAAACCAGCTAGAGCACAGGTTTTAATTACGAAACCTATTCAGCATTTAAAATTTAAAGGGACTTTTCATTACGATGAAGGTTTTTATTATTTTAGAAATATTGGAAATAGAGTTTTGTTTGGCGGTGGTAGAAATTTAGATTTTGAAAACGAAACAAGCACTGAATTTAATTTAAATCCCAAAATCCATAAACGATTAGATAATTTACTTAAAACAGTTATTCTACCAAACACACATTTTGAGGTGGAACATCGTTGGTGTGGTATTATGGGTGTGGGAACTGAGAAAAAGCCAATTGTAAAAAAGATTTCACCGAATGTAGTTTGTGCAGTAAGAATGGGAGGAATGGGTGTAGCTATCGGTTCGTTAGTTGGTAAATTAGCTGTTACTGAGTTTTAATACTTAATTACGCTTTTTATATTAATATACTGATTTAAACATTTCTATTTAACATAATATTAATTATAAATATATTTATAAGATTAAATAACTGATATACAGGGTATTAAATTTGTTACTTAAAAATCGAAAAGGCTATTTCATGACTTACTTTTGCGACCTAATATTAATCCCGTAAGATTATGAAATGGCTTTCGAGCCTATTTCATTCTGTCTTATATTAAAGCTATAACAGATATGAAACTATCCATGTTCAAGTTCAATTTGCCAAAGGAGTTATTGGCAGAACATCCAGCAAAAAATCGTGATGAAAGTAAATTAATGGTTGTTGATCGCGCTACTGGAAAAATTACTCACAAAAAATTTAAAGACATTATTAATTATTTTGACGATGGCGATGTCATGGTTTTAAATGATACAAAAGTATTTCCAGCTCGTATGTACGGAAATAAGGAAAAAACTGGGGCTAAAATCGAGGTTTTTTTATTACGTGAATTAAATGCTGAAAGTCGTTTATGGGACGTGTTAGTTGATCCAGCTCGTAAAATTCGTATTGGAAATAAATTATATTTTGGTGAAAACGATAATGTTGTTGCCGAAGTGATTGACAATACTACTTCAAGAGGAAGAACTTTACGTTTTTTATATGATGGTCCTTATGATGAATTTAGAAAAGCATTGTATGATTTAGGAGAAACTCCATTACCAAAATATATTAAACGTCCAGTTGAAGAGAGTGATATCGAGCGTTATCAAACTGTATTTGCTAAAAATGAAGGTGCAGTTGCTGCTCCTACTGCTGGTTTACATTTTAGCCGTGAATTATTAAAACGCTTAGAAATTAAAGGTGTTAATTATGCTAATTTAACTTTACATATTGGTTTAGGAACATTTAGAATGGTTGAAGTTGAAGATTTAACTAAACACAAAATGGATAGCGAAGAGGCTATAATTACAGAAGAAGCTTGTAAAATTATTAATGCAGGAAAAGATAAAAAGAAAAAAGTTTGTGCAGTTGGAACGACTGTTATGCGTGCATTAGAGTCTTCTGTTTCTACAACAGGACATGTAAATCCTTACCAAGGCTGGACAAATAAATTTATATTCCCTCCTTATGATTTTTCTGTAGCTAATTGTATGATTACTAATTTCCACATGCCTGAATCTACTTTATTAATGCAAGTAGCAGCGTTTGGGGGATATGATTTGATCATGAAAGCTTATAAAGAAGCTATTAAAGAGAAATATCGTTTCTACTCATACGGAGACGCCATGTTGATTTTATAATTTAAAATCGTTTTTATTTTAAAAGCCATAACGTAAGTTGTGGCTTTTTTGTTAGTTTTATGGGAATGAACGGCATTTTAAAAAAAATAATTATTAAAAATGATATTAGCTATCTTACTTCAATTTTATCCTTGATAATATTGGTAGGTACATTAGTTATTTATTTTTATGGCCCCGTTTTTTTTAATCCCAATGAGTATTTATTCAATAACACAGGTGATTCCTATAAAAATTATTTTACGTATGAATGGCATATTCAAAATGATATTTCATTTATAAATTATTCAGGTTCAAATTATCCGTTTGGAGAAAATCATTTATACACAGATGGTTTTCCTTTATTGAGCAACGTAATAAAAATTTTACCTTTTTTAAAACCTTATTCTATTGGTATATTTAATTTCTCGATGTTGTTATCGTTGTTTGTAACAGCTTTTTTATTATTTAAAATCTTTAAATTTTTCAAGTTGTCAAACTGGCAAGCTGTATTAAGTTCTATAGGAGTTACAACTTTATGCCCTCAAGTACTTAGATATGAAGGGCATTTCGCTCTCTCCTATGGTTTTTGTATCCCTTTAGTGATTTATTTGCTTTTAAAATTTAATGCGAGTAATAATTATAAATTTAAACAAACTGTAATCATTTTTTTAGTTTCATTTTGTGTTTTCTTTATTCATCCTTATTTAGGAATGATTTGCTCTGCTTTTATTATTCTTTATTGGATGATTAAACAATTATATAACTTCAATAAATTAAATTTTTTTCATTTTGTCACACAAGGTTTATTACCTCTGATAATCTATTTTTTAATCATAAAAATTACTGATAGCCATTCTGATAGAAATGCAAAACCTTATGGCTTTTTTTATTTTGTTTCTAGTATTGAAACTGTTTTTATCTCAACACATCAACCTTTTAGGCATCTTTTATCTCAGATTTATAAAATAACAAGTCAAAATGGCGAAGGGATTGCTTATGTTGGAATAAGTTCATTGTTAGTGATACTTTTATCTCCATTCATTTTAATACGAAATAGATTCTATATTCTTCAACAACTTAAACATAATTCAATTTTAAAAACGTATTGGTTTATGTTTTTATCGGCTTTTGTTTTGTTACTTTTTTCAATGGGCTATCCTTTTAAGTTAGGTTTTGAATGGCTGCTTGATTATGTTTCTATGATACAGCAATTTAGATCTCCAGGACGATTTGCATGGGCGTTTTATTTTATCGTTTCTATTGCCAGTTGTGTGATTATATGTCGTTATTTATTTTTGAAACAATCAGTTTATTTAAGAAATGGATTAGTTTTAGTATTGTTGTTATTATTTACTATAGAAGGAATACCCTATCATCATTCAATTTCTAAAAAACAATTTCCAAAAAATATATTTAATGAAAAACTATTAGATGATGAAGAAAAATTAATAATTAGAGCAATAAGAAAAATAAATCCACAAGCCATTATTCCATTACCTTTTTTTCATATTGGAACGGATTATTATAATATCTCGGGTTCCGAAAAAATTACGAATAGTTCATTTGTTACTTCTCTTCATTCTAAAGTCCCATTAATGGCAAATCTAACTCCTCGTAATTCTTTAACAGAGGCAGAAAAACTTATACAAATAATTAGTAATGATGTTTTAGATAAAGCTATAAAAAAAGATATTAAATCTCTTGCTCCATTTGTTCTTCTTTATGATAAAGAAGAATTATCTGAAGAAGAGACATTGCTACTAAAAAAAGGCATTACTTTAATAGAGACAGAACATTATATTTTAAAAACAATAACATTTAATCAGCTTTTCAGTAATTCAAGTAAAAGTAAAAAAAGGTATTTTGATGATCATAAATCAAACATGATTTTTGAAAAAGGATGCTATTTAACAGACAGTACTTATTTTGTATATAATACTTTTGATGATTTAAAGAATGGAAAATATCAAGCAAATGTTAATGACACTAATATTATTTATGAAATTATAGCAAATAAATTAAAAGACCACGAGGTATATGAAGTTAGTTTTTGGTATACGGCTAGTGAAAGATTAGATATGAATAATCAATTGGTTATATCAGAAATTGATGACAAGGATAATTATAAGTTGATTGCTCAAAAAAATATTTATTCAATGCAAAACGTTTATAAAGGTAATACTTTAGCTAAAATAACTTTCGAATGTAAAAATCCAAAGAATAAAATTAATATTAGTTTAAATGGAATTAGTGATCGAGAAAAAATATTTTTTATTGATAACCTAATTGTAAAACAAAAAAATGTAGATGTTTACTTGTTCAGAAAAGATAAATCTATAAAGGATAGTCTTTTAATTTTTAATAATTTTGAATTAGTAAATTAACGCATAATTAATATTTTCTCTGAATAATTATTGTATTGAAATATATAGATACCATTTTCAATTTCTTCTATATTTATTTTTAACTTATTGTCGGATATAGAATATACTTTTCCATCTAATGAAATTTCTTTTCCAGTAATATCAGTCATTCTGATTTTTTCAACATCAATCAAAAAATTATAATTTACTAAAATTTCTTTTTGGGCAGGGTTTGGATATAATCGTGTAAAAAATGAATTAAAAGAATTTTCTTTAACAGAAACTATACTATAGTTTCCTCCTATTAAGTTTGAATCAATTTTAACTATATAAACGTCTGATAATATTGAGTTGTATCCCTTTGTGTAGCCTATAAAAGCATATCCTTTATCTTTTGTAGCAATTGCTTTAAATGTTTCGTCATCTGACGATGAGCCATAATCTGTTCCATTTAAGTAACCAAGACTTGAATTCAATTCCAAAATTTTAAATTGTAATCCAAATGTGGCAAAGGTTTCTTTTGCTATTACAGTTATTATATTTGTTGACCTTGATGCTATAACAACAGACGTAAAATAAGCAAAACTAGTAGATGTATTATCAAATTGTTGATTTATATAATTTCCTGAATTATCCATTTGTATCAAGTAACCATTCATCTTACTAAAATTAAAAGATTCAGTTCCACCTGCTACAAATAAATTACTATTTGGATGTTCTATAATTTCATTTCCAAAATCTTCTTTACTTCCTCCGTAAAATTTACACCAGCTAGAGTCCCCTACAGCATCTACTTTAAATACCCAAACATCTCCTGAATCAACATCATTATAACTTTTTGTGTAACCTGTTAAGGCATAGTTTCCATCTGCTGTTTGTATAACCGATTTAAATTCATCATTATTCAATCCTCCGTATGTTTTTTGCCAACTCACAATTCCATTAGCGTCTGTTTTAACTATATAACCATCTGCATTTCCTCTTCCATAACTATAAGTAGTGCCAGCAATAATAAATCCTCCATCTAATGTTGCTTGTAAACTATAAGCAAAATCCCAATCAGTACCTCCTATTGTTTTTTGCCATAATAATGTTCCTGTTTTATCGGTCTTTACCAAAAAAATGTCATATCCCCCTACTCCAGTAGAACTTGTATAACCTGCAATTACATAGCTGGAGTCAGTTAATTGTACTACACTTTTTCCAACTTCATTACTTACTCCTCCAAAAGAAGTTTCAAACTTTTTAACGCCCATACTATCTAATTTTAGTAAATACATATCGGTGTTACCTTGACCAAAACTACTTGTAGAGCCTGTTATGATATATCCATTATCTAATGTTTGTTTAACATCATACCCAACATCGTAACCATTTCCTCCATAAGTAGAAAAAAACTTTTTAGGAGGTTGTGCCTTAACTAAAAAAGTACATCCTATAAAAATTAGTAGTGATATCGTTTTTTTCATGATAACTATTTTTTAACTACTCTTATCGTTTAAATTTTTTAGCAATACTTATAAAAGCTCCTTGGCCGTATGTGTTTTTAGGAGATATAAATCCTTGAAGACTATTGCTACCTAATTTAAAAAACCAAGCTTTGGAGTTGTAGGTTAATGCTAATCCAAAATTTAATTTTGAATAGCCTCCATAAGCAATATGTAATGTACCTGATATTTTTTTTGTGAATTCATATTCTGCATCTGTGAAAAAATAGGGTTTGAAATTTGAGTTAAATAAATATCTAAATCCTGTACCTAAAGTAAACTTATCTGTAAAACGTATTTTATTTATGATTAATAAGTTTGTAGGAATATTAACATTAAACGATTCGTGGTGTGCATTTGTAGTATTACGAATAATACTATCTCTATTAATAGCTGCCAACGTCGTATCTTTTAAATCTAATATATTATCTACATGATAGCCTTCAAATTTAAAAGAAGAATCGCTACTGTATTGAACACTATTGTCAAACCAATGTAAAAAACCAATATTATTTGCATTTACAGTTAATACACTCCCCTTCCCTATTTTACTTTTGTATGGGGTTTCAAAAAATATATCAGCACTAGCACCAATACCAGAATAAGCAAATGGATTTGACCTTTTACCAGTATCGCTAATAGCCATATTAAAATTTGAATTAAATTGAATTTCGGTTCCATCATTATTTGTATAAAGTGATGAACCTTGATTGGCTTTAATGTAAAACAATTGTTGTCCTTTTAAGATAGATATAGATACGCCTACTTTTGCAGTGGTATCAATTTTATGCCATATAAATCCAAGTTTTAGTTCTTGAAAACGCAATGAATTAATACTTGAACCCGATAAATTTTTAGTTTCTCCTAAGTAAGGTTTATTACCATAGAAGGCTAATTCATAAAAATCTTTCGTAAATGAAGAGTTAAAAATCCTTTGATCTTTAAATCCTATGAGGTATGAATATTTAGATTTTCGTCCAAAAAAAACAGAAACATCATAATTCATATTTGCTCCCATAACATTCATTGCTCTCATCGTTTTATCAGAAGCATCTTTTGTGTTCTTATCAATATATCCACCATATATAAACTTGTTAAATAAAGAGTTATAAATTCCATTTGAACCGAATTCATATTCTCCATTAATAGAAACACTTCTTCCTGTTTTTTCAAAATTTAAAAATTCAGAATTGTACTGCGAAAAAATCGCTAATGAAAAGAATGTAAATAAAATTGATAAGTGTGTTTTCATTATTTAGATACCGCTTTATAATTTATGAAAGCACTTACAATTAAATCCAAGTAACTATCTTCTTTTATCTTAATAGGTGTTGGCTGATTTGGAAGATATAAATAACTCGCAAATTTTATTTGTTTACATTGACTTAATTTATCAATTTTTGCCTTATCAAAATCTGCTTCTAATTTAGAGTCTACATAATTCAAAACAACATTATTCACATCTGTTACTGCCGACTCAATAATATTTTGTCCAGGATAAAATAAAGAATCTATAATTTGGTTTTGATCGTTTAACATATACCCTTGTACTTGAGCTTTAAAAGGGTAATTATTTCGGGCAGAAAGATTTATTGTACATGAATTGACATTAGATAATTCTTTTAATTGTGTTAAATCAACCTTTGAGTAATTAACTAAACTAAAATAATCAGCAGATAAGGATAAAGGAATATCAATATCTGCAGTTACTTTTAACCCTCTTCCATAATAGGCAAAATCATTACCTGAAGAAATATTTCCTAATGGATTGAGTTGACCTGTAACAGAATATCCCAGATAATTAGGTAAATTTTCTAAAAAAGGATTTAAGTTAGAATTTGATGAATTGATATTGATTTGTTTGACCCACGGAAATACTGGATTTGATGGATTGTTGGTTTTATTGGCTCTGTTTACGTTAATGGATTGTAATAAATTTCCTGAATTTAATGTCACTACATTTGGAGGAGATGTTTTTATTGAGCGCATGCTATTGATGCTACTTGTCATTTCAACACCAAATTCGTTTACAATTTTAAAATTGATGGACGATTGAGAAAGTAAAAAATTACTGGTGCTAAAATTATTCAAAAATCCAAAAGAAGACGAATCTGGCCCAAAAGATAAATTTTGTTGTCCAAAATAGCCTTGAATATATTCAGGAACAATGTCAACAAATGAAAGCTTTATCGTTAAGCCCTGACCTGGTAAAAGGTTGTCAGCTACACCAGAGCTAGCTGTGCTAATTGTATAGGTTTGAACTAATGTGTTTACTTTATTTCCAGAAATTCCTGTTAAGTTAATATTATAACCATCTAATGGATATGTTTTAGTTAAAGTTGAACTTCCAGCTACGACTTGATTGACCGTTAATTGAGTTCCATATAAGCTTGCAGAGTTAATAATGTAATCAAACTGCAAAGGTTGAGCATAAGTGTTGGTATATTCAATTTTAAGGAATCCTTTTTTAACAATAGCCTTATTTAATTCTACACCATTATTCACATTAAAAGTAACTTCTTTATCAGTAGATAAGGCGTTTGAAAATATTTGAACTCCAGGATTTAAGGAAGTAGCAAAAGGTATTAGGTAGCTTAAATCAATAGCAGTATCTGGTAATTTAACTAAACTATCCATTGTATAATTAATTAAATCTCTACTAAATGCAATATGTAATAAACCAGATGGATCGGGTTGAAAAATAGTATCACCAAAAAAATTACTAATATTTAAATGACTTCTGGCAATTGGAATTGCCGCATCAACATCCCAACTAGTTTCTTTTTTACAAGAAACAAAAAACAGAAAGGTAACGAAAAGAAATATTAATGTTTTTTTAATGATTCGCATATCACAAACTTACCTTTTTTTTAACATAATAACAATCAAATATTTGGCAAAGTTTTTGTTTTGAAAAGCAAAAAGAATATTACTTTTGTCACGATGCTTTATTCATTTCGATTTTATGTTAGTTGGATAATTGCTGCAATATTAATGTATGTAGCATTTTATTTTTGGCATGGCGTTTTTTTAAACGACTTAAATCGTATCTCTTTCTCTAAAGCTTTATTTTTAGGCCTTGCAGCATTAGTTTACTTAGTTATTTCTTTTGTATTATATCGTACTTACGAATCTAAACTACTTGCTAAATACATCAGTCATCCTATATTTAGAGGTATTGTGAGTGGTTTTATGATAGGCTTTATTTTATTTGCTTTAGTGACGGTTTTAGGAATTTCTTTTACTAAAAATGTAAACTTTACATATATTCTTGCAGATTGTGCTTGGCAAATAGCCGAACAGGTTTTAGGAGGAATTGTTGTTGGTTTAGGAAAATTAATCATTTATGAACCAATACCTGATTTAATTCATAGAGATTAATAACCGTATTTATCTCCCCATCTTTCTTTTAAAAATTCTTTTAAATCTCTTTCTCTTGAATATTCTGATGGATTATAAAATGCTGTTCCACTAATTTCATTTGGTAAAAATTCTTGTTTCACAAAATGGTTATCGTAATCGTGTGCATATTTATATTCATCTCCATAACCAAGTTCTTTCATTAACTTAGTTGGAGCATTTCTTAAATGAAGAGGAACAGGCAAATCACCAGATTTTTTAACTTCTTGTTGAGCTAAATTAATGGCTATATAACTACTATTACTTTTTGCCGAACAAGCTAAATAAGTAGTTGTTTGTGCTAAAATAATTCTGCTTTCGGGATAACCAATCACATTAACCGCCTGAAAACAATTGTTTGCAATGACTAATGCTGTGGGATTTGCATTTCCAATATCTTCAGATGCAAGTATTAGTAATCGTCTGGCAATAAAACTCGGATCCTCTCCACCATCAATCATTCTGGCTAGCCAATAAACTGCTCCATTTGGGTCTGAACCTCTGATGGATTTTATAAAAGCTGAAATGATGTCGTAATGCTGCTCTCCAGATTTATCATATAATGCTAAATTTTGTTGAATGTATTGTTTAACTAATTCATCGGTTATGATAATCTCAGGTTCGTTAATACAATTCACTACGATTTCCAGGGCATTTAATAGTTTCCTTCCATCTCCACCCGAAATTCGAAGTAATGCTTCGGTTTCTTTTAAGGTGATATTTTTTCGTTTTAAAGTTTCGTCACTAGTAATGGCATTATTTAATAATTGAATTAAGTTATCTTTAGTAAGATGCTTTAATACAATTACTTGACATCTGGATAATAAAGCAGGAATGACCTCGAATGATGGATTTTCGGTTGTTGCTCCAATTAAAGTAACTATTCCTTTCTCGACAGCATTTAAAAGAGAATCTTGTTGTGATTTGCTAAATCGGTGAATCTCATCAATAAATAAAACAGGTTTTTCTTGTTTAAAAAAACCTCCGTCCTGAGACGCTTTTTCAATTACGTCTCTCACATCTTTAACTCCTGAGTTAATAGCGCTTAAGGAATAAAAAGGTCGTTTTAAGGTTTTAGATATGATTTGCGCTAAAGTTGTTTTGCCTACACCTGGCGGTCCCCATAAAATAATTGAGGGTAATAAGTTTTGTTCAATGGCTTTTCTTAAGGCTGATTGTTTCCCAATAATTTGTTCTTGACCAATATAGTGGTCTAGATGGGTTGGTCTAACTCGTTCAGCTAAGGGTTGCATAACTTGGTATAAAAATTGAATGTGTATAAAAGTAATTTTATTAAATTTACCACAATAAAAAAATTAATAACAATGAACTTAAAACATATTATCATATCGGCTTCTGTCTTAACAATTGGTTTGTTAAGTTTAAATGTGATTAAAAAAGGGGAACCAAAAGACTCCTTAGACAAAAGAAAATTTACAGTTACGATGACTGAAATAAAAGAAGGTGCGCCTCCAAAAAAGGGAGTTGAAGATGAATTAGAGTTTAAAAGTGGAAAGTTTTTCAGTACCTTTTTGTTTGATAAAATGGAATATAAATGGATGAAATACGAAATCACGAAGGATTCTACTTATACCGATGAAGAACAAAATGAAGGACATTGGACTGAAGCAGAAATTTCATCAACTGATGCTGCCGACCAAACAGTGGTGATTAAATGTATTGTTGATAATTATGATATCAGTGGTGAAGTAAAAGTGACTAAAAAAGACAAATTGAAAAAGAAATTTGAGTTTTCTGGAAAAGAAAAAGCAAAAAAGAAATAATTAATATTATAGTCAAAACTTAAAAGAGCCGTAATTATGTTACAGCTCTTTTTTTATGTCCAAAACATAATAAAAATCAGGCCAATTTACCTAAAAATAACGCTCAAAATGTTTTGTAATTCGCTCTAAAAATATATATTTGTAAGGTAAGGAACAGGAGTTTCTTAGTGATTTAAAAATATTGCTACTTACAATTTACTATGCAAAAAGATGTTTTATCATCCACACAAGGATTAAGTTTTGAAGATTTCAAAAAAATAGTTTTGAATGATTATCGTGTTATTAACGAAAGTCGTCAAACAAGTTTATTAGGCCGAAAAGAAGTATTAACAGGAAAAGCCAAATTTGGAATTTTTGGTGATGGAAAAGAGTTAGCTCAGGTTGCTTTAGCAAAAGTATTTAAAGATGGAGATTTTAGAAGTGGTTACTACAGAGATCAAACGTTTATGATGTCTATTGGTCAACTTTCTTTACAAGAGTATTTTGCTGGTTTATATGGTCACACTGATTTAGAAAAAGAACCCATGAGTGGTGGACGTCAAATGGGCGGGCATTTTGGAACTCACAGTTTAAATGCTGATGGAACATTTAAAGCATTAGTAAATCAAAAAAATTCATCTGCGGATATTTCTCCAACAGCTGGGCAAATGCCTCGTTTATTAGGATTAGCATACGCCTCTCATTTTTATAAAATTAATAAAGATTTACACCAAGGTAAATTTTTAAATTATAGTAATAAAGGATCCGAAATTGCTTTCGGTACAATTGGAGATGCATCTACTTCAGAAGGTTTGTTTTGGGAAGCTATTAATGCAGCAGGTGTATTACAAGTTCCTATGTTGATGAGTGTTTGGGATGATGGTCATGGAATTTCGGTGCCTAAAAAATACCAAACTACTAAAGAAAGTATTTCTGAAATTTTAAAAGGATTTCAAAGAGAAAACGGAGGTAATGGTTTTGAAATATTTAAAACGAAAGGTTGGGATTATGCACATTTGTGTGAAACCTATGAGAAAGCAGCAAAAGTTTGTAGAGAAGAACATGTACCAGTATTAGTTCACGTAGAAGAGGTTACGCAACCTCAAGGTCATAGTACTTCTGGTTCGCACGAGCGTTATAAATCTAAGGAACGTTTACAGTGGGAATTAGATTTTGATTGTGTTAAAAAAATGCGTGAGTTTATTTTACAAAATGTATTAGCTGATGAAGATACATTAAATACTATCGAAGAAGAAGCTAAAAATTCTGTTAGAACTGCACAAAAAGCTGCTTGGGCAGATTACTTAAGTCCTATTAAAGCCGAAGTGGCAGAAGTATCTTCATTATTTGATGAATTATCAAATGGTGTAAATGGTAATGTTGTTTCTTCTATTAAAAATGAATTAAATGCTATCAAAGAACCTATTCGCAGAGAGATACATAATGCTGTGAAAAAGGTGTTACGCTTAACCAAATCAGAAGATTCGTCTTCTCGATCAAAATTGGCTGATTGGTTACGTTTGGCAAATATTGAAAATACTGATAGATACAGCTCACACTTAATGTCTCAATCTCATTTTCAAACTTCACATGTTACACCAGTTGCTGCAGAATACAAAGAAGAGAAATTAGTTGATGGTAGAGAATTATTGAGAGAAAACTTTGATTACATCTTAAATAAATATCCTGAAACATTAATTTTTGGTGAAGACTCTGGTAAAATAGGTGGAGTTAATCAAGGATTAGAGGGCTTACAAGCAAAATATGGTGAGCACCGTGTATTTGATACTGGTATTAGAGAAGCTACCATAATGGGGCAAGCAATAGGTTTATCAATGCGAGGTTTAAGACCTATTGCAGAAATACAATATTTAGATTATTTATTGTATGCTTTACAAATCATGAGTGATGATTTGGCTACCGTTCAATGGAGAACCAAAGGAACTCAAAAAGCGCCTGTTATTATTAGAACTCGCGGACATCGTTTAGAAGGTGTTTGGCATAGTGGTTCTCCTATGGGTATGATTGTGCATGCTTGTAGAGGAATTAATGTGTGTGTGCCTCGTAACATGACTCAGGCCGCAGGTTTCTATAATTTATTATTAGAAGCAGATGAACCATCATTAGTAGTAGAACCATTAAACGGATATCGTTTAAAAGAAAATTTACCAACTAATATTGGTGAGTATAAAGTAGCTTTGGGTATTCCAGAAACATTGATTGAAGGCTCTGATGTAACTTTAGTAACTTATGGCTCATCTATTCGTATTGCACAAGAAGCAATTAAACAATTAAATGAACATGATATTTCTGTTGAATTAATTGACGTTCAAACATTATTACCTTTTGATGTTAACCATAAAATTGTTGAATCATTAAAGAAAACTAACCGAGTAGTGTTTTTTGATGAAGATGTTCCAGGAGGAGCTTCGGCATATATGATGCAAAAAGTATTAGAAGAGCAAGGAGGATATCAATATTTAGATTCAAAACCAATTACTTTGGCTTCTAAAGAACATCGTCCAGCTTATGGTTCTGATGGAGATTATTTCTCAAAACCTAGTGCAGATGATGTTTTTGATGTTATTTACAATTTAATGTTAGAAGTTAGTCCAAATAAGTATACTAAAATTTATTAATAACTAATACATTTAGTATCAATTTGTATTTTGCAATTATATTAAGAATAGAAAAATAAATATTTTATGAAGTTAACTACACTAATATGCTCTGTATCTTTAATGTTTACTTTTGCTAACATAACAGCACAGGAAACTAAGAAAGACGAAAAGAAAATTCAGGAAGTTGTAACCATGATAGCTGATCCACTCCCATCAACTCCAAATCCTGATGGTTCGTTACCTGTAGATACAAATCCTCCAAAAGGAATGGCTTCTTCTGAAATTCTTAAACGAGCTATTAATTTCGTAAAAACTGAGTCTACAAAATATACTAAAGTTAATAAAGTAACTTCTGGAAGTAAGGCAGAATTTGTTGCAACATTTGTATACAAACCAAAAGAATTAAATCCAACCGCTGATGTTCAGGGAACAATAACAATGCACATAAGTATTGAAGCAAAAGATGGAAAATATCGTTACACTGTTTCTAAGATAACGCATAATGCTAAAAATCCTGATTTTACTGGCGGAGATGTATATAATGACGTACCAGCGTGCGGTAGCATGAAAATGCCAACTGACTTATGGAAACGTATTAAGAGCGAAGCTTTTAAACAAAGTGGAATCTTAGTAAATGAACTAAAAGAATCTATGAAAATACCAAGCGATAAAAATGTAAATGCCGATGAATGGTAGGCTTAATTTTAAACATTTAAAGTCCCAATAATTGGGACTTTTTTTTTGAACGATTAATTACTTCATGAAAAATTTAGAACTATACTCGAAAAAAGATATTGAACAACTTACCAGAAAAAGAACCAATGAAACTAAAATTGGTGAAGATGTGATGGTTTTACAATCAGAACACAACTGGGAAAAGGAATTAAAAAAAACAGATTGTCAATTTGTATTACTTGGCATACCTGAGGATGTTGGTGTAAAAGCAAATTATGGTCGTGGAGGAGCGCATACAGCATGGAAACCTGCTTTGGATAGCTTTTTAAGTCAGCAAAGTAATGTTTTTTTAAGTGGCAAAGATATCTGTGTTTTAGGACATGTGTTTGTTGAAGATGTGATGACTCAATCTGAAAAGCTAAACACAAAAAATAAACATGATATGTTGGAGCTCAGAAAATTAGTTGCAGTGATAGATGAAAGAGTTTATGATATTGTTTCTAAAATTGTTGATTGTGGTAAAGTACCAATAATTATAGGAGGAGGACATAATAATTCTTACCCAATTATCAAGGCTTGTTCTACTTCTTTACAACAAAAAATAAATGTCATCAATTGCGATCCTCATACAGATTTCAGGCCATTGGAAGGCAGACATAGTGGTAACGGATTTAGCTATGCGTTTCATGAAAATTATATTCATCACTATTCGGTATTTTGTATGCATGAGCAGTATAATACGGCAAGTGTTTTAAATGAATTTAATACAAAAAAAGAACAATTGTATTACAGTACTTATGAAGATGTTTTTGTAAGAGAAGTAAAAACATTTACAGATACTTTAAATCAAAATATTGGATTTGTAAAAACAGATAGTTGCGGTGTTGAAATTGATTTAGATGCCATTACCAATGTGCCATCAAGTGCTAAAACTAGTAGTGGAATTTCTCCAGTGCAAGCAAGACAATACGCTTACCAATGTGGAAGACAATTAAAAGCTAAGTATTTTCATATTGCAGAAGGCGCACCTATTTTATCGCATATTAAAGCAGATAATAAAACGGGAAAACTAATCGCTTATTTGATAAGTGATTTTATAAAAGGGTTAAGTGAAGAAAATTAAACTACTTTAAAAATAATTTCAAATATAGCACCGTTATTATTATAAATTTTTAATTCGGCATTTATTTGTTCTGAAAGGATAAAGACAATGTCTAATCCTAAAGATTCATTACTATGTAAATCAAAGTTTTTAGGTAATCCTTTTCCGTTATCCGAAATTTTTAACACATAAGTGTTTTTTACTAACTTATTTAATTCAATAGATATGCCACCAGGATTACCATTAAATGCATGTTTATAAGCATTAGATACTAATTCGTTAGTAATTAAACCTAATGGAATGGCTGTATCTAAATCTAATTCTAAATGAATTAAATGAGTTTTAATGGATATGTTTTTATGATTTAATGCAAAGCCATTAGAAATTTGAGATATTAAATCATTTAAATATTCATTAAATAAAATATTAGTCATTTGATTATTACGATACAATAATTGATGTAGTAAGGCCATCGAATTAATGCGGTCATGAGCTTCTTTTAATGAGTTTTTTACTTCTTCGTTTGAACTTTTTGCAGATTGTAACTTCATTAAACTTGAAATAATTTGAAGATTGTTTTTAACACGGTGATGTACTTCTTTAATTAATAAATCTTTTTCTGAAAGTGATTTATTAATAATCTCGTTTCTGGTTTCAATTTGTTTGTTTTTTATTTCAAATAATTGTTTTTGGTAACGTGTTTTTCTTAATTGTACAGATACAAAAATGATAACTCCAATTAAAAAAAGACCACCAAGAATTAAGGTATTTCTTATAACTTTTTGTTTACTTACTTCTAGATTTTTTTCGCGTATATTACGTTGTGATTGTGCAATTAATTTTTCTTTTTCGGCCATTTGGTTAGCTACTTGAACAGCAATCAACTGAGTGGTGTTTTCTTGTTTTTCAATACTATCTTTAAAATCAATATACTTGTTATAATAAATAATAGCTTGAACTAAATCACCTGCTTTATGATAATAAGTAGCATATTGTTTAAGTAATTTTAATTTGGATGAATAATCATCAGTTAATATAATTACTGCATTGGCGCTATCTAAAGCTTGTTTACATAGTTTTAAGTTATTTAAATTTAAATAGCATTTTGATAATTCTATTTCGCTAACAGCGGCATTGAGTTTGTCATTAATTAGTTTGCTGCAAGTAATATCTTTTTGTAATAATGGTATTGCTTTTTTAAAATCTTTTTGAGCTAAATATACTTGACCAATGTTTCCGTCTAGTAATCCTAACAATGCTTTTTCTTGATTTGTAAATGGTTCTTTTGTGTAAGTTTGATGAAAAATTTCTTTAGCTTTTGTAAAACAAGACAACGAACTATCCAAGTTACCTTCTTTTTGCCAAAACAAACCTCTATTATTAAAATAACCAAGTATCATGTATGAACTGTGTTTTAATTCGTCATATTCTAATAGTTGCTGTTTTAAACATTCTTTATACATTTTCATCTCATAGTAAATAATACTCAACTTAGGATGAAACATCCATTCATTGATATCTTTATGAGATTTACGTATAGCTTCTAAATTTTTATGTATTTCAACTGCTTTATTAAGAGAATGAATTTTTATGAGTGAATTTTTTAAACAATATAATACTCTTACACTGTCTTTATAATCGTTTATTTTATGCTTAGCTAGTAAATCAGTTAATATAGGGATAGCCTTTGCATAATTTTTATTAGTAAAATATAATTCAGCTTCAATTTTTTGTAAACGATCTAAAATTGTTTCTTTATTATCGGTAATAGCTTGTGCTTTAATTTTAAGAAGCTCGTCTTTTACCAAAGGATAATATTCTTGTTTAAAATCTAAATCCAAAGTATCAAATGCTTTTACCTTGCCAGCAAGACTTTGAGAATTAAAATAAGTAAGAAATTCTTGTTGCTTATTAGTTTGAGAAATTAAAAAAACAGAATATATTGTAAACAATATAGTAGCTAAGCATCGAGGTATGTAGTTATTAAAAATCAAACTATAGCTAAGATATTACATAAATGTTAAAAAAGATCATCAAAGGTTTAAAGAATGCATTGTTAAAAAGTTTATCCTGTATTTTCTTAACATTTTTAAACCGAATTCAAGGGTTATAAACAATTTTATATCTGATTATCAGTTAATTAAAAATCATTGTTAGCCATTTGTTAAGTTTGCAATTGGCGGCTAATTTTTGTAAATTCAATAATTAGAAAGTAATGAGCATTTTTACCCTCCGTACTAAAAACTATGCAAAATTTCGATAACCAAAATAAAACCCGTAAAAAATTATATACTCCTGCACCTACTAATGAAGTTGGTAAATTACAACCACAAGCCATTGAACTTGAAGAGGCTGTTTTAGGAGCTATGCTTTTAGAAAAAGATGCTTTAAGTACTGTAATTGATGTGCTTTCGGCAGAAAGTTTTTATAAAGAACAAAACGGAATTATTTTTAAAGCGATTTATAATTTATTTAATCGTTCGGAGCCTGTTGATATTTTAACGGTGACTCAGGAATTAAAACGTAATGGAGAATTAGAATTAGTTGGGGGAGCTTTTTATGTATCATCTTTAACTAACCGTATAGCATCTGCTGCTAATATAGAATACCATGCGCGAATTGTAGCTCAAAAATATTTACAACGTGAGTTAATACGCATTAGTACCGAAACTATTAAATCGGCATACGAAGATAGTACAGATGTATTTGAATTATTGGATGCTACAACACAACATATTTTTGAAATTTTAGATTCGAATGTACGTAAGCAACATGCTGGTATGACTTCTTTAATAGCACAAGCTATTACTGAAATTGAAACTGCAGCTGCACAAACAGATGGTTTATTAGGTGTGCCATCTGGCTTTACGGCATTAGACAGAATTACTGGTGGTTGGCAAAAATCAGATTTATTGATTTTAGCCGCTCGTCCAGGTATGGGTAAAACAGCCTTCGTTGTTACAATGGCTAAAAATGCTGCTGTTGAATTTAATAAACCAGTGGCTATTTTCTCGTTAGAGATGTCTTCTTTACAATTAGTAAAACGTTTGATCTCCTCTGAAACAGAAATTAATCAGGATAAGATTTTAAAAGGTAATTTAGATAATCATGAGTTTGTTCAACTAAACGAACGTATTAAAAAATTATCGGTAGCGCCTTTATACATTGATGATACCCCTGCCCTATCTATTTTTGAATTACGTGCTAAGGCTCGTCGTTTAAAAGAACAACAAAACATTTCCTTAATCATTATCGATTACTTGCAATTAATGAGTGGTGGACCAGATAGTAAAGGTAATCGTGAACAAGAAATTTCTCAAATATCTCGTGGTTTAAAATCGTTAGCTAAAGAATTAGAAATACCAATTATTGCCTTATCTCAGTTAAGTCGTCAGGTTGAAAACAGACCAGGTGGAAGTAAACGCCCTCAATTAAGTGACTTACGTGAATCGGGTGCTATTGAGCAGGATGCAGATATGGTAATGTTTATTTACCGTCCCGAGTATTATGGTATTGAGGTGGATGAAAATAATCAACCTACTAAAAACAGAGCAGAGATTATTATTGCCAAAAACCGTCATGGATCGATTGTAGATGTGCCATTGAAATTTATTGGTCAGTACGCTAAGTTTACTGATTTGGATTATAACGAAGGTTCTGATATTTACACCAGTAATACGGCAAGCTCTGGCTTAGCACAAAATACCGATTTCTTATCGCAGCCTGCTACTAAAACTGTGCAATCCGCTAAGTGGGACGATGACGATGCACCAAGCAGTGATATCATTAGAAGAAACGATATTGACGAAGTGTTTTAATGTGTTATTGTTACTTAATGTTAGCGCCATATTTAATGGCAGATATAAGCACATCTGTATCAATATCTTTTAATGCTTTAAACTTAATGCAATAACCTGTTGTTTTTGCTTTGCCTAATAGTTTGCCGTAAGTGTTTGCTAAATACGCTTTATCTTCTATTCCCATAATGTAAACAGAAATACCTGTGGTGTTGGCGCTGATACCAATTTGGTAAAACTCTTTTGTTGTGCCGTTAGCATATTTTAGAGTATGTGTGCCAAAGCCAACGTTTGGATTTGATACCACTTTCCCATTTTCATCTTTCCCATCAAAAAACCATAATTTACAATTAGGCATGGTGAGTAATATCATATCTTGCAGCTCAAACATGTCGGTTTGCTTCGTTTCGGGTAAGCTATTGATGTATGCTTTAATTTGTTGTGTGGTTGATATCATTTCTATTATTTAAAATAAAGGGGTTAACATCCCACAGATGTACATGGTAGCCTACTTCACAATCTTCATTTCTACCCTACGATTTTGTTGCATCCCTTTTAAATCGGGTTTACCATTTGCTAGGGTATTAGAAGCTATTGGGGCAGTTTCGCCATAACCTTTGGCTAATAAATTTTGTTTTTTTACTCCTTTTTTTATCAAGGCATTAACAACTGCCTGCGAGCGTGCTTGCGATAATTTCATATTGGTAGCATCATTTCCTTTACTATCCGTATGTCCCGATACTTCAATGACTAACTCAGGATATTCTTTCATTAACAACACTAGCTTATCAATTTCTACTCCCGATTCTTTTCGCAAGGTTGCCTTGTTCGAATCAAAGAAAATATTGTTCAATACTATCTTCGATCCTATTTCTACTTTTTCTAATACCACATCTTTTTCCATTATTCCATACTCTGCAACCTTTGGCACATTAATGTTTTCTGAATGAAATAAATACCCCCTAGCTTCATAGGAAATATTATAATTTTGTCCTCTATTTACTATAAAGTAATACGATCCCGAATCAATAGTGGTGTAAAATGTTTCTAATAAAGCACCAGTTGTATTATCCTTTAAAATAATATTTGCTCCAGGTATGGCTTTGCCTTCTTTGTTTCTTACAATTCCTTTCACAGCCATTGTACCCAATGTTTTACTTTCCAAATTAATCATCTGCAAAATAAATTCTTTCTCAATTTCTTGGTAAGACGAGTTTGGTGGAATAACCAATGATATTGATATTGGCTGATAACCATCTGCTTCGAAATTTACAGTATATGTTTTTCCTTTAATTCCTGGTGCCAAAATCATTATATACTTTCCTGTTTTTTCGTTGGGCTTAATATCTTGCACCACAATCCCCTCCTCGTCCATTACCGTAATGTGTGTATTGGATGGCGTTTTATTTACACCGTTAAAGGTTAAAGTACCTTTTAATAAAGTTAAAGGTTCGGCAATGGCTCTATCAAAATCAATACGGTAAATATCTTTTTCGCCCAAACCATGTTTTCTAACAGATGATACATAACCTCTTTTTCCATCGGCCGATTGCACATAAAAAATATCATCATCTGGTGTATTAATGGGTGCTCTTAAATTTTCGGGTTCAGTCCATTTTCCATCTTCGGTTTTGGTTGATTTAAAAACATCAAAGCCTCCCATATTTTTATGACCGGTCGAACTAAAAAATAAAGTTACACCATCTGGGTGTAAAAACGGAGCATCTTCATCGGCAGCTGTATTAATGGTTGGACCTAAATTGGTTGGCAAACTCCATTTACCATTTGGTAATTTCACACAACGCCAAATATCTCGTCCTCCATATCCACCTTCTTTTCGGTTACTCACAAAATACAAGGTACTTCCATCTACCGATATAGTAGCATGAGTTTCCCAGTCGGGCGAATTAATGGTTGTGCCAATGGGGTACAAACCACTCCAGGCATCTCCCTTAAGCTCACTGATGTATATATCACCACCATTCACATCTTTATACACAAACAATTCGGTTCCATCTGGCGATAAGCCAATATTAGCCTCGTTACCTAATGTATTAATAGTGCTACCAATAGATTTTGCCTGAGTCCAACTACCGTCTTTTTTTTTGTAACATACATAGATATCTTCCATAAACTTACCATCATCTGTTTTTTCTCCACCTGTACTCCCCTCTCTTCTCGATGTAAAAATAAGTGTTGATTCATCGGCCGAAATAACTGGGCTATAATCGGCATAAGGAGAGTTAACGCTATCGCCCAAATTTACAATTACCACTTTAGCAGTATCCTTAGTAAACTCCTGAGCATTGGTATTGGTTTGTAATTGTCGGTCCAAATCGGCAGTTAACTCTGCATTATTGTTACCTACCAAATCTTTAAACTTTTTAAAATAAACATAAGAAGCAATAAAATTGTAATTTAAACGATAAGCTTCGCCTAATGAATAGAACGCTAAATCAGATGCTCGTTTTTCGGTTGGATCTTCAGGGTTGTAATTATGAGTCACATTTTGAACGGCTTTTTCGAGGTATTGTGCGGCCTTATGTTTTTGAGCTGCTGATTGTAAATAGCATAACCCCAATTTGTAATTAATGTTTGCTGATGATGAGTCTATTAAATAAGCCTCTTTAAAATAGGTTAAAGCTAAATCATAATTGTTTTCAAGCATTAAGTAATTACCCTGAGTAAATTTTTCGCGGTACAACGCTTTGTTACTTTGAGCGTTTACAAGTTGAGCAAATAAAACAATATAAATTAGGAAACCTATTTTTCTCATAAACACCATTAGCATGTTTAATACCAAATATAATAGTTTTATTTAACTACATTTAACTACACATAAATTTTTAACATTAAGCAACTATATTGAGTATCTTTAAAAGATAAGTTAAAGTAAATTTCTAAATTAATGGTTCAGAATATTCTATAATGATTTTTAATTAAATATTAAACCATTGATGCAACATTACATTTTTTAATTTATATTTGGTTAAGATGAATAAAAACATACTTGCACTTGTTTTATTACCTTTAAGCTTGGTAGCCTCCAATGGAGAAGGACCCATTGGACCTCGTTCTGCCTCTTTAGGTCATGCCTCCTCCTGTTTATATGATATATGGAGCACGCGTAATAATCAAGGCAGTTTAGGCTTTGTAAGACAAACCGAAGCTGGTGCTTTTTATGAAAATCGTTTTTTTGTAAAAGAACTTACGCAATCGGGTTTTGCGCTGGCTGTTCCTGTAAAAAAAGGAACCTTTGGTTTCTGCTACTCTTCAATGGGTTATAAATTGTATCGCGAATCGCAGGCTACGCTTAGTTATGGAATGAAATTAAACGAAAACATTTCGGCTGGTGTTGCTTTTGATTACCTTAATACCAAAATAGCAGATATTTATGGCCAAGCCAATGCCTTTACAGGTTCGGTTGGCTTAACGGCAAAACTATTACCTCAAATTGTAATTTCAACACATGTTTACAATCCATTTAGAGCAAAAATTACCAACTACAACAACGAAAAAGTTCCAACCATTTATAAATTTGGTGCTCAATACATCTTTTCACCAAAAGTATTTTTAGTTGCCGAAGCCGAAAAAACATCTACTCAAAAAATTAATATCAAAGGCGGTATCGAATACAAGCCTTCATCTTTAGTTTATATTCGGGCGGGTGGCTCTTCCTTTCCAACTCAGGCATCATTTGGTATTGGGGTAAATTATAATGGATTAAAAATAGATATGAGTTCCTCATACCATTCTATTTTAGGATTATCGCCTCAAATTGGTTTAAGTTATGCTTTTGGAAAAGACAAATCAAAATTAAATAATAAACCTACCGAAGAAGTAGAAAAATTATAATTCCTATCAAATCTCGTTTTCACATATTCACTTTATTTGTAATGTGCTTTGTGGCTTCTTTGGCTGTTGCACAAAACGATAGTATCAATAATAAAGAAAATGAACAAGTTGATGAACAAATTAATCAAAACATCGAATTAATCTCGGAACAAATGCAAACCGAAGATGGAGATTTATCAAACTTAACTGAGGCATGGACCTATTACAAAGCTCATCCACTTAATTTAAACAAAGCCAAAAAAGACGAATTAGCTGACTTGCTCTTACTATCTGATATTCAAATTAATAACCTCTTAAAACATCGCGAGAAAAATGGGTATTTAATTAGTATTTATGAGTTGCAAAGTATTGATGGATTTGATTTAGCAACCATAAAAAAAATTACACCTTTTGTGTATGTGAGCAATAATTTTAACTCTGCCTTTTTTAGTACTAAAGAAATGTTTAAAGATGGTAAACACGAATTTGTAACTCGTTTTCAGCGCATATTAGAACCCCAAGCTGGGTATAATGTTTCTGATAGTGTTAAAAATAAAAAAACTAATTCTTATTATCTTGGCGACCCTAACCGAATTTTTGCGCGTTATTCATTTCAATACAATAACAATGTATCGTTTGTATTAGCTGGCGAAAAAGATGCGGGCGAGCAATTTGGTATTGGTGGCAATGCGGTAGATAGTATTCCTTTTAATGATGGTACCAATCAAAAACGAGTAGAATATAAACAAACCAAAGGCTTTGATTTTTATTCAGGACACATTGCCATTAGAAATATTAAATCAATTAAAACCTTTGTTGTTGGCGACTATCAGGCAACCTTTGGACAAGGCCTTACTCTGTGGCAAGGTTTTGCTTTTGGTAAATCAGCCTCTCCCATGAATGTAAAACGTTATGGAGTTGGTATTAAGCCTTACCGTAGTTTTGATGAAAACCGTTTTTTTAGAGGAGCTGCCGGAACATTTAGATTAAAAAACCTTGAACTAACAGGATTAGTATCGTATAAAAAACTGGATGCCAATGCTATAGCAACAGATACTTTAAGTAATGGAGAAATAGATGTGGTGGGAGTTAGTAGTTTGGAAACTGGTGGACTTCACAATACTAATGCCCTGATGCAAGATAAAGGTATCATTAATCAAACTATTTTAGGAGGCAATGCGGCTTACAATAAACGAAATTTACACATTGGAGCCACGGCTTACAATATGCACTTAAGTGCAGAATTAATGAAAAGTCCTACACTTTACAATCAATTTGATTTTCAGGGGAAAAATAATTTTGTGGGAGGTTTAGATTACAACTATGTATTTAGAAATGCTAACTTGTTTGGAGAATATTCAATGAGCATAAATGGAGGTAAAGCTTTCTGTCAAGGATTAATTGTTGCACTTGATCCTAAATTAACATTCATTGCCCATTATCGAAATTTTGAAAAGAACTTTCAAAACCTATACGGCAATGCTATTTCAGAAAATACATTACCTCAAAACGAAAAAAGTTTGTACATAGGTATGGAAGCCAAAATTTTAAAATCCCTTACCTTATCTGTATTCCTTGATCAGTATAAATTTTCTTGGTTAAAATCAACTACTAGCGCTCCTTCTACCGGAAGAGATATTTTTACTCAATTAAATTACACACCTTCCAAAAAAATTGACATGTATTTTAGATTTAGGCATCGTACTAAATTTGAAAATAGTACCGAAGATAATTTTTATGATTACTTAGTACCTTATATGCAATATAATTACCGATATAACTTATCTGCTCAAATCACTCAAGATATTAAATTTAAGTCTCGTATCGAATATACACACATCAATAAATCTTCGGCTCCAGATGAAAACGGAGTAGCCTTTGTGCAAGATATTATTTACAAAAAACTGAAATTTCCATTTACATTCACACTTCGTTATGCGGTATTTGATACCAAAAGCTTCGATAGTAGAGTGTATGCCTACGAAAATGATGTGCTTTACTCCTACTCTGTACCAGCGCTTTATTATAAAGGACAAAGAGCTTATTTTATTGTAAATTGGGATATCACTCGCCATTTCGAAATATGGGTACGTGTTGCCAGCACCATTTACGATAATCAAACAGCCCAATCCGTAGGTAGTTTAAACCAAATTAATTCAAACCACAAAACAGAATTAAAGCTACAAGCCCGCATTAAATTTTAATTGTTGGCTGGTATTTCTATGATTTAAATCAATTACTGAAACCTTTTTCTGAAAATTGAAGTAAAACTACCGAATTTGAAGATTTTTTGGAATAATATTTGTTTCTTAAACTTCAACTCACACTAATTACTAAGTATATGAGTACAACTTTACACAAAATTCTTTCAATAGCATTAGTCGTATTAGTTTCAACACATCTTAATGCTCAAATTAAAACATTAGATATTAAAGCATCTGCTTTAGTGGAAGATAAAAACACAGATAACTACTCTGTTATTGTTTATTCAGATGGAATTTTAAAAGATTCTATCTTCATGAAAAAGTCAAAAGCAATAGATCTTTCTTTAGAAAGTGGTAAACTCTACTCTATTGTATTTAAAAAGGCTAATTATGCTGATAAAATAGTTATTGTGGATACAAAAATACCTAGTGGCTTAAGAGAATTGATAGAAGATCCATTTGAATTACAAATTGAATTATCTCAAAGTACCACCGTAAAACAAGATTTATCAGACTATCCAGTGGCTGTATTAACAGTTAATAAAAAAGAAAAATCTTTAATGGCTAGCGAAACCTACCATAAATTTACTCACGAGTAATTTCTTTTTATCTTTTTAAGCTCTAAAGCATTTTTAGTTAATATTTAGCATAATTTAGTAGTTAAACTAAACAAATGATACCTACATTTGTAACCTATTAAATAACAATTTTAACTAAATAATAAAAGATATGTATCCAGAGGCATTAGTAACTCCAATGAAAGCAGAATTAACTACTGTTGGATTTGAAGATTTAAGAACACCAGATAGCGTAGAAAACGCTTTAAAAACTGAAGGCACCGTATTAATGGTTGTTAATTCTGTTTGTGGTTGTGCAGCAGGCGCTTGTCGTCCAGGTGTAAAATTAAGTTTAGAAAATGGCAAAAAACCATCTAAATTAACAACTGTATTTGCAGGATTTGATAGCGAAGCAGTTGCTCAAGCACGTCTGCATTTCGCACCGTATCCACCTTCTTCTCCAGCTATCGCCTTATTTAAAAATGGTGAGTTAGTTCATTTTATTGAACGCCACAATATTGAAGGACGAAATGCAGCTATGATTGCTGAACATTTAAAAATGGTTTATGATGAGTTTTGCTAATTGCAAACAATACACTTTTAAAAAGTCCTAAAAAAATAGAAGCCTCCATGTGAGGCTTTTTTTAATTTTATAGTATGACTATTTCATCTAACATTTCTCTCAAACCTTATAATACATTTGGAATTGAGGCTTCTGCCAAATTATTTACAATTGTTCAATCGGTTGAACAGATTAAAGAATTATTACAAACAAACGAGTATAAAACCAATCAACGATTAATTTTAGGAGGAGGCAGTAATATGCTTCTTACCAAAAATGTAGATGCGATTGTTGTAAAAAATAATTTAAAAGGTATTAAGGTCATTAAAGAAACGGATGATTTTGTTTGGGTAAAATGTGCTGGAGGTGAGGTATGGCATGAGTTTGTGATGTGGTGTATTGATAAAAATTATGGTGGTTTAGAAAACTTATCTTTAATTCCAGGTTGCACAGGCGCCAGCCCCATGCAAAATATTGGAGCTTATGGTATTGAGATAAAAGACATTTTTTTTGAACTAGAAGCCATTCATGCAATTACAGGAGAAACCAAAACATTTACCAAACTGGATTGTGAATTCGGTTACCGAGAAAGTGTATTTAAACACCAGTTCAAAAATCAATTTATCATCACTGCTGTTACATTTCAACTATCTAAAAAGCCAACCTTTCATATCGAATATGGTGCTATCAAACAAGAGTTAGACGCTATGCATATTACTGATTTAAGTATAAAAGCGATTTCTCAAGCGGTGATTAATATTAGAAGTAGTAAATTACCGAACCCTAAAGAAATTGGAAATGCTGGTAGTTTCTTTAAAAATCCAGAAGTAAGTGCTTCTGTATATGAAAACCTAAAAATTAATTTTCCAAATAGTGTTGCTTACCCATTAGAAAATGGCAACTATAAATTAGCAGCTGGTTGGTTAATAGAGCAATCTGGATTAAAAGGCTACCGTATTGGCGATGCAGGCGTTCATAAACTGCAAGCCTTAGTATTAGTTAATTATGGAAATGCAACTGGTTCTGAAATTTATAATTTATCAACTCATGTATTACAAACTGTAAAAGCAAAATTTGGAGTTGAACTCGAAAGGGAAGTCAACATTATTTGATAAAAAAGCCTCTCAATTAATTGAGAGGCTTTTTTATTAACCTGGCATTCTACTGATTTGTTTCTCCATGGTTTTCAATTGAGATACAATTTCATCATTTTTTGGTTTTAAATCTTTGGCCTTCTTAAAATGTTGCTTAGCAATTTTATATTGCATACGTTGTGCTTCAATATTACATAACTGTAAATAAGCGGCTGCCAAACTATCTTTATCTGGAATTCCAACTTTTACCGCTTCTAATAAATGAATACGAGCTTGTTTGGTATTTCCCTTTTTTAATTCAATAAATCCTAACTGCATTAAGTTTGAGCCTTCCATATCGCCAACAATCTTAGATTTTATTTTCAAGCTTTTTCTAATATTATCTTCTGCTTTATCCAAATCATTAGTAGCCATCGATAAATTACTTTGCAACATGTAATATCCTGAGCGAATTGGTTTATATAATAATCTTGGAAATTTGATTTTGTTTAAATACTTCATCGCTAAATCTACATCCCCTTCAGTAACAGCTTCCTGAACAATTCTCATTGTTCCCATACCAAAATATAATACCAATGAGATTATAGCAAATGAGTAGCAAATCCATTCCGTTACTGGATCTAAAAAGAAATGAGATAAAACACCCAATACTATTAAAGCAATAATGATTTCTAATCTGTATAATATGTAAAAACGTAAAAATTTCATAGGTTATTTATTCAGGTTATCAATAATTTAGGGCGCAAAGATAATTATTTTTCACTGGTTTTATATATGTTTTAGGTATAAAGCATTCGTAAAAGCCAAAAAAAAGCCCTTCTTTTTAAAAGAAGGGCTTTTAATTAGAACCGAATTAATTATTCAATTACTAATTTCTTAGTTACTTTATTATTATCAACACTGATAGTAATAAAATAAATACCAGAATTTAATTTATTTGAAGAGTTAACAGTATATGTAGTTTTAATTCCTGATAACGCATTTACTGCATTTTGTTCTACAATTCTACCAGTTACATCGTAAACAATGATGTTTACTTTAGAATCTGACGGAGAAGTTAATTCAACTTGAGATGAAGAACTAGTAGGGTTAGGATAAATAGATAAACCTAAAGAATTTTCGAATTCATAAACACCAACTGTACCAGAGATATTGATATTATCAATGTATAAATTTTGCGATTTACCAGTAGCTACATCATTTTGGAACCAAAAACGGAATCTAACATCTCTCTTATTATTTAAAGCACTTAATGAAGCTGCAGAAATGATTTTATTTACCCACTTTGTATTCGGAACTGAAGAACTCCAAGGAATATAAGGAGCATTAACAGTTCCTCCACTTACAGCCATAACAGAAGCAGAAGGAGCAGCAGATATATTTGTCCATGAACCACCACAATCAGTACTGTATTGTAATTTGAAAGTTTCAGAAGCTGGATCTACTCCATCTTTTCTTGCGAATGAGTAATCAAAAGAGAAACTTAGATTAGATGTATTTGTGAAGTCAAAATGAGGTAATTCCATTATGTCAACATTTCCGCCAAAACTTTGAAAATTATTTGAATAGTTAGCATTAGGTAATATTAACGATTTTGTTGAGCCACCAGCTCCATAGTTTGATAATTCCCATGATGGAGTACCGGCATCTTCGTTAACAACAACCATTCCAGCAGGCCACCATTGACCACTTTCAAAATTTTCAGAATAAGGTAATGATAAACTACCATTCCAATCAACTGTAATCAACATGTTTTTAGTTTTTGTAGAGGTACCATTAGAATTAGATACCGTTAATGAAACAGAATATGTTCCAGGAGCAGAATAAGTAACAGTTTGTGTAGCCAATGTTGATGTAGCAGGAGATCCACCTTCAAAAACCCAAGAGTAAGTGCTTGGTACAGAGTTATATGAAGTACTATTAAATACAACAGACTGACCTACACAGGTTTGTGTTTTATTATAAGCAAAATCAGAAACTGGAGCACAAGGAGTTGCACCAGTTGGATTACCAGCTGCATCTAAAATACCTGTTGCAATTAAATTAGCAATACCTACTAAAGAATCCCTTGAAGCAATCGAGGATTGACAAGTTAATCGCATTTTATCAATTTGTCCTTTTGTAAACATTTTCGGACAAGATGAATAATCCATAATGTTTTCAATATTTGGTCTGATTGAATCACATGTTGCCATTGTTTTATTAGGAGTAACAGTTGTAGCTGTTGGAGTTGTACCAATATTAAAGTTATATTCTTCAATTTCACCACTAGTAATAACCATGTTTGGCCCTGTAATAGGAGTATTACTTGTCATTACTCTCATACGAACTAAACCATAGATTCCACTAGGTATTATATATTGAGTTGGAACAGTTATAAATGAATCTGGAGTGGTTGTATTAGTAACCACAACTGTTGAAGGAGGCGTAGGAGCAACTGTGTATGTTTTGTTAATTTTTAAAGGGGCTCCAAACATTCTTGTACCAAATGCATTAGCAATAGGAGTTAAAGAATAATTATCAACTACAACTGTAGGTGTAAAAACTGTTTCATTTGCATCTAAAAAATCACCATCTCTATTATAATCCATATAAACAGCTACATAGTTATTATCTGTAGATTTAGCGCTACTAGTTATACTTATACTATTCGTAGTTCCAGCATTAAAATCATTTCCATAAACAACATCTGTAAAATTAGAATAACCGCCTGGAATTCCAGAAGCCGTGAAATTTGAAGTAGAAACTGTTGGAGTTACCACTGGAGATGCGGTTGTTGAAATAATAGAAAATAACGGCGTAGTAACAGTACCATTTAATGAATTTAAAGCAGTATTACTAACCATATTTCCTAATGTATTTGTAGGGGTTCCAAAAGTAACTTTAAGAATATCTGAACTATCAACAGGTGTAGTTACACTAGGAATAGTGTATGAAGTATACGGCTTTGGACAAGAACTAAAAAAACCTGTTGTAATTGGCGTATCTGAAATATCATCATTACCACACTCAAATCCAGGATCATTAGTAGAACCAAATGTATGACTTAATCCAAACCAGTGACCAATTTCATGACTTAAAGAACGAGCATTTAAACCAGATAAGAAATCATAACGATAAACAATTGCATCTGAAGCAGAAACAGGAGCTGTACCAGGTAAGTGAGTATATCCCACAATAATACCACCACCAACAACAGAACCACTAGCAACAATATTACCAACAATGTAAATATTTAAATATTTAGATGGATTCCAGTTTCCTGCCGCCATCGTACTATATTGATATGCAAATAAATCAGACTGAGACCAATTTGAATTTGGATCAAAGTGACGAACGATACCATTTGTACAATTACCATTAGGATCTTTCTTTGCTAATACAAATTGCATGTGTGCGTTTTGATATAAAGGCTTAAACAAAGGGTCAATTTGTGTTGTATCCGAATTTTGTTTTGCATAATCTTTATTTACTTGAGCTAAAGCAGCAATTAAAGCAGCGTCACTCACATTTGTACCTGAACCAACGTTTTCACCTAAGTGTAATACGTGAAAAACAACTGGAACTGTATAAGTAGGAACTACTGAAGTTGTTTTAGCTGTCTTTGCTTTTTCTAAATAAGCTTGATACTCATTTCTTGCCGCAGTTTCAGCAGCATTTAACTTTGCAGCATAACCAGGAACATTTTTTAAATAAATTTCACGAGCTCCGTAAGTACCACAAGGCTGAATTTCTTGAGCGTAGCTAGATGCTGCTAATGATAAAAAAGCCGTAGCACTAAGTAATAATTTTTTCATCTTTTATAATAGTTTATAATTTAATAAATGGGGATTTATTATACTCACAAACTTAACGATAAATTTAAATAATACAAAATATTGTTAAAAATTTACTAATCATTAAGCTGTTAAAAAGTTATGCTTTTGTGAGTCAATAAGATGCGGTTATTTAATTTCTTTCCAATCTGTTAAATCTCTTACAACCACCGAAGCACAAGTCATCCCAAAAACTGCAGGGATATAAGAAATGGTTCCGTAGGCTGATTTTTTGAAATTAGTACCGTCTGTTCTCATAATTGATTTTTTGTCGGGTAATTCAGTTGAAAAAACTGCTTTAAAGCCTTTTTTAATTCCTACTTCTTTTAATCTTTTTCTCAAATAATAAGCCATAGGGCAATGACAAGTTTTAGAAATATCTAACACTTTTAACTGAGTAGGATCCATTTTACCTCCAGCACCCATCGACGATACCAGGCGATGCCCCATTTCTAAAGCCGTTTTTATCAAATGAACCTTAGGAGTAATACTATCAATGGCATCTATAACATAGTCGAACTTTTGTTGAAGCAAAGCCACCATTTTTTCAGGGTCCTGAAATTCTGAAATCACATTTAATTTCACTGATGGATTAATTTGCAACATGCGTTCCTCCATTAATTTTGCTTTACTCATACCATGAGTAGTGGATAAAGCCTGTAGTTGACGATTTCTATTTGTTGGGTCTACAACATCACCATCCACAATTGTTAATTCGCCAATACCCGCTCTGCATAATGCTTCTGCCGCATACGACCCTACTCCTCCTAAACCAACAATTAATACATGTGCATTTTGTAAATTATCAATTCCTGCATCACCCACTAACAAACGAGTGCGTTGCATCCAATGTTTATCTTCCATAATTTTTAAATAAGGTTGTGAAATTAGTATAAATTTTTGCTTTTAAATCACTCTCCTCTAATTGAAAAAAGAGAGTTGCTTTTTGATAAACATCTTCAATCAAAAGAGATTCGTTATTATCTGTTTCCAAAAATATTTTTTCAATTGGAATTGAAGATGAATCATTCTCCTTTTTATCAAAAACTGAATGATGAAATGAGACATAGAATCCTTTATCAATCAACTGTTTTGCAAGCTGTGATGATTTATGAAATCCATGAATAATTAAAGGAACTTTTGAATAATAAGGTTTACAAATCTCCATCAATTCATCAAACGCCTTTACACAATGAATAATAACTGGCTTTTGGTATTTCACTGCTAAATCTAATTGAGTAATGAAAACTGTTTTTTGAATTTCTAAATCGGGACTTTTTAATTTATCTAAACCACATTCGCCAATGGCTAAACAGTTTTGATGTTGAATTACTTTTTCTAATTCCGATATCGATACTTGTAAATCCGCATCCCAAGGATGAATACCAACTGAAAAATAAGAATTTGTGTAAATCTCATTATCAAAACTAAAACGGTTATTAAACAAAAACACACCATAATCTTTCGATAAATGGTGTGTATGTATGTTAATGTATGGTATCATTATTTTTACACTTCGACTTCGCTCAGTGTGATAAATAATTAAAGCGCTTGAGAAAAACCTTCTCTGATTTTATCAGCTTTATATTCTCCTCCATATAATTTATCTTTAATTTTAGAGAAGCATTCAATCGTATATTTCACATCTTCTAAAGTATGCATAGCTGTAGGAATTAAACGTAAAATAATCATTCCTTTAGGAACAACCGGATAAACAACCATTGAGCAGAAAATATTAAAATTCTCACGTAAGTCAATAACCATATTAGTTGCTTCAGGAATAGATCCATTCATATAAACTGGAGTTACCATTGTATTAGTTACACCAATATCAAATCCAGCATCCACTAAACCTTTTTGTAAGGCGTTAGCAATTTCCCATAATTTAGTGCGATACTCTGGGTGATTACGCATTAACTCAATACGCTTTAACAAACCAACCACTAAAGGCATTGGTAATGCTTTAGCGAAAATTTGTGAACGCATGTTATATCTTAAGAACGTTACAATATCTTTATCAGAACTAATAAAACCACCAATTAAAGCAAATGATTTAGCAAATGTTCCAAAATAAATATCAATTCCATCTTGGCAACCTTGCTCTTCACCTGTTCCTCCACCGTTTGGTCCCATTGAACCAATTCCGTGAGCATCATCCACAAATAAACGGAAAGTGAATTTTTTCTTTAACTCAATAATCTCTTTTAATTTCCCTTGATCTCCACGCATTCCAAACACACCTTCAGTAATCACTAAGATTCCACCACCAGTTTGTTCTGTTAAACGTTTTGCTCTTTCTAATTGTTTTTCACAATCTTCAACATCATTGTGCTTAAATACAAAACGCTTACCCATGTGTAAACGAACCCCGTCTAAAATACAAGCATGAGATTCAGCGTCATATACAATTACATCATGTCTATCAACTAAAGCGTCAATAGCAGAAACCATTGCTTGGTAACCGAAGTTACATAAAATAGTATCTTCTTTTTTTACGTATGCAGATAATTCTCTTTCTAATTGCTCGTGTAATTCAGAGTTTCCACTCATCATACGAGCACCCATTGGTAATGCTAAACCATATTGAGCAGCTCCATCAGCATCTGCTTTACGAACTTCAGGATGATTAGCTAAACCTAAATAATTATTTAAACTCCAATTTAAACGTTGTTTTCCTCTAAACATCATATGAGGATTAATTTCCCCTTCTAATTTAGGGAAAGTAAAATACCCATGAGATTCTTTTGCGTGTTCTCCAATTGGACCAAAGTTCTTTTTAATTCTGTCAAATATATCTTTCATATGCTTTTGTTTTTATAGTTCGAATGAAATTTAAAGGTGTAAAGGTAATAATATTTATATGATTTTTTTGATAACCCTGAGCATGTGGGAGTATTTTTTGTTATCGGAGTGAAAAATACCGTAATGATCAAACTTATCAATACGCACACAACCACTAGCATGAATGATTTGTTGATTTTCTAAAATCATTCCAACATGTACTATGTTTCCATCTTCATTATCAAAAAAAGCTAAGTCTCCGGCTTCTGCTTCTTCTACAAAACTTAGTGGACTTCCTAATTCCACTTGCTGGCTGGCATCGCGTGGTAATTGGTAACCATTTAATTTATATACCAATTGGGTAAATCCAGAACAATCAATCCCAAAAGGACTTCTACCACCCCATAAGTAAGGGGCATTTAAAAATAAGTAAGCTGTTGCTTTTAAATCATTCACTGTTTTTTTTACAGTAGCATCTGCAGTTTGGCCTTCAAAAACAAATTCAGTATCTCCAATCTTTAATTTTCCATTATGAAAATTTGGTAAACTTGCCCCTACTGTTAATGGAAAAATAGAATGATTTGTTTTGTTGCTAATTACCTGCACCAACTCTGAACTCAGTGTATTAGATACCAATGATTTAAAATCGAAATCCGTTATTCGAGTGTGTTGTTTAGCGCTTATCCAACAAGGGTAATTATCGTAATTAGTGGTAATTTGTAACCAATCTTCTCTATCCTCAACAATAGTATATGTTTCGCCAAATAATAGTTGAGTCACCATTTCACTGGTGCTTGCAGGTTCTTTTCTGCAAGGGATAACGCTAAGAATACAAATACCAAAACTCATAATGCTAAATTAAAGCTTGTTTCTACAAAACGTTAATCAATATTAAATAGTTATTCACCATTCATTATTAATTGACGAGATAATATACAATAGTTGTAATTTTGCGTTCTTTTTAAAATTTAATTCATGCAAATACTATATAAATACATTAAAACCCACAAGCCATTATTGTTTTTGGCTTTATTTTTAGCGGCTATTAATCAATGTTTCTCTTTATGCGACTCAATTATTACTGGTAAGTTAATGAACGAATGTGGAGTTGGTTTAGCCAACTTTAATCATGACTATTCAACATTTATAACAGCAGTTATAGGCTGGTTAGCTTTATCATTGGGTGCAGCTATGATGTCGAGAATAGCGAAAAACTTTCAAGATTATTTTACTAACATTATTATTCAACGAGTTGGTGCTCAAATGTATACCGACGGCATCCAAAAAGCACTTGAATTACCTTATCAGGATTTTGAAGACCAACGTAGTGGTGAAACCTTAGGTAAACTACAAAAAGTAAAAAGCGATTGCGAAAAATTTATCACCTTTTCTATTTCTATGATTTTTCAGTCATTAGTAGGCATCACCTTTGTGGTTATTTATGCAGTTAACATCCACTGGTTATTAGGGCCCATATTTTTAGCAACAGTTCCTGTTATTGCTTTCATCAGTTCTTTCTTAGGTAAAAAAATTAAAAAAGTATCAAAAGAAATATTAGGAGAAACAACTGCTTTGGCTGGTGCTACCACTGAATCATTAAGAAACATTGAATTAGTGAAAAGCCTTGGATTGACCGAACAAGAGGTAAATCGTTTAAATGCCACGACTATTAAAATCTTAGGATTAGAATTAAAGAAAGTTCGTTTTATTCGTTCGTTAAGTTTTATACAAGGCACCACAGTTCATTTTATGAGAACTAGTTTAGTGTTTGCATTGTATTTATTTTTGTTTCACGAAGTAATAAAACCAGGTGATTTGATTACCCTGATGTTTTTCTCATTCTTTTTATTTAACCCCTTACAAGAGTTAGGTAATGTAATTGCTACTTATAATGAGACAAAAGCTTCGATGGATAACTTTAGTAATCTAATGAATTCTAAGAGTGAGGCTAAACCTGAAAAACCTAAAACAATTGGCTTAATAAACAACTTACGTTTCTCGAACATTACCTTTAAACATCAAACAACCAATTCTTACGCTGTAAAAGACATTTCATTTCATGCTAATGCTGGAGAGACCATTGCCTTTGTTGGTCCGTCGGGAAGTGGAAAAACGACTTTAGTAAAAATGCTGGTAGGATTATATAATCCAAATGAAGGCGATATTTTTTACAATGAAAAAAATGCAAAAGACATTGACCTTACAGAATTAAGACAGCAATTAGGCTTTGTAACTCAAGACGCTCAATTATTTAGTGGTACCATTAAAGACAATTTATTGTTTGTGAAACCAAATGCCACGGATGAAGAAATTAATGATGTGTTACAAAAAGCAGCTTGTGGCAATTTATTAAAACGCGCCGAAAATGGTTTAAACACAACTATTGGTGAAGGTGGTATTAAAGTATCTGGAGGAGAGAAACAACGTTTATCTATTGCCAGAGCCTTATTACGCAATCCGCGATTATTAATTTTTGATGAAGCTACATCTGCCTTAGATTCTATTACTGAAGAAGAGATTACACAAACCATTAGAAATATTTCTTCGAAACAAGATCAAATAACCGTATTAATTGCGCATCGTTTATCTACTATCATGCATGCCGACAAAATATTTGTATTGGAACAAGGTAAAATTATTGAGCAAGGTAAGCATCAAGATTTATTGAACGAGAAAGGGTTGTATTACGCTATGTGGCGTCAACAAATTGGTGAAAGAAAATAATAAATTAATTTATGCTTTGGAACAATTGAGTTAACTTTTGTTTCTCGGATTTCCAATTATTGGCAACAGCTGCAATCACAGTATTACTTTTATATTCTAAATATTCTTTACTATTTATAAAATCATTAATTTGCGATGCTATATGTTTAGGATCATGATTTTGAATAAATGTTCCAATACGATAGGTATTAACTAAATTTTCGATTTCAGGCAATCTGGAAGCTAAAACTGGAATACCAGCATGCATGTAATCAAACACTTTGTTGGGTAACGAAAAATGATAATTCATATTTGTATCCTTATCAATAGTTACTCCTAAATTTGAATTAGCCGTATAATGTCTTAACTCTGCTGCTGGAATTTTGTCAATGAATTTTACTTTAGATTGTAACTGAAGTTTGATTACGTTTTCTTTTAACTGATTAATTACATCTCCACTTCCTATAATTAACAACAAATAATTTTCATCCAAAAACTGAAATGCTTCTACTAACTCCTCTGCACCACGTTGCACATTAATACCAGCGCCTTGAAGTATCACTATCTTTTTACCAATAGGTAAATTCAAATCAGTTCGAGATTTTAAACTTTGAATTTTAGTGTAATTGGGGATATTTCTCACAAAAATAAATGGTACTTTATATTTATTAGTAAAGTAATCAGCAATGCTTTGATTAACCGTAATGCAATACTTTAATTTAGGAACAATCCATGATTCTAATTTTTCCCAAATACGTTTTTTGCTAAGATTATTTTGTAATTCCGGAACTTCACAAAAAATTTCGTGACTGTCGTAAATCAATGGAATACCTTTTAGTTTTGACACTAAGTAGTTTGGTAACAGTGTATCTAAATCATTTGCTAATAAAGCATCTGCTTTTGTAAATAACAAAACAAAGAATAATCGAATATTAAAGAATAGATAAAATTGAGGTCCTTGTTCAAACAACAATTTCATGCGTTTGCAATCGTAATCTCTTTTTTCTAATGGCTTAGATGCTTTTTGTTCGCGGCCAACCAATAGCACTTTATAGTTCAATTCAAATAAAACAGAACAAGTACGAGCTACTCTTTGATCGGTTACCAAATCATTTATGACAGAGACTATGATTCTTTTTTTTTGCATACACAGCTTATATCTTCTTAAATAAGTCCATCGCTGCCTGATATGGATTTATTAGATTTTGTTCTAATTGTTTTTCGATTTTTAAAATCTCTTCTTTAATAGTTGGATTGACATAAAAGCGTTCAATCAATGTATCATTAATAGTTTGATGTAACCATTGCTTGGTTTGATTCGCACGTTTTGTTTCAAAAAAGTGATTAACTATTGTATGACGTTTGTATTTATCAATCATATCATACACTTCCTTAATACCTTTATTCTCTGTGCTAGAGCAGGTTAACACTTCTGGAATCCAATTACTTTCTGTTGGTGGAAATAAATGTAAGGCACGAGCATATTCTGCACGAGCTGATTTTGCTTTATCTATATTTAATCCATCAGCTTTGGTAATAACCATCCCGTCTGCCATTTCCATAATCCCACGTTTAATACCTTGCAATTCATCACCAGCTCCTGCCAACATCAACAATAAAAAGAAATCTGTTAATTGGTGAACAGCTGTTTCACTTTGTCCTACTCCAACCGTTTCTATAAATACATAGTCGTAACCAGCCGCTTCGCATATAATAATGCTTTCTTTGGTTTTACGAGCAACTCCACCTAAACTACCTGAACTTGGCGAAGGACGAATAAAAGCTTTAGGATGAATGGATAATTGTTCCATTCTTGTTTTATCTCCTAGAATGCTTCCTTTACTTAATTGGCTACTAGGATCAATTGCTAATACAGCCAATTTATGTCCGCGATTGATGACTTCTAAACCAAAACTTTCAATAAAGGTACTCTTCCCTACTCCTGGCACTCCGGTAATTCCTAATCGAAAAGAATTACCACTATGTTTTATAATCGCATTAATAATTTGTTGCGCTTGTTCTTGGTGTTCATGCTTAGTAGATTCAACTAAAGTAATCGCCTTACTCACATAGGAAATATTAGATGATAAAATACCATCCGTCATTTCGTTTATATTGAATTCTTTTTTCACTAATTATATAATTACAACAAATTTAATCGAATAAAGCTAAATATAAATCCTCTACTTTTTTGCGTGCCCAAGGTGTTTTACGTAAAAACGTTAAACTTGATTTAATACTTGGATTAGATTTAAAACAATTAATATCAATATGATAAGCTAATCCATCCCAACGGTAATGCTGCACCAAATGCTCCAAAATCATTTGAAGTGTTTTACCGTGTAGTGGATTATTTTTTTGTTCTGTCATTACTTATTTAAACTCTCCGTTGCTTTTCTTACACTACCGTGTTTTAATAACAATTCTTTTGCTTGTTCATAATCTTCTAAACCAGTGTTCTTCATCACCATGCGAGTTCCTCTATCTACTAGTTTATGATTACTCAATTGCATATCCACCATTTTATTTCCTTTCACTCTACCTAACTTAATCATCACAGAAGTAGAAATCATATTCAGTACTAATTTCTGAGCAGTACCCGATTTCATTCTGGTTGAACCAGTTACAAACTCCGGCCCTACTACTACTTCAACTGGATATTTAGAAACAGCAGCCACTGGTGAACCGCTATTGCAAACAATACATCCAGTCTCGATATTATTTTTGTTACAAAATTCTAAAGCGCCAATGACATAAGGTGTTGTGCCAGAAGCAGCAATTCCAACCACCACATCATTATGATTTATTTGACATTCTTGTAAATCTGTCCATCCTTGATTGACATCATCTTCTGCAAACTCAACGGCTTTTCTAATAGCAGTGTCTCCGCCTGCAATTAAACCAACAACTATTCCTTGCGCAATTCCATAAGTTGGCGGACATTCACTGGCATCTAATATGCCTAATCGTCCGCTTGTTCCTGCTCCCATATAAAACAAGCGTCCGCCTAATTGCATTTTTGCGACTATCACATCCACTAATTTTTCAATTTGAGGAATTGCTTTTTCAACAGCTAAGGGAACAGTTTTATCTTCTTTATTCATATTTATTAATAATTCTTGAACACTCATGGTCTCCAAATTATTGTAATATGAATCTGCTTCGGTTGTTTTGTTCATTTGAAAGTTTTTAATTTTTAGTGTTTAGTTTTTAGTACTAGTTTTATTAAACATTCATAACTAAAAACTTAAAACTATCTTAAGCAAATTGTTTTACATCCTTATCTGTAATTTCTTTACCGCACAAAATAATTAAACGCTCAATCACATTTCTAAATTCACGGATATTACCTGTCCAATCTTTCTTTTGTAATTCGGCGATGGCTGTTTTAGAAATAGTTTTAACAGGCATTCCGTAATCGGTACAAATTAGATTAATAAAATGTTCAGCTAATGCCGGAATATCTTCTTTTCGATCATTTAGTGATGGCACCTGAATTGGAATGACACTTAAACGATGAAATAAATCTTCTCTGAATTCTCCTTTTTCAATTTCCTTTTTTAAATCTTTATTGGTAGCGGCAATAATTCTTACATCCACTTTAATTTCTTTATCACCGCCTACTCTTGTGATTTTATTTTCTTGCAAAGCTCGTAATACTTTTGCTTGAGCTGACAAACTCATATCGCCAATTTCATCTAAGAAAATTGTTCCTCCCTCCGCTAATTCAAATTTACCTTTACGAGTAGCTACGGCGCTTGTAAAGGCTCCTTTTTCGTGACCAAACAATTCGCTTTCAATTAACTCACTTGGGATAGCGGCACAGTTTACTTCAATTAAAGGAGCATTAGCACGGCTACTTTTATTATGAATTTCACGGGCTACTAATTCTTTACCACTACCATTACTTCCTGTAATTAAAACGCGGGCATCGGTTGGCGCTACTTTTTCAATCATCTCTCTAATGTTATTCAAGGCTTTTGAATCGCCTATCATTTCATAAGATTTTCCAATTTTCTTTTTTAAAATTTTTGTTTCTGTTACCAAAGTGGTTTTATCCATCGCATTGCGAATGGTAACCAATAATCGGTTTAAGTCGATTGGTTTGGCTAAATAATCATAAGCTCCTTTTTTTACCGCATCAACAGCTGTTTCAATATTACCATGTCCACTCATCATAATCAACGATGATTCAGTTCCATGTGCCATCAACTTATTCAACAACTCCGTACCATCCAATTTAGGCATTTTAATATCACTTAAAATTACATCGTAGTTTCCTTTCAAAGCCATATCCAAACCTTGCTGACCATCTTCTGCTTCGTCAACATTGTATTTCTCGAACTCTAAAATTTCTTTAATCGTTCTGCGAATGGCTTTTTCGTCGTCAATAATTAAAATTTTTGGCATATTATATTATTTTTTTACGTAGTTGTTTTATCTCTCCTTTAAGTCGTTTGCGTTCTAACCGTTTTGCTTTTACTGCTTTACTTACTTTTGTTGGCTTACGTGGTTTTACTGTTTTAAATCCTAAAAGAATTAATTTATAAAATTTTTGTTTTAGGATTTCTTTATTTTTTAACTGTGTTCTTTCTGTTTGCTCTTGTAAATGAATTGTTGTTTCTTTTTCTAAGTGCTTATGCAATTTATGTAATAAGATATTTTTTTCTTCATCGGTTAATAAGTCCGACTCTACAATATTAAACCACAACTCTACTTTTGTTTCAACCTTGTTGACGTTTTGTCCTCCAGCACCACCAGAACGAGCGGTTTTAAACACACACTCTTTTAAGAGTTTTCGTTCTTGTATCTCTTCTATTGTTTTCATGTTTATTTTCTGATTACGAATTTTATACGAATGTACGAATCAGTGTTTGCTAAGCTTAACGGTTAGATTCGTATATTCGTATATATTCGTAATTATAGCCTTTGTTTTACCGCTTCAAATAAGATAATACCTGTTGCTACCGATACATTTAACGAAGCAATATTTCCCACCATCGGAATCTTTACTTGCATATCGCTACGTTTTAAATATTCATTAGAAATACCATTTTCTTCAGAACCCATAATAATGGCAGTTGGTTTTGTTAAATCAGCATTAAAATGATAGCTCTCTGTTTTTTCGTGACAAGCAATAATTTGTAATCCAGATTCTTTTAAATACTCAATACTATTTTTTAAATTATCTACTCTACAAACCTTCATTCTATTTAATGCACCAGCACTTGTCTTTACGGCATCCGCATTAATTTGAGCAGCACCGCGACTTGGTATGATGATGAAATCAACTCCAGCACAATCAGCACTACGAGCGATGGCTCCAAAATTACGAACGTCGGTGACTCTATCTAAAATTAATACTAATGGAACTCTTCCTTTTTCAAAAACATCCGCTAGTAAATCTTCTACATCGTAATACGTGATTTGAGATACGAACGCTAAAACACCTTGATGATTTTTAGAGGTGATACGATTAATTTTTTCTGGTGGAACAATTTGAATAGGAATATCTAAATCCTTAATAGCTTTACGTAACTCGCTATACAATTGGTTTGATAAACCTTTTTGAATAATGATTTTATCAATTTCCTTACCGGCATTGATTGCTTCAATAACAGCACGAGTTCCGAAAATTAAGTTTTCTAAATTCTCTTCGCTATTCCTGTTATTTCTTCCTCTGTGATGATCCATGCTTATAATAAATTGAATTGTTTTAAATGATGTTTAGCGTGCTTGTTTAATAAATGCAACCACTCTTCGTAATTAAACTCACCAAAAAATGGATTTAAGTTTTTTGAATCTGGGTTTGATTTATAAAAATCCATAAATGATTTGATTTCTTTTTCTAATTCCCAAATTGCTTCCGTCATTGAATTATTTCTCAAAGGCGCAGGCTCTTCACTCATTAATACGTTTTTTGTATTTTCTTTAAAAGGCGTTTCGCTTAAAGCAAAGGCTCTCACTTTAGGCAAAATAGCTTCTGGTGTTTGAGCAGGCAACTTAATTCTACCATGTGCATTAGCAAAAGCATCGGTCATGTGTTCTATCATTCCTTGTGGTGATAAAACGCCCCACAATCCAACTTCATTATCGGATAATTGTTGTAACAAAGGAATATATTCCTCTCTTAAAAACTGTTCATTTGAGTTCATATACAAATGTAGTTTTTTTAAGGATTTTTTGGATTAGAAAGTCAAATTATATTAACATCTATTAGCCAATAAATCAGGCAGATATTTTTAAACCAGAAGGGCTTTTTAAAACTAAAATTCGTAAATTCGTATATATGATTCGCCCTAAATACATTTACCTTGTTATTGTTGCCTTAAGCAGCTCATTGTTTCTATCGAGTTGCTTTTTATTTAAGGGTAAAAATAAGTGTGATACCTGCCCTAGCTTTAATCATACTAAGAAAAAGAAGAGGCATTAGGCTTCGACGGAGTTTACCCTGAGCTATGTCGAAGGACTCTGCTTGACAAAATTCCCTACTTTATCTTATATCTTAAACCAATATATAGCATACGTCCATAAATTGGTCCCCATACCATACTGGCATCAAAGTATTTACTATAAGGTGCGTCGCTTCCTACTATTGGATTTGATTGTTTGTAATCCAAAGCATTTTCAACTCCTACATACATATTAAAATCGGCTTTTTTGATTTTAGTGATGTAAGTAATTTGCGCTAGCACATTATAAAAATCGGGCGAATACGAAGCTCGTTTATACTCAGTTGGATTATTGTTAGTTTGCGGTAAACGTTTTTTACCATTGTATTGTAATGTAGCATCAAACAACCAATGCTTCTTTTTGGTTTCGTATGAGATATTTATAAAAGCTCTGTGTTTTGATACAAGTGCTTTTTGCAATAAACCCGATTGATAATTCACTTTGGTATCTACATAGCGGTAAGCTGTTTTAATATTTAATCGTTTACGTATTTCCCAACCAAACTCAACTTGAGCAGTGTTTGAAAACGATGGTCCTTTTAAATTATAAAATAACACTTGTTGTGTATGAGCATCCACATCAACCACTACTTGTTGTGTAAAATCTGTTCGGTATAAATCAACCGTTACATAAGCATCTTTATAATTTAATTTTAGTTTTTGAGTAAAGTTAAATCCATAGTTCCAACCTGTTTCGGGTTTTAAACCATATGGCATATTTAAATCACTGGGTGTTATCATCCATTCTCTGGATGTTGCCATTAAAGCTGTGTTTTCGGCTAGTACATTAGCGGTTTTTAATGCTCGTCCACCACTTACTCTAAAAACCGTTTTGTTTCCTTTAAGGGCATAGCGCATGTGTAAACGTGGAGTAAAAAATAATCCATAATAGTTATGATAATCGGCACGCAAACCTGCTACTACATTAAATTTTTCGCCTTGGTTATGTGCCAATTCTGCAAAGGCTCCCGCAACTTTTTCGGTACGATTAAATTTTAGTAAACGAAATGACTCTGCAACATCATCGTTCAAATAACTTGCTCCTACTTTATAAGTATTATCGGTTGTTTTGATAATGCCCTGAAAAATATAATTGGCATAAAATGTTTTTTGTAAACCGTAATAAGTGTTTATGCCGTAATTATTATTTTGTTCATGATTTAAATAAGATAGCTGTAAACCCATACTAGTTCCGGGTTTCTTACGAAACACAAATCCTGTTTTACTATACAATTCCCATTTTTTATTATTAATTCCAATAACATAAAGTGGCGTTGCTACTGAATCATTTTTTTGTAAGCTTTTAAGTTGCCCACCTACTCTGGTATCTTCTAAATAAGCACCGCCAAATTGTGCCTCAAATCCTTTACCTGAATTGTAAGCATATTTATTCATGATATTATATTGCTTACCTGTGGGAATATCCAAAAAGCCATCTTTATTTAAGTCTTCGGCCATAGGATTAAAATTCATGTGTGATAATAATCCCACTGAAAACTTTTCGTTGAAACGATGCTTCACATTTAAATTGTATTCGTTACGTGCATTTTGATTGAGGTAGGCATTAAAGTTTACTCTATCCGATGTTTCGGGATTTTGCAATTCGGTATTAATTTGTCCTGTAAAACTTTCGTAACCATTTACAACCGAACCTGCACCTTTACTTAATTGAACAGATTGAATCCAGGTACCTGGAATAAAACTTAAACCATAACCATTGGCTAAGCCGCGCATGTAAGGCATATTTTCTTTAGTAATTTGAGCGTATTGACCAGATAAGCCTAACATCTGAATTTGCTTGGTTCCCGTCACCGCATCTGCAAAATTCACATCCACACTTGGATTGGTTTCAAAACTTTCCGACAAATTACAACAAGCTGCTTTCATTAACGAACGCTCATTTAATGTTTCCAACTTCATGGCGTTCATGTATGAAAGTTCGGTACCTGTTGTTTCATAAACCACATCAACTTCAGTTAAATCAACCCCACCTTTTAATCGAATAGATAAAAAATGAATGGTGTCTTTTATGGTGAGCGTATCGCTTTTATAACTTACCGATGTGATAATTAATTGATTGGTAAGTGATGTAGATGGAATTGAAAATAATCCATTCATATCGGTTGTTGTACCAATAGATGTATTTAACCAAAACACAGTTATGCCAGGCAAAGCGGTCGTGTCTTTCTTGTTCAAAGAAATTTCGACCACTCTACCCTTTATCTGCGAAATGCCATGAAACGCCAATACAAGCCCCAAGAGGCTATACAATAGTTTTTTCATGAGGGGTTATTTTTTTTCGCAAGCGCCTTTTTCGTATTTACAACAATCGGGTAAACCTTTATACGCAACTGTATCTGCTTTTTGGTGACTAGTTGTGTGACCAGATTTTGCAATAGCTTTTTCAATTTGCTCTAAGCTAACTTTTTTAGCGTCGTAAGTTACCGAAAGTAATTGTGCTTTTTCATTCCATTCGGCGTTTTTAACCCCTTTGATATCGGCGGCGTTTTCTATACGATCTTTACACTCCCCACAATTTCCTTTTACAGAAATTGTGGAAGTTGTAACCGTTGTTTGCGCTTGAATCTTAAATGAAAAGATAAGTCCAAGTAGTAATAAGATAATTGATTTCATAGTTTTCAATTTTTTAATTATTCAATTATTATTTTTTTGTAGAATCGTTGTTCCTCTTTTTTTAGTTCGATGAGATACATCCCTTTTGCCCAGGTTTTAGTATCAATTTCAGCCACATTATCGGCACTATATATTTCTTTTCCTGAAATATCTGTTACACTAATATGGTAAGCATCTTGCGTATCATGCTCCTTGATTTTAATTTTCAAAAACGAGGTAGTTGGGTTGGGATATACCATCCATACCTGATTTGATTCAATTTCATGAATCCCTGTTGCAACTGGCTTTACAATAAACTGCCCCATCATACCCGCATCTTCATGCATTAATACATGACAGTGATACATGTATGGAATAACCGTATCTGCAAAATCCTCAAACTTGGTGATAAACATCACAGAATCTCCTGATGGAACTAATACAACATCTTTTCTACCACTCTCTTCGGCACTTGGTACATTTCCATTTCTGTCAATTAAAAAAAACTGTACATCATGCATATGAAATGGATGTGCCACCATGGTTTCGTTCACTATTTTCCAAATCTCGATATTGTTTAATGGAATCTCGTAATCAATACGCATCATATCAAACGAATTACCGTTAAAATAAAATGGACCATCCATTACCATTAAACTATCAGCAGTAAAACGCACGGTGCGTGTTACACTTGCTTGACTTGGTAAATAAGATACATTAGTTGTTAACGAACTAGGAATAGTTGTTACTGCATTTGAAGTTTGCGGCACCACTGTAATTTGCATGATATTAAAATCAATACCATTTAATGGACTATCCATTGGCGGACTACCCACTGGCATGGGCATGGTTGGGCCACCTTGAATTCCCATGGTTAATTCAGATGCATAACTCATTAAATGCAAAATTTGTCCGTTCATGCCACTTAGGTCAATCACAATTTCTGCTCGTTCGCCAGGTGATAGTCTTATTCTATTAGCACTAACAGGAGTGTTTAATAAACCACCATCACTTGTAATAATTTTAAATGACTTATTACCTGTAAATCCAAAATTAAAGGTACGCTCACCTGAAGCATTTAATAAACGCATACGCACCATTTGTGCTGGGAAATTTGCATTAACCGTATAACCATTGTTTGCTCTAGCTCCATTTACTAAAATGGTACTATCCTGCATACCCAATGGCATAGCCTGATTATTGGCATCATATTGCTGACATTGTACAATCACAGGAAAATCATCAACACCATATTTTCGGGGTAAAGATAAAGCTGCTTCCTCCGCATCTCTCACTATAATTAAACCAGCAGCACCTTTAATAGCTTGTTTAGCCGTTTTACCCATAAAGTGTGGGTGATACCAATACGTTGCAGCATGATCCATCACGGTAAATTGAGGTTGCCAAATACCTCCATGTAATATTGGAGAATGTGGTCCTCCATCCCATTTGGATGGTAAATGAATGCCATGCCAATGTAAAGTGGTGGTATCGCCAATTTGATTATTAACTGATATATTAACTTGAGAGCCCTTATTAAAAATAAGAGTTGGCCCTAAATACGAATAGGCATTAAAAGCATAGGTATGCGATTTTTTGCCAGGGAAAAATTGCACACTATCCTGATGCATGGTTAAGGCATAACTTGGCCCCGACATGGTATCTGGAACAAACAACTGAGTTTGTGCATTCATTTGAAAACACAAACCCAGTAAAAAGATTGATGATAACTTTTTCATGAGTAAAGAGTTGATGAAAAAATTATTCGATAATTATTTTCTTTGTCTCAGCGCTAGAAGCAGCAATAAGCTTTAAAAAATAAGTGCCTTTTGCAAGACCATGAATAGGTAATGTTTGAGTGCTTTGGCCATTAACTGTTCCTAAATCTTTTGACACCATTATCTTACCAGTTACATCTACTAACTCTAAACGTACTACTTGTTCGGATGCTACATTTAATTTTACTTGAATTTCATCGGATGTAGGATTAGGAAATACATTTACCTGAGTTAATTCTGCTGTGTGATTAGCTAAGCCTGTTACCACTCCCGAAAATGCTAAGTTATCTACCCATAAATAATCATTATTTGTTGGTGTACTTCCACTCGCTTTTAATACAATGATACAAGAGTCTGGATTATTACCATCAGCATACGTTAACGGAATAGTAAAGTTTGCCCAGCTCATAGCCATACCCGATAAAGTAACACTACCCGAAGCCACAGGCATACGCATGCCCATACCTGCATCCCAACGAGTTAAAGTTACCATAATTGAACCTTGGCTACTGCCGTAAATCATGTGTTGCCATTTGCCAGTTAAGTTTGCAGGGCGTTGGTTAAAAGCAAAACCAGACTTTGGTAACATGGTCATAGAATCTAAAACACCACTTACAGCTATGCCATTAACCACTGAAGAACCATTAGTTTTTGATGTTAACTTTAAATAGGAAGCTCCGGGACTACCAGGTGTACCTTTGGTAGCTGTTTGCACGGTGTAGGTGTTATTTAATGTCCCCCAACCATCTGGTACACTATAGGTACTAACAGTTGACCAGTTTTCGAAACCAGCATTAGGAATTTGAGCAAATAAAGTGGATGATGTAAATAATAAAGCTATTGATTTTAAGATTGTTTTCATGTTGTTTTTGTTTTAAAATTGATTTAATGAGAATGTCATACTGATTTCGATAGCTATCGGGAGTATCGAGAACATAAAAAACACTTCTCGATATACATTTGCAAGAACAGGCAAATGCTACTCGAAGTGACAAGGTCAAATCAAATTCTAATTACACTACAAGAAACAATTTCTCTTTGAACGAGATTAGGTGGAGGAAACTCTTTATTAACTGTAATAAATGAATCAACCGTACCATTAAAATTAAAAATAGAATTTTGGAAATTAAAAATCGCTAAAGCTAAAACTGGAGCTTTACAATCCTTTATTAATTGAGCAAACGTAAAATCTTTTTGAAACGACACATGCGTTACTACATTCTTGCAGCAGCCATCTCCCATATCATCTTCATCTTCGCCACAGCATTTTGTGGTTTTAGAAAACAAGGTTACATGCTCTAACTCGCCCCCACAATAGTGCGAAAAAACAGATACGCCAATGGTTGACATTACATAAACAATGGCAACAAAGGCAATAAATATTTTAGCGAAATGTTTTTTCAAAACCTGTTAATTTCTACTGACAAATTTATGATGTATTCTTATTCAAAAATAACAAATTTGTTAAAGAAATCAAATACTATATGACTCCTACCGAAGCTCAACATAAAATCCAAGAACTATCAAGCCTCATAGAACAGCACAATTACAACTATTACGTGCTAGATAACCCAACTATTAGCGATTATGATTTTGATCAGTTATTGGAACAATTGATAGCTTTAGAAAAACAGTTCCCTCAATTTTTATCAGAGAACTCACCTAGCCAACGTGTGGGTGGACAAATTACCAAGAACTTTCAAAGCGTGAAACATCAATACGCGATGTTGTCGTTAAGTAATAGTTATAACCAAGAAGACCTTTTTGATTTTGACCGACGTGTGAAAGAAGGATTAGGTATGGCTTCGACAAGCTCAGCCACCACTTTATTTTCTGAAGAAATTGAATACGTGTGCGAATTAAAATTTGATGGTTTATCCATTAGCTTAATTTACGAAGACGGACAATTGAAACAAGCCATAACTCGAGGTGATGGCGTGCAAGGCGATGATGTGACGACAAATGCCAAAACCATTAAATCTATTCCTTTAAAATTAAAAGGTACCTACCCTGCTAAGTTTGAAATTCGTGGCGAAGTTTTTATGCCTCGCCCAGTGTTTGATGCTATAAATAAAGAACGTGAAGAAATTGGCGATGCGCTAATGGCTAACCCTCGCAACGCTGCCAGCGGTAGTATGAAAATGCAAGACTCGGCACAGGTAGCTAAACGAAAACTGGATTGCTTTTTATATTATGTGTTAGGCGAAGGCTTACCACACCAAAGCCATTTTGATAATATGCATGCCGCAAAAGCATGGGGCTTTAAAATTTCGGAAGACGCTAAATTGTGCAATGGTATTAATGAAGTAATTGACTTTATTAATTACTGGGACAAAAAACGCTTTGATTTACCTTATGATATTGATGGTATTGTGATTAAAGTAAACAATTACAACCAACAACAAAATTTAGGGTTCACAGCCAAATCGCCACGCTGGGCCATTGCTTATAAATTTAAAGCAGAGCAAGTAAGTACCGAGTTACAAAGCATTTCTTACCAAGTTGGAAGAACAGGAGCTATTACTCCTGTGGCTAATTTACAACCCGTGGCATTGGGCGGTACCACCGTAAAACGTGCCTCCTTACACAATGCGGATATTATTGAAAAACTAGATGTGCGTGTGGGCGATTTTGTGTTTGTAGAAAAAGGTGGAGAGATTATTCCTAAAATTATTGGCGTTGATTTAACTAAACGCAAACCAAACACCGAGCCAACACAATACATTACACACTGCCCCGAATGTAATACGGAGCTGAAACGCGACGAAGGCGAAGCCAACCATTATTGCCCAAATGAAGATACCTGCCCACCGCAAGTGATTGGAAAGATGGAACATTTTGTGTCGCGTAAGGCCATGAACATTGATAGTTTGGGTGGCGAAACCTTAGTGCAATTATACAATGCGGGCTTAGTAAAAAATATTGCCGACTTGTATGATTTAAAGAAAGAACAAATCCTGCCTTTAGAACGCATGGCCGAAAAATCAGCCAATAATTTAATAGAAGGATTAGAAGCCAGCAAACAAGTACCATTTGAACGTGTATTGTATGCTATTGGTATTAGACATGTGGGCGAAACCACTGCTAAAAAAATTGCGAAGAAAGTAAAGAGTTTAGAAGTATTGATAAATTCTACAAAGGAAGAATTATTAGCCATTGACGAAGTAGGAGAAATTATTGCCATTAGTATTGCTGATTATTTTGCAAACGAAAAAAACAAAGATATTATTTTACGATTGAAGCAGGCAGGTTTACAATTTGAATTAAGTGAAGAACAACAACAAGGCGGTAGCGATAAGTTAAAAGATTTAACGATTGTGATTAGTGGAGTGTTTGCTAAACATAGCCGCGACCAATATAAAGAGATGATTGAACTTCATGGAGGAAAAAACTCTAGCTCTATCTCCAAAAAAACAAGCTTTGTATTAGCAGGCGATAATATGGGGCCAGAGAAATTAAAGAAAGCTGAATCATTAGGAATTAAACTCATTAACGAAGATGAGTTTTTGGAGATGTTGGGGTAAGTTATAGAGACTGCATAATACAGTGATAAAGATTATCAAGATGAATATAATTTTATGTATCGACCTACAAATGACAGCTAATGTATTGTAAGCTTGCATAGTTTGTCCCGATAGCTATCGGGAGCTTATACTTCAGCCCGCATTACTGGTAGGTACTGTTAGCCGCAGTTGTTTTCTTCGTCAGCTAGCTTTCCATTAACTCTTTGTCTTTTATACAGGTCATTGCGAAATGTATAATTGTCGCCAACATTATTACATTTGGTAAATATGTTAAGTCTCTTGGAAACCAATGCATTGTAACACCTAACGCAGTAATATATGCTGTTAATACCCAAACTAATTTCATAATGTCTAATTGTCGCTTTATAGGTTTATTTATAAAACGAAACGTGTATACGCTTGGAATTCCTAGTAGTCCAAATATCAACATAATTGCACTACCAGGCCAATGCATTATTTTAAACATTGCACCAACAATAATTATTGCAATTAAAAAGGAAATAAATCTAAAGTAAATAGTTTTTGTCAATGAACTATTTCTGATTAGCAATATAAGACCTAATAAGTTTACAAGCGATAAACCAAAACTTAAAAACAATCCACCTGTTTTAAAGTAAGTTAACATTAATGAAAATAGTCCACCTAAAGCAATTAATGTTGCAATTAGAATTAAGATTAAAAGAGTCTTATTTTTCATTTATTTTTTCTACAATTGGTGCTAACGATTTCCAAGCTTGTGGCATTCGGCATTGTCAACCGAATATTAATAACAAAGATAAAATATTTCTATGCGTTTGCAATGCAAAAATATCCCGATAGCTATCGGAAGTCTTTCGCGGGGTCCCAGAGCTTGTCGAAGGGGAGCGGCATTTATTGCAAATGCTTTGTTGTCTGTCAAGTTGTTGCCTTAGTTTCGTCGCGCTCAAGCGTCCGCCTATTATTTATTATAGTCGGCGCAAACTTTGTCAAAGTAAGAATTGAGCTCCGAAAAGAATTTTTTGTCACCAGTTAATAATGTGTCTTTGAATGTCAAGAAATAATTATGTTTGCGAGTAGCCCATATGTCAATTTTCTCGTCTTGTGTTTTAAGTCCTAAAACAGGCTCGTCTTTTATGTTTAAATAACCTTCAACGAAACTATTCTCAAATTCATTGTCGCTTGCATTAAGATTTATGAAGTAGTTACACTCAGAAGCAAAAGGATTAAATGCAAATCTAATTGTTAACATGTGCGACTTGAATGTCAAGGAATTTTTATTGTCTTCGGAGATTTTGAAACCAATGCCCTCTAAAAGTCCCGTAAATTTGTCTTTGATAGTTAAGTTAAAGTCCATGTCCGAATGTTTTTTGTCTTACGAAGTTTTGTCCACCTTGTTACCACTAACTACCATAAAGGACTCATAAAAGCAGACCAATCTGCCAAAGGGTAGCAAGATTGGCGTAACTCCATGTCGTATATCCAGCTTATCAAATATAGTATTTAAAAAATTGTTTTCAAATATTCTATGAGGTTTAGCACTTACCTGCTATTACCATTGCAACAACCCGTCATTACCACTGTAACTCTCTGAAGTTACCATTGTAACTAAGAGTTATTACATCTATTGTAGTGCCTTACACTAAATAAAATATGTATTCATTACAACAGCAATGGCCATCTATTTGGTATCTAATTTTTGGTTTATCCCAACTTAAAATACTTTGTAGCCTGTTCTGCTATCTCATTACCATAGGCTAATGAAGCAGTAGCTGCTGGCGATGGTGAGTTGACGACATGCATGGAGTTGCCTGAGAATTCAATCTTAAAATCATCTAGCATTTCGCCTTCTGGCCCTAAAGCCATGGCTCTAATACCACAACGTTCGGCTGGTGTAATATCATCCATTTCTAAGCCTGGAATTAATTTTTGTAAACGTTTTAAAAAGTAAGCTTTGCTAAATGCTCCACGGTATTCATCCAAACCAAAGCGCCAGTGTTTCCAAAAAAACTTCCACGTTCCTCTAAAACCAAAAGCTTCCAAAGTATCTTTTAAACTAAATGCTGTTTTGCTATAGCCTTCTCTGTCAAACACAAACACGGCATTTGGTCCACACTCTACTCCACCTTTTATCATACGCGTAAAGTGCACACCTAAAAATGGAAACTTTGGATTAGGTACTGGGTAAATTAAATTCTTTACCTTGCTTCTACCCTTCTCGGTTAAATCGTAATAATCTCCTCTAAAGCCTACAATGGCCGAGTCGGTTTTTACATGATCTTTCTTCGTAATTCTATCGGCTTGCAAACCGGCACACGATATAATGTACTTACCGTTAAAGATTCCTTTTTCTGTTACCACATCTGTGGTATCTCCTTTTTTATTGAAGCCCGTAACTTTATGCTCTGTTAAAACCTTGCAACCATTGTTTTTAGCGTGTATTAACTCCACGTATTTTCTGGCTACATCACTGTAATCAATAATTCCTGTACATGGCACCCAAATACCAGCAATACCTTTGCAATGTGGTTCAATTTCGCTAATACGCTTGGCATCAATCATCTCAATACCCTCTACTCCATTTGCCACGCCATTATTAAATACTTTGTTCATATGTGCCAACTCACTTTCTTCGGTAGCCACAATAATTTTTCCGCAAAGGTCGTGTGGGATGTTGTGTTCTTTTACAAAGCTCATCAACTCTCTTCTTCCTTCCACACACTTAATAGCTTTATAAGAACCAGGCTTATAATAAATACCTGAGTGTATAACACCCGAGTTATGACCCGTTTGGTGGGCTGCTACTTCTTTTTCTTTTTCTAAAACTAAAATGGTTTTTGTTGGATTTTTTGCTTGTAATTTATAAGCCGTAGCTAAACCAACTATTCCTCCTCCAACTATAATGATATCGTATTGTGTAGTGCTCATTTTAAAATGTAAATTTGTCAAAAATACTAATTATTATTGTTTAATTAAATTTGTCAGGCTGGTGTGTAACATATGTTTAAAACATATGAAAGCGTCCTTTGTTCTCGACTACACTCGAACTGACAGGTTTTGTCAATTATAAAAAATTTAATATGAAAATTATTTGCATAGGTCGTAATTACGCCGAACACGCTAAAGAAATGAAAAGTGAAGTACCAACCGAACCGGTATTTTTTATGAAACCAGACACGGCTTTATTAAAAGATGGAGAACCTTTTTACTATCCTGACTTTACTAAAGATTTACACCACGAAATTGAAATCGTGATTAAAATAAACAAAGTTGGTAAACACATCGAAGAACAATTTGCACATAAATATTATGATGAAATAGGTTTGGGTATCGACTTTACTGCCAGAGATTTACAAGCGCAATGTAAAGCAAAAGGCTTGCCTTGGGAAAAAGCAAAAGCCTTTGATACCTCTGCCCCATTAGGCAAATTTGTTTCAAAATCTCAACTAGGAAATTTAGATGATATTGCCTTCGAATTAAAAATTAATGGCGAGTCTCGTCAGGTTGGTAATACCAAAGATTTACTATTTAGTTTTGATAAAGTGATTGCATACGTTTCTAAATTCGTTACTTTAAAAGTAGGTGATTTGATTTATACAGGTACTCCCGAAGGTGTTGGCCCGGTTGAAATTGGTGATAAATTGCAAGGCTACATCAAAGGCGATTTGTTTTTAGAATTTGAGGTGAAGTAGTTTTTTTATCGAAGAGTTTGTTTTTATACTCTTCGATTTAAATTACAGAATCATAAGTATGGTGCGTGGATGTGAACGAATGGTGCGAACTGCAATTTTTTCGGAGGTATTGCGCAGGCTATTGAGCGAGAAAAGAATTGGAGTTGGCATTCGTTCTTGACTTTTTTGTAACTTTTTTCGTCAAGGAAAAAAGTTAATTAAACTACCTAATCTGCGATTTCAAACGCTCCACCATTTGGGTGAGCTCATTGATTTTTTGTTTTTGTTCTTCTTCAAACAAATTGCGTTCATGTAACGAGAAACATAATGAGATTAACTCAGCAACCTGAAATAAGAAATTAATTTCAAGCTTTTGCCAAGCTCTTAGTTTATGTGTTTGCTCTTGACTCAATACTCCAATAATTTGTTGGTTATGTATTATTGGAACAAACAATAAGGATTGAATGTTATTTTTGCTTAGATATTTTTCGGTTAAAGTTTTTGTGTAAATATGATTTTGTGCATCATTAGCCATCACAAAAGGCTCTTTTTTCAATAAAGTAAAAAAGTCAGCAAAATCATTTTCGTTTAATACCTCTCCTACACTAAATTGTTGTGTAGTTTTGGTAAATAAGGTATCGCAACTAATGTGTGTATCGTTATATATCCAAAAACCCGCTCTCGCAATATCTAAAGTATCTGCAATAATTTGCGTACATAGCTTACCTATACTTTTTACATCCCCTTTATAAATTACCGAATGACGCGCTAATAAAATTAAAGAGTCTTTTAATTGATCTTCTCTAAGTTCGCGTGTTTTTTCTTCTGTAATATCAATATAAACTCCTTGTAAAATATAATGCGAACTGCAGTCTATAATATTGGCATTAAATTTAAGCCACTTAATCTCATTGTCTTTTGTTTTAAATCTACCAACAGATGAGATGCGTTTAGTAGTTTTTAGTGCAGCTTTTAAATCTGTTTTAAAATAATCTTTATCTTGTCCGTTAATGTTATTTAAAAACGAATCCCAGTTTTCAATCAATTCATCGGCTGTGTAGCCAAAATAAGTTTGACAATTATCAGATATAAATAAGCATTCCTCCGTATAATCTAAATTTACTTTAATACTAGTAATGACACCAGGAAACGATTTGTAAAGTTCGTTTAACTCAAAGTCTTGAATTTTTAAAATAGATGATGACATAGTTTTTTAAATTATTTACCAAAATGGCGTATCAAATGTATCAAAACTAAGCACATACCAAAATTTAAATTATACACAAATATGGAATTGCTGAGTATTATTTTGTTCTGTGTTATTTAAAAAGAGCGCTTGTAATAGAATCAAGATGGCTTTTTTACAATTAATTAATAAAAGAACGTTTCACTTTCATTAAACTTTAATGTAAATTTACAAGACCTTAAAACTTAATACTATGAAATAGCTATGTTAGTCAAATCACAAACAAAATGACTAAACTGGCTATTTCATATGATAATAAAAAATAAATAATTTATACATATGAAAAAAATAAATATTGCCATTAATGGATTTGGACGAATTGGAAGAGTGTTTTTTAGATGTGCATTTGAAAATCCAAATATCAATATTGTGGCTATTAATGATATAACAGATTCTGCTACTTTAGCTCATCTTTTAAAATACGATTCTGTTCACCGTAAATTAAATGCAGAAGTAAAACACGATGCCAACCATTTATATGTAAATGGAAAAGAAATAAAAATATTTGCTTCAAAAGACCCCGAGAGTTTGCCATGGAAAGCATTAGATATTGATATTGTTATTGAATCAACAGGTTTATTTTTAGATAAAGCTTCAGCACAAAAACATTTAAATGCTGGTGCTAAAAAAATTATTCTATCAGCCCCTGCCAAAGATGATGATATTACCACAATTGTGATGGGGGTTAATGATGAGCTATTAAAAGCAGATGATGTAATTGTATCAAACGCATCTTGTACTACTAATTGTGCATCTCCAATGTTACAGGTATTAAAACAATGGGGTATTGAAGAAGCGTATGTTACAACCGTGCACTCCTATACTGGCGACCAACGCTTGCATGATGCACCACATAAAGATTTAAGAAGAGCTCGTGCAGCGGCAATGAGCATTATTCCTACAAGTACAGGAGCTGCTAAAGCTTTAGGTAAAATATTCCCAGATTTAGAAGATAAATTAGGAGGTTGTGGTATGCGTGTTCCTGTGCCTGATGGTTCATTAACTGATATTACTTGTGTATTAACTCAGTATCCAAGTGTTGAGCAAATTAACTCGGCTTTTAAACAAGCGGCAGAAAATGAATTAAAAGGAGTTTTAGAATATACCGAAGATCCATTGGTTTCAACAGATGTCATAGGTAATCCACACTCTGTTGTGTTTGATAGCGATTTTACTAGTGTAGTTGGTAATTTAGTGAAAGTTATTGGCTGGTACGATAATGAGTATGGCTACAGCAACCGATTAGTTGATTTAGCAATTAAAATGCAAAGTCTTAAGTAATTATAGAACGCTGATGACAAAGATTTAATATGATTTTGTAAAATTGTATTTTGTACATCATTACTTAGTTTTTAAATAGATAATTTACACAATTGCCTTTTCAAAAACAACTAACATCATCATAAATCTTAATCATCAGCAATATCTGCGTTCTATAATTTAATTTCTTTAACGTTTTTTGTATCCTTTTTCTAAACTTGCGTTATTATCTTCATTATTTTAGCCCTTAAGCAAAACTATATGAAGAGATTACTACTCTATTTATTTTTATTTAGCACAGTCTCTTCATTTTCCCAGAGGTTAAGTGTGTCTGGTAATTTGCAGGATACCACTGCCAAAAGCCCACTTTCAAATGCTGTAATCATGGCCATTAAGCTAATGGATTCTACTTTAGTAGATTTTACCAGGTCGGATGCTACTGGTAATTTTAAATTAAAATCCTTGCCCATAGATACCTATCAAGTGGTGATTACCCACCCAAAATTTGCGGATATGGGCTATTTTATTTTTGGAGATAGTAAAAATTTAGAATATGATTTTGGTAAAATTATCCTCCAACCCAAAAATGTATCGCTAGATGAAGTTACTATTTTTGCTTTTAAAGACCCTATTTACTATAAAGGCGATACTTTAGTTTACACCGCCGATTCGTTTAAAACAAAAGCCAATGCTACTGTAGAAGATTTATTGAAAAAATTACCAGGACTTAAAGTGGATAAGGATGGAAAAATTACCTCGCAAGGTAAAGCAGTTGATAAAGTATTAGTAGATGGTGATGAATTTTTTGGGAGCGACCCTACCGTTGCCACCCGTAATTTAAATGCTAGCTCCATCGAATCGGTTCAAGTGTATGAAAAGAAAAGTGATGATATAGCAAACTCCAGCACAGGAGAAGAAACACAGAAAATATTAAATCTTAAATTAAAAGACGAAGCAAAAAAAGGATACTTCGGTAAAATAAGTGGTGCCAGCGATTTTCAGAAATTTTATGAAGGAGAAGCCTTAGGCAATTATTTTAAAAAGAAATTAAAAATATCAGTATTCGGTTTAGCTAGTAACACACCAAACTCGAGTTTTGGTTGGGATGACGTGTATAAATATGGTTTAAATAATGAGTTTGAAAGACAAGAAAATGAAGATGGTGGATGGATGATGTCTATGACAACTAACCAACCACAAGGTATACCACAAAATTTAAAAACAGGTTTTTATTACACCGATAAGATTTCTAAAAATACGAAGCTTAATTTTAATTACTCATACAACAACAGTATGGTAAACTCCAAAACCACTAAAAAAGCACAATATTTTTTAACGGATACAAGTTATACTTCAGATAATTTAGTGCAAAGCGTTCAAAAAAATGAAGCTCATGCATTTAATTTAGGAATAGAACAACGTATTGATTCTTTATCAGATTTATTCTTCACTTCAAAAATAAAATTATTAGGGAGCAATACTAATAGCAAAGATGAAACCGACTTTTTACGAAGCGATAATATTAAAACTCGTAATACATCTATTTATAATACATCTAAAAGTTCGGGATACGATGTGGCAAATAGTTTAAAATATATTAAACGATTTAAAAAGAAAGATCGCTTATTAAACATATCGTATAGCAACGCCTTTTCTGAAACTAATTCGGATGGAATACTGCAAACTAATAATTACTCTTATGCCGATTCTAGCGACTTCTTAAACTCCGTTAATCAAAAAAAAGAAGGACTAAATAACAATCAAAGTCATATAGCTGGTATTTCTTATACCGAACCAATTACCAAAAAAATTAAAGTAGAATTGTCTTATGACTATATGCATTATAGTAGTAAACAAGATAAAAAAGCCTATAATAACATTGGTGGGGAGTATAATCAACTTGACTCAACATTTACTAATAATTTTGTAAACCTTAAACAAATTAATCGTGCAGGATTAAAGTTTATTTACGAAGTAAAAAAAATGCGCTTTACCATTGGAACTAAGGCTCGTAATGTTTTTGTAAACAATAACAACATTTTCAAAAATCAACACATCACCCAAAACTTTAATAATATTTTACCATTTTCTACTATTCGTTACAAATTTTCTGATAATAAAGTATTAGATATTAAGTATACTACTAGTTCGCAAAACCCTACTATTAGCCAATTACAACCAATACGAGATAATACAAATCCTAATTTTATTAATATCGGAAATCCAAGTTTATTACCAACGTTTATGCATAGCATTAATTTAAATTTTAATTCTTGGAAATCGGTTAGTGGCAAATATACATGGATGGGATTAACATATAATTATATTAATAATGATATTGCTACTGCTACATCTTATGATAGTATTGGAAGAACAGTTTCGCAGGCCATCAATGTGAACGGTAATTTTAATTTTAATGGATACCTAGGCACGAGCTTACCTTTCTTTTCTAAAAAATTAGAGTTAGGTCCAAACCTTTGGGCATCTTATGCCGAAAATAAATCCATGATTAATGGTTTAGAAAACAAAACGCAAGATATTAGAAGTAATGTATCATTAGATATTAGATTGAATCTCGAAAAGGTTACAGCTGGCATTTCTGGTTACTATTCATACAATTCGGCATTTTCTACTTTAAATAATAAAAGTAATACTCCCTACTCATCTCAAGGTTTATCAGGAAATGTAAATGTAAAATTACCTAAAAATTTTATGATAGAAACCGATGCAAACTACACCATAAATAGTAAAAGGAGTAATGGCTATAACATCAACTATTTAGTATGGAATGCTTCTTTTTCAAAAGTTTTCTTTAAAAAAGAGAATTTTATTTTAGGAGCACATGCTTATGATATCTTAAATCAAAATATCAGTGTAGATAGAGATATTAGCAGTAATGTGATAACAGATATTAAAACCAATATTATCTCGAGATATTTTTTATTAAAAGCAACATTTAAGTTTAATAGTAATAAGGCAAAGGAGGAAGATGAATTTTAGTAAATGCATATTAACTTTTATTGTTTTGTGGACGACAACTCAGGTTGCTATCTCTCAAATTACTTATGGTAAAATTACCTACGAACGAAAAACCAATCTCTATAAGAAATTTAAAAATAATGGAGATGTAAAAGAATGGTTGAAAGAGGAAGACAAAAACAAAGTAGATATGTTTGAATTGTTTTTTGATGATTCACTTTCTCTTTTTAAACCTCAGGAAAGTGATTTAGTAGAACGAATGAGTTGGGCAACCACTAAAAATGTGGTCTATCAAAATTATACGTCTCACCAACGTGTTACCGAAAAGAAAATTTGGGGAGAATCGTTTATAGTTGCCGATACTGTTAGAAAATTTAACTGGAAAATAACCGATAGTAAACGTAATATTTGCGGTTACCAATGTCGTAAAGCTATTTGGCAGGCTAATGATAGTACAAGAATTTATGCATGGTTTTGTTCTGAAATCAATTCTTCTATTGGTCCCGAAAGTTTTGTTGGCTTGCCTGGGGCTATCTTGGGGTTGGCTACCGAAGATGGTGGTGTGATTTATTTTGCGAAAACAGTTGAAGTAGTTAAACCATCAACTGTTAGTTTACTTCAAAAAAAAACCAAACAAAAAATTTATAAAGCAGCTGAACTCAAAGCTCAATTAGAAAAAGATTTTGGTAAAGAGAAATGGGGTAAGGCTATGATTTACAATAATTTTGCTATATGGTAAAGCTATTATTTAACCTCTTTATATAATCGTTTTTACATTTCTTTTTTTACATTTGTGTAAATGAATAAAGTTCTCTTTTACATATTTTGTATTATCTGTTTTTTTAATCAGTTATCAGCACAATTAACTGCAAATGCAGGTCCTGGTAAAGTAGCGTGCTATAATGGTAGTGTTGTTATTGGAGGAAGTCCTAGTGCTACTGGTGGTACCCCTCCTTATAAATATCAATGGCAACCAAGTACATTTTTAAGCTCTTCAACTGTTTCTAATCCTACAGTTTTAAATATTACATCTGATATTTCTTATACTTTAACTGTAACAGATTATGATACAACTATTGTGTCAAGTACCGTATTTATTAATCTCGATAAAATTTATACGTTTAGTGCAGGTGTAGATACGGGTTATTGTTTCGGGCAAGAAACAGGTGTTCAAATTGGCGCAACAAATAATAACAATGCTTTTCATAACTTTAGTTGGCAACCAGCTGGTAGTTTAGATAATCCATTATCACCACGCCCAACAGCATCGCCTTCTGTTACAACGGTTTATACATTAACAGTATCAGATGGTTTATGTCCGAATAATGTGACTCAGGTTACTGTATTTACATTTCCTGCACCAAGTATTAACGCATCGCCAGACACTACTATTGATGAAGGACAAACGATTACACTTTTAGGTAGTAGTAGTGGAACCGTATTTTGGTGGCAACCAGATTATAATATCAAATATCAATCAACAACAAGTCCAGATGTTTGGCCGGTTACAACTACCACATATACATTTTCGGTTAATGATCAACATGGATGCTACAATTCAGATATAGTTACTGTAACAGTTAGACCTGGTGAGCAATTATTTTTTTATAATACCTTCACTCCAAATGGAGATGGGGACAACGATACGTTTTATATTGGTAATTTATGGAAATATCCAGATAACAGTATAAAAATATATAATCGTTATGGTAAGATGGTGTATAGTGCTAATAACTATGATAATAGCTGGAATGGTTCCTACCTAGGAAATGATTTACCAACAGGAACTTATTTCTATATTTTAAATGATGGTGTAGATAAACAATACAAAGGCAGTGTAACAATTATTAAATAGAATATTAGTTTAATTGTCAATAACTCGTTATTTATTATTTCCATCTTTTATCTCCGCTTAATCAAAAAAAATCCTAAGTTTATAGGCTAATTTTTTTTAACGTTGGAAACAGAAGAAATCACATCAACCCGTCAATTATATCCTTACCAGGAAGAGGCTGTTAATACTATTTTCAATAAGCTTAAAGACGCAAAGCCTAACGAAAATATATTATTTCAATTGCCTACAGGCGGAGGTAAAACGATTATCTTCTCAGAAATTGCTAAGCGATACATTCATCACTTTAATCGTAAGGTTCTAATATTAACGCATCGTATTGAGTTAAGTAAACAAACCTCCGATGTATTAGCAGGTATTGGAATTAAAAATAAAGTGATTAATTCCGAAGTTAAAACACTTACTCAACAAAGCGATTTTCAAAGTTTTACAGCATTAGTAGAAACATTGAATAATCGTTTACAAGAAGACGAACAATTTTTAGAAGATATCGGATTAGTGATTGTGGATGAGGCTCATTACAATTCATTCCGTAAAATATTTCATTATTTCGAAAATGTAAACATTTTAGGAGTAACAGCTACTCCTTTAAGTAGCAATAAAAAACTGCCTCTTTATCAAACCTATAAAGAAATTTTAGTTGGAGAAAGCATCCCTTCCTTAATTGAAAAAGGATTTTTAGCAGAAGGTGTCACCTACTCCAACGATGTAAATTTAAGTTCTTTACGTATTGGTAATAATGGTGAGTTTACAACTGGATCTCACGAGATGTTGTATACACAAGCCATGATGCAAGGCAAATTACTAGATGCTTACGAAGAAATTGGAAAAGGAACTAAAACACTTATTTTTAATGCAGGTATTTTAACGAGTATAGCTGTATATAATACATTTAAAGCAAAGGGCTACCCTATTAAATATTTAGATAGTACATTTAGCGATAGAGATAGAGCAGAAACATTAGATTGGTTTAGAAATACAAAAGATGGGATTTTGAGTTCGGTAAGTATTTTAACTACAGGATTTGATGAACCAGAAGTAGAAACCATTATTTTAAATCGTGCTACCAAATCACTAACACTTTATCACCAAATGATTGGGCGTGGTTCTCGTGTGCTTCCTAACAAAAAGAAATTTAATATTGTTGATTTAGGAAATAACTCACGTCGTTTTAATTTATGGCAGTTTCCTATTGATTGGAAACATGTATTTGTGGCACCTCATTTATATTTAGAACAACGCTACAAAGATGAGTGGGATTATGAATTAGAAAACGATTACGAATTACCTGATGATATTAAAGCTCGTTTCTTAAATTCATCTGCCGAAGCTTTTATTGTTCGCGAACGCTACCTACAATGTTTGCGTAAAGGTTTAAAACCTCAAACTGTTTTAGACCAATCGTTGGATGATCATTTTGGAAGAATTAAAGATAATGCTGCTGATTTTGATGAAGCATTTGAATTATTTGACTTATTGAGCGAAGAGGTAAAATACCGTGTGAAGCAGTTTGCTAAATGTATTAATGCTACCAATAATTACACCGATTACCAAACGCAAACATACAGCAGTAAACTTCGCCGAAGATTAATTGGCTGGTTTGTAGAGTAATTATTTGTCCGAAAATATATAATTTTTTATACCCAAGGTTTACACTTTTTTCAGTAAATTTGAGTAGGTTTTTCATTCAACTCAAATTTCATGAAAAAGGTATTTGCACTTCTGTTAGTTGCCATTTTTTTTATAGCTTGTAAAAAAGATGCTGTAGTTCCTCCCAAAGAATTGCCTTTACCAGACGCCATTGATACATCTAGTTTTATAGAAATTGACTTTGCTAATATAGTTAATGGACTTCCTTTAAGTTTACAAACCTCTACTTATGTGAGTTCCGCTAATGATACTTTTTCAGTAGATATGTTTAAATATTATATCAGTAATGTTCAATTGGTTACAGCTTCTGGTTATACATATACCGAGGTCGAAAGCTATTACTTAATCGATCAGTCTGCACCTAACTCTTTAAGTATATTAATTAAAAAAGTGCCTTCTAATCATTACACATCTATTAATTTCACAATAGGTGTTGATTCTATAAGAAATGTTTCAGGCTCTCAAACAGGAGCTCTAGATCCTTTAAATGATATGTTTTGGACTTGGAATTCGGGCTATATAATGGCAAAAATTGAGGGACATTCGCCCCAATCCACAAATGTAAATAAGGATATTAAATTTCATATTGGTGGGTTTTCGGGAAGTAACTCGGGAGTTAGAAAAGTATCATTAACGTTTCCAAATACGGCAAATGTTACTAAAAATCATGTGCCAGTTGTTCAATTAAGTGCGGATGTATATAAGTGGTTTGCTCAACCCAATTTTACAAATTTTAGTACAGAAAATAATATTACATCTGTATCATTAAGCTCAAAAAAAATAGCCGATAATTATGCTACTATGTTCAACGTAGTTTCTGTTGTTAATTAAACATGTTAAAAACGGTTCAAATATTTTTTATAATTATTTTACTGTCTTCTTGTGCAGTTGATCCTGAAATAAAACCAATTGTAACTCAAGATGAAATTAAAGAAATTGTGCCAGATGGTTGGCCTACTCCTGTTTACAATTTCAGCAATAATCCTTTAACCATAGATGGTTTTACCTTAGGCCGTTATTTGTTTTACGATCCAATTTTATCATCAGATAATACTATATCTTGCGGTTCATGCCATCAACAATTTGCCGCGTTTTCTCATGCCGGACACGATGTGAGCCATGGAATAAATGGTTTACTAGGAATGCGTAATGCCCCCGCTATTCAAAATGTAAACTGGTTACCTGCATTTATGCACGATGGAGGAATTAATCATATAGAAGTAATGCCCTTAGGCCCAATTACCAACACTGTTGAAATGAATGAGACTATGGTTAATGTGGTAGCTAAATTATCTGCCAGCAATAAATACAAACAATTATTTACCAATGCTTTTGGCGATAATACAGTAACCACACAACGTATTTTTAAAGCCATTGCTCAGTTTATGGGCACAATGTATTCATACAATAGCAAGTATGATAAAGTGAAAGCAGGAAAAGATAATTTTACAGCTCAAGAGCAATCAGGATATACAATTTTTCAGCAAAAATGTGCTTCTTGCCATCAAGAACCTTTGTTTAGCGATTATGCTTACCGTAATAATGGTTTAGCAGTTAATTTAGTTGTTAACGATTCGGGAAGGGCTCATATTACTGGGAATGCGTCTGATAGGTTTAAATTTAAAACTCCTACTTTAAGAAATATTGAAAAAACAGCACCTTATATGCATGATGGGCGCTTTACAACATTAGACAAATGTCTAAATCACTACATTTCGGGCATTGTAACTAGTCCAACTTTAGATCCTCAGTTAGTAAGCGGTATTAGTCTTTCTTCGCAAGATAAAAGCGATTTGATTGCTTTCTTAAAAACATTAACGGATACTAAATTTTTAACCGATTCTAAATATTCTGAAATTAAATAAAAATGAAAACTATAAGTATCTTCTCAATCACTATCCTTTTGTTTTTTACATTTTCTTGCACTAAAAATAGAACTGGAGGTTCCGCAACATTAAAAGGTAAAGTTTTTCATCATAATGTTCCTATCCCAAATGCTTATGTGTATATAAAATTTAATACTTCCGAATTTCCGGGAGATAGCTACACCTCTTACGATACTTATGTAGAGGCAGATGGCAGTGGTAATTATTCTATTCCTTTTTATAAAGGAACTTACTATATATATGCTATGGGTAGAGATAAGAATATAGCATATCCATATTTAGTGAAGGGAGGAATGTCAGTTTCTATCCGAAATAATGAATCTCTGAATAAGGATATTGCGGTAACCGAAGATTAATTAACTTTTTAAGGTTAAAAAAGGAGCTATTTTCTTTTTTTTATAAGTAGATATTTTTATTTATCTTCGCAACTCAAAATTAAAAAGTAATTATGTCTGAAGAATTAGAGCAATTAGAGCAAGTTGAAAATAATAACGACGTGGAGTCTACGTCTTCTAAAAAATCTACTAGTAAAAAAGTAGATTTAGGTGGTTTAGAGTTCTTTTACGAGAGTAATAAAAAAGCTATAACTTATGGTGGTGGCGCTATTTTAGCAATTGTTGCACTCTTCAGTTTTTATAAATTTTACTACCTACCTGGTCAACAAAAAGAAGCAAATAATGAAGCGTTTTTTGCTCAAACTTATTTTGAAAAAGATAGTTTCTTAGTGGCTTTAAATGGTGGTTTAAACGTTCAAACAGCTGACGGTCCTAAAACGATGATGGGTTTTAAAGACATTGCTGAAAACTACAGCTCTACAAAAACTGGTAGTTTAGCAAATTATTATGCTGGTATTTGTTTATTACGTACTGGTAAATTTGAAGAAGCTATTGAGTATTTAGAGAAATTTGATGGACATGATGAAATGTTAGCTCCAGTTGCAATTGGTGCTATTGGTGATGCTAATATGGAATTAAATAAAGTGGATGAAGCAATTAAATTTTATTTAAAAGCTGCTGAGCAATCTTCAAATTCATTTACAACTCCTTTATATTTAAAGAAAGCAGGTTTTGCTTATGAACAAAAAGCTAATTACACTGAAGCATTAGCAACTTATGAGCGTTTAAAAAATGAATACTCAAAAAGTACGGAGGCTCGTGAAATTGATAAATACATTGCTAGAGTAAAAACTTTAGGAAACATTCAATAATTAATACAAATTCAATTAAAAAAAGGTGATATTTAATCACCTTTTTTTGTTTTAAAACAGACTACTATGGCTAGTGAACAAAAAAATTTATCAGTTTTTGAAGGAAGTGATATTCCAAATGCAGAAAATATGAAATTTGGAATCGTATGGGCAGAATGGAATCATAAAACAACCAGTGCTTTAATGCAAGGTGCTTATGATACATTAATTAAACATGGAGCCAAAGCTGAAAATATTGTTACTAAAACTGTTCCAGGAGCATTTGAATTAACATTAGGTGCTCAATATATGGCAGAGTTAGGACAAGTAGATGCAATTATTTGCATTGGTTGTGTTATACAAGGAGATACCAAACATTTTGATTTTATTTGTGATGCCGTTGCAAAAGGAATTACAAATTTAAATTTAAAGTATAACAAACCATTTATATTTGGTGTATTAACTGTTAATACGCAAGAACAAGCCGATGATAGAACTGGAGGAAAACACGGAAATAAAGGCGACGAAGCGGCTGTAACAGCTATTAAAATGTTAGGACTAAAAAATAGTTTCGAAGAAAATAAATCTAAAATAGGATTTTAAATTCTTAGAAAGTAGCTCCAATAGTTGCTGTTAATTGTCCAGTATAAAAATGGTGATTTGCCTTGCCTCCGTTTGCTCCTAAAACTAATACTTTAGTGTAATCAGCATACGAACCTTTTGCTACAAATTCAAATAAACCATATTTTAAGAATTCAACTCTAAAGCCAGTTTCTAAACCCACAATCCAGCCAGCCATGTGCCATCTGTTGTTTAATCTTGTTCCTAACATGGTTACATCGGTTCTTGGGTAAACAAATCCTGCTCCTGGTTTTACAACATAACCTACATTAAAGTTTTTTGATGGTTCGTATAATTTCCATCTTTTAATAAAATTAAACATCCAAAAGTTTGCCCCATCTGTATGTTCAAAGTGTAATAAATTAGCAGGATCTAAAATAGTGTCTTTATCCATATAAACCCCATTAATTGTCCCTTTTATTCTCAAGTTTTGGTAATCTGTTACAACGTATTTAGTATGGTCGTAGTTAATTTCTACACCAAAATCTTTTTTGTTATTAAAGTAGTATCCAATTCTTGCTACAAATTGAGGAATTGTGATATTGATAACGTCTTCAATCTTATCAAAATCAGGTCTATCATGAGCTTTAGCATCATAAATTGTAAAATCATAATCATGATATCTACCTGTAGCAGGATAATAGGTGTTTGAATGATCTACAAAATGAATATCACTTTTGCTATACTTAGCACGTGTATACCCCCATGAAAAATAAAAATCACCTTTTTTAAGTTTTTGCTTAAAAGTTAATTTTTGAGATGGAGCATTTAATGTTTTAAAAGTAGAATCAACTTGAGAAAATGACCAAAATGATAAAACAGTGAACAGTAGTAAAAAGCCAGATTTCATTATATAATTATATATTTTTTAAAATTGCGGCGCTAAGATAACGATTATTATTATCGGTTTTTATGATAATTCTCAGGAAAGAATCTAGAAAAGGAATCGCCAATTCTGGCCATTCAATAAATAAGTAATTGCCTGATGATAAGTACTCTTCAAATCCAATTTCAAACAATTCTTCTTCCGATTTTAATCGATATAAATCAAAATGAAAAATTTTAACGTCTGAAGTTGTATGATATTCATTTACAATTGAATATGTCGGACTACTCATAGTATCACTTACTTGTAAATACTGGCATAATGATTTAATAAAAGTAGTTTTCCCAGCACCCATAGGAGCTTCAAATAAAAATACTTTTTCGTTACCCGCAAAGCTTAATATTTGCTGAGCAGCAGCTTGATGAGTTGATAAATCAGATATATCTATTTGTAGAGTTTCCATTAAAATTTTATCAGGTTGTAAAGATTCTGAAAATACTCCTCTTTATCAATTTTTTGTTTCTTTTTAGTTTTTAAATCTATCAAAAACCAATTTTCTTTATTAATAATAAAAGCTTTATAATGTTTCAAATAAATAAATGTGTTGCCTTCAATTTCATAACTGGTATTAGTTAATGCATTTTCTACCAAAAATAATTCTTTTGGCTCATACAACTTTAAAACATGAATAAATTTTGAAGAAAACTCAATATGTTGCTTACTTGAGTAAATAAGTTTTCCTTTATAATTATAGACATCATCGTTGAGTTTATTATTGTAAACAGCACTACAGCAGTATATTGTGCTATCTTCCGTATTTATTTTTATGCTATGGTATTTACATTTTACAACTTCTAGTCCGGTTGAATCAATCAAACCTTTTGTGCGAATAACTTCTTTATGATACTCACTATAATTTTCTGTTTCAAAATATCCTGATGCATTAGATTCTTGAATATTATCAAACCCAAATGACAATTGTTTACCCTTTTTAGAAAATAAATATAGTTTTTGATGACATAAAATTTTAAAGTAATTACTTGAATCCTGATAATTATATCGTAGTTCTTGCTGATCAGAAAAGGTATAAATGCTATCAGGAAAATTTTCAATTAACAGTTTTATTTTACGATTTTTAGAATTTATGAAGTAATAGTCCATTACTCGTTCTTCTTCACCAGTTAATGGATTAACTTCTTTATTAAACTCGCTTCTATTAGAAACTAAGGCGATCTGATTGTTTTTGTCAAACCCAAAAACGGTATCATACTCTGCTTTTATAACAACATGGTTATCGTTTTTAAATCCCCATTTTTTATTTTCAAAATAGGGCAATAATTGTTGAGCTTGTAAAGCAAAACCAATTAATAAAAAACAAAAAATATAGTTTATTGATTTGATAGTGAGTATATTTAATTTGATATTAAATATAAGATTATTTTAAAACGACTCCTTTAAATCTAATTTTTTGAGAAGAATTTTTTGCGTTTGATATAATTTCAACAATTCTATCTTGGCGGTCGTACACCGATTTGGTATCAAACTTTACGATAATCTTTTCTGTTTGATTAGGTGCAATGGGATGTTTCGGGAATTCAACTGTTGTACAAGAACACTCAACTTTGGCATCAGTTAAAATGGCTGGTTGATTACCTGTATTCGTAAATTCAAATTCAATCACCACAACTTCTCCTTTTTTAACGAAGCCGAAATTTTTCTTAAGATCTTTAAACTTTAACTGAGCTTGAGAAAATGATGATATGCTGATGATAACCATCGCCAAACAAAAAACCCCTCTTAAAGTAGAGGGGCTTTTAAAAGATATGTGATAATTATTTTGCATCAGGAGTTGCTGGTTGAACTGGAGCAGCTTCTACAACGCCTTTAATTTTAACTACCTTGCTAGGCTCTTTAGAATTAGATGTAATAGTTACATTTTTCTCGAAAGGACCAGGACGTTTAGTATCGTATTTTACTTTGATACTTGCTGATTTACCTGGTAAAATTGGTTCTTGTGGCCAACCTGGTTTTCCATCAATTGTTGTTGCTGTACAACCGCATTGTCCTTGTACATTTGAAATGGTTAAAGGTGATTTTCCTACGTTCTTAACTTTGAATTCACGAACGCCATTTGCGTCAAATTTAACAGTTCCGTAGTCAACTACTTCTGTCTCAAATTTCATTTCTGGTGCATTAGGATCAATGTTAGGAACTACTGAACCGCCTTCTTGAGCATTTGCTGCTAAACCAAAGAATAATGCTACTGCTGCGAATATTTTTTTCATTTTGATAGTTTATTAAGTTAAAATTATTTTTTCTCTAAAGGAGCTCCTTGAGATGGGGTATTTGTTGGAAAAGCCTCTTCTACTGGCTTAGCAGAAATATTTCCTTTAATTTGTAATGTTTGAGTTCCTGTTTTAGAGTTTGATTGAACTGAAACAGATTTGCTGATTGGCCCGATTCTGTTAGTATCATATTTTACTTTAATTTCTCCAGTTTTACCTGGTAAAATTGGGTCTTTTGGACATTGAGGAACTGTACAACCGCAAGAACCTTGACACATAGTAATGATTAATGGCTCTTTACCAACATTTTTGAATTTAAATACACACTCACCATTATCGCCTTGTTTAATTTCGCCGTAATCGTGAACCATTTTTTCAAATTTAATTTCTGCAGTACTTACAGGAGCTGTAGTAGCTGTTGTTGCTGCGCCGTGGTTGTGACCATCGTTTGCGCCATGCTCTTGAGCAAATGAAACAGAGCTTAAAGAAGCTACAAATCCTAGGGTATAAATTAATTTTTTCATTTTATAATTTGTTTATGTTTTTACGTTTCAAAAATATTTCCAATATCGTGCCATAAAGATAGTACGCATATGGTTTAGTATGATTATTTTTGCGAAATTTAACAAAATTTTTAATACTATAGATGGAAATCGCAAAAACATATAATTCTGCTCAAGCAGAACAAACTTGGTACCAATACTGGTTAGATAATAAATTCTTTAAATCAACACCTGATCATAGAACTCCGTACACCATTGTTATTCCTCCTCCTAATGTTACTGGGGTGTTACATATGGGACACATGTTAAATAATACAATTCAAGATGTATTAATTCGTCGTGCTCGTATGCTTGGTTTTAATGCATGTTGGGTACCTGGAACCGACCACGCTAGTATTGCTACAGAAGCTAAAGTGGTTGCTTTATTAAAAGAACAAGGTATTAATAAGGCAGATTTAAGTAGAGAAGATTTCTTAAAACACGCTTGGGGTTGGAAAGAAAAATACGGTGGGATTATTTTAGAACAATTAAAAAAATTGGGAGCTAGCTGCGATTGGGACAGAACAAGCTTTACAATGGATGAACCGCTAAGCGAAGCTGTAATTGATGTGTTTATTGACTTATATAATAAAGGACAGATTTATCGTGGAGTTCGAATGGTTAACTGGGACCCACAAGGCTTAACGGCGGTGAGCGATGAAGAAGTGATTCATAAAGAAGCAAGTGGTAAATTGGTTTATGTAAAATATCAAATTGAAGGAACTACAGATTTTATTACCATTGCCACTACTCGTCCAGAAACCATTATGGGAGACACTGCAGTGTGTGTGAACCCAACGGATGAAAGATATACTCATTTGAAAGGTAAAAATGTTATCGTACCTGTTGTTAACCGTGTAGTCCCATTAATTTTTGATGACTATGTTGATGCAACGTTTGGTACAGGAGCTTTAAAAGTAACGCCAGCACATGATATCAATGACTTTAACTTAGGACAAAAACATAAACTACCAACAATAGATGCTTTAAATCCTAATGGTACTATCAGCGAAGCTGCAGGTGCTTATGTTGGAATGGATCGTTTTGCTTGCCGTAAACAAATTATTGCTGATTTAACTGAACAAGATTTAGTTGAGAAAATAGAAGAAATAAAAAACAAGGTTGGTTACAGCGAAAGAACAAATGCGGTTATTGAGCCGCGTTTAAGTATGCAGTGGTTCCTTAAAATGGATACGGTAAGTAAACCTGCATTAGAGGCTGTATTAAATGGCGAAGTAAAATTAATTCCCGAAAAATTTATTAATACCTATAAACACTGGATGGAAAATGTTCACGATTGGTGCATTAGCCGTCAGTTGTGGTGGGGACAAAGAATTCCAGCTTGGTATGATAACCAAGGAAATACAGTAGTTGCAAAAACAAAAGAACAAGCCATTGAATTATTAAAATCTAAAAATTCATCTCTTAAAAATGAAGAAGTTCGTCAGGATGAAGATGTTTTAGATACCTGGTTCTCTTCTTGGTTATGGCCATTAACTGTTTTTGACCCTAAGATTGTACAAAATGGTTGGGAAAAAGCAAATGAAGATTTAAAGTACTACTACCCAACTAACGACTTGGTAACTGCTCCTGAAATTTTATTTTTTTGGGTAGCACGTATGATTATTGCTGGTAAAGAATATACAGGACAAAAACCTTTCACCAATGTTTACTTAACGGGTATTGTAAGAGATAAGTTAGGTCGTAAAATGAGTAAGAGTTTAGGAAACTCTCCTGACCCATTAGATTTAATTGCTAAGTATGGAGCGGATGGTGTTCGTGTGGGAATGTTGATGTGTTCTCCTGCTGGTAATGATTTAATGTTTGACGAAAGCTATTGTGAGCAAGGACGAAACTTTGCTAATAAAGTGTGGAATGCATTCCGTTTAATCAAAGGTTTTGAAATTGGTAATGTTGAGCAACCCGAATCGTCTAAAGCAGCTATTACGTGGTTTGATAATAAATTAGCAGAGCAATTAGAAATCATCAATGATCATTATTCAAAATATAGAATGAGCGATGCATTGATGTCAACTCGTACACTCGTATGGGATGATTTTTGCGCCTGGTATTTAGAAGCAATTAAACCGGATTTTATTGACGGTAAAGCTCAGCCTATTGACAAAGCAACGTATGATGCAACTATTGATTACTTAGAATCTTTATTGAAAATTATGCATCCATGGATGCCATTTATTACAGAAGAAATATGGCATTTAATAAAAGAGCGTGATGCTAAAGATTGTGTGATAGTTGCTGAATGGCCAAATATAAAATCTGATATAGATAAAAAGCAATTAGCAGAGTTTGAAGTATCAAAAGAATTAGTAACAATGGTACGTAATGTTCGTGCTCAAAAACAATTATCTCCAAAAGAGAAATTAGAGATTATTGAAAAATCAGAAGCGACTCGTTCTTATTTTGATAGCACTATTATTAAGTTAGCCAATCTTTCTGCATTCTCTTATACCAAAGAAAAAGTTGAAGGAGCATTTGCTTTTCAGGTAGGTACAACAGAATTTTATATTCCTTTAGCTAATAATATTAACAAAGAAGAAGAAGTAGAACGTTTAACAAAAGAATTAGAATACAATAAAGGGTTCTTGCAATCTGTTCAAAAGAAATTAGCAAATGAGAAATTTGTAGCCAATGCAAAACCTGAAGTTATTGAGATAGAGCGTAAAAAAGAAAGCGATGCCTTATCTAAAATTAAAACGTTGGAAGAACAGTTAGCTGTTTTGAGCTAATTAAATTTAATTTTATAAAAAAGCTGTATTAAATAAATACAGCTTTTTTTATAAAACAAGAAAGGTGCAGAACCAAAATTAAAACTAATGATAATTATTAGGAAAACACTAATTAACCTATTTCATTTTCATTAGTGCGTTGTTTAATATTATCTGCACCTTCTTGTTTTACTCACAATTTTTAATTATAGTTTTCATAACCATTTTCACATGTTCTTCTTTGGCTATTCCTATACCTTTTAATGCTTGATTTCTATAGTTTTCTACAACTAATGAAGCTGCAGTAATTGTTTCTAAACCTAATTCAGTTATTACTAAATTTGATTTTCTTTTATCATCTTTATTTAAATGTCGTTTAATGTATTTTGCTTTGACTAATAATTCAATAATTCGAGTAATAGAAGCAGCATCTTTAAATATAGCCTCCGCTAATTCTTTTTGTGTGATTTGTGGATTTTCATGAAGGCAATTTAAAGTTAACCATTGGTCAACAGTAATAGACAAACCAGCATTTTTCAATTCTCTTTGAGCAAACTGTCTATACGTTTTTATTGCCTTTTCTATATAATAAAATAGTACCGAATCTAATTTTTTCATATTTTATCCCTTTAAAAACAAATTTAATTGATATATCAATTAAATTGTAAAAAATAAATTAAATGGAATTTAAAATAGATTAGTGGCTAAAAATATGGATTATGAAAAATAAAATATGGTTTGATTTTTATGAATCAAAGATTTAGATAGGTGGTTGGATTAATTTTTAATCAACTTCGCACTATTTCGGTTATTTGAATCTGAAATAGTCATAAAATAAATACCTTTTGATAATAGACTTGTATCAATAATAAAGTTGCCTTGAGTTGTTTTGTGAATAGCGATTTTGTTATTTAAAGTTTCTCCAATGACATTTTTCAGTTCTACATATATATTCTCAGAGGAAGCAGTTTGAATATATATTTCGTCTTCAAAAGGGTTAGGGAAAATTTTTGAATAAGATAAAATGTTAGATTTAATGCCAGCAGTCCCACTATTATCAAAGAGTCTAAAGTCATTAATTTTTTTTGCTTTATATCCTTGGGTACTTTTTTGAGCATTGGTACAATACATATACAAACTAATCATGTTATTACCTGTTTGAAAACTATAGTTGATAGTATCTGATACTTGAGTTACAATTCCCGCATTCCATATTTGCCATTCCACAAAAACCATATTATTACTAATAATAAGATAATTAGAAATAAAAGCTGAATCTATTGGATTACTATAATTAAAATTGCAATTATTATAACTATAAATAATAGTATCGATCGCTACTCCATAGTGGTTTGGATTGGTAATTGTATCAGAAACAGTATTGATAAAAAATGTTTTACCAATTGTATCAGTTAATGTTGCAACATTGATAAAATGATAACCAGCGCATAAATTAGTAATAGAATCTATGTTATTAAATGCAGCTCCATCTAAAGAAAAAGTTGGCGGTTGAGGCGGCGTTGGAGCAATTCTTACTTTAGCTTCACCAACACATATAGCTCCACTAGTAGGTGCTAAAACATCAACAGATACAGAATAAGTACTACCTGCAGGAAATGCATAATGACCAATTAATATAGTAGTTTCTTCTACCCAAGGATAAGATGGCCAAGGACCAGATAAGTCTGCTGCATTTACTAACACAACATATTTATGACTACATAATCCACTGATAGTGTTAGTGCCAACTGTAATTTGATTTGTAAGAACTCCAGATGAACTTAGAATTCCATAATAGGCTTCTTGTCCAATATAGCCAACACCAATGGTATCAATATTTACTTTTATTTCACCATCGCAATTTGTTCCTGTGGTGGAAGTTAATTGCCCCATTTCAATCATAGTTTTTTTTGCCGGATTGATTTGTGCAATAGCAAAAGCATTTATTGAGTCCCCTGGTTCAAACGCATAACAATTAACAACTCTGTTTATCGTATTTGAATTAAATATATTTGAAATACTATCACCTGTATATTCTAATCCAGATATATTATCTACAACTTTATACGTTAAAGGTAAGTTCAAGCCAGGGAAAGACATCTTTACTCCATATTTTTTTATACCTGGTGAAGAAACCGAATCAGTAAAAGTTACAACTTTAAAATATGCAACTTGAGATTTCAAAAACAATAAGGTACAGGTAAAAAAAAGTGTTAGGATATATTTTTTCATGTTTGTGTATTTAGCTTTGTGTAAAAAATAATATTAATAATTATTTATACTTATCTGGAATAGATAGTAACAACTCTCTTATTTCTTCGATAGTATCGGTAGTTACTAATTTCATTCTAGTTTCTTTAAAATGGTCAATACCTTTAAAGTAATTAGTATAATGCGGGCGCATTTCTAACACTCCTAATTTAGGTCCTTTCCATTCGATAGATTTATCAAAATGTGCTAAAGCTACCTCTACTCTATTTTCAAGAGTTGGTTTTGGTAAGTGCGTTCCTGTTTTCATGAAATGTTTAATCTCATTAAAAATCCAAGGATAACCAATACTTGCTCTGCCAATCATAATACCATCTAAGCCATATTTGTTTTTATATTCAACCGCTTTTTCAGGCGAATCAATATCTCCATTTCCAAAAATAGGTATGTGCATTCTTGGATTGTTTTTTACAGCAGCTATTGGTTCCCAATTTGAATGTCCTTTATACATTTGAGCTCTGGTTCTGCCATGAACGGTTAGTGCTTTTATACCAACGTCTTGTAAACGTTCAGCTACTTCCATTATATTAATCATACTATCATCCCAACCCAAACGCGTTTTCACTGTTACCGGTAAGTTAGTTGATTTAACAACAGCTTTAGTTAAGCGAACCATTAAGTCCACATCCTTTAAAACCCCTGCTCCTGCTCCTTTACAAACTACTTTTTTTACAGGGCAGCCAAAATTAATATCTAATAAATCAGGTTGTGTAGCATCTACAATTTTAGCAGACATGGCCATGGCTTCTTCATCGCCACCAAAAATTTGAATACCAATTGGTTTTTCATATTCAAATATGTCTAATTTTTTACGGCTTTTAATAGCATCTCTTATTAATCCTTCGCTACTAATAAATTCCGTATACATTAAATCGGCGCCATATTTTTTACACACATATCTAAAAGGCGGATCACTCACATCTTCCATAGGTGCAAGTAATAATGGGAATTCTCCTAATTCTATGTTGGCAATTTTTACGATGGTGTAAAGGTACTAATCTTTCTTGAAATTATTACCTACATTTCAACTACACTCAATGTGACAATAGAAATTATTCCTCTTCTGCTTCTTGTTTTACTCCTTCAGCTTTTGGTCCATCAATAGCTGCGTAAATACGCCAAGTTGCATACACACTGCTATTTAAGCGGTTACTTAAAACAATAACGGTTAAACTATCTTTTAAACGACGATGAAAAGATGTTCTGTAGCCATGCCACCAACCATTATGAAATACTTCTTTGGTTGAATCATTCATGTTTTTCATTCTCCAGCCAAAACCATAATTGCTGAGTTTTTTTTCTTTACTGTATGGCGTATACGCTAATTGTTGGGTTGTGTGAGCTAATAGTTTTTTTTGATATAAAGCCGTGCTTAATAAAAACAAATCATAGGTTGTTGTATAAATTCCTTTATCACCTAAAACGCCATCATATCTGTCGTTTGCCACGCAACAAAATTTATTGGTATAGCCACAGGTAATATGTTCTTTTGCTGTATCGATATTTAAAGCTGTATAGCTATGATTCATTCCTAAAGGCTTAAATAATTCTTCTTTTAAAAAAGTAGAATAACTTTTTTGAGATATTTTTTCAATAATTAAAGCTAGTAGTGCATAGTTGGTATTACTATAATTAAAACGTAAACCAGGATTTAAATAAGCTTTAGGTTTATACTTAATCATGATATCCAACATTTGCTGGTTGCTTAATCTACAAACGGTATCACCTAAATATTGCCCACAGAAATAAGTATAATTTGGTAAGCCAGAACGATGTGATAACAAATGTTTTACAGTAACATTTTTGTATGGAAAATCGGCCAATATATCAGAAACCTTTGTTTCAAGATTTAACTTTCCTTGCTCAAATAAAAGAAGTGTTGCAACACCTGTAATTACTTTTGAAACAGATGCCAGTTGAAAAATAGAAGAATCATTTAAAAGCTTATTAGACTCTTTAATACCATAACCAAATGATTTTTGGTAAATGATATTTTTACCTTTTGCGATTAATACATTTCCATTAAACACATTGGCTTTATAAAGTTTAGTAAATAAAGTATCTAATCTATAAATTTCAGCTTTATACTTTACTGAATCAATTTTAGATTGAATAATTGGTTTTTCGGGGGTTGTATAATGACTTATTTTATCAGCACCTTCGCTTTGATTACAATCAACAATAAAAGAAGAAAAGATTAAGAAAGGGATTATATATTTTAATGAGTTCAATATTCGTTAAGTTTGTATTACCACAATCTTAATTAAAAAACAATGAAAATTCCAATGCAATAAACAAGAGTATTCAAATAAGAGATGTTAATTACAAAATTAATCTAAGATTGCCATCTGCTAGAACTCCATTGATGTTGTTGTGTTTCGTTTTGAAAAGTCCAAGCAACTAAACGACTAATTTTGTTGCCCTGCGACATAATAATTGTTTTAACGGAAATTGCATTTGCTTTTTTAAGTTCAGAATAGATATGTGATAAGTGTTCGCTTTTAGCAACTAATGTTGTAAACCATAAACATTGATTAGAAAAAGAAATACTTTCTAAAATCATTTTTGTAATAAATGCAGATTCTCCTCCTTTACACCATAATTCATGGTGTTGTCCTCCAAAGTTCAGAGTTGTATGTTTCATTTTATTGTAACCTAAATTTTTCCATTTTCGTTCTGTACCTTTTTGGGCTTCGTTTTCAGATGAATGAAATGGAGGATTACACATTGTAATATCAATAAACTCATTGGGCTTAATAATACCCTTATACATATGATTGTTATTATTCTGAAGTCTTAATTCAATTGATTTTTCTAATGAATTGACATTAATAATTTGTGAAGCAATTTTTAAAGCTTTATTATCAATATCAGCGCCTATAAAATTCCATTTATATTCTTGATGCCCTAATAATGGATAAATACAATTAGCTCCTACACCAATATCTAATACAGTAGTTTTTTTACCATTAGGTATTAATCCATTATTACTTTCGGCTAAAATATCAGCTAAGTAATGAATGTAATCTACTCTGCCAGGAATGGGAGGACACAAATAATTGTCGGGAATATTCCATACATCAACATGATAGAAATGTTTTAATAAAGCTTGATTAAGGGTTTTTACAGCAACAGGATTTGAAAAATCAATGGTCTGATTATTAAATTTATTAATTATAACAAACTGTTTCAAATCAGGACAATTACAAATAAGTTGTTCAAAATCATAAGGAGAATGATGTTTGTTTCTTGGATGTAATCCACTTTTTTTTGATAATGAACTGTTTAATATTTGCATCAAATAAGCGTTTATCTATAAAGCATTTGGATTAATTAACGAAAAGACCGCCGTGTCTAAAAACTGTCCTTTATAAAAATAGTTTTCTTTGAAATAAGCTTCTTTTTCAAATTTAAATTTTTGAAGAACTTTCTCGGAACCAACATTTGTTGGGTCGATATGTGCCTCTATAGAATGAAATTTAAGAGTTTGAAATCCATAATTAATAATTGCCTCAACAGCTTCACTTACTATTCCTTGTCTCCAATAATCTGGATGTAACATATAACCAATTTCCGCACGATAATGTTCTTTTTCTATTCGATGAAATGATACAGAACCTATCATTTTATTATCACTTTTTAAACACACGGCCCAAGATATACCCTCATTAAAATTGATCATTTCATTGATTTTATAAATCATTTGAATAGTATCATCAATAGAATTATGTAATGGTTTACAAATATGTTTCATAGCTAATGGGCTACTTCTTAACACAAAATAATCCTTGGCATCATCTAATATCGTTCTTCTCAAAATAAGTCTTTCTGTTTCAAGAATGGGAAATGGATCAAAGTTTAACTCAAGCATACACAAATATACATAAAACAAAAAAGCCACTCTCAATTAAGAAAATGGCTTTTTATAATTATATAAATATTATGCTTTGTTTTCTTCAGCTGGAGCATTTTCTGGCTTAGGCATTAAAGCTTTACGAGATAATTTAGCTTTTCCATTTTTAGGATCTGTACCAATATATTTTACATTTAATACATCACCTTCTTTTACTAAACCAGTTAATGATTCAATACGTTTCCAATCATACTCGCTGATGTGTAATAAACCTTCTTTACCTGGCATAAACTCAACAAATGCACCATAAGGCATAATTGATTTTACTTTAGCTTCATAAGTTTCTCCAACTTCAGGAATAGCTACAATAGCTTTAATACGTCCTTTAGCAGCTAATAAATCTTCTAACTTTTCAGCAAAAATTTCAACACGTCCTGTATTATCAACTTCTGTAATTGAAATAGTTGCATTAGTTTTCTTTTGAATATCTTGAATCACTTTTCCTCCAGGTCCGATGATAGCTCCAATAAATTCTTGAGGTACAGTTAAGATTTCGAAACGAGGTACGTTTTCGTTGTAATCAGCACGAGGAGTATCAATCGTTTTTAATATCTCTCCCATAATATGTAAACGACCTTCCTTAGCTTGTAATAAGGCTTTTTCCATTACTTCGTATGGTAAGCCATTTACTTTTAAATCCATTTGCACAGCAGTAATACCATCTTTAGTACCACACACTTTAAAATCCATATCACCTAAATGATCTTCATCACCTAAGATATCAGATAAAATAGCATAAGAACTATTATCTGCAGATGTAATTAAACCCATAGCAATACCTGTTACTGGTTTTGCAATTTTAACACCCGCATCCATTAATGCTAATGTACCAGCACAAACTGTAGCCATTGATGAAGAACCATTAGATTCTAAAATATCAGAAACCACACGAACAGTATAAGGAGTATCAGTAGGAACAACTTTTGATAAAGCACGTAAAGCTAAGTTACCATGCCCAACTTCTCTACGTCCTACACCACGGTTAGGTTTTGCTTCTCCAGTTGAGAAACCAGGAAAATTATAATGTAAAATAAATTTAGTTTCGCCACGGTAAAATGCACCATCAATAAGTTGAGCATCTTTTCCTGTACCTAAAGTAACAGTTGTTAACGATTGAGTTTCTCCACGTTGGAAAATAGCAGAACCGTGAGCAGCTGGTAAATAACCTACTTCGCTCCAGATAGGACGAATTTGATTTGTTTTACGACCATCTAAACGAATTTGAGTATCCAATGTTGCTTGACGCACTGCATCATACTCCACACCATGATAGTAAGTATTAATTAAACCTTCTTTCTCTTTTAATTCTTCTGGAGTAAATGTGGTTTTATATTCATCTAAAACAGCTTTAAAAGCTACTTTACGCTCATTTTTATTTGGATTCCCAGCTTTTGCTACAGCGTAAACTTTATCATAAGTTGCTTTTGCTACAGCTGCTTTTAAATCTAAATCATGTTTTTCGTGACAGTATTCGCGTTTTGGTTTTAAACCTGCTTTTACTGCAAACTCATTAATAGCTTTAATTTGAACTTTAATAGCTTCGTGAGCAAATTTGATAGCTTCTAACATTTCTGCTTCGCTAATTTCACTCATTTCACCTTCTACCATTGCGATATCATGAGCCGATGCTGCAACAATCATATCAATTGTAGATAATGCTAATTGATCGATATCAGGATTTAAAACTAATTTACCATCAATTTTACCAACTCGTACTTCAGATATTGGTCCGTTAAATGGAATATCAGACACGGCAACAGCTGCAGATGCTGCTAAACCAACTAATGCATCAGGCATTGTTTTTTTATCAGACGAAATTAATGATAACATAATTTGAGTGTCTGCATGGTAATCTTCTGGAAATAAAGGACGCATTGCTCTATCAACAATACGAGAAATTAATACTTCGTAATCTGATAATTTAGCTTCACGACGGAAGAATCCGCCAGGAAAACGGCCAGTAGCCGCATATTTTTCTTGATAATCTACTGTTAAAGGTAAAAAATCTACACCATCTTTTGCTTCTTTGTTACTTACTACAGTTGCTAAAATCATAGTAGCGCCTAATTTTACGACTACTGCTCCATCAGCTTGTTTAGCTAATTTACCTGTTTCAAGGGTTACTATTCGTCCATCTCCTAGGTCGAATGAATGTTGAATTCCAATTTGTGACATCTTGTTTTTTGTTTTTTGTACCAACGTTTTTGGTACGGTTTATATTTGTTTTCTATTTTTCGTCAAAGTTTTTTCAAAAGATTACTGAAGGGTTATAATAAGAAAGGCATTTCGATGTCTCGAAATGCCCCCAAACCTTAAATAGAACCCATTATTACTTACGGATATCTAATACTTTAATAACCGCACGGTAACGCATAATATCCGTGTTTTTTAAATAATCTAATAATGCACGACGTTTACCTACTAAATTTAATAGAGCACGTTGTGTTCCAAAATCTTTTTTATTGTTTTTTAAGTGACCTGTTAAATGGTCTATACGGTGAGTAAATAATGCCACTTGAGATTCAGCAGAACCAGTGTTTTTCTCACTTCCACCATGTTTTTTAAAAATGTCTTTCTTTACTTCTGATGTTAAATACATGTTATTCTTCTTTTATTGTTATCTTTAAATAGGGTTACAAATATAAGACATTTTGTGATACAAACAATAGTTATTCACATTTAATCCTCTATTTTTTAATTAAAATGAACATTTTTTATTTTTTAATGACAAATTTTTGAGTAATTGGTTCTGATTTATCCAATTTACAGGTTATAAAATACATGCCATTAGGCAGATTTTCCACATTAATAGGATAAATCTCTGAGCCAACAGATTGTAATAATCCTGTTTTTATTTCTTTTCCTGTAATATCAGTTATAACGTAAATAAGATTTTGAATTTCTTTTACATCTAAAAGTAAATTAATAACATTGTTTGAACTTGGATTAGGAAAGAGTTGAATACCCGTTTTAAATTCATTTTTCTCAATATAATTAAGCGTACTACTTGTCATAAATCTTTCAGAGGTTTGACAGCCAAAGTCTCCGTTAAACGACTTTAAAGTAATTGGAATACCCAATTTAGTAAATTTTATAACCCCTGTCCCTGGATTTGGAGTGTAATATTGATATGCCCACCAAGAGATACCGTCGCAGCCATCATCATCCATGGTAAACGTGTAGCATCCATCAGGAAGATTTACTGTATCTTTAAAAATGGTGCTATTAAGGTTATTTGTTCTACTTCTTACAATATTTCCAATAGCATCTTTAATCGTCCAATGCGATTCGTTATATCCTGGGTTAATTGCACTAGAAGCTGCATTAGAAGAAAAATATACTATAAATTGATTTGGATATACTTTTACAGCATTATATACTGATTTATAAGTATTATTTAACAAGTTTTGATCGTCAGTGCTACCGTTAACTTTACTAACAGATACATTAAATTCATTAGTTGTATTGCCATTATACAATGGCATTAACGGACCAAATTCAACAACTGTTTCTTCTAAAAAATTTAACGTTCCTGTCCAAGTGTAAGATGATACAGCCCCTCCTGTTATATTATAATTAAACACCACTTGAGTAATTTGATTTGTACCAGTATTTTTAATTTTAATTTTTGGATTGACACAAATATTATTTGATCGAGCATAATTTGGATCATTAGTTGGAGCTATAATATCTTCAATAGAAATATCTGTATTAAAGTTAGGAGCAGAATACGAAATCAATTGAGAAACAACGTTATACCCACCTGTATTTGTTTGAGTAGGTGAAGTGTATGGTTCCATATCTACATCTACTGAGAAAGTAGAACCAGCACTCGTCAAAGACGATATATCATGTTTAATTGGATACACAATTTGCCCAGGACACCAATTCGCTCTTTCATATAACCAAGTACCTGTTTGAGGAGAAATATCGTTTAATCCACAATCGCTTTTCCATAATTGTTTCTGAGAAACAGCAGTTCCATTAATTTTTAAATCGTAGTATTTACTACAAAATTCACCGCAGCCGTTATCATCAGAACCATGTCCGCTAATAATGTTTTTTACAAATGCTTTACTTACAGGATTATTATACTGATACGCCTTTTCTGTTAAATGATTTTCTATTGGATCAGAAGTATTACCATATCCATAATAACCATCATAAATATTTTTTACACTAATTGCATTCATGGCGGGTGTACCTTCTATCATTTCTAATTTTAAGGTTAATGTAAAGCCCCACGAATAGCCATCATATTTATATCTAAAATCTAAATTTCCGTTTAGTATGGATGAATAATCTGTTACATCAACCACAAAATCGTTCGACCTATTAGTACTTAACCAATCTGTAGCGTATGGTGTAATTATTCTTGCTATTTCTACCGTATCTGCATTTGCAGGTTTAGCATACACTTGTGTGGTATAATCCCATGAACCACAATATTGAGTTCCTGAAGGACAAGCGTATCGACCTAAGATGTAGTGTAATCTTATTTTTCTAAATGTTTTTCCTGTGGGTAAAACAGCAGACGTGTCATAATTTCCATATTGGGTAATTTTTCTTAGGTTAAAAATAGTTACCCATGTTGTATCACCCGCATTTGCAAAGTATTCAGGAGTAAACGAAAGAATTAGTAATAAAATAAAAAGGACTTTTTTCATGTTTCTAAATTGTTTTAGTAAAAATAATCAAAAAATAAATAGCCCGCATAAAATATGCAGGCTATTATTGTATTGCTAGTAAATGATTAAGATAATTTTTTTAAGGCATTTCTTAGGTTAGAAATTACGTCTGCTACATCCGTTACTTTACATGTACCAACAGACATACGATACCAAGGCGAATTATCATCTGCTCCAAAGGCATAAAAAGGAACAACTGCTAATTTTGCTTCGTCTAAAATAAATTTGGTAATATCTTTGGTTGTTGCTAAAACTCTTCCATCAGCCGTTTTCATTCCATGTAAATCAAACTTAATGGTTAAATATATAGCTGCTTGAGGAGTTATTGCATCCACTTTAAATCCTTCATTTTTTAAATCCTGAAATCCTTTATAAAAACCATCTAAACGGGTACTAATTTTATTTTTTTGTTCATCTATAAAAGTATCATATAACGATAAATTATTTAAATATTTTGCAGAAGCCATTTGCTCAGCTTTTGGAGCCCAAGCCCCAACATGAGTTAAAATAGCTTTCATTTTATCGATAATCATTTTTGGTCCCATGCTCCATCCTACTCTCACACCTGTAGCGGCTAATGACTTTGAAATACCGTCAACAAACACTGTATAAGCTCTCATTTCTGGACGTAAAACAACTGGATTGTAATGCTTTGTGTTTCCAAAAGTTAAAGCCCAGTAAATTTGATCATACATTAAGTATACGGGTTTAGCATCTGGTCCACGGCGAATGTTTTCTGCTAAAATCATATCGCAAATTTCTTCTAATCCTTCTTTACTAAATACAGTTCCAGTAGGGTTTTGAGGTGAGCATAAAGCTACTAAAGTCGCATTTTGAATATGTGGTTTAATGTCTGCCGCTGTTGGCATAAAGTTTTGCTCAGGAGTAGCTTCAATAACTACTGACTTAGCAAAATTTAAATAAGAGTAGTGATTGTTGTTCCAAGATGGAACTGCAAAAATTACAGTATCATCTGCATCTACTAAAGCTTTAAAAATACTGTAAATTACAGGACGAGCACCTCCAGCTATTAAAATCTCATCGTTTTTGTAATCTAAATTTCCACGCTCTTTTAATAAGTTAGATACAGCATTACGTAATTCTAACATACCATCGGCAGCTGGATAATTTGTTTGATCATCAAAATATGCATCAACTATATATTGCTTTAATTCTGTTGGAATTGGAAATTCTCTAGGATTAAAATCTCCAATAGTCATATTATATATTTTTTCACCTTGTTTAATCTTTTCGTTAACTTCTCCTGCTAACTTAATGATTTCTGAACCAATAATATTTTCGGCTAGTTTAGATACTTTTGATTTTTGAGATTGTAGTGTAGTGCTCATGAGATTAATTTTTTTGAAAAATATATATAATACTTGTTTCTACAAAATAATCTTAGCAACAGTTTCTGATTATTTTTAATTAGGCGTATTTTTTATATAAACCGATAATAATCAGTTCGATATCATTAATTTTACAAAAAATAGATTTATATGGATTTAAGAATACTAACAGAACAGGTAGTAGATTGTGCGAAAACAGTTGGTGAATTTATTAGAGCCGAACGTACAACATTTTCATATAATAATGTGGAAATTAAAGGCTTGAATGATTTAGTAAGTTATGTTGACAAAACATCCGAACAAAAATTGGTTGAAAAGCTATCTGTAATTTGCCCAGAAGCTGGATTTATAGTTGAAGAAAATACTATGTCGGAAATAAAAGACTATAATTGGATTGTTGACCCATTGGATGGAACAACAAATTTTGTTCATGGTATTCCTTGTTATGCTATTAGTATCGCTCTAGAATATAAAGGCGAAATACTGATAGGAGTTGTTTATGAAGTAGCCCAAAACGAATGCTTTTATGCATTTAAAAACGGAGGTGCTTTTTTAAATGAAAAATCTGTTCATGTTTCTCAACGTCAATCTTTATCAGATAGTTTAATTGCTACTGGTTTTCCAATTTATAATTTCTCTCGGTTAGATCATTATTTAAAAGTGTTAACTCATTTTATGAAAAATACTCATGGTGTAAGAAGAATTGGAGCGGCCGCTGCCGATTTATGTTATTTAGCATGTGGACGAGTAGATGCTTTTTTTGAGTATAACCTTAATCCTTGGGATGTGGCTGCGGGGGCTCTAATTGTAAAAGAAGCCGGAGGAACTGTTTGCGACTTTACGAAAGGAACAAATTGGTTATTTGGGAAAGAGATAATAGCAACAAACGGCCTCTTAAAAGAGGCCGTTGAAGATATTGTTTATCAAAATTTTAATTAAAATATTAGAATTTAGAACGTAAACGAGTTTTCTTACGTTTTGGTGGAAAGAAACGCCCAACAGTTATTTGCAATGCCATATAAGAATCTTTTTCTTTATCGCCTCTTTGTGCACCTGTACCATCTGCATTAGGGAAAGTAGCCGTTGGAATAGTACCTAAACTAGGATCTGCCATCATAACCGACTTAGTTCCATAAGCTTGCGCTTGAGCTGTTCTGTTAGGATAATAAGTTGTACTAACATCATCTATGTAATCAGTAAATGTTTTTCTATAACTAAATTCTAAGCCAACACACCAGTATTTGTTAAGTGTTTTTTTGTATGCAATACCCATAGGTATACATAAAGCGTATCTACTGTATTGCTTTGGACCTCCTGGTAATCCTTGGCCCTCTGTATGAAGATTGTATAAATTTTCCCAAGCACCAGTATTTGGGTTTCTTCCTTTTGGATTAAAATAAAAACCTCCAACACCAACAAAAAGAACAAATTCATTAGATCCTCCTTTATGGCGTTTCATTAATGTTTTTTTAATTCCGTAACGATGACCTACTTTACTTTTAAACAAAGATACTTCAGCTCTTACAGCCAATTCAAAAATATTAGATTTGAAATTTAAATTACGATTATTTCTAAATGGTTCTGAGGTTAATTTATCATCTCCAGACACTAATAAATAATTGAAGCTGGCATGAACATTAAAATTTTTAGTAAACTTATAACGATAAGCCAAACTTACAGCAGGACGAGTTAACGTAAACTCAACATCCACAGGACTAAAATCAGTACCAATTTTATTTAATCCTCCTAAATCTCCTAAAAACTGAGACGCTCCTACCGAAAAAATAACCTCTTTACGATATTTTTTCCAATCATTAGGTCTTGCAAAACCCTGAGAGTAAACATTCTGTAAAAAGTACAACGAAAATATAAAAATATATAGTAATTTTTTTTTATTCATAACTTTCTTAGTATTACAAAAATAATACAATTTTTCAAATATATACATTTTACACCACTCTAAAGACTAGTAAAGGTAATTAAATTGTTAAAAAACAGTTGTTTTTAGAGTGTTTTTATTAAAAAAGAATTGTTTAAATCTAACAGGTGAAATATTTAGATTATTTGCATAAATAATCTAACCGAAATCCTCATTACTGTAATATAACTTATAAAATTTCAATCCCTTATCCTCGTCATATCCTTTTTCAACATAATCATGCCTTCCATGAACATAAATGTGAAAGTTTTTATCTAACTTAACTACACTTTTCATGAATTTTTGATTTTTCTTTACCGCAGTTGGAGAAATTTCAAAGTCATCAATAGCAGTTAAATCCATTTTATCATTATAAGTTTGACGGTATTCTCTAAAAGCTTCTTTTAATTCTGGTTGTGGGAGAATTTCTCTTTCAAATTCATTAATATTAAACTTGTCTTTCTCTTTAAAGAAACTTGTACTCTTATTCAACATCATCATCTGATCTTGTTTTGCAACATTATTGCTTTCGGTTAAAACCTCTTCACAAAATCCTTTACAAGTTTCAATAAAATTAGATGTATGGAAATAAGCATTTTCTTTCATTTTTGTGTTTAAGAAATCCTCAACCCAATAAAATGCGCAGTCTGCAATTTTGTTATTTGTATCTACAATACTGATTTTGTATCCTTTTTCTGATTCAGTATTAAAAATTAAACAACCTTTATCTAACTTATTAATATTAATGCCATTATCACATTCAATATCAAAGTTATCCATGTGTTGAAACACTTTTAAGTAAGTGTCTTTATTCTCTGTTTTAAATAAACCAATAGCATCGCAAATTACGCCATCAATATTACAATCTTTAAAATAACAAGTGTAAAACTCTCCGCCTTTAATTTTTGGATGCATAGATTGATTGTACAAATGTTCGGCAAAATGTTTACTACACTCTATAAAGTTTTTTTGAGAAGAAAAAATATCAGCTGCATAACTTTTTACATCATGGTAGTGCATTTCATTTTTCGACTTAAACTGGTAATATATATCTGTTTTAAAGGGAGATGTTAAGTATCTCATCACGGTATCCTTTAAAAAATCATCGCTGATTTCAATTTGTTTTTCGCTAAGCGTAAGCTCTTCTCCTAAACCTTTATTACCAACATAGTGTATCACAAAATGTGTTAATTCCGAACGAGTAAAATCAATCATGGCACAAAATCTGTTTTAAATTTGAAACGTAAATGTAACTTTTTACAATTGGCTTCAATTAACAAACTTTAAACAAAAAAATAATGTTACTAACGGAGATTATCCGTTATAATATTTATCATTACTCTCAAAATTTACTCTTAAATTTGTTTACTATGCAACATAAATTCATAAAACCCACTCTTTTTATTTTAGTTATTAGTCTTAGTTCATTTACTTTTTTTCAATTCGAAAAAAATCAAATCGTTCAAGATTTATTAATGTCAGTATTAAATCAGGCTCACTACAATCCTTTAAAGGTAGATGATGAGTTTAGTGAAAAAGCATTTAATCTTTATTTAAAAAGAATGGACATTAGTAAAAAGTTCCTTTTGCAATCAGATGTTGATGCTTTAAGTAAATATAAAAAGAGTATTGATGATGAAATAAATAATGGAACGTTTGAATTTTATAAATTATCTGCGGATATCATTAAATCAAGAATTGAAGAGAAAGAATCTTGGGCAAAAGAAATGCTTTCTAAATCTTTTGACTATTCATTAGACGAAGAATATGAAACAGATGGAGAAAAAATAAAATATGCGGCTAACGAAGTTGCTTTGAAAAACGAATGGAGAAAAATGTTGAAATATCAAACAATTTCTCGTTTAGATGAAATGCTTACAGGACAAGAAAAAGCGAAAGCGAAAAAAGATTCTGTATTTACCGAAAAAACATTTGATAGTTTAGAAGTTGATGCTCGTCGTAAAACTTTAAAAGCTAATATTGATTGGTTTAAGCGTTTAAATAAAATAACAACAAAAGATAGATTTTCAACATACATAAACACTATTACAGGATTATACGATCCACATACTGAATATTTTGCGCCTAAAGAGAAAAAGAAATTCGATCAAAGTATGAGTGGTCAATTTGAAGGAATTGGTGCTCGTTTACAATCAAAAGATGGAATTTTGAAAGTATCGGAAGTGATAGTAGGTTCCCCTTCATTTAAACAAGGTGAATTAAAAGCTGGAGATGAGATCCATAAAGTAGCTCAGGGTGCCGCAGAACCAAAAGATATTACCGATATGGATATGGATGATGCCATTGATTTAATTAAAGGTAAAAAAGGTACAGAGGTAAGATTAACTGTAAAAAAACCTGATGGCTCTTTTAAAGTAATTCCTATTATTAGAGATGTAATTGAAATGGATGAAACTTATGCAAAATCTGCCATTTTAAATAATAAAAAGAAAATCGGATATATCTATTTACCAATGTTTTATGCTGATTTTACTCGTAATGGAGCACATCGTTGTGCTGCAGATATGAAAAAGGAGTTAATTAAATTAAAAGATCAGGGAGTAGAAGGAGTTATTATTGACTTAAGAGATAACGGAGGTGGTTCATTACAAGAAGTCGTAGAAATGGCTGGTTTGTTTATCCCAAAAGGTCCTGTAGTTCAAGTAAAAGACAAAGCAGGAAAAGTATATGTGATGGAAGATAAGAACTCTGACGTTACCTGGGATGGTCCTTTAGCAATTATGGTTAATCATGGAAGTGCTTCTGCCTCAGAAATTTTAGCTGCAGCTATTCAAGATTACAAACGTGGTGTTATTATTGGTACTCAAAGTTTTGGAAAAGGGACAGTACAATCTTTTTATAATCTTGATCAGTACTTATTGCCTCAATTTGATACAATCAGACCATTAGGAGAAGTAAAAATTACAAATCAAAAATTTTATAGAATCAATGGTGGCGCAACACAATTAAAAGGAGTTATGCCAGATGTTGTTTTACCTGATCCTTATGCATTTATTGAAGTTGGAGAGAAAGAATTAGATTACCCTATGCCCTGGGATGAAATTATGAAAGCTAATTATGATGAGTTTAAAACGATAGATTATGCTAAAGTAAAAAAAGGAAACAATGAAAGAATAAAAACAAGTTCAGCTTTTAAATTAATTGAAACTCAATCAAAAGAATTAAAAGCAAAGAAAGATGATACAAAATATAATTTAAAATTAGAAAAATATAGAGCTGAGCAAAAACTGTTACGCGACGAATACAAAAAATACGACGATTTAAAAGTTGATATCAAAGGCTTTGAAGCTACATTACCTAATTATGATAAAGAGGTATTGAAAAATGATACAACTAAATTAAACAGAGAAATTAAATGGACAAAAAACATTCAAAAAGATAATTACATTTTTGAAGCAAGTAATATTATTAATGACATTAAATAGTTAACAATATGAGTACAATAATAAAAGCATCATTACAAAGAAATGATGCTTTTATTATGTAAATTCGTGTCTCAATTTTTATAACAAATGGTAGTAGAACAATTATATACAAGCTGTTTAGCACAAGGAGCTTATTATATCCAATCAGAAGGAGAAGCTGCAATTATAGATCCATTAAGAGAATATCAGCCTTACTTAGATTTAGCCACAAAAAACAATGCTAAAATTAAATACATATTTGAAACACATTTTCATGCAGATTTTGTTTCGGGGCATTTAGATTTAGCAAAAAACACAGGAGCTGAAATTATTTTTGGTCCTAGTGCTCATACTGAATTTAAAAGTACGATAGCTCAAGACAACCAAGAATTTAAACTAGGAAAGTTAACCATTAAGGTTTTACATACTCCAGGGCATACTTTAGAATCTGCTACTTTTTTATTATTAGATGAAAATAAAAAACCTCATTGTATTTTTTCGGGAGATACTTTATTTATTGGTGATGTAGGCAGACCTGATTTAGCAATTAAATCTGATTTAACACAAGAAGATTTAGCAGGTATGCTATATGATTCGTTGCACAACAAAATTATGACACTGCCAGATGATGTTATTGTTTATCCCGCTCACGGTGCAGGAAGTGCTTGTGGTAAAAACATGAGTAAAGAAACCTTTGATACTTTAGGTAATCAAAAGAAAACAAATTATGCTTTGGCTAACATTACTAAAGCTGAGTTTATTAAAGAATTGACAACTGGTATTTTACCACCTCCTCAATATTTTGCTAAAAATGCTCAACTAAATAAAACAGGCTACGATAATTATGACGCGGTTTCATTAAAAGGCACTAAAGCTCTTAGTATTAATGATGTAAAACATTTGTTAGATACAACAAATGCTATTGTTTTAGATGTTAGAAAACCTCAAGAGTTTGCCAATGAACATATTGCAAATTCTATATTTATTGGAATTGACGGTCAATTTGCACCATGGGTGGGCGCTTTAATTACAGATTTAAAACAACCTATTATACTCGTTACACCTGAAGGAAGAGAAGAAGAAGCTGTAAAACGATTGAGTAGAGTTGGTTATGACAATTGTGTAGGTTTTATATCAGGAGGTGTTAGTGCTTGGAAAAATGCAGGAGGAGAAGTTGCTTCTATTTTATCAATATCTGCTGATGAATTTTCTGGAAAATTATCAAATGGATCTATCGATGTTTTAGATGTTAGAAAACCAGGAGAATATGAATCTAGTCATTTATGTAGTGTTGATTCATATCCATTAGATTTTATAACAACATGGCACGATTCGCTTCAGAAAGATAAAGAATACCATATTCATTGCGCTGGTGGCTACCGTAGTATGATTGCTGCTTCTTTATTAAAAAGAAAAGGATATCATAAATTAGTAGATGTAGCTGGAGGATTTGGAGCTATTCAAAAAACAAATGCAAAAACAGTAACAACAGCATGTAAAACAGAACAAGCTAAAGCTGCAATTAAACCTAAACAAGGTTTTTTTTCGAAGTTGTTTTCTAAAAAATTGTAATCAACTTCAGTTTAAACTATTAGCACAAATCATATGTTCAAAGGAACCAAGCTTTACTCCATATTTAATAATAAATGTCCTAAGTGTCATCAGGGAGATTTTTTTGTAAATAAAAGTCCGTATACAGCTGATTTTGTTAAGATGCACGAAAAATGTTCGCATTGTGGTGAAATTTTCAACAAAGAAGTAGGCTTTTATTATGGTGCTATGTATGTGAGCTATGGTGTTAATATTGCATTAGGAGTTGGGTTATTTATACTAATGGTACTTCTGTTTAATACAGGATTATTAACATATTTATTTTCTTTTTTAGGCCTAGTTATCATTTTGTTTCCTTGGGTTATGAGAGTTTCTAGGCTTATTTATATTAATATTTTTGTGAAATATGATGCTTCAAAAAAATAATTGAAATTGTTATGCATAAAAAATCCCCTACTTATTGAGTAGGGGATTTTTTATTAAGAATTATATATTTTAAAATTAAGCTAACTTAACGTTTACTGCATTTAATCCTTTTTTACCTTCTTGTACATCAAATACAACATTATCGTTTTCGCGAATTTCTTCTTGTAAACCTGTTGCGTGAACGAAAATTTCTGTTCCGTTATCTTCTTTGATGAATCCGAAACCTTTAGCTTCGTTGTAAAATTTTACTACTCCGTTTTTCATTGTTATATGTTTTAATTGTTTTTTTTCTTGATTAAGCTAACTTAACGTTAACTGCGTTTAATCCTTTTTTACCTTCTTGTACATCAAATACAACATTATCGTTTTCGCGAATTTCTTCTTGTAAACCTGTTGCGTGAACAAAAATTTCTGTTCCGTTGTCTTCTTTAATGAATCCGAAACCTTTAGTTTCGTTGTAAAATTTTACTACTCCGTTTTTCATTTTATTTGTTTTTATTTGTTTTATATATCACAGTCTTATCACTACTTGATAATAACTGTAATGCGGTTTAAGAATATGGATGTTTTTTTATGACATCTATATCTTTTTTAATTAGTTTTTGTATACCTTTTAAATAAGGAATTTCTTCATGACTACATAATGATATAGCTTCTCCACTTTCTCCTGCTCTTCCTGTTCTACCAATTCTATGAACGTAAGCTTCTGCCTGTTCAGGAATATCATAGTTAATCACATGAGTTAATTTGTCTACATCAATACCTCTTGACGCAATATCAGTAGCTACTAAAACATTAATAGTTCTATCTTTAAATCCCTTCAACGCCTTTTCTCGATTATTCTGAGATTTATTTCCGTGAATTGCTTCCGCTTTTATTTTGAAAGCATTTAAAGCTTTCGCTACTTTATCAGCTCCATGTTTAGTTCTTGTAAAAATTAAAACATGGTTAATTTTATTTTCTTCTATAATAAACTTTAATAAGGCCGGTTTTTTAGTTTTCTGAACAAAATAAACTTTTTGTTTAATTAAAGTAGCTGTAGATGATACGGGATTAACGGCTACACTAACAGGATTTTTTAAAATCGTATTTGCAAGCTTCATGATATTAGGTGCTGCTGTTGCCGAAAAAAACATAGTTTGTCTTTTTGCTGGTAACTTAGCAATCACTTTTTTCATATCGTTAATAAAGCCCATATCTAACATACGGTCTGCTTCATCTAGAACGAAATATTCTATTGATCCTAATTTAATTATACCTTGGTTCATTAAATCCAACAACCGTCCTGGTGTTGCGATTAATATATCAATTCCTGTTTTAATTGCAACAACCTGATGAAATTGAGAAACTCCACCAAAAATCACGGCATGTTTAAAGCCAAGATTCTCTCCATATTCTTTAAAGTTATCACTAATTTGTGTTGCTAATTCACGAGTTGGGGCCAGTATTAATGCTTTTATTTCACGGCGTTGATTTAGCTTTTTATTAGCGTCCATCAATTGCAAAATTGGCAATGCAAAAGCAGCAGTTTTACCTGTACCTGTTTGAGCACAACCAAATATATCCTTTCCTTGTAAAATATGTGGTATACTTTGTTGTTGGATAGGAGATGGTTCTTTGTATCCTTTTTTATCAAGTGCGGTAAGAAGCGGTTTGATTAATTGTAATTCTGTAAATGTCATTAATGTTTTTTATATAAATACTTTATTAGAAAAATGTAAAAGTATTCGATTGGCAATTGGCATTTACAAGCGGATTTGAACTACAGTCTTCAAAAGAAGTATACAAATATAAACACTTTATTAACAAAAACCTAATTTATTAAATATAATCACATAAATAGAACTTTTGAAGGATTATGGTAAATTAGTATCAATCTTATATAAAAATGACGATGAAACCTTTATTTCTGATTATTTTATTATTCCCCCTTTTGCTTAGAGCACAAGATTTCCCTTCAAAGCCAATAAATTATGTTACTGATATTGCTAATATTTTAAGTGATGAACAAGAAAAATCTTTAAATGATAAACTGAGAAGTTTTGAGGATAGCACTACTAATCAAATTTTTGTTTATCTGGCTTCAAGTTTAAATGGAAGTACTATTGATGATTATTCACAAAATTTATTTCATACATGGCATATTGGACAAATGGGAAAAAACAATGGAGTTTTAATTACCATATTTATCAATGATCATAAATTCAGAATTCATACAGGTTATGGGTTAGAAGGTATTTTACCTGATATTGTTACAAAGCATATACAGGATAAGGATATGCGACCATTATTTAAAGAAAACAAATACTATGAAGGAATTGACAAGGGAGTTGATCAATTAATCTATTACAGTAAGCATGAATTTAAAGCAAATAAAAATACAGAAGAAGAATCTACTGCAGGATTATTTATTTTCTTTTATGCTTTTAGTGCAGCATTCTTAATCATAATATTATTATTAGTTCGAAAAATAAAAGATAAACCAACTGCAAAAAAAGTTTTAATTGTGTTAAGTTTCCTCTTTTTTATTATTCCTTTTTTAGGCTCCTTTTTATTATTGCTGATGGTTTTTATTGCTTTATCTTTTAGAAAAGATTTATTAAAAACACCTCGTGCTTCTAATTGGACATCATCATCCTCATCATGGAGTAGTAGCGATAGTTCAAGTTCTTGGTCAAGTTCTAACTCTGATTCTGGTTCTAGTTTTGACGGCGGTGGCGGCGGAGATTCTGGAGGAGGAGGCAGTAGCAGTGATTGGTAGCTAAGAAGATATTTCCATTTTAATTTTACGGCCTTTTATTTTTTCTTCTTTTACTAATTTTAAAACTGTATTTATCTTATCATTTTTAATAGCAGCGTAAGAAGAATAATCTAACACTTCAATTTTACCTAATTCTTCTTTTTGTAATTTTCCTTTTTGTAATAGCATCCCTACAATATCCATCTTATTAATTTTGTCTTTTTTTCCAGCAGCAATGTATAGGGTTTTCCATTCACAAGGAGATGGTAAACTTAATTTTTTTGGTAAGCTTTCTTCTAAAGGTTTTTCTTTTAAAAATTTAGGTAAATGGTCTTCTATATCTAGTAAAAAGTAAGCCGTTCCGTTTGCATTCATACGAGCTGTTCTTCCGTTTCTATGAATCATTGTATCTTCGGTAGTTGGCAATTGATAATGAATTACAGCTTCAATTTCAGGAATATCTAATCCGCGTGCCGCTAAATCAGTAGTTACTAGTAAGTTTATACTACCATTACGTAATTTAATTAAAGTTTTTTCTCTATCTATTTGTTCTAAACCTCCATGATAAAATCCGTGGTCAACTCCATGAAGTTCTAATTGTTCAGATATTCTATTTACGGCATCTCGATGATTACAGAATATTATAGTTGATTTAGATTGAATTTTACCTAATAACAGCATTAAAGCTTCTAATTTATCGTCCCCTTCTACTCTAACCGATTTTAAAATCAAAGATGATTTTAATTGTTTATGCTCTGTTGTAAAATTTAATTCAACAGTATGTTTTAATCCTACAAAATTTGGAATTTCTTGTAAACTAGTAGCTGATGTTAAAATACGTTTTTTTAAATGACGGCATTGTGAAATGATATATTCCATTTCATCTTTAAAACCAAATTCTAAAGATTTATCAAATTCATCTAATACTAAAGTATGGATATCATCTATTATTAAATTTTGGCGACGTAAATGATGTGCTATTCTTCCTGGTGTACCAACCAATACTGTTGGTGGATTTAGAAAATTATTTTCTTCAATACGAACAGAATGTCCGCCATAACAACTATTTATTTTAAATGAAGTACTCATTCGTTTAAAAACTTGTTCTATTTGAATGGCTAATTCTCTTGAAGGAACTAAAATTAATATTTGTACACCTCTTTTATTAGCATCTAATAATTGTAAGATTGGTAATAAAAATCCTAATGTTTTTCCCGAACCTGTAGGCGAAATCAATACCACATCATTTGGTTGTGGAATAGCTGCCAGTGTTGCTTTCTGCATTTCATTAAGTTCCGTAATATTGAAATGAGAAAAAATAGATTCGTAGTTCATGATTAATTATATATATGGCAAATATAACGTATAATAATTGAATCGTTGGTATTACGAACATTGTAGGATTAACTAAGTCTGTTTTTAAAACGTATATTTGAAGTCTAAAATTTATAACATGTCTTTTTCAAAACTTGGTTTATCTGACGATTTAATTAAAACCTTAATAGAGCAAAATTATACACAGCCCTACCCTATTCAGCAAGAAGCTATTCCTGCTATATTGGAAGGGAAAGATATTTTAGGAATTGCTCAAACAGGTTCAGGTAAAACGGCTAGTTTTGTGTTGCCAATTTTGCAAAAATTTCAAGATGGTGTTAGCACTAAAAATAGACACGTAAGAGCATTAGTATTAGTACCTACTCGAGAGTTAGCTATACAGGTTAGTGATGTTGTAAAAGTTTTGAGTGCTAATTTGCCGCAAAAAATAAAAAGCATGGCTGTTTATGGAGGTGTATCTATAAACCCACAAATGATTGAATTACAAGGTGTAGAAATTTTGGTAGCAACCCCTGGTCGGTTGTTAGAATTAATATCTACAAATGCGGTTTCTCTTTCTGCTATTAAAATTTTAGTTTTAGATGAAGCAGACAAAATGCTGAATTTAGGCTTTCAAGAAGAGATGAGTAAGATTTTTGGGTTATTACCAAAAAATCGTCAAAACCTTTTATTTTCAGCAACTTTAAGTGATGACTTAAATAATATCAATCGTAATTTATTGCGAAACCCTGTTGTTGTAAAAGTTGAAGAAGAAATTAAGAATTTAGATTTAATTAAACAGTTTGCTTATTTAATTTCTGAAGAAAAAAAAGGTCCAATATTACGGTACATTATTAAAACACAAAAAATAAAACAAGTATTAATATTTACTTCTTCTGTTCATCGCGCAGATGCAGTAGCACTAAAATTAAGTCAGAATGGCATTGATGCTTTTGCTATACATAGTAAAAAAAGTCAGGAAGCGAGATTACAGGCATTAGATTTTTTTAAAACAGGCAAAGTAAAGGTATTGGTAGCAACTGATTTGATGGCTAGAGGTATTGATATTAAATTTTTACCTTATGTTATTAATTATGAATTACCACGTTCTCCTAAAGATTATATTCATCGTATAGGTAGAACTGGAAGAGCCGAAGCTTCAGGAGAAGCTATTTCATTGATTAGTCCAGCTGAGGAACATCATTTTAAAGTCATTCAAAAAAAGATGGGAAAACGAGTAACCATGGTTGATGGAAATACAATTAATTTAAAAGGTTATTAATTGTATTGTATATTTAATCTATGTCTAATCATAAACAGAACTCAGAAAAAAAATTTTTGGAAGGACCTCGATCAAGGTGGGCCGAATTAAAATTTGCTGTCAGTGTGTTTAGTGAATTTATTACTGGGTTAAGAAAGTTACATTTTATTGGCCCGTGTGTTACTATATTTGGTTCTGCAAGGTTTAAAGAAGATCATCATTATTATAAACTTACCAGAGAAGTTTCTCAAGAGATAGCGAAATTAGGTTTTGCAATTATGACTGGTGGAGGGCCAGGAATAATGGAAGCTGCCAATAGAGGCGCAAAAGACGTTGGGGCTTTATCTATTGGTTGCAATATCGTTTTACCAAAAGAGCAGCATCACAATCCATACTTAGATAGGTATGTTACTCTAGATCATTTTTTTGTTAGAAAAGAATTATTGAGAAAATACTCCTTTGCTTTTATTGTGATGCCAGGCGGTTTTGGAACTTTAGATGAATTTTTCGAAGCATTAACCTTAGTACAAACTCGTAAGATTGAAAAATTTCCTATTGTGATAATGGGAATTGATTATCATAAGGATTTACACGCTCATATCCATCGTATGGCTGAAGAACAGACAATTAATGAAGAAGATATGGAGCTGATTTTATTTACTGATTCTATTAAAGAAGCGGTTCATCATATCAGAAAACATTCTATTTATGATTTTAATTTGAAGTTGAAAAAAGCTAATAAAACGATGTGGATTTTAGGTGAAAAGCCTATGAAATAAAAAACCCGCCGAAGCGGGTTTAAAACAAACAGAACACTATTATTATTATTATTATTATTATTTTTCAATTATTATTTTCTTGTTTATTTCTTTAGAACCAATTTGCATTTTTACAAAATAAATTCCATTATATAATTTTTTAGTATCAAAATATACAATTGTTGTCCCTTGGTATAAAGTGGTTTTATCTACTAACTTTCCGGTTACATCATACAAGCTTACTTCGCAATTTTCTTTTACTAAATCTTTTATTTGAACAGCAATTAAATCTGAAGCAGGATTTGGATAAACATTTACTTTAACATCTTCAGCAGAAGTTGAGAAAATTCCTGTAGTAACTTGTGTGTAAGTAGTAACTGTTTCTGTAATAGAAGTTACTTTAGCAGCTACTTTAGTTCCATAATAAGTTGGCCCAACTAAATAGGGATATGCAGAATTCCAATGAGCATCAACAGTTGCAAAATAACAGTAAATACCATTTGGATATTCAGGTGTTTTACAAAAACGACCGTTATGCTCATCTAAATATTCAGAAGATGTAGGAGTTATAAATTCATAATCTTCTTTAAAAGATCCCAATGGATATGTTGTGCTAACATTTGGTCCAGCAGTAACACTAGCACCTGTATAAAGCGTATTTCTAACTGTAATATTTCTTAATTTCCAGCTCGATTTCATTCTTATTATACCACCAGTTCCATCAGTGTTTTTGTAACCATAAGCACCATAAACAGGAAATCCATCATAGGCAAAACCAATTAATGGCGAATGAACCGTACTATCAATAGCGTATAATCCATCAGCATCATATAAATTACAGATAGTTGAAATAGGCGTTAAATCTAAATCAAAGGCACTTGGATTTTGATGATGGTGATAATTAGTACCCGCTGGATGACCTTTAGCACAATCAAATCCTGCTTTTTCATAAACGATAGCATCTCTATTCCAAACACCATCACCCGAACCTCCTAACGGACCGCCAGCAAATGCTCCAGTTGAACTTTTCCATGATACACCATCGCTACAATTAAACATAGCTACACCATTAATAAATACACCAATATTTCCCATAGGGGTTGAAACGGCAGTTCCTGTATTTTGAACTGGATTTAAAGGAAATTTAAAAATTGCATTTTGGTTCCCCGCTTGATTAATATTTCCATCTAAATAAGGACCAACAACATAAGAAGGAATACCTTGAGTTTTAGCATAAACAAAATTTGAAGAATATTGAACAGACTGCACATTAGCAGTATAAGTATCAGTAATAGGAGTTGAATTACCCGATAAATAATGTCTGCCTTTTACCGTTGTATTTTGCAACCAACTTGTGATGGCAGGATTAGTTTGAGCATAACTCATAAGAGCACTCGTTACTAAAACAGATGTAGTTATTATTTTTTTCATGAGTAGAAGTTTAAATTTGATATAAAAATAAAAATACTTGATTGTTATTAAAAATAATGGAGGTGAATGCGTTTTTTGTCGCGATAAAAAAATTAGTTATTTCTTAAATAGATTTGGCATCCGATGGATTTCGTTTCCTTTTCAGTAACTTCTTTACCACTTAATAATTCATCAACAGCATTGGTAACATAATGTGTTTTTACTTTATCAGGTTCCATTCCATTATCATCAATTGCCCCATTATACTTTACAACCCATTTGCCTTGTAATTTCCAAACGACAAAGGCATGAGGAGTTTTTTGTGCTTTAAAATCTCTTGCAACCGTTTGCATACCATCAAATAAATAAGGAAAATTAAATTGCTCACGAATTGCTTTCTCTCGCATTTTACTATATGTATCATCTTCGTAACTAATAGTATCTGTAGAACTGATAGCTATTAATGGAACACCTAACGATTTGTATTTTGTATTCATGTCGTTAAGACGCGGAGGATAAAGTTTTGCAAATGGACAATGATTACACGTAAATACAATTATAAATCCTTTTGCATCTGGAAAATCTTTTAATGACAACATTTTGCCATCTACATTCTCTAAGCTAAAATCAGAAATAAATTTCTCATTAGCCACAGAAGTAAATCCAAAAAGCACTATCAAAAAAGAAATGATACATAAAAATACAGCAGTTTTTTGAATTAAATGTTTCATAAAACAAAAATTTAAATGAATAATATTTTAATAAAATCTATTGCTTAATAAACTTCTTTGTAGTTACTTTTTTAGTTAATCCATCTGTTAATTCAACAAAATAGATTCCCGATGCCAAATTACTTATATCTATACCTCCCTCCAATTCGGGACGAGGTAACATATAAAGCGTTTTGCCAACAGAATTAATAATTTTGATGTAATACACATCTATAGATGGAACAAAAAAGTTTACAAATAAGCGATCATTTGATGGATTAGGATACAAAATAAATTCGTTAGCCGCCAATTGTTCTTTTGAGATACTAGTAGCAATGCTTTGATCCTTAACTACAAATTGCCCCATCATTCCTTCATCTTCGTGCAATAAAATATGGCAATGAAACATAAATGGATGTAAGCTATCTGCATAGTCATCAAACTTAGCAATAAATTTCACAACTGCTGGAGAGCTTGGGCTAGTGCGAGCTGGAATAAATACAACATCTTTCCATCCAGCTTGAGCAGCTGTTGGAGCTACACCATTTACGGAAAGAATATTAAATTGAACATCATGTATATGAAATGGATGTCCAAAAAGAGATGAACTTGTAATTTGCCATATTTCAGTATTATTTAATGGAACAGTGTAATCATTATAAGCCATGTTAAATAATCGGTGGTTTAATATAAATGCATTTGGGCCTAAGATCACAGGATTAGTTACACCTGTACTATCACTAATAGTTAAAGATCTAGTAATAACTGCATTGGCAGCACTTAATAAAGTATTGGTTCTTAATGCTGTTGGCATAACAGTTATTGGACTTGGAGTGGTAGTTTGTGCAACAACATTTACATGTAACATCACAAAATCTTTATGATTTAAATAGCTACCAAAAGGCCCTGTTGTAAATGTTTCACCGCCCGCAACAGTTGATGCTAATAATGAGTTATAAGCTTTTAAGTCAAATGATTGTCCTAACTGTCCACTAAAATTTACAAGTATCTCAATTCGCTCTCCTGGATGTAAGGTATATTTTGTGACAGCAACCGGAGCATTCAATAATCCTCCATCTCCTGCAATCACATAAAAACTTCTATTGTCACTAAATCCAATATTATATGCCCTTTCAATCGCAGCATTTAAAATACGGAATCTAACAATTTGTGCAGGAACATTTTTTTGAGCTCTCAATGTTCCATTTACCATCATACTATCTCCATACGGGGTAACCGTAAATTGATTAGACGATGTAAATTTCCTATCCGTTAAAACTAAGGGGATATCATCTAAACCATATGTTCTTGGCAAGGCCAGTGCTCTTTCAACAGGATCTCGAACAATCATTAATCCTCCCAATCCCTTAGCAACATGTTCTTCAGTCATTTCATGCAAGTGTGGATGATACCAGTAGGTAGCTGCATCATTCGTTACTTTCCAATAAGGTTTCCATATCGTACCTGGAGGTATAACCTGATGTGGTCCACCATCCATCACCGCAGGTAAATGCATTCCATGCCAATGAATGGTTGTTGAATCATTTAAGTAGTTATGGACATTAAAATGTACTGAATCACCTTTTTGAATAAAAATAGTGGGTCCCCAAAAACTACCATTAATGCCCCCAGTAATAGTTTGGTTGCCGGTATTTACTATCTGCTTAAACGTATCTTTAACAGCTAAGTTAAAAGTGTTTCCAGATAATGTATCTGGTATCCAGAGAGTGTTATAGGATTGCGCTATGGTAGTTAAAGAAAAAGAAAACCCAGCAAATAGAATTAGTAGTTTCAAATAAGATGCTCTCATAATTTTAAATTTAAAAATTGCTAATACAAAAATATGGTAGATAGTTTACAGCAAAAAATAATGGAGGTAAACCAAAGTTATTATGCGATTAACTATTTTTTAGGATAGCTATACTTTTGATTAAATAGAAAAGACTTATCTGTTAAAGTAAGTAAAAAAACCGTTAAATCAACTTTTTCGTTAGAACTTAAAACAATTGGTTTTTGCAGGTGATTTGATAATGTTTTACTTTGATGAATCCCAGAAGTGTAATGATTTAATACATCAGATATTTTTTTAAATCGTCCGTCGTGCATATATGGAAATGAAAATTCAATATTACGTAATGTTGGTACTTTAAATTTTAAAGAATCCATCGCGTTTTTTGTAATTTTCATTCTGCCATAATCATTCAGTGTTGAATCTACTTCTAATCCATTGTTTTCGAAAGACAAGTTAGTAAACAATGGTTCTGTATGACATACAGAACAATGCTGCTTAAATAAAGTATACCCATTTTTTTCTTGCGTTGTAAATACGGTTTGTTTTCTCATCACACTATCGTATTTACTGTTTGCACTTACTAATGTGAGCATAAACTGAGAGATTGCTTTTAATGTGTGTTGCCCTGTTACTATACTATCTTTAAATGCTTTGTAAAATAACGAACGATAAGTTTTTGATTGTTGAAGTTTATAAACAACATGCTCTATCGTCTCACCCATTTCGTCAGGATGACTTATAGGAGCCAGAGCTTGCATATCTAAATGATTAATAGCTCCATCCCACATAAACGAACGATGCCAAGCTAAATTCATTAATGTTGGCGAATTACGTGAACCTATTCTATCATCTATACCATGGCTTAAATCATGATCAACATGTGTAAAAGCTGTGTAAGGAGAATGACAACTGGCACATGAAATGGTATTGTTTTTTGATAAAATAGGATCATAAAACAATACTCTACCTAATTCTACTTTTTCTTTTAGTAAAGGGTTTTTTGAAAAATCATAAGTAGGTTTAGGCCAATTAACTGGAACTTTAAATAATGGTTCGGTTGTAATTTGATAAGCACATAATACAAATACTAATATAATACTTATCCAATATTTACTTATCATAACTCACACTTAACGATTCAATTATTTTTTCGGAAAACAATACAGCTTCCTTACTTGGCGACATCATATGATTTGTAGTAGATAAATTTATAGATTGTATAATTTTATATATATCCATATTTATATAAATGGTTGAAGATGATTGAGCTTGCAAAAAAATAGTTTGTAAACTATTAAAAGGATATTGATATCCTCCTAAATGAAATTGAAATTCGTTATGACGCGTAGGGCATACATTGCTACTTCCCTCTAATTTAAAATTAATATATCCGCTTTGCCATGTCCAGTACATTCCTTTTGTTGGATCTAAATCTCCACTCAAAGCACCTGATACATTAGTTATACTATCTATGCCTAAGTTAAATTTAATTTGAGTGAATGTTATACCTGATGGGATTTGAAATAGTAATGCTTTGCCATTTAAAACATCTACTAAATGATATTTAATAGAGTCTTGCCAAACTGTTTTTGTTTTATTAAGTGCTATGATATTTGAAACATAAAACTTTACAGAACTAATTTCAATACTATCCTTGCTATTCAAATGATAAAACTTATTGCTTACTAATTTTTCTTTTCCAAAAGATGATTGAAAATAAATATTTGATTTAGTTTGACTAAAACAAACACAATTAAGTAAAATAAAAAGAATACATATAACACTACTTATTTTCAAGCTTCAAATATTTACTATAAAAATAAATAAAATATGATTGGGTAAAATAAGTTTAGCGATTTTGAGGTGAATCGGTCTAATTATTAGGTCTTCCTGCGTCAATCCAACATACAATGCTGTTTTTTTGAGCCTCAGATAACGTTGTACCTTTTGGCATTGAACCACCTACAATAGAAGAACGAATACTCGAAGAAGATCCACTAATTTGTGCATAGGTACTATAATTACTATGACAATTAACACAATAACTTTGAAACAAAGGCTTTACAGTAGCTGAAAACGAGGGCGTTGAACCGCTGCAAGAAGGTGTATATGAGGTTGAAACTTGTGTATTATTCTTTTTACAAGAATGTATGATTATTGTAAATGAACATATAATTAAAATTGATGCGATTAAAGTTTTCATAAAAAAATCGTTTACTCAAAGATAAAAGAATATTTACGTATGTGATAATATTTAATGTTAAAACAAGTTTCGCCCTTTAAAGTAATTTATTTTGATTTTGAATTAAATCTGATTTTATTCATCTAATTTAAAAACAATTGTTATTATAATAATTGAATGATTATTATACCTTTATATAAACCATTTAAACTAAAAATCATGGCTCATTTTGGCGATAATATCGTTTCTTTTTTTAAAAAAGCTGCAGTAAAATTTGAAGAGCTTCAGGTTCAAGCTGCTTTAGGTAAATATGAACTAGAAGATAAGTTTGAAGAGTTTAAAAAAGAGTCAAACGATCAGTATCAGCAATTAAAATCGCAAGTAAAGTCTACAATCCAAAAGGATAGTGAAAAATGGGATAAGGTAAAAGGAAAGTTTGAACATTTAGAATTACAGTTAGCTCTTGGTAAAGCAGAAACTAAAGAAATGCTAGAAGAGCAAAAAAAGAATTTAAGTAAAGCTTTTCAAGAAGTAAAAGATTTGATTGTAAACGATTAGTATTACTTAGCTTACGATTTTTTTTCTTCTATTTTTCCATCGGCGTATTTAGCAAAACGATTTTTGCTTCGTTCATGCACTTGGTCATATCTTGGCCAAGGCCATCCACCAAATTGGGTTTTGTGGTAATCTTCAAAAGCCTCATTAATTTCTTGCTTTGTGTTCATTACAAAAGGTCCGTATTGCATGACTGGCTCATTAATGGGCTTGCCTTGTAACATTAGTAAACTCGTTTCATGACTAGCTTTTAATTCCACTTCAACGTCTGCTTTTAACTCTATAGCATGGTAATTTGTTATGGAAGTTCCTGATACAATTAAATCTTTACCTTCATAAAAATAAATGGTTCTATTAACACCTGTTGAGGCTTTAGGTAATATAAATGTTGCCCCTGCTTCTATCTTGATATTCCAAACAGCAACTTCATGGGAATCATCAGCTGCCCATGAATCTGGTGGAGGTGTTGGCGCTTTTGATTTATCTAACTGACCAGCTATAACTTCGATAATTGTTTTTTTACCAGATGCATCCGAGTATACGTGGTTAGGAATAGACTCTTTCCAAAACATTTTAAAATGAGGTTCTACCATTTTGTTTTTCTTTGGTAAATTCAACCAAATTTGAAACAATTCCATTGTATTTTCTTTATCCGCATGAATTAAAGGAAACATTTCAGAATGCTGTACACCCTTCCCTGCTGTCATCCACTGTACATCTCCATTTCCATATCGACCAGCAGCACCCATTGAATCGGCATGATCTACTATTCCTTTTCTTACTACAGTGATTGTTTCAAAACCACGATGCGGATGACCTGGAAAACCAGGAACCGTTTTACCATGATACATTCTGAAACCATCTTTAATAATAAAATCATCTCCCATGTGGCGACCATTTAAGTATTTTGTATCTGGCCCCATTTGATCGTTTCCTGTAGGAAAATTATCTTCATGATGAACGCAAAATAAAAATGGGTCGGCTGTTTCCCATTGGAAGCCTAATGGCTTTGTTGACAATATAGGATTCATAGATGTATTGGATGCTTTAAAAGCTTTTTTGAATGATTCGGAAAATGATATAGATGGTGCAGCCATTGCAGTAGCTAGTGCAAATAGCGAACGACTTAAAAAGTTACGGCGATGAATTTCGTTACTCATGATTTAGTTTAAAATAAAACAAAATTATTTAACTTTAGTTTATCAAATTTAAACAAAGATTGATTACAAAAAAAGGTATAACTTGTGTTATACCTTTTTAATTTTTATTCTGTTGGGTATCCTTTAGCAACCCAATCAGGCTTAATACCATCTGGTAATTCTAACACCTTAGTATTTTTAAAACCTTGAGCTATTAAATAATCATAAGCAGGTTTAATATTTGGGCAACTTGCATAAGAACAACAGCCACAATAAACCACAATTGGCTTCGTTTTACTTTCCATGGTTAAATACCCGGAAATTTTACTACCAAAAGTAGTATTTGTTGCTGCACCAATGGCTATAGCACCTTTAATATTTTCCATAGGGCCAACATTAAAAATTAAAGGTTTGTCTTTGGCATTTGTTTTAATTTTTGTACTTAATTCAACTGTACTCATTAATTGTTCCTTTTTCCATGTTGGAGCCTGAAAATAAGTACTTAAAAATCCAAATCCAGATAATAATATAATGGCTATAATTTTCATAATAATAATTTTTACAACTCAAATCTATAAAAAAAAGAAAAATCACTTCATTTTAAGTTTATAAAAAATGCTAAAATATAATTATGAATTTTTAGAAGTAAATATCTGTTTTGTTACCAAAAAGTGTTAATAATAGTTATAGAAAAGACACAATATAATATTTACAATATCTTAGCTTAAAATCTATGAAGCATTTAAAAAATCTTATTTTATTATTTAGTGTTTTATTTGCTTCAACTCAATCTGTTAAAGCACAATGTGCCATCAATGGAAAGTTAACTGATACATTACAGGCACCTATCCCATTTAATGCCATTGGCTTAATACAAGTAAATGATAGCAGTATTATAAAAGGGGTTATGACAGATGAAAATGGTAACTATTGTTTTGAAAACATACAAAAAGGCCATTATCAATTAAAAATTTCGGCAATTGGTTATGATGTATACTACTCAAGTCAATTTGTTTATGATAGTTTATCTATAGTGACTTTACCTACAATTACTTTAAAGGCTAATGCAATTAATTTGAACGAAATATCTGTTGCAGCTCAAAAGAAAACAATTGAGTATAAAAATGGCAATGTAATCGTTAATATTGAAGGGACAGCTTTAGCAATGGGTAATACAGCTTATGATTTATTATCTCGTTTGCCTGGAGTTACTGTATCAGATGGAAACGTTAGTATACAAGGAAAAACAGGCGTCAAAATTTTAATAGACGGAAAGCTTCAACAAGTAAGTGGTCAGCAATTAATGAATATCTTAAAAAGTATGAATTCTGCTCAAATTGACAAGATGGAAGTACTTAAAAAACCACCCGTAAAATATGATGCTGCTGGTACTGGAGGTATGATTAATATTAAAACTAATAAATTAAAATTAGTTGGTTTTAGTGGAAGTGTTTTTGGTAATTTTTCTCAAGGATATTATGGCAACCCATCAGGAGGATTTACATTAAACTACAAAGGAAGAAAAGTAAATTTCTTTTCTGGATTTACAGCTAATAAAGAATGGAGATATGTCACTGAAAAATTTAACAACACATTTAATTATAATAATACTGAAACAACTCTTCAATCATCCTATATTAATAAAGAACTTTGTCATTCTGAAACCTATAATCTTGGGGCAGATTGGTTTATCAATAAATCAAATTCAGTTGGTGTTAAGATGAATGGAGCCTTTGGAATGGCTAATTTAGTAAATGTATCTACTGTAAATTTTAGTGATACAACACAGGGATATAAAACACAATTTCTCAACTCTAACAAACCAAATCCTTGGATTTATCCTGAATTTAATATCAACGCTGAACACTTGTTTGATACATTAGGAACAGCACTTCGATTTTCAGCTGATTATAAACCATATTGGGATATTTACGCGGCCAATTTTAATAATCGTTATTTAAACACAAATAATAATGATGTTATTGCACCATCAGTATTTAAAACTTCAAATACTTTAAAATTCACAAATTCATCTGCTCTCTTAGATTTTGAAAAGGAATTTAAAAAAGAATTAAAACTTGAAACAGGTATTAAACATAGTTATCAGGAAATGAATAGTGATTACTATTTCCAATATCAAAATACAACAACTGGAGACTATAGATTTGATAGTAGTTTGACTGATGTATTTAACTACAAACAAAATATAAGTGCTGGTTACATTAATTTAAATAAACAGTATAAAAAATTTTCTTTTCAAGCTGGAGTTAGAGGCGAAAACACAATCATTAATACATTAAGTAAAAGTAATGGCTCAGGATTTAGTAGACAGTACTTCAATTTATTCCCATTAGCTAGTATCGATTATAAAAAATCGGACAATCATAACTTTTCTCTATCCTACAATAAACGTGTTAATAGACCTGATTATAATTTATTTAATCCTTTTACTACTTTTTTAAATACCCTTACAACTCATAAAGGAAACCCGTATTTAAAACCAGAGTACAGTCATGATTTAAGTTTCACACATTCTTATAAATCTTGGTTACATAATACCATTAATTATACAAGAATATATAATGCATTTATGGGTTATAATTCACAAAATGATTCTACAAAATCATATGTTAATACTGTAGCCAATTTAAAATGGGCAGATATATATACCTATGGTGCCTCAGTGCAAAAAGATATTTTTAAATGGTGGACAGTAAATGTTAATGCAACTTTATTTCATATAAATGCTAAAGGATCAATTAATGAACTACCTTATACAATTTCTACAGTTGCATTTTCTGCCGACTTATACAGTAGAATCTCATTAAAAAAAGGTTACTCCATAGAACTAAGTGGGTTTTATTTGAGTCCGTTTTTGGAAGGTATATATTACACTAAGGCAAGATCAGCAGTTAATGTGGCATTTAAAAAGGCATTTTTTAGTGATAAACTTTCTGTAGCATTGGCATTTAATGATATTTTTTGGGGAGAAATACGAAATACTAAAACAAATTATCAAAATTTAAATATGACAGGGATTCAAACTTATGATACTAGAAGAATTAACATAAGTATCAATTATAACTTTGGGAAACTAAAAGTAGAACAACGACAAGTAAAAGATATTGACCCGCAAGGGAAATCAGGCAAATAAAACATGCTTCAAGTTCTTATGTTCTTGTAAGTAAGAATAAAATATTAAATAAAAAGCCCGACAAAAGTCAGGCTTTTATATTTAACTGGTGGATCCGGAGGGATTCGAACCCTCGTCCAAACAAGGAATTAATAAGCTTTCTACAAAGTTTAGAACAAACTTGGTTTTCGATTTAAATCAGGCGTTTATTCAAACCAAACTTAAACTTAGATGCTAATATTGCTTTAGTTAACATCATTACTAAAACAAGTTGCTAATTTATGATGCAAAATTCTCGTCGCTAAGCAACGGTGCTACAAGGTTTGCAAAGGTTGGTTAGTCTTGGACTAAGCAGCCATAGCGTAAGAATTCTCTTCGCCGAATAAAAGTTTGAGAGTTATGTTTAAGGTGCCATATTCACAACGCACCACCTGCTTACTTATCAACCACGCTCGCTGTCAAAACCGGTCGGACCCATATTTAAAAGAACTATTACAAAGATACAACAAATTAATGCTCTGATATAGTTTTTATTTATATTTATAAAAAAATATTATGAGAAATTTAATTTTATTATTCTGTGTTTGTGTTTCTTTTCTATCATTTTCACAAACTGTAAAATCAAAATTATTAAAACTTAAATACACAACCCCAGAAGGTTGGACAGCTAATGAGTTTGGAGGAAAACTAAGCTGGGATGAAAGTGGGAATGAAATGTGTAAATGCTCAGGTGTTGCATTTAGCAAACCTCATAAAAACGGAAAATACAATGTTGTTGTTTATGCAGTTCCTAATGGAGGATTAGATTCTGCCAAGCGAGAGTTTGTTGGCAATCTTCGTTTTGTATTTGTTGAAAAGGTTGAAAAAACAACGAATAAAGGGTTTTCATTTGAGAAACGCCGCTCAAATTTCATGGATGTGAAAACAAAAAAAGCGTCTTATAACTGCATAAGATATATTTCAAAACCAGTAGACGGCCATAATTACATTATTTATGTTTGGCAAGAAAATATGGATTTATTGAACTCAACTACTGAAAAAGAATTGACAGAAATGGTAAATGCCATTGAACCACTTTAGTTTTTTGTAAATACATAAGTATCCATATCTACAAACTCTGTCACTTTAATTTCAATAGAGTTATCTGTTACTTTAATTTCTTTAACACCTAATGATGATGAATCATTGTATTCAATCATCATTGTGTTCGAATTTTTAAATTGAATTTTTCCTTTGTATTGTGGATGAAATTCAAAATTAACTTCAGCATAACCATTTTTAGGCTCTATAGTAATTTTACCATAAACCTTATTACTATACACACCAGCAATTTTTTTATAAGCATCAGCTGGCGCTTTATATGCAGCGACTTCGGCTTTTAATTGTTTAATTGAAGCTTGTTCTTCATTATAACTTGTTTTAAAATAATCGTAGTAAGTAGCACTTATATTGGTATAAGGCTGCTTATTTAAATCATTGATGATTTGTTCTGATAGAGCATCAAATAAGCTTTGTTGATCATTATTACTCAATATCACATAACCAAAATTTTCTTCTGGTATTAATACGGTTTTACTTAAAAAGCCATTAGCTCCCCCATCATGTTCTACAATCTTTTTACCATACGCATCTGCCAAAAACCAACCAAGTCCGTAATTCATAAAATTATGTCCTACTCTACTTCTTCTTGAAACTATTGTATTTGAATTTCTGGTTTCTTGAATTACTTTTTCAGGAACCACTTGTGTTCCATTATATTTTCCATTGGCTAATTGCATAATCACCCATTTACTTAAATCGTTTACGTTTGAAGTCATAGATCCTGCAGCTCCAATGTTATCAACTGCAGAAGCAGGTATTTCAAATAAATTACCATTTAATAAAGTATATGCTTTTGAGGCATTAACTGAAGTAATAAAATTTTGATAGGTAGTGCCTGTTCTATTCATCCCTAAAGGTTTAAAATAATGAAATTTCAAGTAATCATCCCAAGTCGTATCACTTACTGACAATATAACTTCACCAGCCGTTACAAAACCCATATTACAATAGCCATATCTCTCTCTAAAACCATACTTAGGTGTAACATTAGCCATATTTTCAACCAATTCCTTTCTGCTTTTTGTACTAGCCCAATTCAATAAATCTGTTTGAAAAGTTTCATATCCTATACGATGAGATAAAATATCTCTAATTGTAATATGGTTAGTTAAATAATCGTCCTGCATTTTAAAATAAGGTAAATATTTTTTTACAGGTTCATCTAATTTTAATTTGCCATAGTGCTCTAAAAGAGTCACTGAAGTTCCTGTAAAAGCTTTACTATTTGAGGCAATTTGAAATTCTGTATTTTCGGTAACAGGTGTTTTTTTAGTTACATCGGCATAACCATAACCTTTCATTACAATCACTTTCCCATCTTTAATAATTGCTATTGCTAAACCTGGTAAATTCCAACGAGTCATTTCTCGCTTGATATAAATATCCAAACTATCTTTTATAAAATTACCTTGAGCTAGGCTAGTTTGAGTGATCGTTAAAAAAAGTAGTATTTTAAAAATTGATTTCATGGAAAGATTCTATTTAGTGTAGGTCAAATATATAAAATAATAATTTACAGCATCTTACAGGTTTTTAATTATAACTAAGCATTAAATCCTCAGTCATCATCAAATAAATTAAACTCTTATATTTGCAGGATAATCAGAAAATAGAAATCATAAATTTATATAAGTCTTATGGCTAAATTTAAAATCGGTGTTCTAAGAGAAGAAAAATCACCACCAGATAAACGCGTTCCCTTAACCCCATTAATTTGTACTGAGTTACTACGTACATATCCAAATCTTGAAATTGTTATTCAACCTAGTAAAATAAGATGCTATAGCGATGATGAATACTTAGCATTTGGATTAACATTACAAGAAGATTTGAGTGATTGTGATGTATTAATGGGTGTAAAAGAAGTTCCTAAAGAGAATTTAATTCCTGGTAAAAAATATTTTTTCTTTTCTCACACTATCAAAAAACAGGCTCATAACGTTAAGCTAATGAAGACCTTAATTGAAAAGAAAATTCAAATGATTGATTATGAAACATTAACCGATAAAAATCATAATCGTATTATTGGATTTGGACGTTATGCTGGTATTGTTGGTGCTTACAATGGTATTTTAGGATACGGTCGTAAGTACGATTTATTTCAAATCAAACCTGCTAATTTATGCAGAGATAGAGCTGAAATGGAAGAAGAATTAAAACGAGTTAAGTTACCAAATATTAAAATTGCTTTAACTGGTGGCGGTCGTGTAGCTAATGGTGCTATTGAAACCTTATCTGCATTAAGAATACGTAAAGTAACTCCCGAAGAGTTTTTAATGGCATCTTTCAGAGAACCTGTTTATTGTCAGTTAAATCCAAGAGATTATGTAGAACGTCCTGATGATCATAATTTTGATTTGAATGATTTCTTTAAACATCCAGAACATTTTGTGTCAAAGTTTTCTCCATACACAAAAGCAACTGATATTTTTATTTCTGCACATTTCTGGGATCCACGTTCTCCTAAAATGTTTACAACAGAAGATATGAAAGCAACTGATTTTCATATGAGTGTAGTTGCTGATATAACATGTGATATTGATGGATCTGTTCCTACTACGTTAAGAGCAAGTACTATTGATAAGCCATTTTATGGCTATAATCCAAAAACTGATAAAGAAGATGTTCCTTTTAACAAAGAAACTATCTGTATTATGGCTGTAGATAATTTACCTTGTGAATTACCAAGAGATGCCAGCGATGATTTTGGTAAAGATTTAATGGAGAGAGTATTACCTTTCTTATTTAAAGAAGATATTGATCAAATTATTGAACGTGCCAGTATATGTAAAGATGGGAAATTGACCCCTAACTTTGAATACTTAAGCGATTACGCTTACTAATAGTAAAAACAAAAGGCTTAGAAATTTTCTAAGCCTTTTTTATTTTTGAACAAACACGAAAACATCTTCATTATCTTTTTTCATGAGGTATTTTTCTCTAGCAAAAGTTTCTAAACTTTTTTTATTATTTTGAAGTTCAACTATCTCATTTTTATTTTTCTCAATTTCAGTAATGTAATATTCTTTTTCTGTATTTAATTTATTACACTTTGTAATAAGCTCAAATTGAGTAAACACATCGTTTTTATCAAAATATAATAACCAAACTACTAATCCTATGATTACTAGGAAGTATTTGTTTTTTAATATTTTAAGAATAAACATTGAAGATAAATTGTAATTTAGTGTAAATTTAACTCTATTAAACAATACTATGGATATGTTATTTAAAAATGTTATAAATACCTGTTTGTTAGTTGTTTTTACATTCTCATTATCTTTTTCGCAAGTTAAAACATTAGCGTATAAAGCTGGGCAATTAAAAAGTACCCGAGTAAAGGATGCTTACGATACCAAATGGCCCAAATTACAGCAAGATTTAAAAGCTATAAACGTAAATCCTGACGAATTTGATATTTGCATGAGAGCTTTTAAATACGAAAAAGTCGTAGAAGTATGGGTTAAAAATCAAGGAGATGTAAAATATAAATTATTTAGAACTTATGATATCTGCGCCAGCAGTGGTGATTTAGGACCTAAACGTAAAGAAGGTGATGGCCAAGTTCCTGAAGGATTTTATAAAATTGATTTATTTAATCCTACAAGCGATTACTATTTAAGTATGAGAATTAATTACCCAAATTCAAGTGATGTAATATTAAAAGATGGTTTAAATGCCGGTGGAGCTATTATGATGCATGGCAGTTGTGTAACTATTGGTTGTTTGCCAATGACTGATGATAAAATAAAAGAATTATATGTTTTATGTTTAGAAGCAAGAAACAGAAACAAGCCCATTTACATTGATATATTTCCCGCTAAACTAACAACAACTAATATTACCATGCTCGAATCTAATTACCCAAAAAGTAAAATTGCATTTTGGAAAACATTAAAACCAGCTTACGATTATTTTGAAACCTATCGTTGGTTACCAAAAATAAATACTGATGCAAAGGGCAATTATTTTATAGCCCCTGAAGATTTAAACCCACAAGAGCCTCCATTAAAACCAATCAATAAGCTGTAGGATATAAAGTTCATAACCATCAAAATTGGTTCATAAAATGCTTAGTGGAGTATTTGTTTCCTTTATACATTTACTCTACTAAATTTTAAAAATTATGAATACAATTTTATCTTATTGGTGGGTTATTATACCCATTTTATTATTAATCTTTTATAAACTATTATTTCGTTTATTTGGAATTATCATTATTCCAGAAGACAAGATTGGTTTAGTAACAAAGAAGTTTGTACTATTTGGTGCAAATAAAGAATTACCCGCTGGTAGAATAATTGCCATTGATGGTGAAGCTGGTTTTCAAGCTCAACCTCTTGCTCCTGGAATTTATTTCTGGAAATGGATTTGGCAATATGAAATTACCCTACAAGGTTTTACGGTTATTCCTGAAGGAAAAATTGGTTTAATTGTAGCCAAAGATGGTAAGGAATTAGAAACTGGATTTATCTTAGCTCGTAAAGTAAACTGTGATTCTTTTCAAGATGCTGAAGCCTTTTTAAGAAACGGTGGCCGAAAAGGTCGTCAATCTGCCATTATCACAGCAGGTACGTATCGTATCAATACATTTTTATTTGATGTCATGACTTATGATATGACTCACATAAGTGAAAATATGGTAGGTATTGTTACAACTCTTGATGGTATGCCTATTGAAGAAGGAAACATTGCTGGTAAACAAGTTGGTGGACATAATAATTTTCAAGATTGTGATGCATTTTTAGCAACTGGCGGAAACAAAGGTTTACAACCCGAAGTTATTTTAGCAGGTTCATACTATTTAAATCCTTGGTTTATTCAGGTTGAACAAATTAAAATGACAGAGATTCCAATTGGTTATGTTGGTGTAGTTATTTCTTATGTTGGTTCTGAAGGAAAAGATTTAAGCGGTGTTGAATTTAAACATGGTAACATTGTAAGTAAAGGTGAAAAAGGTGTTTGGGCTGAGCCATTAGGCCCTGGTAAATATCCGGTAAATACATTTATTATGCGTGTAGAATTAGTACCAACTACTAACTTGGTATTAAACTGGGCAAATGCTCGCAGTGAATCGCATCAATTGGATAAAAACTTATCTACTATTACTGTTCGTTCAAAAGACGGTTTCCCATTTAATTTAGATGTATCACAAATTATTCATATTCCTACTACGGAAGCACCAAAAGTAATTGCACGTTTTGGTAGTATGATGAATTTGGTTGGACAGGTATTAGAACCAACTATTGGTAACTACTTTCGTAACTCTGCTCAAGATAGTGATGTGATTGCTTTCTTAAGTACACGTAAAGAAAGACAAGATGCTGCTAAAGCAAAAATCAGTCAGGTACTTGACCAATATAACGTGAATGGGGTTGATACCTTAATTGGAGATATTGTTCCTCCAGAAAGTTTAATGAAAACATTAACAGACAGAAAAATTGCGGAAGAACAAAACACCACTTTTGAAACTCAAAAGCGTGCAGAGGTTACTCGTCAGGCATTAGAAAAAGAAACAGCGGTTGCTGATATGCAAAAGGAAATTGTAAAAGCAGATCAAGGCGTATTAATCTCTGAACGTATTGCCGATGCTGCCGTTAAGAAAGCTACTGGTGAAGCTCAAGGTGTAAAAATTTCATCTAATGCAGAGGCAGACAGATTAAAAGTAATTGCGGCGGCTGATGCGGAAAAAACAAAATTATTGGCTAATGCCGAAGCTGAAAAAGTGAAAATGTTAGCGAATGCTGATGCTGAAAAAATTCAGGTAACTGGTAATGCCGAAGCGCAAAGTATTTTAGCAATTGGTAAATCAAATGCAGAGTCTTATCGATTAGCTGTAGAAGCGATGGGTGGTGATAATTTTAGTCGTTTAAAAGTAACTGAGGCTATTGGTAAAGATAAAATCAAAGTGATACCAGATGTTTTAATTACCGGTGGTAATGGTGATGGGGCTAATGGACCAATTAGCGGATTATTAGGATTAAAACTATTGGAAGAAGTTTCTAAGAATATGGGAAAAGAAACCGAAGACAAAAAAACACCACCAACAGATACTAAAAAATAATTGTGCATAACATTACAATTTAAAAAGAGATAGAAATATCTCTTTTTTTATTTTAGAGATGTATATGAATGTACCAATAATAATAGAAACAGAACGCTTAATTATAAGAGAACACGTCTTAAGCGATGCTCCATTTTTCTTTGAATTAAACTCAAATCACAATGTTGTAAAATATACTGGAGATTCTTCTTTTAATACGATTGAAGAAGCTGAGGATATTGTTAAATATGTGATGAACCAGTATAAAGAAAATAGATATGGTAGGTGGCTTGTTGCAATTAAAGAAACAAACACTCCTATTGGTTGGTGTGGTTTGAAATATCATACGGATACTAAAGAAACAGATATAGGCTACAGATTGCTCGAAAGTGCCTGGGGAAAAGGTTATGCCACCGAATCAGCAAAAGCATGTATAGACTATGGATTTAAACATTTTAATTTAAATCGCATTATTGGAAATGCTATGAAAGAAAATGCTGCTTCTATAAACGTGTTTAAAAAGTTAGGAATGACTTATCTGAATGATACTTTAATAGACAATATGCCATCCGTTACTTACGAACTATATAAAGATAATTTTAAATAACATGCGCCTTACACAACGTTTACAATTGATTAAATTAACTGTGCTGGTTGGCTTATTTATTTCTATTATCTTAAGTCATAATTTATGGGGAGGACAAAGATATTTTCCTAAAGCAACTCTTATACACGATTATTTTGGAGTTGCAGCTCCATATGATTACATTCAATTAGCGGTATTAATTCTTTTAATTATTTTTTCGTTTGCCACACAAAAAAAGCTCCCTACCCTACTATTAATATTATTTTCTATTTATTTATGTTTCGACGATCAAAACAGATTACAGCCTTGGTTTTATAACTACATCTTAATTTTATTCATACTTCTGTTCTATAAACATAGAGTTGACGAACCAAATAATTATACCACCGTTTTTATATCCTTACAAATATTAGTTGCTTTAATTTATGTTTTTAGTGGTATTCAAAAAATGAATCCTGAATTTGTACCAGATACATTTGTTTGGCTAGTGGGGTCTTTTGATGGAATATTATCTCCTCGTCAAATTCAACTCATGACAAAATTTGGATATATTGTTCCTTATTTTGAGTTAATGATTGGTTTTTTATTATTAGTTAAACCCCTTCGTTTTATTGCATTGCCTTTAGTTATATTAATGCACCTATTTATTTTATTACTTTTAGGTCCAGGTGGTAAAGATTATAACTCTGTTGTATGGCCTTGGAATATTATAATGATTGTATTGGTTTTATTGCTGTTTGCAAATGTTAAAACAGAAAGATTCTTTGATATCTCTATTCTTTTTAAAGGTATTAGCTTTTATATTGTGATTACACTAATGTTGGTTTTTCCAGTATTTAGTTTAAAAAATCAATATGATTCTTATTTATCCAGTTCTCTTTATTCATCAAACTTACACGATTGCCAATTAATACTTTCTGATAAAGCTTACAACAAACTTCCTTTTTACATTAGGCATTTTACAACAACCGACAATAATCATCATGTTATAAACATTAAACGCTGGGCTATTAACGAACTAAACGCACCTTGTGTACCTGAATACAGAATATTTAAAACGGTTCATTGGTACATTATTAAATTAACGGAAACTGATTCTAAAGAAGTACAGTTTAATTTTATTGAAAGAGAGAAACTTTTAAACTAAAATCACTTTTTAATAATCTTAATTCTTTATGGAATTACTATCAAAAAATAATCCTTATATCAACTAAAAAAACCGCATCAAAAAGATGCGGTTTTAAACATTTGTTAAAATGCTATTTAGTAGCTTTTATCTTTTCATTCATTTCTTTCCCTTTTAACTCATTACCTGTTTTGTAATAAAGGGTTCTTAATGCTGACATCGTTGTAGAATCATTGGCTTTAACTTCTAAAGCATGTTCTAAATATGGAATTGCTTTTTTGTAATATTCCATACTTTTAGCTTCATATTCTTTTTGTTTTTTTGCCAAATCAACAATTGTAGCTTTTTCCATTGATTTATTGTACAAGGTATTACCATAATTATTGTACAAAGCTCCTAAATTGTATAAAGTATTAAAATAAGTTTCTTGATTAGAAGGTTTTAAATCAACTGCTTTTTGATAGTGTTCCGCCGCTTTTACTACTAAATTTTCATAATCAGCAGGCTTTGTTGTGTCTTTTCCACTTTTACCTTTTGGGTTAGCTAAATTATCGTAAACATTACCAATTACATATTGTAATACGGCATTGTTGGGTTCTTTAGCAATAGCAGTTTTTAAATTATTTAATGCTTTTTCTTGCTGACCTTTTTGTAAAAATACTTCTGTCTCTTTATTCATTAAATACACATCGCTCGGAAACTGACTACGTCCTTTAGTTAAATATTCCATAGCAACAGTGGTATCGTTTTGAGATGATTTTAATTCATAAATAGTTTGGTAGTTATATGATGTTGCAATATTTAAATCAATCATCTTTTTATTGTATTCAAAAACTTTAGTTTGATTTTTAGCTTTTTGAGCGCAAACACAAGCATTATAGTAATTAGAGGTGTCTTTTTTACCTGTCATTAAGGTATTAGATGTAGCCAATGATTCAAATAAATCAGCGGCCTCATCAAACTTCTTTAACTTGTATTTACCAGAAGCTAAATTCGCTTGGTAAACTATAATTTGACTGATAGCAGTGAATAATTTTCCATCTTCATCAGTATCTGTTTCGCCTTTTATTATTTTCTCAAACTTTTTAGAATCTAATTCCTGAATTTTAAGTAAACTTTTATGAGCTTCATCAAACTCTGTAATAGAAACATTACCGTAAGCCACTTGCATTCTCTCATTTTTATCAGCAATAGAAGAGACCAGTTTCTTCTCTTCTGCTTTTAAATTTTCAGAAAATAAACTCGTGTAAATTCTCAATCTGTAGGCATGAGTTTTTACTTGATTTTTAGTTTCTTCGTTCGAAGATGCCAAATCTATGTTTTCTTTAGCCTTAACCAAATAGGAAGGATCTGGATTATCCGGTAATGTTGATTCGTAATCACTTAAAGCTCTCCACGCACCTTGCACCTTATTTTTTTGTGCAAGTGCAAAACAAGGAATTAGTGCCAGAAGGATGATATTTAGAATTTTCATGTATTTATTATATAAGAAATTTTCAGGAACAATTATTTGTATTTATCTGCTTTTTCAGTTTCACCTAAACGTAAAAACAATTTACGTAATTGTTGTTTAGTGGCTTTATCAGGAGATACTTCATAAGATTTTTCGAAATTAACCACCGCTTTTTTAAAGTACTCGTTAGCTTTAGCTTCGTACTCTTTGGCCTTAGCAGTTTCTTTTGGAGGCAAAGCTCCTAACTTATCATTCCACTCATTTCCAGTGTTAAAATACATAACGCCTAAATTGTAGTTAGCAATTTCATAATCTGGTTTAATTTCTAACGCCTTTACATATTCTGCTTCTGCTTTATCTTTTTCATTCGTTTTTTGGTATAAGTTTGCTAAGATCGCATGTAACACCTCGTTATCTGGAGCTAAATTAATGGCATCATTTAATTTAGTTTTTAATTCATCTGTTTTATTACGAGCTAAATAAATGTTAATTTCGCTATTCACTAATTCCATATTATCCTCAAACATCAATTTACCTTTTTCAATATACTCTAACGCTTTAGTAGTATCTCTATCAATTAAAGATAGCTTTACCATATCTGTATAAACTCTTGGCTCTTTGTATTTGCTAGCAATTAATTTATCAGCATACTCTTTTGTTTTTTCTTTATTTGCTGCATACTTATATGTATCAAACTTATTGTACATTAATTTTTCTTTTGTAATGTTTGCACGCTTCATACCTTGATCAAAATCATAAGGTAAAGCTTGCTCTAATAAATCGTAGCAGTAAATAGCTTTTTCGAATTCTTTATTTACTTTATAAAAATTAGCTTTATTACTCACTGCAGCCGTTGCCTGAACAATTAATCCTCTAACTCCTCCTTCTTCATTCTGATAAAATTTATCTTTATCATTTTTTAAACATTTAATATAACTATCTAATGCTTTTTCTTCTGCTTCTACATCTAAACCTTTAATTGCTGGATCTTTAGAGAAATAGATTTCTTGGTAAATTTGACCTCTATATTTCCATAATTTTGGATTGTTGATGGTTGATTCATGAACAGAGGCAGCATCTGCGGCAATTTTTGCTTTATCAAATTCTTTATTTCTTAAATAATTACTTGCGTTTTGAACTTGATTACTTTGACTAAATGAAATAGCTGAAATGGTTACAAATGCAGCTGTGATAATGTTTCTCATATTGGTGAAATTTTTGGTTAAGATATAAAAAAAACACCAGATAGATTTTATCCAGTGTTTTTTTATGTTTGTTTATTTTTGCATGATTAATATACAGACGCAAATATTGTGCATTTGCATAAATTAATCAACCGAAATTTTCTTTAATTTAACTTTATTTAATACTTCTTTGTTTTTAGCATCTTTTGAAGCTTTATCTAATTGAGCTTCAATCATTGCTTTATCACCAACTACTACTGTGGTTAATTTATTTACATCAAAGTATTTTTTAATTTGAGCGTTCACATCATCTTTTGTAATATTTTTTAATATTTGATTTTGTTGAGCTGTAAATCCTTTATCTAAATTATATTTTACAATATTTGACAAGAATGATGCTTTTTGATACGGTGCTTCATATTTTAAAGCCTCTTCGTTTAATAATGAATTTTTAGTAAACTCTAATTCCTTATCAGTGATACCATTTGTTTGGTAGTTTGTAAATTCTTTAATAATTTCAGCTAAAGATAAAGCTGTAGCAGGACGTTTTACAGATGAAGAAATGGCAAACGTTCCATTGTATTTACCTCCAGAGAATCCAGAACGGATACCATAAGTATAACCTTTATCTTCACGTAAATTTAAATTTAAACGGCTGTTAAATGCTCCACCAAAAACGAAGTTAGCAATACGGTTTTTATAGAAATCGCCAGTTGCATCAAATTTTAAAGATGGGTAACCCATTGTAATTACAGAAGAAGGTGCTCCAAATTTATTATAAATAAAGAACTGAGGCTCTGTAGGTGCTGTTGGTTCAACAATTGGTTGAATTTTAACTTCTTTAGCTTCCCATTTATTTAAGAAACCTAATTTTGCAACGATATCTTTTTCTTCAACATCACCAACAATAACGATATTTGTTACTGAAGGAGAATAGAACTTAGAGTAATAATCTTTTACATCAGCTAATTCCACATTTTCAATTGATTTAATTGATGGATCTAAGCCCATTACAGAATTACCATATAATGCAAAGTTAAATGCTCTATTTGCCATTGCATTAGCACTAGTTTCATCATTTTTAACGCTTTCTTTGTATTGCTTTTTAACTAACTTAAAATCTTCTGCATTAAATCCTGGGTTTAATAATTTCTCTTCAAATATTTTTAAAGTCGCATCTAAGTTTTTCTTTAAAGATGAAATTTGAATTGTAGTAGAATTTTTGTTAGCACTAAAACTAATTGAACTACCTAATTTTTCTAATTCAGCGGCAACTTGTTCTGTAGTATAGTTTTTAGTTCCTTCATTTAATAAGCTAGCTGTTAATTCGGCTACACCTAATTTTTTAAGCTGCTCATTAGTTAACACTAAACTTCCACCTTCCATTGTCAACACGATGTTTACTTCAGGAGTTTCTGTGTTTTTAGTTCCAATAATGTTAATCCCATTATTTAACTTAGTAGTAAAGTAATCAGGAATTGTTACTGGTTTTGAAGCGCCTGCTTTAGGACGAAGTGCTCTGTCAAATTTATCAGCTGCTGGAGCATATGATAATCCATTGTATTCTGCTGGAGTTTCAAACTTCATGTTTGCATAAGGATTGATACTTTTTACAGAATCTTTTTGATTCATAATTGGATAAGTATTTAATACAGCAGCACCAGCTCCTTTGATGTATTTATTAAATACACGGGTGATATCATCTTTTGTTACTTTATTATATCTGTCAATTTCATCAGATAACGTGTATGTTTTTCCTAATAAACGTTCCCATTCCGAAATTGTACCTGCTTTATTTGCAACTGTAGATAAAGCGCCATACATACCAGATTCAATTTCTGCTTTTGCTCTAGCTAAAGCTTCGTCAGTAATACCAGTAGTACCAAATTCATCAATCGTTGCTTTTACTTTTTCGTCGATATCAGAAAATAATTTTTCTAAATTGAAATCTTCAGGTGGGTAAGCAAATATTTGAATCGAAAATTCTCCGCCTAATTCTTTTGAGCGGTGATTTACACTTGCATCAACTGCTATTTCAGGTTTAGCTTTTACGAATTTTTTGTAGAAAATAGAGTTATTTCCACTTCCCATCATCATTCCTAATAAATCTAATGCTGGTTCATCTCTGTTGTATTGAGGAACTGTAGGATAAACTCTTAAATTTAATGGAAAATAAGTACGATCCTTATAAGCAGTATACTTATCTGTAGCTAAAGTTACTGGAGCTACTCTCATCTTTTTAACTTCAGGACATGGTTTAATTCCTCCAAAATATTTTTCTACCATTGCTAAAGCTTCAGGCGTACTAAAATCTCCTGAGATAGTTAAAATAGCATTGTTAGGACCATACCAACGTAAAAAGAAGTTTTTAACGTCTTCTAATGTTGCTCTGTTTAAGTCATCTACATATCCAATAACTGGCCAGCTGTATGGGTGACCTTCTGGATATAAAGCTTTATTAATTTCTTCAACAAATGCCATTGCGTAAGGTTGATTCTCAACATTTTGAGACTTCTCATTTTTTACGGCGTCACGTTGATTTTCAAATTTCTTAGTTGTTAATGAATCTAATAAGAATCCCATACGGTCTGCTTCTAACCATAATGCCATTTCTAAATTATTAGAAGGTACAGTTTCGAAATAAACCGTTCTATCTTCAGTAGTATTACCATTCATATTTCCACCTGCTGTAGATACAATTTTAAAATGCTCTTCATCAGCAACGTGTTTTGAACCTTGGAACATCATGTGCTCAAAAAAGTGAGCGAACCCTGATTTTCCTAAACTCTCTCTATCAGAACCTACTTTATAAGTTACTAATACGTGTACTAAAGGATCTGAATGATCCTCATTTAATAATACAGTTAATCCATTAGGTAATTTCCATTTTTCGTATGGAATAACCACTTTTCCAGCAGTTTGCTCTACCTTTTCTACTAAAGTAGGTTGCGCTACCATAGTTGCTAAGCTAAATAAGCTTAATGCACCTGTTATAATTGTTTTTTTGTTCATGCTAAATTATTTGTTCAAATATAAATGTAATGTATTATTAATTTTGTCCGTCCATTAAACGTTATCGTCCGTTGGTGTAGTATTTTGTGTTAATGACTTGATATTATTATTTTTTGAGAATATTTCTCTGTGCTTAATATGTAAATCCCCTCTCCTAAATTTATCTGTTCTTTTATAGAATTAACAACTCCTGAATAAATAATTCTTCCATATATGTCAGATATACTATATTTTTTATTCATCCACATTTCGTTAAAAAAGAACATTTCATTATTATAACTGATTTGATATTTAGAATTAGTAAGCTCGTTAATACCGACATCATTATAATGAAGATATCCTTTAATATCTAAATTATTTAATACAACTGTAAAATTATTTAAAGTTGTATCTTGTTTTTCTAACCACACTTTCCAGTTGAAAGGCAGCGTAGTTGTAAACCCTACTTTAAATCTTACAGTTAGTGAATCCAAGCCATTATAGTTTTTAGTGAAAGAATATGGAAAATTATTAATGTTTTGCAAAAACTCTCCACGAATTCTAAAGTTTTTAGCATAACCATTTGTTTTCATTTTAAACATAAAAACTAAACTATCATATGAATAAGCAAAAGTTTGCGCTTGAGCGTCAATCATATTATTTAGTGAATACATTCCTACTGCCGGTGTAGAAAATAATCCGTTATAAAATGAACAACTTCTTGGTAATCCAATATTATCAATAACATCAGATGTTGGACCGTACATTGAAAAACTATAATTACTAAAATCCGATGGTGGGGTAAAGTACGCTATGTATTGCTGCTGTCCGTAAAAAACAGAACAACAAAAACATAGCATACATAAAATAGTTTTTCTCATTTATGAATTTTAAATTTATGAGATAGGCTCATCATTTGCCGATTCATTAGTACTATCATTTTGAACTTCCCCTGTTGGAGCGTCAGGTATTCCTCCTTCTATAGTTACTTCTGTTTCTACTTCATCTTCATGATCTACTTTCGTAACAGCTGCAATACTATCGCTATCCTGAATATTAATTAAACGAACGCCTTGTGTGGCACGTCCCATAACACGTAAATCAGAAACATTCATTCGGATGGTGATACCATTTTTCGTGATAATCATTAAATCATTAGCATCTGTTACTGATTTAATACCAACTAAATTTCCTGTTTTATCAGTAATATTAATAGTTTTTACTCCTTTACCTCCACGATTCGTAATACGATATTCATCAATATCAGAACGTTTACCATAACCTTTTTCAGAAACCACTAATACATTCGCCTGCTTATCATCAATACAAATCATACCAACTACTTCGTTATTTCCACCTTCTTCATCATTTAAATCAATACCAATTACACCTGATGCATTACGGCCCATTGGACGAACTTTTTCTTCAGGGAAACGACAAACCTTACCTAATTTAGTGGCAATCATAATTTCATTGCTACCATTAGTTAATGCAGCTTCTAATAATACGTCTCCTTCACGAATAGTAATTGCATTAATACCATTAGCTCGAGGACGAGAATATGCTTCGATTGTTGTCTTTTTAATAATACCATCTTTAGTACATAATACAATGTAGTTATTATTTAAAAATTCTTCGTCGGTTAAATTTTTAACATTGATAAAAGCTTTTACTTTATCATCTGGTGCGATGCTAATTATATTTTGAATGGCACGTCCTTTACTTTGTTTATTTCCTTCAGGTACTTCGTATGCTCTAATCCAATAACATTGTCCTTTTTCGGTGAATAATAAAATATAGTTATGGGTAGAGGCAATAAACATATGTTCTACAAAATCCTCATCACGCGTAGCAGTCCCTTTACTTCCTCTTCCTCCTCTGTTTTGTGCACGGTATTCAGCTAAGTTTGTACGTTTCATATATCCCATATGAGAAATAGTAACTACTACATCCTCATCGGCAATCATATCTTCAATTTTCAAATCATCTCCTGCATAAACAATATCTGTACGACGTTCATCACCATATTTTTCTTTAATCTCAACTAACTCCTCTCGAATTATTTTGTAACGTAAAACTTCGTCAGATAAAATTTCCTTGAAATAAGCAATGCTCTTCATCAATTCGTCATATTCTGCATTTAATTTATCAACCTCTAGTCCTGTTAATGTTCGTAAACGCATATCTAAAATAGCACGCGCCTGAATTTCAGATAATGAGAAACGGGTAATTAATTCATCTTTAGCAGCATCAGGACTTTCACTTTCACGAATAATCTTAATAACTTCCTCAATATTTTTTTGTGCAATTAATAAGCCTTCTAAAATATGTGCACGTTTTTCGGCTTGAATTAAATCAAACTTTGTTCTGCGAACAACTACATCATGACGGTGTTCCACAAAATGAAAAATCATATCCTTCAGATTTAACATCTCAGGGCGACCTTTCACTAAAACAACGTTATTAATTGAGAATGAAGTTTGTAAAGCAGAGTATTTATATAAATTATTTAAAACAACATTAGAAATGGCATCGCTTCTTAATTCATAAACAATACGCATCCCTTCACGGTTACTCTCATCACGAATTTCTGTAATCCCTTCAATTTTTTTCTCATTACATAATTCCCATTGGCGCTTAATCATTTCGGCCTTATTAATTTGATACGGAATTTCTGTAACAATAATACGCTCACGGTTGTTAATAGGTTCAATACTAGCCTTAGCTCGCATTACAACTCGTCCGCGTCCTGTATGAAATGCTTCTTTAACTCCTTCGTAACCATAAATAGTTCCTCCTGTAGGAAAATCAGGCGCTTTAATGTGCTTCATTAAGCCATCAATATCAATATTATTATCATCAATATAGGCTAAAATTCCATTAATTACTTCTGTTAAATTATGAGGAGCCATATTTGTTGCCATACCTACAGCAATACCAGATGCACCATTCATTAGAAGTGTTGGTATACGGGTTGGTAAAACAGTAGGCTCTGTTAAAGAGTCGTCAAAATTAGGACGAAAATCAACCGTATCCTTTTCTATATCTGCCAACAACTCTTCCGTAATTTTACGGAAACGTGCCTCAGTATAACGCATTGCTGCTGGAGGATCTCCATCAACTGAACCGTAATTTCCTTGTCCGTCTACCAACATATAACGTAAGCTCCACTCTTGAGCCATACGAACCATCGTATCATAAACTGATGTATCGCCATGTGGATGATACTTCCCTAAAACCTCCCCAACAATACGTGCCGATTTTTTATAAGGACGATTATGTAAGACACCTAAATCCAACATCCCGTATAATACACGACGATGTACAGGCTTTAAACCATCTCGTACATCAGGTAAAGCACGCGATACAATAACCGACATTGAATAATCAATGTAGGCTGTTTTCATTTCCGTTTCAATGTTAATTGGGATAATTTTCTCTCCGCTCATATTCTTTTTTATGTTTTTAGTTCTTTATATTTTATCTTTATGTAATTCAGAAATTATGTCAGTTAATTTCACTTTAAGCCTGATATAAATCCAACACCAAAAATTTAATAATAGACTTTGAAAATAGCTATTTTGTAGGTAATTTAGTTGTATAGTTATTAACAGTTTTAATGTTAAAAAAAACACGTCAAAAAAGAACTAAAACTGTCATTATCGGTTACTTTTGATTGTGGCATTAATTATGTTTAGAACCTAACAAAGAACTACAAATTTATGGAAGCAAAATTTTCACAGCGCGTAAAAGACGTGATAACGTTTAGCCGAGAAGAAGCACTAAGACTAGGGCATGATTATATTGGAATTGAACATTTAATGCTTGGCATGATTCGCGATGGCGAAGGAGTTGGTATTAAAATGCTTAAAAATTTAGGAGTAAATATCCAAGATTTTAGAAAACAAATTGAACAAAGTTTACCTGTTTCGCTTCGTAAGGTTAATAACCTTGCAAATATCCCATTGGTAAAACAAGCAGAAAAAACTTTAAAATTAACTTATTTAGAAGCTAAGGTTTTTAAAGCACCTCAAATTGGTACAGAGCACTTGTTGATGTGTATTTTAAAAGACAATGACAATGTTGTTACAAAATCATTAGCTAAACTAGGGGTTGATTATAACTCAGTAAAATTAGAACTAGAAGGATATATGGAAAACCCTCACAAAATTGAAAACTCAACTGCTGGAGACGATGATGAAAATGAAGAATCGTTTGGAGGTGGAAACTCTGGTGCTGCAAAAAAACCAGGCGACTCAAAATCTAAAACGCCAGTATTAGATAATTTCGGAAGAGATTTAACGAAAATGGCCGAAGATGGAAAATTAGATCCTGTTGTTGGTCGTGAAAAAGAAATTGAGCGTGTGTCTCAAATCTTATCTCGTCGTAAAAAAAATAATCCAATTTTAATTGGAGAGCCAGGTGTGGGTAAATCAGCAGTTGCTGAAGGTTTAGCCTTACGAATTGTTCAACGAAAAGTATCTCGTGTATTATTTGGAAAACGTGTTGTTACTTTAGATTTAGCTTCTTTAGTTGCAGGAACTAAATACCGCGGACAGTTTGAAGAACGAATGAAGGCTGTGATGAATGAGTTAGAAAAAAATCCTGATGTGATTTTATTTATTGACGAAATTCATACCATTATTGGTGCAGGTGGTGCAAGCGGAAGTATGGATGCCAGTAACATGTTTAAGCCAGCTTTAGCTCGTGGAGAAATACAATGTATTGGCGCTACCACATTAGATGAATTCCGTCAGCATATTGAAAAAGATGGAGCTTTAGAGCGTCGTTTCCAAAAAGTAATTATTGAGCCTGCAACACAGGAAGAATCATTACAAATTTTAACGAACATTAAATCTAAATACGAAGATCATCATAATGTAACTTACACACCAGAAGCTATTAAAGCCTGTGTAACATTAACTGCTCGTTATTTAACAGATAGACATTTACCTGATAAAGCTATTGATGCTTTAGATGAGGCAGGTTCTCGTGTTCATATTACTAACATTACAGTGCCTGAAAATATTTTAGAGTTAGAGAAAAAAATGGAGGACATTAAAGAACTAAAAAATCAAGTGGTTCGTTCTCAAAAATATGAAGAGGCTGCTAAATTGCGTGATACGGAAAAACAATTACAAGCATCATTAGATGCTGCTAAAAAAGCATGGGAAGAAGAAACTAAGATGAACCGTGTAACTGTTACAGAAGATAACGTTGCTGAGGTTGTATCCATGATGAGCGGAGTTCCGGTTCAACGTATTTCTCAAAATGAAGGAGAGAAATTAGTAAAAATGGTTGAACAATTGCAAGGTAAAGTAATTGGGCAAGATGAAGCATTAAAGAAAGTAGTTAAAGCTATTCAACGTAACCGTGCTGGATTAAAAGATCCTAATAAACCAATTGGTTCATTTATTTTCTTAGGCCCTACAGGTGTTGGTAAAACTCAATTAGCGAAAATTTTAGCGAAGCATTTATTTGATAATGATGAAGCTTTAATTAGAATTGATATGAGTGAGTACATGGAAAAATTTGCCGTGACTCGTTTAATTGGAGCGCCTCCAGGATATGTTGGTTATGAAGAAGGTGGACAGTTAACTGAAAAAGTTCGTCGTCGTCCCTACTCTGTTGTGTTGTTAGACGAAATCGAAAAAGCACATCCAGATGTATTTAATATGTTATTACAAGTATTAGATGATGGACAATTAACAGATAGTTTAGGTCGCAAAATTGATTTCAAAAACACCATCATTATCATGACATCTAATATTGGCGCCCGTCAATTAAAAGAGTTTGGTACTGGTGTAGGTTTTGGAACTCAAACACGACAAGACACCGAAGCAGAAATGAGTAAAGGTGTTGTGGAAAATGCTTTGAAAAAAGCATTTGCACCTGAATTCTTAAATCGTATTGATGATGTTATTATGTTTAACGCTCTTAACAAAGAAGATATTCATAAAATTATTGATATTGAATTAAATAGTTTATTTGGACGTGTAAACAACCTTGGGTATACTATTAAAATTACGGATGCCGCTAAAGACTTTATTGTTGAAAAAGGTTACGATGCTCAATATGGTGCTCGTCCATTGAAACGTGCTATTCAAAAGTACTTAGAAGATCCAATGGCTGAAGAAATTATTCAAAGCAACTTATCTGAAGGCGATCAAATTGAAATAGATTTTGATAACGATAAGAAAGAAATAGTTGTTAGAACCGTTAAGCCAAAAACTAAAAAGAAAAAAGAAGATAACTAATATAAAAAGCCCCGCTAAATGCGGGGCTTTTTCGTAATAGATAAAAATACTGAAACAAGTTCGGTATAACTGATATGATTATCCTAACATTTCTTTTACAATTTGAGAAACTAATTTACCATCAGCTCTACCAGCAACTACCTTATTAGCTGCTCCCATTACTTTTCCCATGTCAGCTGCACTACTTGCTCCTACTTCAGCAATAGCATTTTTTACAATCACTTTAATTTCATCTTCAGTTAATGCTTTAGGTAAATACTCTTCCATTACCAATGCTTGTGCTAATTCGTCATCAGCTAAATCCTGACGATTTTGTTGAATATAAACTTCAGCAGTTTCTTTACGCTTTTTATATTCTTTTTGAATTGCCTTTAAAGCACTCTCTTCGGTTAATCCTTCAGGAGATGTTTTTAATAATAATATAACTGATTTTATAGCTCTTACTGCTTCTAAACGTTTTGCATTTTTTGCTAACATGGATGCTTTTACATCTGCATTAATTTTTTCTTCGATTCCCATAATATGTTTAATTTTAGCATAAAGATAATTGTTGTTTTAATAATTCTAAAACTATTTTATGAACTGTACTTGGCCTGGTAACGACGAGCAAATGCTTCATTATCATGATACGGAATGGGGAACTCCTGTTCATGATGATAAAAAACATTTTGAATTTATAGTATTAGATTCTTTTCAGGCTGGGTTGAGTTGGAAAACTATTTTACATCGTCGCAAATACTTTAAAAAAGCTTTTGCCAATTTTGATGTGAAAAAAGTAGCAAAATTTGATGATGCAAAAGTATTAGAATTAATGCAAAACGAAGGCATTATTCGAAATAAATTAAAAATTACTGGTACTATTAAAAATGCCAAAGCTTTTATGGATATTCAAAAAGAATATGGTTCATTTGATACATATATTTGGCAATTTACTGATAACAAAACCATTGTTACTAAAGCAAAACAATCATCTGAAATTAGGGCTACTAGTCCCGAATCGGATGCGATGAGTAAAGCATTAAAGAAAAGAGGCTTCACCTTTGTGGGCTCAACAATTTGTTATGCTTATATGCAAGCAGCTGGTATGGTAAACGACCATTTAGTAAGTTGTTCGAGGTATAAAGAAGTGATGAAATAAAATTACATTTACAACATGATTTTAAAAAACATAATTACAGAAATAGAAAAATTTGCCCCCCCTACCTACCAAGAATCTTATGATAATTGCGGTTTATTAACGGGAAACAAAGAACAAGAAGTAACAGGTGCTATACTTTGCTTAGATTGTACCGAAGCAGTTGTAGAGGAAGCTATTCAAAAAAAATGCAATTTAATTATTGCTCATCATCCCATTATTTTTAGTGGTTTAAAAAAATTGAATGGAAAAAATTATGTTGAACGTACCATTATTAAAGCCATTCAAAACAATATTGCTATTTATGCTTGCCATACTAATTTGGATAATGTAAAAAATGGTGTCAATAAAAAAATTGCAGACAGGTTAGGTTTAATTAATACGCAAATATTAGCTCCAAAAAAATCACTATTAAAAAAATTAGTCACATTTGTCCCAGCAACACATTTATCTCAAGTTCAAGAAAGTTTATTTAATGCTGGCGCTGGAAATATTGGTAATTACGACAGCTGCAGTTTTGTTTTAGAAGGAACAGGGAGTTTTAGAGGAAATGAAGATTCAAATCCGTTTATAGGAGAAAAAGGTAAATTAAGTTTAGAAAAAGAAACCCGATTAGAATTAATTTTTGAAACCATTAACGAATCTCAAATTATTTCGGCCTTAAACCAAAATCATCCTTACGAAGAAGTAGCTTATGATATTTACCAATTAGAAAATACTTACCAAAATATTGGTTCGGGTATGATTGGTGAATTAGAAAACCCAATTTCTGAAACTGAATTTTTGAAACGTTTAAAGTCGGTTTTTATGTTAAAACTTATTAAACATACGCCGTTATTAAATAAATCCATAAAAAAAGTAGCTCTTTGTGGCGGCAGCGGCAGTTTTCTTCTAAAAAACGCAATTAATTCAAAATCAGACATTTACATTAGCTCTGATTTTAAATATCACGAGTTTTTTGATGCAGAAAACCAGATTTTGATTGCCGATATCGGTCATTATGAAAGTGAGCAATTTACTCCCGAAATTTTTTATGAGATTATATCAAATAAATTTCCTACTTTTGCAAGCTATTTAACGGAAACAAACACTAACCCAGTTAATTATTTTTAAACTATGTGCGCTAAAATCAAAGAAAAAATTGATGCATCTATTGAAGGAAAACTTCGTGCTTTATATGAATTACAAATTATCGATTCTAAAATTGATCGTATCCGTACGGTTCGTGGAGAGTTACCTCTTGAAGTTCAAGATTTAGAAGATAGCGTTGCAGGTTTAGAAACTCGTGTAAATAATTTATCTCAAGAGTTAAAAGAATTAGAAGAACAAGTTGCTGAAAAAACTCAATCAATTAAAGATTTTAAAGCTAACATTAAAAAATACGAAGCTCAACAAGGTAAAGTAAGAAACAATCGTGAGTACGATGCTATTACTAAAGAAATTGAGTTCCAAAATTTAGAAATTCAATTAGCCGAAAAACGTTTAAAAGAATATAAATTCGCTATCGAATCAAAATCTGAAATCGTTGAAAAATCTCAACATGATTTCTCTGAGCGTAAGAAAGATTTAAAATTAAAAAAATCTGAATTAGACGAAATTATTGCAGAAACAGAGAAAGATGAGAAAGAATTAATGAAAGCTTCTGAAAAAGCAACTGAAGGAATTGAAGAAAGACTAGTAAATGCATACAAACGTGTACGTGCAAATACTCGTAATGGATTAGCAGTTGTGCCAGTTGAGCGTGATGCTTGTGGTGGATGTTTTAATAAAATTCCTCCTCAAAAACAATTAGATATCAAAATGAATAAAAAAATATTAGTTTGTGAGCACTGTGGTCGTATTATGGTTGACCCAAATTTAATTGCTACAGAAGAATAATATTTTTCATTAAATAAAAATATCATTATTAAAAATGCCGTTACAAACCTTGTAACGGCATTTTTAATTTAGAAAAAAAGTAATACCTTTCCTAAAACTTAATAATTATGAAATTAAAATTATTACTCACGTTTTCTGTTTTATTTCTTATAACTAAAATAAGTATTTCCCAATCTGCTTATTTTGATTCTAAAGTTTATACAGATGTTACCTCTATTCCTGGTAACAAAATCTATCATTTAAAAATGAGTTTTCCAGGCATTACAATTCCTCTGTTATATTTAACTGTTAATACAGTTAATAACCAAATCTATTATGGAGATACGATTCCAAATATTGCAGACCGTAATTCTGGAAGTGATACCATGATTTTTAAATCGGTTGCTATTAATGCCTCTAATTTGTTTGATACAGTTGGTATTTTATATACCACTCCTAAAGCAAAAAACATGTTTTTTAATAGTAAAACAGCCAATTCATCTGGTGCATGTAATGGTGGTTTATCTTTTACTATTGATACAACTCAAGGCCGCTTTGTTAATGGAACTTCTTTTGCTGGAACAATAATCAACTCTTCTGGATCTAGTATGCCATATTTTTGCAATGTTGGTTTAAATACATTTACTACACTATGTGCTGGTGAATATGCTTGGGGATGTTATAGCTTTGGCGGCTCAATTTTATTTCATGAGTATCATACTCTTTTATTAGGATTAAATTATATGCCCGTGCCATCAACAATGAGTGTCAATATTAATCCTTATGCAAATGCGATAGGAACCAATTGTTTAGGTAAAGCAAGAATTCAGGTAAATGGTGGTACGCCTCCATATTTGTATTCTTATGATAATGGATTAACTTTTACGAATATTGATAGTATTTCTGGGCTTTGTGATGGTGTTCATTTAGTTCAAATTGCTGATCAACAAGATACAATTGCTAAAAATTTCATCATTAATACATCAGCAAACACCACTAATAATTCAAATCCATTTGGAACAACGATGGATACTATCATTATTAATCATGCTGATTGTGGATTTAATTACACAACACCAATAGACTCTGCATTTATATCAAACTACTATTTTTCGAGCCCAACAACACTTCATGTAACATTTGAACTCTGGCAAGCAGGAAGTGCCACTTTTATAACTGACAGTGCTACTTATCCTTTTCAAGCTAATACAAATTACATGGTTGGGTTAATTATTTATTGTGGAAGTCAAAAAACATCAAGTCCAACTGCATTTAAAGGTGTAAGGGTTAACGATTTTATTCATTATTCTAATTATGTAGCAGGAATAAAAACTAATTTATTAAATAATAATATAATTGTTTATCCTAACCCATTTAATAACGAGTTAACAATTACTTCTGAGACAAACTTAAACATTACATCTATAGATTTGATGAATGTTATTGGCGAAAAAATAAACTTTGAATTTCAAAAAAATAATTCAGATGTTAAAATCAATACAGAAAAACTATCTCATGGAGTATATTTTGCAAAGGTGTTATTTGAAAATAATCAAACAAGTATCATTAAAATAATTAAACAATAACTAAAATATAATATAGCTAATACATAAAAAATATCACATTTAAGTTTTAAAAACTTGTAATTCCATTGGTTTTATCTTTAATTTTAAGCGCTAAAAAAACGAAACAAAAAAGCTACAAGTCTTGTATAAGAAGCAACAACTAAAATGTACCTTCAAAAAAAAATAATGTTGTTTGTTTTTTTGTGTATTGCCACATTAAAAATCTCTGCGCAATCAATTGGAGGCATTACCTCTGGAGCTCAAACATATTGCGATACACTTAATTCTGGATTTATTTCAGTAACAGGTTATGTTGGTAATATTATTGATTGGCAGTATTCTACTAATGGAGGTGCTTCATGGACCAATAACGGCAATGTGTTTAATAACCAAAGTTATTTTAACTTAAAGCAAAATACCTGTTACAGAGCTATTGTAAAAAATGGCGCCTTCCCTTCAGACACTTCTTCTATTTCATGTATAAATGTTTATCCACCTTCTGCTGGTGGAACAATAAATGGTGGTGGTTTTTTTTGTGGAGGGTCGGGAGCGGGAACGTTAACTATTAATGGAACAGTTGGTAATGTTTTAAAATGGCAAAACTCAACTAATGCGGGTAGTACTTGGAATGATATTATCAATACAACCACATCACTAGTTTATACAAACATAACTCAAAACACTTTGTATAGAGCTATTGTTCGTAGTGGTGGCTCATGTCCTAGTGATACATCCTCAATTGCCAGTTTTTCAGTTAATCCTCAAACAGTAGCAGGAACATTATCAGCAATTAATTCAACCACTATATGCTATGCATCAGTCACAAATACAATTAATTTAAATGGAAATATAGGTAATGTATTGTATTGGATTTCTTCAACTAATAGTGGTTTAAGCTGGAATAATATTTCAAATAACACATCAAGTATTAATGTTTCTGGATTAGTTCAATCTACCTTATTTAAAGCTATTGTTCAAAATTTAAATTGTTTAATAGATACAACTAATGGTTTAAATATAACTGTGACTCCTGCATTTACGGTTAGTGCAGGCACCGATACTACCATTATGCAAGGTCAATCAACTCAACTAAATGGTTCGGGTTTAGGGACCCCGATGTGGCTTCCTCTTTCTTCAGGCTTAAATAACAATACGATTCTTAATCCAACAGCAACACCATCTGCATCAACAAACTATATTCTAACTATTACAGATGTTAATTCTTGTGTAAATTCAGATACTGTTTTAGTTACCGTTATTCCTATAGTTTTTGATGGTATTATAACTAGCGTATTTACTCCCAATGGGGATGGAATTAATGATAGCTGGTATATTGAAAATATAGATTACTACCAAGAAAATGAAGTAACTGTTTTCAATATATATGGAAATATTGTTTACCAAAAAAAAGGATATAAAAATGATTGGCAAGGAACTTACAATAATGCACCATTGCCTGACGGTACTTATTTTTATGTTATAAAAATTGGGGCGCAAGCCACTTTGTATAAAGGTTCATTAGACATATTAAGGAATAATTAATTTAATGAGACTTATATTAAAAATAATGGCATTTATCTTAATAACAGGAGCTTCATACTCTCAGCAGATTGTTATGTTTAATCATTATTTTTATAAGCCAATGGCCTATAATCCTGCCTATACTGGTTATGGAGATGGTGTGAATATCATGTTAGTTAACCATACTCAATGGACAGGATTTAAAGGTGGTCCTCAGTATAATATCTTAACCTTAGATGGCAATGCAATAAATAAAAACACTGGATTAGGACTTATACTTGTGAGTGATAGAAAAGGAGTAAATAGTAGAATTGGTGGTAATGCTTTATATTCTTATAAACTACAATTTAAAGAAAATATTTTTTTAAAATTAGGCTTAGCTGTAGGGGTCATCAATCAATCCATTGATTATTCGAAAGCTATAATTGAAAATTCAAACGATCCTTCTTTATTTACTAATTCTCAAAACAAAACCACTTTTGATGCAAATGCAGGACTAGCTTTTGTGTTAAAAAACTTTGAATTTGGGTTAGCTGTTCCCCAAATAGCAAATAACAAAATTGGATACGTAAGTGCTAATGATACACGTACTTTTTATACACAAAATAGACATTATATGAGTTCGTTGAAATACAAATTCATTCTTCCTAAAAAGAAAGATATTTCTGTCACACCGCAACTATTAACAAGATACTTACCAAATGCACCTCTACAATATGATGCAAATGTAAATTTAGACTGGAGCAATAAATTTTGGATTGGAGCCACATATAAAAGCAATTACGCTTTGGGATTGAACCTTGGAGTAACGCTATTTAAAAACCTATCTATTGGATATACATACGACTATATAACAGGGAACATAAATAAATACGCTGGATTAAGTCATGAAATAATGATTCATTATACTTTCAATAAAAAGAAAAAAGATAGCAAAACGGATGAACAAAAAGAAGATGAGGAATTAAAAAAATTATCTACGCAGGATTTAAATAAAATTTTAATAGAACGTATCGAAAAAAAGGTAGAAGCTTTATTAGACAGAGGAAATGCTACTCAGCAAGAAATACATGAATTACTTGATGAAATTGCTTCGTTTTTAGACAGTGAATCAACAGACCCTTCGCAAGATATTTTAAAAAAATATTACAATTCTCTTAAAAATCAAGCACAAGGTGATATTAATGTTTTAGTGAAAGGAAAAATTGTACTAGGAGACAACCCTCCTAATGCTGATTATTCAAAAGTAAAAGTTACAATATTAGATCTTGCAACTAAAAAAACAGCAGGAACATCAGTACCAACAAGAGACGGTAAATATTTTATTATTTTAAAACCTGCTAAAAAATATCAAATTACGGTTGAAAATGAAGGATATAAACTTTATACAAAAGATTTTAATGTATCTGGCTCGCCTGAATCTTATGAAATGAGTCAAGAGATTATATTATCTAAGTAACAACTAAACCTATTTCATTTCCTTATATTTTTAAAAATATGTTAATAACTATAGCAACTATTTTGTTACTATTACAGTAAAAGAAAAACGGTATTTATTTATCTCAAAGAACTTAAACTAAACATTTTATTATTCAAAACAATCATTATTTTAAATACCAAACGACCTTAGACCTAGAAATATGATTAAACGAATACAAATATGTATAGTAGTGTTATTTTCATTAATTCCACTTTTTACATTTGCCACTCATGTTGTTGGAGGTTCATTAACCTATGTTTATAACGGAGGTTCTAATTATACGATTACCTTAAAATTATACAGAGATTGTGGACCTGGCACAGCTTCTCTTCCTGGTAGCGTAACAATTCAAATAAAAGATGTTAACGGAAATGCTTTTTCTCCTTCCAAAAACGTCACAATAAATCTTACGTCTGTTACAAACATCGCTGGCTCTTTAGATCCATGCGCTATACCTCCAAATCCTTCTCCATGTGTGGAAGAAGCTGTGTATACTACCACTGTAAATAATCTACCACCAAACGCTACAGGATATCATTTATATTATCAAATATGTTGTAGAAATGCAAGTATTCTAAATATTGTAAACCCTGGTGCCGCTGGCGAAACTTTTTATGCCAACATTCCTGGTAGTAGTTTTGTTCCAAATAGTGATCCTGTTTTCAACTTATTTCCACCACTTTTTATTTGTGTAAACAAACCTTTTACGTTTAATCATTCTGCAACCGATGCAGATGGAGACTCTTTAGTATATTCTCTATACCAACCTTACAATAATAATGCACCAACATTTCCTGGAGGTGTAGCAACTTTTCCTACTGTTACCTATGTTGGAGGGTATAGCACTACTAGCCCTTTAGGAGCTGGGCCTTTTTCCATCAATTCATCTACGGGATTATTAAATGGCACACCTAACACGCTAGGGCAATTTGTTGTAGGTGTGAAAGTTAAAGAATACCGAAATGGAGTTTATATTGGTGAAACCATCAGAGATTTTCAGTTTAATGTTGTTAACTGTCCACAACCACCACCAAGTTTAGCTGTTCCAAATGCAACTATAAATAATGGATGTTCTGCAAAACCTATAGCAACAGGTATTACATCTGTTTCTGCAACATGGAACTCAATATCACCTGGAACACCTGGCGCGTATAATAATTATTTAGCTTGTACTTCTGGTTGCCTAAACAATACAATTACCCCTGTTGGTTCTCCTCCTCCATTTGTAGATTTTGTGGTGTGTGGTATCTCTACTTCATGTTCAGGTGCAGCTATTTGTGATACATTTAGAGTATTTTTTAATCCTTCGCTTGCTGTAAATATTCAACCATCTAACCCTACTCTGTGTTTTGGTCAAACATCGACCACTATAACAGCCATTGGATCTGGAGGAACTCCACCATACAGTTATTTATGGAATAATGTAAATCCTTCTCAAACTATTAATGTAGGTGTAGGAACATATAATGTTCAGCTTTCGGATGCCTCTGGTTGTCCGCCAGTTTACAGTGCCGTTTCTGTAACAGCGTTCACAGCACCTATAACCGCAAACGCTGGCCCCGATAAAACTGTTTGTAATCAAAATCCAATTACAACATTTAATGGAACAGTAACAGGTGCTAGTGGTGGTATTTGGTCAGGAGGCTCTGGAACATTTACTCCAAATAATACAACGCTTTCAAACGTTTCCTACTCTCCTACTCCAACCGAATTAGCTACAGGATTTGTAAATCTTTTATTAACCACTACTGGAAATGGAACTTGTCCTTCGCAAACTGATACTTTAAAAATAACTTATGTTGGATTTACAGGAACGGTAACACCAACATTTACAAATGCCAGCTGTTTTGGAGGTTCAAACGGAGCAGCTAATGTTAGTTTAACAGGTGGTTTTACGCCTTACACTTACTCTTGGAATAGTGTTCCTTCTCAAACTACAGCCAATGCCACTAATTTGCCAATAGGTATTTACACCGTAAGTATTACTGATGGTATTGGATGTGTAACGCAAAAAACAGTAACAATTTCACAACCACCAATATTAGCTATTAATTCTACTATTAAAAATGTATCGTGTTATGGAGGAAGTACAGGTTCTATTTCAATAACTCCAACTGGAGGTACATCACCTTACACATACACATGGTCTCCAGGTGGACAAACAACATTTTCAATAACGAATTTACCTATCGGAAATTATTCGGTTAATGTTACTGATTCTAAAGGATGTGTTACGTCTTCTTCCTATACTGTAATTCAACCACCTTCTATTTCTGTCAATTATTCATTAACCAATGTCACTTGTTTTAATTTAAACAATGGAACATACAATACTTCTGTTAGTGGAGGCACACCTCCATATACTTATAGCTGGGTACCTGGCGGGTCAACGGCATCAAGTGCAACTGGTCTTGCAGCTGGAAATTATACATTAATAGTGAGAGATAACTTAAATTGCACAAGAAATAACACATTGAGTATTACTCAACCATCAAGCTTAACTGCCGTAAAAAGTGTTACAAACGAAACTTGTAATTACCTAAATAATGGTGCCGCATCTATTACAGCTTCTGGTGGAACCCCAAATTATACCTATTCATGGACTCCTGGAGGTCAAACAACATCATCTATCACAAATCAAGCAAGCGGAACTTACACAGCAAAAGTAACTGATTCAAAAGGATGTATAACCACAACATTAATTACCATTACAGAACCAAGTCCATTAGTAGTTAACTTTATTAATGCCACAAACGTTAATTGTTTTGGAGATAACAGCGGAAGCGTTAGTGCCAGTCCTTCAGGAGGAACTCCAAATTACACATATCAATGGTCTCCTGGTGGAGTTACTACATCTGCATTAAATAATATTACTGCAGGCACTTATTCTGTTACTGTAACCGATAATAAATTATGTACGGCTACAAATACTGTTTTAATAACACAACCAACAAATATTACAGTTACAAATACAATAACAAACACTACTTGTAATGGATTACTTAATGGTTCCATTGTTTTAAATACTAGTGGAGGAGTATCTCCTTACACATACAACTGGTTACCAAATGGACAAACTACTTCTTCTATTACATCTGTTGGTGCTGGAACTTACACCGTAACAGTTACAGATTTTAACGGTTGTCTAAAAACAAATACTTACACGGTTTCACAACCTCTTCCTTTAAGTACAACATTAACACCAACGAATGTTTCTTGTTTTGGTGGCAATAATGGAGCTATTAGCTCATCTGTTTCTGGAGGAACTGCTCCTTATACCTACAGCTGGAGCCCTGGAGGTGTAACTACTCCAAATCTTAGTGGATTAACGGCAAACACATACACTTTAAAAGTAAAAGATAATAATAACTGTAGCCAAACTAGTACTGTTGCTATTACTCAACCAACTGTATTAGCGATAGTTTCGAGCTTTACAAACGAAACTTGTGATTATTTAAATAATGGTATAGCGACAGTTACTGTATCTGGAGGAACAACACCTTATAATTATTTATGGTCTCCTGGAGGATATACAACTGCTACTGCTACAAATTTATCTGCTGGTTCTTATACAGTTTTAATAACAGATAATAACGGATGTGTTAAAACTAAAACAGTTACCATTTCTCAACCCAATCCTATTAATATCAATTTTATCAATCAAATTAATGTGAGCTGTTTTGGAGGAAACAATGGATATATTGCTACCAGTGTCTCAGGAGGATCGCCAAATTACACATACACATGGAGTCCTAATAACGCTCACACAACTTCATTAATGAATATTGCGGCAGGTACATATACTTTAAATATCACTGATACAAAATCTTGTACTGCTCAAAACACTGTTACGATAACTCAACCAAGTTTAGCTTTAAATGCAACTGTATTATCTCAATCAGCTACTTGTTACGGAACAGCAACTGGTTCAATAACTGTAAATGGGATTGGAGGAACTCCTTCATACAATTATACATGGACTCCAGGAAGTATTGTCGGTAATTCATTAACAAATGTTAGTGCTGGAACATATTCCGTTAAAGTGGTCGATTCGAAAGGATGTATAACTACAAAAACAGTTTCTGTAACACAACCTACTCAAATTGTAGCTACAGTAACAACAACCAATTCTACATGTGGCAATCCTAATGGTGTTGGTTCGGTTAGTGTAACTGGCGGACTCCCACCCTATACATACCAATGGAATCCTACAGGAGGTACAAATCCTTTATCAACAGGTTTATTAGCTGGACCATACACAGTTATCATAACAGATGTTAATGGATGTCAAGGCTCAAAAAGTTTTAATGTAAACGATAATGGAGGTCCAGTGGCTAGTATATTTTCTACCACAAATGTTAGCTGTTTTGGTGGTAATAATGGTTCTGCTACTGCAGGTGTTGTAGGTGGTTTACCACCTATTACTTACTCATGGTCGCCTTCTGGTGGAACAAGTGCAACTGCTACAGGATTAACTGCTGGAATTTATTATGTGACAGTTACTGATGCTAATGGATGTATTTCTTTAGCAACTACAAGTCCTGAAATTACAGAGCCATCTGCTATATCCTCTGTTATAACAACTTCTAATGTATCGTGTTTTGGTGGAAGTAATGGTTCTGCAACAGTTACCGCTTCTGGTGGAAACCCAAGTTACACATATACTTGGTTGCCTAGTTCAACTACTGGAAATACAATTACTGGACAAAGTGCAAATACTTATTCTGTTCAAATTAAAGATCAAAACAACTGTGTACTCACTTCTACTTATACAATTTCACAACCAACAGCATCCATATCCATAACTGCAACTACAACTTCAGTATCCTGTTTTGGAGGAAACAATGGTTCTGCTGATGCATTAGCTAGTGGGGGAACCGGGCCTTATTTTTACAATTGGATGCCTGGAAATTTCTTTGGCCATGCTGTATCTAATCTAACATCTAATACCTACTCAGTAAATGTAACTGATGCCAATGGTTGCACTTTAACAAACACTATTATGGTAGTTGAAGCAACAAATATTGTATTAAATACTGGTAGCATAAATTCAAACTGTTCTCTTGCTAATGGTCAAGTATCTGTTTCTGCTGCGGGAGGAACTGGAACGTACACATACTCATGGTCTCCTAGCGGAGGAACAAATCCTATTGAATCTAATTTACTAACAGGAAATTACACTGTGGAAGTAACAGATGCAAATGGTTGTTCTGCTGTGGCTTCTCAAACACTTATTGATAACCCAAGCCCTACAGTTAGTATTTCTCAAACATCAAGCGTGAGTTGCTTTGGAGGATCTAATGGAGCATTAGCAACAACAGTTACTGGTGGTACAGGTCCATTTACCTATACTTGGTCTCCTACTGGAGGAAATAACTCAACAGCTACAGGCTTATCATCTAATGCATATACCGTTAATATTACTGCAGCCAATGGATGTACAGCAACAGCTGTTAGTTCTGTTATTCCTCAACCTTCACAATTATTTTCAATAATTTCAACATCAAATGTCAGTTGTTTCGCAGGTAATGATGGAAAAGCATCCATCACGGCTGGTGGTGGAGTTTCTCCTTATTCATTCTTATGGTTACCTAGTGCTTCATCTGGTTCTATTATCACAACACAAAGCGCGGGCAATTATTCAGTTCAAATAACAGATGCCAATAACTGTATATTAACATCAACCTATTCTATCACTCAGCCAACATCAGCTCTTTCGGCAGCGGCTACATCAACAGCTGTATTATGTAATGGAGGCAATACAGGACTAGCAAGTGCAAATGCTATAGGAGGAACAAGTCCTTATAATTATAACTGGTTACCTATGAGTGTTAATAGTTCTACTATTGGAGGACTTTCGTTAGGAATATATACGGTAAACGTTACTGATATTAAAGGCTGCACAACTACAACTACCGTATCTGTTACAGAACCTACGTTAGCACTTTCTGCTACTGGCAATGGCGCGCCAACAAGTTGTTTTGGTGGTTCAAATGGAACAGCTACCATCACCGCTACTGGAGGAACAGGTTCATATAATTACTTATGGAGCCCGTCAGGAGGAACTAATTCAACGGCATCATCATTATCTCCAGGCAACTATTTTGTAACTGTGAGTGATGCTAACAATTGTCAAACTAACGTTTCGGTTATCATTTCTGCACCAACAGCAGTTAGCGGTAGTTTAACAGTACTTAATCCTGCGTGTAACCAATCTAATGGTTTTATATCTGCTCAGGTAACTGGTGGTATTAGCCCTTACACTTACACATGGAGCCCTTCTGCTTCCATAAACACGTCTACAATAGGAGGCTTGTTACCTGGAACATATACGTTACAAGTAGAAGATTTTAATAACTGTATCAAAACACTAACAACATCCCTTGTTAATATTTCAGGTCCTACACTGTCTTTATTAACAACAACAAATAACACTTGTTTTGGCGGTAACAATGGTGCTGCAACATTTAGCATAAGTTCTGGAACTGCTCCTTATACAACTTCTTGGGCACCTTTTGGAGGTAATAGCACCACTGCAACTCAATTAACAGCTGGAATTTATACGGCAAACGTAACCGACAGCAGAGGATGTTTAAGTTCTATAACTGCTACCATTAGTGAGCCAAGTCCAATATCAATTAATGTATCATCTATTACCAATGTATCTTGTTTTGGAGGAAACAATGGAGCTATAACAGTATCTGCTTCAGGAGGAACTGCGGGATATACCTACAATTGGCTTCCTTCGGGAACTGGAGCAACAAATAGTAATTTAATTGCTGGCACATATACAGTCAATGTTTTAGATGCCAACTCTTGCCCAGCAGTGATTACTGCTAACGTATCTCAACCTACAGCTGCATTAACATCAACAATTACCAATGTTGTAAACTTACTTTGCTACTATAGTTCAGGAAGTGCATCCGCTATCGTATCAGGAGGAACTGCTCCGTATACTTATACATGGACAAGTACTCCTCTTCAAAACGGTAGTACGGCCATTAATTTACTTAGTGGCACATACACTGTAGCCATTTCAGATGCTAAAGGATGTGTTACGAACAATTCTATTACATTAACTCAACCTACTCAAATTTATTCTTCGGCAGGAATTAATGACACTATTTGTATTGGACAACAAGCAACCTTAACGGCATCGGCAACAGGAGGAGCAGGAAACTATTACTATGTTTGGCAGCCAGTAAACACAACTAACGCAGGCTCATTACTTATTTCTCCAACAAATAATACATCATACACCGTAGTAGCATTTGACCAAAATGGTTGTGCTGGTTTACCTGATGTAGCCGAAGTTGTTGTGTTTAATTTAACAGCGCCTAACATTCAAACTTTTGGATTAACGCCAATTTGTCCAGGACAAAGTACTTTACTATCTGCTTTAGTAACAGGCAATACCGGACCAATAACTTACAGCTGGAGTAATGGATTAGGAACTGGATCTGGCCCTATCATTGTTATTCCTTCTCAACCTACAACCTACTATGTCACTATTTCAAATAATTGCGGCACTTCCATTTTAGATAGTGTTGTAGTCGCATTTAATCCTCCCCCTTCAGTTGTGTCTGCATTTAATGGAACATTGGCTTGCGCTCCTGGTATTTTAAATTTTATTGATAATTCTGTTACAGGAAACATTAATGATCCAATTACCTCTTGGTTGTGGGATTTTGGAGATGGTAGTTCTTCTGTTGTTCAAAACCCTAGCCACAATTACAATGCAGCAGGAACGTATTCTATAACATTAACCGTTACTACAGATGGAGGTTGTACTAACAATAATAATTCAGCGCCTATTGTCGTAACAGCGTATCCTTATCCTGTAGCTCAATTCTCTGTCAATACAACTACGTTTAATTTACCTTATGATATTTTACATTGTACCAACCAATCAACAGGAGCAGTGACCTACTCTTGGAACTTTGGTGACGGAAATATATCTTCTTTAACAAATCCAAATCATAATTACACTACTGTAGGGAATTATGAAATTGTATTAGTGGCAATTTCAAATCACGGATGTACTGATACTGCTAAGATAGATATTGTAACCGATGCTGATGTTGTTTTCCCTAATGCGTTTACACCAAGTCCTGATGGACCTTCAGGAGGATATTACGTGCCTGGTAGTTTAGATAATGATATCTTCTTCCCATACACATCAGGTGTAGTAGAATATAAATTCCAAATTTTTGATAGATGGGGAGAACTAATTTTTGAAACAGAAGATATTAAACAAGGTTGGGACGGCTACTATAGAGATAAAATTTGTCAATTAGGTGTTTATGTTTGGAAAGCCTATGTAAAATTAAATAACGGTAAGGAATTTAAAAAAACAGGAGATGTTACTCTTCTCAGATAATATAAATGCTTCATAATTTAAAAATAACACTACTCTTTTTTCTTTTACAAAGTTCATTTGTATTTGGTCAAGACATGCAATTTACACAGTTTTACGCCTCTCCTTTATATCTTAATCCTGCATTTACGGGCGCTAATGTCTGTTCAAGAGCTACTCTGGTATATAGAAATCAATGGCCTAATATTAAAACAGCTTATAAATCCTATTTACTTTCTGTAGATCATTATATTGCTAAACAACATTTAGGTATTGGTTTACAATTTGCGGTTGATGAAGCAGGAACTGGAGCTTTAAGAACAACCATCATCAATCCTTCTTTTGCTTACGAAGCTAAACTAAATAAAACTTATGCTGTTCGTTTTGGAGTTCAGCCAGGTGTAACTATTAAAACTATAAATTTTGATAAGTTATTATTTGGAGACCAAATTGCTAGAGGTGGTAATACTGGAGCAAGTTCTTTAACCACCGTTGAAATCCCAACACAAACAAAAGCTTTTTTTGATATAGGAGCTGGAGCATTATTTTACTCATCAAACTTTTGGATTGGTACTTCCTTTTTTCATTTAAACAAACCTAATGAGTCTTTATTTACGAGCGAAGGTTCGAAACTACCTATAAAATATAGCGTTCATGGTGGATATAAGTTTTTGTTAAATGAAGATGAGAAAGATCCTAATTTAAAAAAGTCTATTTCAACTGTCATGCATTACAAAGGACAAGGCGAATTTGACCAGTTTGACATTGGTATGTATTACACGCAGTACGGTGTTAATTTGGGATTATGGTATAGAGGAATTCCTGGATTAAAAGCTTATAAACCTGGATATAGCAACAATGATGCAGTAGCTATTATTCTTGGATTTCAGCAAGATAGATTAAGCATTGGATATAGTTATGATATTACTATATCGCAATTACAACGGTTAACAAAAGGTTCTCACGAAGTCACTTTCTCGTTTCAAATGTGCAAGCAAAAAACAAAAACCAAACGAGTATTAGTGTCTTGTCCGAAGTTTTAAGAAACTATTTATTTTTCTTTAAAAACTCTTGAATTAACTGTTCATCCGTTTTACCAAGATTATTGATACAAGCCTTTGCATCATTTGCATAAGGTGTATCAGGATACTCTCTTAAAATTTGGTGGTAAATTGTTCTAGCTTCTGATTCGTTATTTAACATCGAAGCATCATCATACAATTGAGCTAATAAAAACATGGCTGCTCCCCTACTTTTAAATTTAGGAAATTCATCAATACATTTTTTGAAAAATGATTGAGCTTGAGAATATTTTTTTATAGATTGTGCTACTTGACCTCCTTTGAGCAAAAAAACAGGAGCTAATGTATCTTGTTTACAATTAGAGGCAAATTCATAAAATGTTTTAATTGCTTGTTCAGCAACATTATTATTAAGAGCGGTTGCGTTTAATAAAATATTATCTAAACGCTTTACTTCTTTTAATAATACAGTACAAGTATCTTCTTTTACAATAACGGTATCTTTTTGAGCAACTTCATGGTTTTCATTTGAACTTGTATTACTTCCACATGAAATAAAAAGTACCGAGCCTGAAATAAAAAATCCAATTTGCTTTAACATAGTTATCGTTTTGGTTGAAACACTCTTGTTTTATAATCTGCTCTGAATTTTCCTTTTGAAATATCGGTTAGTTTACCGCTAATTAGCTTACGTTTAAAAGGATTTATTTTATCAGTAAATAAAACACCTTCTATATGGTCGTATTCGTGCTGAATGACACGAGCAATTACACCATCATAAGTTTCAGTATGTTTTTTAAAATTTTCGTCGTAATACTCAATCGTTAATTTTGGTTTACGTAAAACATCTTCTCTAATTTTTGGAATACTTAAACATCCTTCATTAAACTTCCACTCTTCTCCTACTTCTTCTAAAATTTGAGCATTAATAAATGTTTTTTTAAACCCATTCATTTGTTTCATTTCCTCAGCTGTAAATTCTGGCTCTTCGTCCTCGTCCACTTCTGCAAAAGGAGTTGCATCAACAACAAATAAACGAATTGCTTTATTAACTTGAGGTGCTGCTAAACCAACGCCATTTGCTTCATACATGGTTTCATACATATCTTTAATAAACTGTCCTAAATTTGGATAGTCTTTATCGATATCAACACATTTTTTTCTTAAAACCGGATCGCCGTAAACTACTATTGGTAATACCATTCTGTAAATTTTAGATTTATGATTTTAGATTTAAGAATTAAACTTCTTAAATCTTATTTCTAACTTCTTATTTTTTAACGTGTATAATTCGGTGCTTCTCTTGTAATCACCACATCATGTGGGTGACTTTCTTTCACACCAGCAGCTGTAATTCGCGTAAACTTAGCGCCTTGTAAAGCTTTAATATCTTTAGCGCCACAGTATCCCATACCTGCTCTTAAACCTCCAATTAATTGATACATTACATCTGCTAAATGTCCTTTGTAAGGCACACGTCCACTAATTCCTTCGGGTACTAATTTTTTAATATCATCTTCTGCATCTTGGAAATAACGATCTTTAGAACCTTTTTGCATAGCTTCTAACGAACCCATACCGCGGTATGCTTTAAACTGACGACCTTCGAAAATAATAGTTTCGCCCGGACTCTCTTCAACACCTGCAAACATACCACCCATCATAACTGTATGCGCGCCAGCTGCAATTGCTTTTACAATATCACCTGTGTAACGAATACCGCCATCTGCAATAATAGGTAACTTTCCTTTTAAAGCAGCTGCTACTTCCATAATAGCAGTTAATTGAGGTACACCAACACCTGCAATAACACGAGTTGTGCAAATTGATCCAGGGCCTATACCAACTTTAACTCCATCTGCACCTGCTTTCATTAAATCTAAAGCTGCAGCACCTGTAGCAATATTTCCAACAATAACTTGTAAGTCTTTATATTTCTTTTTTACTTCTTTTAATTTTAAAATTACTCCTTTTGAATGGCCATGAGCTGTATCAATGATAATAGCATCAACACCTGCTTCTACTAAAGCATCAACACGCTCCATCGTATCAGCAGTAACACCAACCGCAGCCGCTACACGTAATCTTCCTCTATCATCTTTTGCTGCATTAGGACGAACTTTGATTTTAATAATATCCTTATAAGTAATTAAACCAATTAATCGATTGTTTTTATCTAAGATTGGCAATTTCTCTATTTTATGATCTTGTAAAATTTCTTCGGCTTGTTTAAGTGTAACACCTTGCTTAGCTGTAACTGCTTTACTTGCAGGAGTCATCACTTCTTTTACCAAACGTTTTAAATTTTTCTCAAAACGTAAATCGCGGTTAGTTACAATACCTACAAACTTTTTATCAGCATCAACAACTGGTACACCACCAATTTTATTTTCAGCCATTATAGCCAAAGCATCGCTAATAGTAGCTGTTTGAATAATCGTTAATGGATCTACAATCATCCCACTTTCGCTACGTTTTACTTTACGAACATGCATTGCTTGGTCGGCAATAGTCATGTTTTTATGTAATACGCCAATTCCTCCTTCTTGTGCAATTGTAATAGCCATTTGATACTCTGTAACAGTATCCATTGCTGCTGAAACAATTGGGGAGTTTATACGGATGTTTTTAGTAAATTGACTAGAGATATTAACCTCGCGAGGTAATACTTCTGAGTAAGCTGGGACTAATAAAACATCATCATAAGTTAAACCTTCGGGAGCAAATTTGTTTGCTAAAAGAGTTGATGCCATAAGAATGAATTTTCGGTGTTAAAATTCGGGCAAATATACTTATTTTTTTTTGTTAAAAAAATCAGTTTTTAAAGGGTTATTCTTTTGTTTCTGTGGGCTTAGATTCCTCGGATGATTTGTAATGATACACAATTTGAAAAGGATCTAAAGATGGCTTATGCTGTTCCATATCTTCGTTATATTGTTGTTGTTGTTCTAAAACTTGTTGATTGTATTCTGCCTCCAAATCTCTTTCTTCCTCTGGCCATTGATAAGTAGTTGGTTGAGGACCCTCTTTACGGTAACTATAGGCTACTAATATTCCTGAAATTGACCCGAATAAATGTCCTTCCCAAGAGATGGTTCTGTCTATTGGAAATATTCCCCAAGTAATGCTCCCGTATGTAAACACAACAAAAGCAGACACCATCATTAATTGTTTGTGTTTACGAAATACGCCGCTAAAAAATAAAAATGTAGAGAAACCATAAATTAATGAACTAGCACCAAAATGATAATTAGGAATTACATCATTGTTTCGGCCGCCTACCCATAACCATAACCCACTTATGACATAAATCCAAAAAATAGATTGCCAAGCAATAGGTCGGTAAAAATAAAAAATCATTGAACCTAAAATCAATACTGGTAAACTGTTATTAAGTATATGGTTTAAATCAGCATGAATGAGTGGAGCAAACAGAATACCTTTTAAGCCAGTTATAGTGCGTGGGCTAATTCCAAAAGCATATAAATCCAAGTTCCAAAAATTATCTGCCCAAAATATTAGCCAGATAATTACTAAAAATAGCAATGGATATTTTGCAACAGAAAATAATTCTTTTAATGGAAAACTTCGCATGAGTAGCCTCTACTCTAAAAACATACCATCCATAAAATACTGCCATTAAACTACTTTATAAGTCAGAGTGTCATTATTATGAAACAAAAAAGCACCTTTATAAAGGTGCTTTTTAATATTAAGTACTAAAAACTAGTTCGTTTTTCCAGGATATACTTTTAAAGCTTCTTTTAAGCAAGCAACGGCATTTTTTAAATCTTCTTTATTTAAAACATAAGCTAAGCGTACTTCATTAGTTCCAGCACCTGGTGTTGAATAAAACCCTGAGGCTGGAGCCATCATCACTGTTTGTCCATTAAAAGAAAACTCTTCTAATAACCACTGACAAAATTTATCGGAATTATCAATTGGTAAACGTGCTATGCAATAAAATGCCCCACTTGGTTTAGGACAAAACACACCATCAATTTTATTGATTTCTTCTATCACATAATCTCTGCGAGCAATGTATTCTGTTTTCACTCCATCAAAATAAGATTGAGGTGTATCTAAAGCCGCCTCAGCTCCTATTTGTCCGTAACTTGGTGGCGATAAACGAGCCTGAGCAAATTTCATAGCAGCGGCCATTACTTCTTTGTTTTTGCTAATCATTGCTCCAATACGAGCTCCGCAGGCACTGTAACGTTTAGAGATTGAATCTAGTAACACTACATTATTTTCAATACCTTCTAAGTGCATTACAGAAACATATTCTTTTCCATCGTAACAAAATTCACGATACACTTCATCGCTCAACAAATACAAATCATATTTTTTTACTAAGTCACGTAATGCTTCTAGTTCTGCCTTTGAATACAAATAACCAGTTGGGTTACCTGGATTACAAATCATAATACCCTTCGTTTTTGGGGTAATTACTTTCTCAAAATCGCTAATTGGAGGTAAAGCAAATCCTGTTTCAATGTAGCTTCTTACTGGCACTACTTTTACACCAGCAGCCGTAGAAAAACCATTATAGTTTGCATAAAATGGTTCAGGAATAATCACTTCATCACCTTCATTAAAACAAGTTTTCATGGTAATTTCAATAGCTTCGGAACCACCACAAGTAATAATCACTTCGCTTGCATCAATATTGATATTATATGATTTATAGTAATTACAAAGTTTTTTACGGTAACTCTCGTTACCTGCGCTATGGCTATATTCTAACACTTTAAAATCAGCTGTTTTAACCGCATTTAAAAACGACTCAGGTGTTTCAATATCAGGTTGTCCAATATTTAAATGATAGATTTTTGTACCTCTTTTCTTTGCTGCCTCTGCAAATGGAACTAATTTACGGATTGGAGAAGAAGGCATTTGAATGGCCTTAGCTGATATTTTTGGCATAATGAAATTTTAAAAATGATGCGCAAAAATAATCATTTATGTGCTATTTATACTACTAATTTTAGCATAAAAGCAGTTTAAAATAGTAAATTTGATGCTTTAGCAGATATCAACATATTTCAAAAAACATGGTTTCAAATAAGCGAAAAATAATAAATGACCCTATTTATGGTTTTGTAACCCTACCAAATGATTTAGTTCATGATTTAATTAACCATCCTATTTTTCAACGTTTACGACGCATTAAACAACTAGGTTTAACAAACTTAGTATATCCTGGTGCCTTACACACCCGTTTTCATCATGCTATTGGTGCTATGTATTTGATGACCGAAGCGCTTCAAGTTTTAAAATCAAAAGATATTAAAATTACTGATGAAGAATCGAAAGCGGCTATTGTAGCCATTTTATTACACGATGTTGGACATGGACCTTTTTCTCACGCATTAGAACATACCATCGTAAAAGGCATTCATCATGAAGACATTTCGGCTATGTTGATGGACGAATTAAACAAAGCCTTTAAAGGTAAATTAAGTTTAGCCATTAAAATTTTTAAAAACGAACATCCTAAAAAATTCTTACATCAATTAGTCTCTAGCCAATTAGATATGGATAGATTAGACTACTTAAACAGAGACAGCTTTTTTACTGGCGTTTCGGAAGGCGTGGTGAGTAGCGACCGTATTATTAAAATGCTGAATGTGAAAGAGGGGAATTTGGTGGTTGAAGCAAAAGGTATTTATAGTGTAGAGAGTTTTTTAATTGCCCGCCGTTTAATGTACTGGCAAGTGTATTTACATAAAACCGTTTTAAGTGCCGAGAAATTATTAGTAAATGTTTTGAAACGTGCTAAGGAATTATCGTTAGCTGGCGAAGATTTATTTGCCACTCCTGCCCTATCTTTATTTTTAAAAAATAATTTTAGTAAAAAAGATTTCGTAAAAAATCCTGAGTTATTACAGCAATTTGTATTGCTCGACGATTATGATATCATGGCATCTGTGAAAGTATGGATAAACCATAAAGATATTGTTTTAGCTACCTTATGTAAAAACTTAATTGATAGAAATTTATACAAAATAGAATTACAAAATAAAAACTTTACACCTACCTATAAAAATCAAATACAGGAAAAGGTGATGAAGAAATATAATTTAACTAAAAAAGAATCAGAGTATTTTGTATTTGCCGAAAGTGTAAACAACAGTGCTTACAACTCATCAAAAGTGCAAATTAATATCTTACATAAAAATGGTGAGTTAATTGATGTTGCCAAAGCATCTGATCAACTAAACATTAAGATGCTCAGTAAAAAAGTAACCAAATACTTTATGTGTTATCCTAAAGGAATTTAATTTTTTATTATCTTTTTCTCTAAAGAAAACAGTTGCTTACTATTCCCCCACTCTGAAGAGGATTACCGCAGGACGCGTAATGAAAAAATTTAATAATCACTTTATTTGTCATTACTGTCACTTTGTCCCAATAGATAAAGGATTAATGATAGGATAATTATATCGAGAAGTAATTTATCCAAAGCTTTTGCCCTAATAGCTATTGGGGTTTTGAGAGGCAATTCCATCGGACCACTGCTAAAAAGAATCCGCCTGCTTATTCAAACACTTCTCCAACGAACTAACTTTTGCCATTCAATATAGTACAACTCACCGATAACCAAATACAGATTACCTAATTTTGATGTTTTTTAATGAAATATAACAACTTAATTCATGGCAAAATGTTATAAAACAATACATTTGCTTCCTTATTAACAATGGTATACAACCACACATGAAACCTTCTTTTTTTGGCATATTTATCTTTTTTATCGTCCTCGTTTTTTTTGAATGGTATTTTATACAGGCACTTAAAACTATTAGTATAGATTATACACCAAACAAACGTAAATACATTTTATGGGCAGCTTATGCCATAGCAGTTTGCAGTGTCATTTTATTTGGCGTATCTGCTTTTTACCCTCCACCAGAATGGAATGCGACCATGCGTTTTATATCTGCCATATTTTTAATTCTATTAATTTGTAAAACCCTAGGCTCTGTATTTTTATTAACGGATGATCTTATTAGACTTTTTAAATGGATAGCGAGCTTGTTTAATAAAGCACCAAAAGAAACCTTAGAAGACGGACCCGAAAAAATTAGTAGAATTAAATTTTTGAGTTACTTAGCCGTAACATTTACAGTTATCCCTGCTGTATCTTTTATTTACGGAATGGTTCGTGGTGCCTACAAATATCGTGTACATAAAGTAAAAGTAAGTTCACCTAACTTACCCGAAGCCTTTGAAGGATTTAAAATTGTTCAGTTATCCGATATGCATTGTGGAAGCTTTATGAGTTCTGAACCATTGGTGAAAGCCTTTAATATGGTGTTGGATCAAAAACCAGATGCTATATTTTTTACTGGTGATTTAGTAAATAACGAATCATCTGAAACAGAACCTCATTTAGAAGCTTATAAAATGCTTAAAGCACCTTATGGTGTGTATAGCATTTTAGGTAATCATGACTATGGTGATTACAAACAATGGGAAACACCCGAACATAAAGTAGCTAATCTGGATAAGTTAAAAGACATACAACATCAATCGGGTTGGCGTTTATTAATGAACGAACATGTCCCTATTGAGAAAGACGGACAAAAAATTGCTTTATTAGGTATTGAAAATTGGGGAGGTAATTTACGTTTTCCACGTTACGGAAAATTAGAAAACGCCCATGCAGGAACAGAGGCTTATCCTTTTAAAATATTATTATCTCACGATCCATCACACTGGGATGTGCAGGTGAGCCAAGAAGCAAAATTCAATGATATTGATTTAACATTAAGCGGACACACTCATGGAATGCAATTTGGCATTGAAATACCTGGCATTAAATGGAGCCCAGTGCAATACATCTATAAACATTGGGCGGGCTTGTATAAGCAAGACAACCAATATTTATACGTTAACCGTGGCTTAGGTTTCTTAGGCTATCCGGGCAGATTAGGTATTTGGCCTGAGATCACAGTAATTGAATTAAGCAGAACTTAAGACTGTATACAATTGTGTCAAATACCGATGTAATAGGCAACACCTAGCAAGAGTTTGAGTGCAGCAAACTAGCTACGGTGACTTTAAAAAACCAAACGCCGGAAGCATCTTGCAATTTAGATTTGCAACAATTGGCAAAACCAAAGGTGCATTTAACCAAGTAAAAAGTGCTATTGTATTGTAACACAATAAACCTAAATTAAAAAGCCTCAACCAAAATTGGTTGAGGCTTTTTTTTAATGGTATAAGAATTATTTTTTAAACTCTACTTTCATCTCTACACGTCTGTTTTTCTGACGGCCTTCTGGTGTATTGTTATCTGCAATTGGCACTGTTTGTCCAAACCATTCTGCAATAACTTTATCCGCTTTTACTCCTTTGGTTACTAAGTATTTTTTAACCGCTAATGCACGTTTTTGAGACAACAATAAGTTTTTAGCTGCATCACCTTGGTTATCTGTATGACCTGATAATCTCAAAGTCCAATCAGCTGCATGTTGTTTCATTAAGTTTGCTAAGTCGTTTAATGATGGTAATGATACTGGTTTGATAATATCTTTACCAGTAGCGAACTCCAAGCTAGCAAATGCTTTTTCCAATATTTTTTGTTCTTCAACTTTTAATACTGGAGCTGGTTGACAGCCTTTTAATTCTACTAAACCTGGAACTGTAGGGCAATTATCTTCTCTATCCACTACTCCATCTTTATCAGTATCTGGCCAAGGACAACCTTTGTTTTCAACAGCACCTGCTACTTCTGGGCAATCATCATCTTTATCTAAAACAGTATCCCCATCTTTATCAGGGCAACCTTTAAATTCTTTAGGTCCTGCAACATCTGGGCAAGCATCATATTTATCTGGTGTTTTATCTCCATCTCTATCAGGGCATCCTAAAAACTCCTCTAAACCTGCATCATCCGGACACTCATCATCTTTGTCCATAATTTTATCCCCATCTCTATCAGGGCACCCTTTAAATTCTACCAATCCTTTTTCATCTGGACAGTTGTCTTCTAAATCTGTAATGCCATCCCCATCCTTATCAGGGCAACCTTGCATTTCTTTAGTACCAGCAACATCTGGGCACTTATCATCTTTATCTTGAATATGGTCGCCATCCTTATCAGGACATCCCATAAATTCCCAAGTACCTGGTACATCTTTGCACAAATCTTTTTTGTTAGAAATACCATCTTTATCCTTGTCTTTTGGATGACCATACGGAATAGGAATTTTAAGCATGGCATAAACATCAGCACCATACACTGTTTTTTGACCCACAAGTGGCGCTAAGTTACTCGACCCCACAACTAATGGTCCTAAACGCACAGCTGCTCCGGCTCTAAAACCATCTAAGAAATTGTATTGAACAGGGATAAATACTCCAAACCATTTATGATCCCAACGTGGGGTTAAAGTAATACTACTAATATCATGTACTTTAGTATCGTTCTTTTTAAATTGGAAAGCGATAAAAGGTGTTAAGTTCACATAAATATCTTTCCAAATTAAGTAATCAATTTGTACGCTAATGGCAGTAGGCAAATTCATTTTATAAGTAGATGATTTGTTGGTATTCACAAATCGTCCTTTCAACGTATCATCAAATTCACCTAGTGTTTTAGGGTCAATAGGCTTTAAATTCCACAGGCTGGTATTAGCGTGAAAATCTCCACTCGTTGGACCTTTTTTAAATTTAATAGAACCAAGATCGGTAACAGATAAACCTACTTTTAATTTATATTTATTTCTATCTTTTCTCCATAAATCTTTTTCGCCATCCATATCATATTTATACTTTAAATAAGAAGGACGCCATTCATAAACTGCTCCAAAATCAAAACCGACACCAGGATAAGATTGACTGTAATCAAAAACTTTAGTACCAGTACCTTTTTTACCTAATGACACATCAGTTAAATTCAAATTATCGGAGTGTCCGTAACTTACATCTGAACTAAAAATAGATAAAGTATCTTTTGTGTATACATTATAATCTAAGTTTTTAATAAACATGTATGCTGATTGAATACCTTGCAATAACTTAACGGTAGCACCGGCTTTAAAGTAATGTTCGTTATCATCTTTAAACACATGAGCAAAAGTTAAACCGTACTCAGCCCAAGTCATTTCCTGTATACTTAAGTTTTTGTTATTTAAGTTTGTTACCCAAAGTGATGGATATTTAAATTCGTTATACGCTAATTTTGCTAAGTCAGGCGAAACCCCATCAATATTCACGTAGGTTCTAACATTACTTGTAAAGGCAATAGCATTTTTACGGTTAATGTTAACCATAAATGAAGGTCCTTGAATTCTATTACTGAAATAAATGCTTTTATCTTTATTACTTGTTTTTTCAACTAAGTATTTATCAGCAAAAGCAGTATCTGAAAATGCGGGGAAGTTAGCATTTGCCCAAGAACCCTCTTTTTTAAAAGCATCGCGTTTCACCCCAATATAGTTGTTGTAAGCCGATACATTTAATCCAATTAAATTCATATCAAATTTCATTCGGCTATCAACAATACTTGCTGGCTGAATGTGGATACCCGAAACACCAGCATAATTACTTTGATTAAATCCTGCAAAATCCTGAGATTTAGCAAAATAACCAAAAACAATAAAAAATAGAAGTAGATTTTTTTTCATAGAACATCGTTTAGTTTATCTATCAAAAGTAATGCTTTCTGTTATATAAATTGAAAAATTCAAAAATATTCCCGCATATTTAACAAAAGTATCACATTAGCTTACTCATTCGCATTACATTTAGTATCTTCGCCAATTGTTACAATAAAATTATGTTAGAGAAATTAGAAGAAATTAAAAGAAGATATACAGATGTTGAAGCAAAATTAGGCGACCCTAGTGTTATTGCGGATATGCGTTTGTTTAAAAAATTAAATATTGAATACAAAAGTTTACAACCAATTGTAGAAGCTTATTATAAGTACAAACAAATTACTGATAATATTAATGGTGCTAAAGAAGTTTTAGCTACCGAAAAGGATAAAGACTTTTTGGATATGGCTAAAGCTGAATTAGAAGAAAATCGTTTAGCAGAAGAAAAATTACAAGAAGAAGTGAGATTACTTTTAATTCCAAAAGATCCGGAAGATGCTAAAAATTGCACTATGGAAATTAGAGGAGGAACAGGTGGAGATGAGGCTGCCATTTTTGCTGGAGATTTATTTGATATGTATCGCAGATATTGTGAGATAAAAGGATTTCAATTAGAGGTGGTGGATGAAAGCCCAGGATCAATGGGTGGCTACAAGGAAATTGTTTTTAATGTAAAAGGAGATAATGCTTTTGGTACCATGAAATTTGAAAGCGGTGTGCATCGTGTACAACGTGTACCTGCAACTGAAGCTGCTGGACGCGTTCATACATCTGCTGCAACGGTAGCTGTTTTACCTGAAGCTGAAGAATGGGATATTGAAATTAAACCCGCTGATATTGAAATGGCTACGGCAAGAAGTGGTGGTGCTGGTGGGCAAAATGTAAATAAAGTAGAATCTAAAGTAATTTTAACTCACAAGCCTTCGGGTATTGTAGTTACTTGCCAAACACAGCGTAACCAATTAGGAAACCGAGAAAAAGCAATGGAAATGTTGCGTGCTAAATTATATGACTTAGAATATCAAAAACGTTTAGCAGAAACAACAAGCCGTCGAAAGAGTATGGTAAGCAGCGGCGATCGTTCAGAGAAAATTAGAACTTATAACTATCCTCAAAATCGTATTACCGATCATAGAATTGGATTAACTTTATACAACCTTACCGATTTCACAAATGGCTACATTCAACAAATGATAGATGCATTACAATTTGCAGAAAATGCAGAACGCTTGAAAGAAGGAGGATTATAAAACCGCAAAAGGCCAAAGAGATTTAAGGGACCAAAAAGACAATAGAATTATGACACGTGCAGAACTAATAAAAGAAATACAAACTAAAAAGACATTTTTATGTGTTGGTTTAGATCCTGATATTGATAAAATACCTCAATTTCTATTAGAAGAAGACGATCCTATTTTTGAATTTAACCGTCAAATTATTGACGCTACAGCTCCATATTGTGTTTCATTTAAACCTAATACTGCTTTTTACGAAGCCTATGGCTTAAGTGGTTTATCTAGTTTAGAAAAAACCATCAAATACATAAAGCAAGAATATCCAACTCATTTTTTAATTGCAGATGCTAAACGTGGCGATATAGGAAATACATCAAGTATGTATGCTAAAGCTTTTTTTAATCGTTTACATGCCGATGCAATAACAGTTGCCCCCTATATGGGAAGCGACTCTGTGAAACCGTTTTTAGGTTTTGATGGAAAATGGGCTATTGTTTTAGCTTTAACATCTAATGAGGGAGCAAAAGATTTTCAGTTAGATGAAGGCAAAACGGAACCTTTATATAAACATGTTTTAAGAACATCCAGCCAATGGGGAACTTCAGATAATATGATGTACGTTGTTGGTGCTACAAAAGCAGAGATGTTTGATGAAGTAAGACGCATTGTTCCAAACCATTTCTTATTAGTACCAGGAGTTGGAGCACAAGGCGGAAGTTTATCAGAAGTATGTAAGCATGGATTAATTAAAAACGATATTGGCTTATTAATAAACTCATCTCGTGCTATTATTTTTGCTTCAAACGGAAAAGATTTTGCTGATGCAGCTGCTAAAGAAGCAAAGAAAATAGCTGATGAAATGGCTTCGTATTTTTAAAAAAGTATAGTATTGTTTGTCAGGCTGAGCGGAGTCGAAGCCCTATTTATTTAACAATGAGGCTATTTAATTACTTTTTTTATATAGTTCGATGTTCAGATAATTCATACTATACTGGAGTTACAAATAATATTGAGAGACGAGTTTTTGAACATAACAATCCCACATCACATTTAAATAAACATAAAAAGCCCTTCGACTTCGCTTAGGATGACAAGCCTTTAAGAACTTAACTATTTCTTCTTCACTGGTTCATCATCGTCTTTGTACTTATCATAATCCAAGGTATTTCCCCAAAAATTCATCTGTTGTTTTATCCAGGCTTTTCTACCCGAAATATAACCATTAGCTGGATTTGCCTTATATTTTATAGGATTAGGAAGTATAGCGGCAATGGCAGCTGCTTCATCCTTACTCAATTTTTTAGCCGATTTATGGAACCAATATTTTGATGCCGCTTCGGCTCCATAAATACCATTCCCCATTTCAATACTATTTAAATATACTTCCATAATACGCTCCTTGCTCCAAAACACTTCAATTAACAAAGTAAACCACAACTCCAGTCCTTTTCTTAAATAGCTCCTACCATGCCATAAAAACACATTCTTAGCAGTTTGTTGTGAAATGGTACTTCCTCCTCTGATGCGCTTTCCTTTTTCATTTTCTTTCATCGCTTTTTGTATCGCGCCCCAATCAACACCAAAATGTTTCAGGTAATTTTGGTCTTCGCTACAAACAACAGCTAATTGCAATTTAGGCGAAATATCTTCCATACTCACCCAATCATGCTCCATCACAAATCCTTTTCCATCACCTATTTGTTCAATATTTCTTATAACCATTAAAGGCGTTATGGGAACAGGAACCCATCTGTAAACAATAACAGATACAATTGACAAAATAAAAAATGTCAAACATCCCTTCCATAAAATAGTCCAAATTCTTCCTAATATTTTTCTCATAAAACAGTAAAACTATTGTATTATTTAAGTTAAGTTTGTACTCCTCTATTCTTTTTAACAACAGAGATGTTTTAATAACATGACTAAGCAAACAACCTACAAAGTTTTAATCATTGCCATTTTGGGCGTAATAGGACTATACTTTTATAATAAATACAATGTTGCTCCTTCTATTGAACTAACTAAATTAGAAGTCGTTGATCAAAACAATTCTAAATTTGATTTCAAAACTATGATTGGCAAAAAAGTAATTGTTAGTTTTTATGCTTCCTGGTGTCCAAACTGTATTGAAGAGTTAAAAACACTAAATAGTATAAAAGAGCAGAAATTATCAGATATTGAAATCCTTGCTATTACGGATGAAAGTATGGATAAACTTATATCTTTTAAAAACAAAAAGCAATATCCTTTTACCTTTTTAAAATTAAACACGCCGTTTTCTGATATTGGAATTGCTTCTATCCCTACTACCTATTTAGTAAACACAAAAGGACAAATTGTTTACAATAAAGTTGGCTATATTCAATGGGATGATGAGTCTAACTTAAATCATTTAAAAAGCATGATGGAATAGTTAAATACCTTGCTAAGTAACAATTTATTAGATATATTTAAAACCTATTATATTTATAGAGTATGACAAAAATTAAATTTGGAACCGACGGCTGGAGAGCCATTATAGCACAAGAATTTACGGTTGAAAATGTAGCTCGCGTAACAGAAGCAACCGCTTTGTGGTTGAATAAAAATTTTGAAAAACCTAGTGTTGTTTTAGGGCATGACTGCCGCTTTGCGGGAGAGTTATTTGCAGAAACAGCTGCTAAGGTTTTAATAGCTAACAATATTAAAGTTTATTTAGCAAAAGATTTTGTTAGTACGCCCATGGTTTCATTAGGAACTGTTCGTCACAAAGCAAGCTTAGGTATTATTTTAACGGCTTCTCATAATCCTCCATCATATAATGGTTATAAGCTAAAAGGAAATTACGGCGGACCGTTAGGCCCTGAAAAAGTTCAGGAAATTGAAGATATTATTCCTGAAAAAAGTGTAACTAACTTAAACAATATTGATTTAAAAGCTGCTGAGCAAAAAGGATTACTTGAAATTACAGCTTTAGAAGACATGTATGTAAAACATGTTGAAGATAATTTCGATTTAGCAGCTATCAAAAAATCAGGGTTAAAATTTGCTTACGATAGCATGTATGGTGCAGGACAACGCGTCATGTATCGTTTGTTTCCTGAAATTGTTCATTTACACAACGAACACAATCCTAGTTTTTATGGTCAAGCACCAGAGCCTATTCATAAAAATTTAGCGGAATTTTCAAATCTAATTAAAACCAGAAAAGATATTGATTGTGGATTAGTTACTGATGGCGATGCGGATAGAATTGGATTGTACGACAAAAATGGAGATTTTGTTGACTCTCATCATATCATCCTATTATTAATTCACTACCTTAAAAAATATAAAGGAATGGATGGTAAAGTTGCTACTGCATTTAGCTCAACCGTTAAAATTAAAAACATGTGCGACCACTATAACTTACCTTTAGATGTGGTTAAAATTGGATTTAAATACATCTGTAATATAATGATTACTGAAGATGTGTTAGTTGGTGGTGAAGAAAGTGGTGGTATTGCTATTAAAGGTCATATTCCTGAACGTGATGGTATTTGGATGGGTTTAACCCTTTGGGAGTTTATGGCTAAAACTGGTAAGAGTTTAAGAGAATTAATTCAAGAAGTATACGATATAACTGGTACTTTTTGGTTTGAACGTAACGACTTAACCATTACAGAAGAACTAAAAAATAAAATTATTGAAAACTGTAAAAACGGAGTTTATAAAGAGTTTGGAAAATATAAAGTACAACGTTTAGATGACTTAGATGGTTTCAAATTTTTCTTTGATGATAATACCTGGACTATGATTCGTGCCTCGGGAACTGAACCTGTTTTACGTACCTATGCAGAAGCTGCAAATAAAGAAAAAGCTTTTGATATTTTAGTTGACGTTAAAAAGGTGTTATTAGGATAAAAATCTATTTCTAATTTTCAAAAGCCCATCTTTTCTCTGAATTGATGGGCTTTTGGTTTTAGGCTACGCCTATCATACGCTGGTAATAGTGCGGCTGCTTTGGGTGAAAGAGAGCGAACCACCATTCTGCGAAGATTTTGCGGGGCAAATGGGGGTTGGTCTTTCGCCTTGACTTTTTGTTTCTTTTTCGTCAAGGAAAAAGAAAATAAAAAAGTAACATTAGAACTAGTGATTTTCAGTTCACTCACAATCCTACTCAAATGTGCGATATGCATTTACCGCTTTCTCTGCATGGCAGTCAAAGACAATAAATACTAAAAAATCTAATATGCTAAATACAGCTTTTTCTTCTGTAAAATCTTTAAAACAAGATTGTTAATTTAACTTAATAATGTGCTTTATTCTAAAATTTTATTATGTTTGTAATCCTAACGTAAATGTCATTAGAAACCAACATAAAAGCTGCCATTAGAGACGTTCCTGACTTTCCAAAACCAGGAATTATGTTTAAAGACATTACTCCTATTTTCGAAAATCAAACTCTTTGTAATGAAATCGTAAATGGTTTTATTGACCGAATTTCTGTTAAACCAGATGCCATTGTTGGTATTGAAAGCAGAGGCTTTTTATTTGGCTTACTGTTAGCAAACAAAATGAATATTCCATTTGTTTTAGTTCGTAAAGCAGGTAAACTTCCATACAAAACCATTAGCTATGAATACGAATTAGAATATGGGACCGCTAAAATAGAAATGCATGTTGATAGCATAAAAAAAGGTTGGAATGTTTTGATACATGACGATTTATTAGCGACTGGTGGTACAGCCGAAGCGGCAGCTCATTTGATTGAACAACAAGGTGCCAACGTAAGCGGGTTTAACTTTGTAGTTGGATTAAATTTTTTAAACGGAAAACAAAAATTAAATATACACTCAAATAACATAACATGTCTAGCTCAGTATTAGAAAACACTGTTGGAATGAACTTCCAATTAAACGAAAACCAAATCGCTATTGCGGATATGATTCGCAAATTCGGAAAAGAAAACATCTATCCTAAAATGATGGAATGGGACGAAGCTCAAATTTTTCCTGTTGACGTTTTTAAAAAATTAGGAGAATTAGGATTAATGGGGGTTTTAGTACCTGAAGAGTATGGTGGATCAGGATTAACTTACACTGAATACGTAACAGCTATTATTGAGTTAGGTAAAATTTGTGGTTCAGTTGCTTTATCAATGGCTGCTCATAACTCATTATGTACTGGCCATATCTTAGCATTTGGTAACGAAGAACAAAAGAAAAAATACTTACCAAAATTAGCTACAGCTGAGTGGATTGGAGCTTGGGGCTTAACTGAAACAGGAACTGGTTCTGATGCTGGCGGAATGGCAACAACTGCTGTAAAAGATGGTGATTATTATGTGTTAAATGGTTCTAAAAACTTTATTACACATGCCATTACTGGTAATGTAGCGGTTGTTATTGTTCGTACGGGAGAAAAAGGCGATAGCCATGGTATGTCGGCTTTTATTATCGAAAAAGGAACACCTGGTTTTAAATCTGGTAAAAAAGAAAATAAATTAGGAATGCGTGCGAGTGAAACTGCTGAATTGATTTTTGAAAATTGCAGAGTTCACAAAGACCAAATGATGGGTAAAGAAGGAGAAGGATTTATTCAAGCGATGAAAGTGTTGGATGGTGGTCGTATTTCAATTGCTGCTTTAAGTTGTGGTATTGCTCGTGGAGCTTATGAGTGTGCTTTAAAATATGCGAAAGAACGTGAACAATTTGGAAAACCAATTGCTGCTTTCCAAGCTATTAGTTTTAAATTAGCTGATATGGCTACTGAGTGCGAAGCCGCTGAATTATTAACATTTAAAGCAGCTGATTTAAAAAATCGTCACCAAAAAATGACTAAAGAAGGTGCTTTTGCAAAATACTATGCTTCTGAAGTTTGCGTTAGAAATAGTACTGAAGCGGTTCAAATTTTTGGAGGATATGGTTTCACCAAAGATTTCCCTGCTGAGAAATTTTACCGTGATAGTAAATTATGTACTATTGGCGAAGGAACAAGTGAAATTCAAAAATTAGTTATTAGCAGAGAATTATTAAAAGAATAAGAATTTTTTAATTCTTCATAATAAAAAAAGCCTCCACTATATTATTGGAGGCTTTTTTGTTACAAAAATCAAATTTTAAAACAAACAAATTACCCTGATTAAATGTAAATTTCTACATTTTTCTCTTCAAGCATTTTCTTCAAATTAATTAAAGCATAGCGCATTCTACCTAAAGATGTATTGATGGAAACATTCGTTATTTCTGATATTTCTTTAAAGCTCATATCATAATACGTTCTCATGATTACCACTTCTTTTTGATCTGGAGGTAAATCATTGACAATAGAACGGATTGTTTGTTTAAACAATTTTGTTTCTTCTGTATCCTTAGATGTTACTGTTTCTTCAGGGATAATATCAAAAATACTGGTTTCTTCACCCTCATCATTGATAACTGTTGAAATAGATGGCATTTTTTTAACCTTTCTAAAATGATCAATGATTAAATTTTTTGCAATTCGTAATATCCAAGGTAAAAACTTACCTTCCTCATTATATTGTTGTTTTTTTAAAGTTTGTATGACCTTAAAAAAAGTTTCCTGAAACACATCTTCAGTAAGTGCTTTATTACGAGTTATTAAATAAATGTAAGAAAAAATACGGCGTTTGTGGCGTTTTACAAGAACAGAAAGAGATTCTTCATTACCATTCATGTAAAGCTTTACAAGCTCATTATCTGAAAGAAGTTGCATAGACATAGGACTACAATTAAATTATTGATTCAATAAAAATTTAAGTAGAAGTCTATGCGATGATAATGATATTAAAAGTTAATAATGGTCTAATTTAGCTTTTTTTCACAAATCCAAAACGTTAATTCGAGTGAAAGTATAGTTTCAGTTATTAAAAGAATGATCCCAGTACGTGAAGTAATTTATCTACTTGACTATGCCATAATAATCTTGCTGAAACTTCATCTGCTTTATCTGAAGCAAAATCAGTAATAATCAATGAGATATCATTCGTTAATTCATCTTTTTGAATTCTGAATTCAAAATAACTACCGTCATTTTTATCCAACCATTGGTATCTGATTAATTGTGGAGGAATTTCTTTTACCAATTTAGCTTGTTGTATCTGTCCGTCCCAGTCAAAAGTAAAAACACCATCCCTAATGTTTACATCATCACAAAACCACTCAGATAATCCACTTTCTGTACTAACAAACTCAAAAACCATGTCTTCAGAAGCTCTGATAACAAATTCCATTTCAAACTTACCAGCAGGTTCTTTAATCGCTTTATTTGTAGCGGGAGTTGAATCGTTATTTCTAAATGTGGTTGGAGCAACAATTTGTTTTTTAACAGGCGCTGGTTTTACCTTAGCTGCCTTAACTAACTTCTCAGGTTTTACAACAGGCGTTTTTACAACAACAGGTTTTTCAACTTTAACAGGAGTCGCTTTTTTGATTGGCTTAGCCGCAACTTTTACCACTGCTTTTTTAACAGGTTTAGCAACCTTTTTGGCTGCCTTAGCTACAACTTTTACTACTGTTTTTTTAGCTGATTTTACTACTTTTTTTGGAGCAACTTTTTTAGCAATTGCTTTTTTCACAGCCTTTTTTGCAACTACTTTTTTAGGAGCTACTTTTTTCACAGCCTTTTTAGCAACTGCTTTTTTAGGTGCTACTTTAGGTTTTGCTGCCGACTTTTTTGCTGGCTTTGACTTAGCTATTGATTTCACAACTTTCTTTTTAGCAACAGGCTTTTTAGCAGCTGCTGTTTTAACTACTTTTTTAGATGTTGCTTTTTTATTTTTTGACGAAGCCTTACTTTTTGTCGACATAACCTATTTATTTTTCCGGAAATATATAAAATAAATCGATTAGCTGAAAATTTATTACTAACTTTTTTTAAATATTTTCTAAATCATATCACTTTTTTAGTGTAAATCAAGTAAAAAATTACCTTTGCGCCATGCAAAATGTAATCACTCTTTTACCTGAAAGTGTCGCCAATCAAATAGCTGCTGGAGAAGTGGTTCAGCGACCTGCCTCTATTGTAAAAGAATTACTTGAAAATGCCATTGATGCAAAAGCCACTTTTATAAAACTCATTGTAAAAGATGCTGGTAAAACTCTGGTTCAGGTCATTGATAACGGAGTTGGGATGAATCCTGTTGATGCTCGTATGGCTTTTGAACGTCATGCAACATCTAAAATTAAAAAAGCGGAAGATTTATTTCAACTACATACCAAAGGTTTTAGAGGCGAAGCCTTAGCTAGTATTGCCGCGGTAGCTCAAGTAGAACTAAAAACAAAAAGAGAAGAAGATATTGTTGGGCAACTGATTGAAATTGAAGGTAATAAATTTATCCGCCAAGAAGAATGCCAAGCTCCTACTGGTTCGTCTTTTAGTGTAAAAAATCTATTTTTTAATATTCCTGCCCGTCGAAATTTTTTAAAAGACGATAGCATCGAATTAAAACATATTATTGATGAATTTGAAAGGGTTTGCTTACCGCATTCTACCATTCATTTTCAGTTATTTAGTAATGGTAATGAATTATATAATTTACCTCCAACTACTTTAATTGAACGTATTTCAGGTTTATTTAGTAAAAACTTGCAAGGTAAACTCGTTCAAATTAATGAAGACACCGATGTTGTAAAAATATCAGGTTATGTTGGCAAACCCGAGAATGCAAAAAAACGCAGAGGAGATCAGTACTTTTTTGTAAATGATCGCTTTATAAAAAGCCCCTATCTCCATCATGCTATTGCCGAAGCTTATCGAGAATTAATTGCTAATGATACACATCCCGCATATTATTTATTTTTAGAAGTAAATCCTGAATTTATAGATATTAATATTCATCCTACTAAAACTGAAATTAAATTTCAGGATGAAAAAATAATTTATGCACTATTACATAGCGCCGTAAAACGTGCTTTAGGCAAAGCTAACCTTGCTCCTAGCCTTGATTTTAACAGCGAAATGAGTTTTGAAATTGATTACACAAAATCTGTGTCGGCACCCACAGTAACTGTTAACCCTGATTATAATCCTTTTAATTCTGGTTCTTCAAAATCATCTTCAGGAGGAAGTAGTTCCTACAAGCAACCTTTTGAAAGTGAAACTCAAAAGCATAATAAACAAAACTGGGAAAGTTTATATCAAAACTATGCTAATGCGGATTATAAAAGTGAAAATGAAAATTTACAACTTGAAAAACAAGCAGAACAAACTCAAATAGAACATGATATTTTTTCTGCAAAAGGATTTCAACTATATAATAAATACATCATCTCTGCTCACGAAAACGGCTTGCTAGTTATAGACCAACAAAGAGCTCACGAACGTATTCTATACGAACATTATATTTCTACTAAAGATAAAAATGTAGCAACAGCATCTCAACGTGTTTTGTTTCCTTTAACAATTGAACTAACAACTAACGATTATGTTTTATTAGAAAGTTTAATGCCTCATTTTAAACTACTAGGATTTGAAATTGAACCTTTTGGTAAAAACACTGTAGTAGTTCAAGGAACCCCAGCAGAATTAGGAGAATTTAACACTCAAGAGATGGTAGAAGGTATACTAGAAACCTATAAATTAAATACCTTTGACGTTAAGATTGACCCATTTGAAAACATGTGTAAAAGTATGGCTAAAAGTGCGGGGATTAAATATGGAAAATCATTGGATGAACAAGAAATAGCTTTAATGTTAGAGCATTTATTTATGTGCGAAAATCCAATGTATAGCCCAAATGGTAAACCGGTAATGATGGAAATGAGTAAATTGGAATTAGATGCGTTTTTTAAGAAATAATAAATGAGTTACCAAGAATTTAAACCTAGACAATTTCAGCAGTTACCATTGGTGGTTAAAAATATTTTAATCATCAACATAGTGTTATTTGTGGGAAAATTTTTGTTAGCAAATAAAATAGATTTAGACAGATATCTGGATTTATTTCCAATAGGAACTGAGTATTTCAAACCGCATCAGTTTATCACTTACATGTTTATGCATGCCGATATTTCACATATATTTTTAAATATGTTAGCGGTGTATATGTTTGGGTCTATTCTTGAAAGCCTGTGGGGACCTAAACGTTTTTTAAATTTTTATTTATTATGTGGTTTAGGAGCAGCAGCATTACAATTAGCCATTAGTGCATTTCAAAACGAATACACTATTCTACTAGGCGCTTCAGGGTCTGTATTTGGGTTATTAGTTGCCTTTGCCATGATGTTTCCTAATACTGAGCTTCGTTTATATTTTTTAATTCCTGTTAAAGCAAAATTTTTAGTGATTGGATACGGTTTATACGAATTATATAATGGTTTTTATGCTCATGATAATGTAGCTCACTTTGCACATCTTGGCGGTTTAGCAGTTGGTATCATTATCATGTTAATCTGGAAACGAAATAAAACTTTCTTCTTCTAAAATTTATGTCTTTTATTCAAAACATAAAGTACGAATTACAAAAGCACAGTAAACTTACTATTTTATTGATAGTAAATATTACTATATTTTTTATCATAAACATTAGCTCTGGCATTTTTAATAGTGATTTTATTACTTTAAATATGGCACTGCCTTTAAATTTAAATGAGTTCGTTTATAAATTTTGGACGCTTTTTACCTACATGTTTTCTCATAAAGATTTAGGTCACGTGTTTTATAATATGCTTTTATTATATTTTTCGGCTCATACATTTCTTAATTTTTTATCCGAAAAAAAGTTAGTATATGTTTATATTATGAGTGGATTAACGGGAGGCATCATACTATTAATTTTATCTGCTATTTTTCCTCAGGCATTTGCCTACTCTATTTTATTCGGAGCTTCAGCAGCGGTGATAGGAATTGTAACAAGCTTGGCAATGTACATACCTAATTTACCGGTGAGCTTGTTTGGCATTATTGAAATGAAGTATAAATATTATGCCTTACTTATTTTTGCTGTTTCTACCATCATTGATTTTAACATAAATACTGGTGGAAAAATATCACATTTTGGCGGAGCCTTTTTTGGATTATTTTTTGGTTACATGTTAAAGAATGGTAAGGATATATCTGAGATATCTTTTGTTAACAGACCTAAAAAAACAACACTAAAGGTTGTTCACAATAACAAACATTCAAAGGCCCATGAAACCAGTGCCGACAACCAAAAAACCATTGATGCTCTATTAGACAAAATTTCAAAAAATGGTTACGAAAGTCTCAGTAAATCTGAAAAAGAGTTATTGTTTAAACTTTCTCAGAAAAAATAGGTATAATTATTGAAAAAAATTTCTAAATTGTAACCAATTATGCTTAAGTATTTTGTAGCAATTAGTTGTTTTTCGTTTTCTGTTGCCATTGCTCAACCTGGCAAAGCCAAGTATGATATTGCTGATGCCGATGAACATTACAACCATCATAACTTTTTAATGGCCTTGCCTGTTTACAAAGAACTTTTAAAAACAGATAAAAACAACTTAGATATACATCTAAAAATTGCTGAGTGTTATTTGAACACCAATATTAATAAATCCGAAGCAATAAAGTATCTCGAAGTTTGTATTAAAGACCCTAAAGTAAATCCTACTGTATGGTTAAGATTAGGCGAAGCCTATCGTTTATCAAATAAGATAGATGACGCTATACGAGCATTTGAAAAATATAAAACACTTGATCCTAAAAAAAAGAAATTAGCTGAAAGACAAATTGAGATTTGCCAAAATGCAAAAGCATTAATGCTTAATCCTGTTAATGTTTCTTTTACCAATTTAGGAAAAGAAATTAATTCAGAATTTGCTGATTATTATCCTTGGATAACACAAGATGAAAATTTTTTAGCATTTACAACTCGAAGAAAAGGACAAACTGCCGGCCATGTTGAAGTTGATGGATATTATGCTTCTGATATTTACACTTCAAGAGTAGAAGGTGGAAAATGGATAAAAGCAGAAAATCCTGGTCCAAAAATTAATTCATCCTTAGATGAACAAGTAGTGGGCGTTAAAGCGGATGGTTCTGAAATGTTAGTTTATATTGACCATATTGATAAGTATGGAGATATTTATTCTTCGGTGAAAAAAAACGGTGCTTGGTTAAAATACACTCCTTTTCCCGAACATATCAATAAAAAATTAGAGCATTCTGCTTCTATCAGTGCTGATGGAAATACTTTGTTTTTTGTTAGAGGAGAAGATAAAGATGCACAAACTGATATTTACATCTGCAGGAAACTACCAAATGGTAATTGGAGCGAGCCTTTTAAAATGGGACCAGAAGTTAATACTGAATACAATGAAGACTTCCCGTACCTATCTACAGATGGTATAACCTTGTATTTTTCATCTGAAGGTCATAATACAATTGGTGGCTTTGATTTATTTAAAAGTATTTGGAATCCTGAAGAAAATACATGGACTAAAGCCGAAAATTTAGGATATCCTGTAAACACAACTGATAACGACAGAAGTATTAGTTTAACACCAGACAATAGAGTTGGCTACATTAGTGCTTTACGTCCTGGTGGTCAAGGTGATTTAGATATTTACAGAGTGAAATTTAATGACATTGATCAAAAGCTAACTTTATATTTAGGAAACATTGCCTTAGGCGATTCATTAAATCCACCAAAAGAATATATAGCTAATATCATTGCTGTAAATCCTGTTACTAACGAAGAGTTTAGTTTTGTTCCTAATCCTAAAAACGGAAAATTTGTAATGGCATTACCAGCTGGAACATACGATATTACTGTTACTGCTGATGGTTTTACTGCGTATAAAGATAAATTAACGGTTTCTGATTTAGGTTTACCTATCTCTGAGGAAAAGAAAAATTATAAACTAGCCAAACAATAATGTTGAGGTATTTCTTTCTACTTATATTTTTCTGTTTTATCTCTTCATTTAATGGTGTTGCTCAATCGTATCAAATAGGTTTACTAAAATACAGCGGTGGTGGCGATTGGTATGCCAATTTAGAAACCTCATTACCTAACCTTATTAAGTTTTGTAACACTAATTTAAAAACCAATATCAATCCTGAACAAGCTATTGTTGAAGTAGGAAGTTCTGAGATTTTCAATTATCCTTTTATTCACATGACTGGACATGGAAACGTTGTGTTTTCGAATCAAGAAACCGAAAATTTGCGTAAATATTTAATGGCTGGTGGTTTTTTACATATCTCTGATAACTATGGCATGGATAAATTTATAAGAACCGAATTAAAAAAAGTGTTTCCTGAATTAGAATTAGTGGAATTACCTTACTCTCACCCAATTTACCATCAAGCTTATAACTTTGATAAGGGATTACCCAAAATCCATGAACATGATAACAAAGCGCCACAAGGCTATGGGTTAATTTACAAAGGCCGATTAGTTTGTTTTTATGATTTTGAATGTGATTTAGGTGATGGCTGGGAAAGTTACGATGTACATAAGGATAGCCAAGAAGCTAGAGAAAAAGCATTAAAAATGGGTGCTAATATTATTAGTTATACCTTCCTAAATTCTCAAAAACAGAAATAACTTACTTATCAAAAAACAAAAAAGGCTACTCAATAAGTAGCCTTTTAAAATATTATCATGCTTGTATTATAAATGCATACTGTCTTTTTTAGCTAAAAGCACATCTTCTGTCTCAACATGATCATCGTCTTTAATACAACAATCAACAGGGCAAACAGCAGCACATTGAGGTTCTTCATGAAACCCAGCACACTCTGTACATTTATCTGTTGCAATGTAATACACATCCATACTATATGGTGTTTGAGGAGCATTAGCATCAGCCGTAATACCAGTGTTTTTACCAGTGAACTCGCCTTTTACTTTTGTTCCGTCTGCAAAGCGCCATTCAGCACCACCTTCATATATTGCATTATTTGGACATTCTGGTTCACAAGCTCCACAATTAATGCATTCGTCTGTAATTTTAATAGCCATTTTTTCGTTAGTTTTGTGTTCTTAATTTTGAGACTGCAAATATAAGATTAATTTTTATGACCTTACAACAACGAGAACAAGCTTTTGTTCAATTAGGACTGTTTATAAACCGACATTTTTCAAATCAATGGCTGCAAAAAGAGGAGCGTTTTCATAACGATCTTGTTAAATTAACAGCTATCTCACACACTTATAATGGATGGTTTACTCCCGAAAATGTGGCACAAGCATTAAAAGGTATTGAGTACATGCTTAATGAAAAAAGTTTAGCTGAGTTTACAAAGGGAATAAATGAACCTAAAAAAAATAAAACAGTAGCCGTTATTATGGCTGGTAATATTCCTGCTGTGGGGTTTCATGATATGATGTGTGTATTATTAAGTGGGCACAATATTTTAATCAAAGTTTCAAGCGATGACCCAACGTTAATTCCTTTTTTAGCAGGCATGCTTATTTATTTTCAACCGGATTTTGCTCCAAAAATTAACTTTTCTGAAGGTAAACTCATAAATTTTGATGCTGTTATTGCTACAGGAAGCGATAATACAGCTAAACACTTTGAGTATTATTTTGGCAAATACCCTAACATTATTCGTAAAAACCGTAGTTCCATTGCCATTTTAGATGGAACTGAAACTAAAGAAGATTTAAAACTTTTAGGAAAAGATATTTTTGATTATTACGGTTTGGGTTGCCGTAATGTAAGCAAGGTATATGTACCTGAAGGATATAAATTCGACGGCTTATTTGAAGCTGTATATGATTTTAAATTTGTATCGGATAATAAAAAATACAACAATAACTACGAATACAATCGCGCTATCTACTTATTAGACTTAATCCCATTTTTAGATAATAATTTTTTAATGATTAAGGAGAGTGCCGATTTACACGCCCCTACTTCGGTACTTTTTTATGAAACCTATACTAATCAAGAACAGGTTGTTGAAAAGATAAAACCTTTGTTGCAAAATTTACAATGTATAGTTAGTAAATTTGAAATAGAAGGTCTAAAAACTATTGCATTAGGTTGCACTCAAGAACCAAGTATTTTTGATTTTGCTGATAATGTAAATACCTTAGATTTTTTAAACACCATTTAAAATTGTAAATTTATTTAGTGAATCTATTTAAACATATATTATTTGTTTCGGCATTAGTTTTTACATGTTTTACTGCTAAAGCACAAACAACAGGTATTGATAGAACAGATTCAATTTCTAACATCATCTTACCTAATGTTTTTACTCCAAATTTTGATAGCATCAATGATGTATTTAAACCCATTTTGGATGAAATAGTAGAAATGGATTTTAGCATTTTTAATCGTTATGGTAACTTAGTATTTGAAACCTCTCGCCTTAATGGTTTTTGGGATGGCAGAACAACTAGTGGAGAGCCATTCAAAGATGGTGTTTACTTTTGTGTACTAAATGCAACAGGCGTTGATGGTAAAAAATACAAAGAGAAAACCTTTGTTCAATTATTCACAAATGGATTCTACAACAAGTAAGCCTATCTTATCCGTTAGTAAAATAGCGTTTAATTATCCCAATTCTACTCAATTTAAAGGTATCAGTAACGTTTCTTTAACAGCAGAAGCTGGTAAAATTTTAGCCATTATTGGAAAAAGCGGAAGTGGAAAAACCACTTTACTAAAATGTATTTATGGTTTAGAAGATTTACAAGAAGGACAAATTACGATTGGGAACAAATTAGTTTTAGGTCCTGCATATAATTTAATACCTGGTCACGCCGATATGCGTTTTGTTAGTCAGGATTTTTATGTTTTAGATAATCATACGGTTGAGGAAAATATCAAAGACAAATTGATGGGTTATACTGATGAGTATAAGCAAAAACGAGCTAATCAATTATTACGACTACTTGACTTAACCTCATTTAAAAACCTGAAAGCCATTACTTTATCATCTGGTCAAAAGCAACGTGTAGCAATTGCTCGTTCACTAGCCGAATTTCCAAAAGTATTATTACTAGATGAACCTTTTAGTAATTTGGATTTACCATTACGTGATAAAATATTTACCTACATTCGTCAGCAAATAAAAAAAGAAAATGCGGCGGTTATTTTAGTAACTCACCAACCCGAAGAAGCATTGCGCTATGCTGATGAAACAGCCGTGATGGAAAATGGTAAGTTGATACAGCACGATGCTACCTTTAAAGTTTACTATCAGCCAAAAACAAAAAATGTAGCGGCTTTAATGGGACGTTACTTTATTTTAGATCAAGATGATTTGATTTCATCTAAAGTAAAGCTATCTAAAAACCAAACTTATATTCGCCCAAACCAATTGCAAATAGTTGATACTAAAGCCCAAGCACATATACAAGTAACAGTGACTAATGTATTTTTTAACGGTTATGGTTTTGAATACTTTGCAGAAACCAAGCAAGGCAACTCTGTTTATTTTTATGCTAAAGATAATACCATTCAAATAGACGATGCTGTGTATTTGAAAGTGAAATGGTATTAATATTTTTTTAGAGAAATTTACCTACTTTTTGCAGCCAAAAAGTAACAAAAAGCTTTTGATTTTGTGATAGGCAATTCGTTCCGACCGCTGCTAAAATGAATCCGTTTGCACATGCCTAAGCTTCATTCATTTTACAGCTATTGCTTCACAAAATCAAACCTTCGCATCGGTTGTTTATTATTCTTATTTAGATATAGATGTAATAAAAAACATTTGATGGTATTCATGGCATTATAAAAATTTTCGTATAAATCAAGAATTATCAAAAGCGGATGCATGTGCGAAGATTGTTCAGGCTGTTAGCGAAGCGCTTCGAACAATCAGTTTGATAATCCGCAGGTTTTAGCAAAATTTTTAAAGAGCCTTGTCCTGCACACTTGCTGGCTCAAATATGCTCTGCACATTTGCCCTGTTTCTTTTTTATCAAGAAAAAAGAAATTTAAATCCCTTTATATTAAGCAAGAAAGTAAGTTTTTAATATCAACAAATATTAACTTTTAGTTTTCGTATAAATGAATTACATTTAAGGTAATTAATTGTCATGTCATATTCTAAAAAAATATATATCCACTCAGATTTAGATAAGGCTGCTGAAGCTCAAGCAGAGTATGTGCTTAACCAAGACCCAGTAGATAGAATTAGAGAAACTGTTCAATTAATTTTAAGAGTTTATTCCTCTAAAGAGAAAAAATCAAGAATTAATAAGATTTATTTTGATAAAGAATGAATATTTTCACTGAGAGCCACCAAGAATTATTAAAATCATTGATAAAACATCAAGTTAATTTTCTATTAATTGGTGGTTATGCTGTTATTTATTATGGATACAAAAGAACCACAGGTGACATGGATTTATGGTTTGAACCATCAAACGAAAATAAATTAAAGTTGATTCCTGTATTAGAAGAATTTGAATTTGATAAAGATGGAATTAAACACATTTCTCAATTAGATTTCACAAGACATCTCGCGTTTCATTTTTGGGAAGAACCTGAACGAGTTGATTGCTTAACAAGGATTAGCAATGTTGAATTTGATGAAGCCTTTAAGCAAAAAACTATCGCTGATATTGAAGGAATCTCTGTCCCTATTATTCAATATAAACATCTCATCATGTCGAAAATGACAACAAATAGATTAAAGGATAAGGCTGATATTGAAGAGTTACAGAAAATAGAAGAAATAAAAAAGAATAAGAAATAATATCCTGTACCAATAAAAAAGCTCGGTATTACTCGTTAAAAAGATGAACTGACAAAATAATGCCATTTTCACCTAAATTTCATTTTTCAACCGCTGTATGTTACTAAGGCTCAATATAAATCAGGCTACGTTCGGTAGCCCAATGCCTAACCGCTCTTTCAGCGCCAGTAGCTACAGATACGGCTTCAATGGCAAGGAGAAAGACGATGAAATTAAAGGTGATGGTAATAGTTATGCTTTTGAAGCAAGAATTTATAACTCTCGTTTAGGTAGGTTTTTAAGTGTTGACCCTCTTGATTCAGAATATCCATGGAATAGTACTTATGCATTTGCAGAAAACAGAGTAATTGAGGGTAAAGATTTGGAAGGTAGAGAGTTTTCTAAATCTACTACTTGTGCTGACAATGGTACTACTAAGATACACATTATCGTTAAAGTAAAAATTGATTTTAGCGCTATGTCTCTTGGTAATGCTGGTATGCAAGCTAAATATAAAGCCGAAATACAAAGACAGTTTTCTGAATCTATGAATATTATGGATCCAAAGGGTAATATACAATACACTGGCGAAATGGTATTTGATGATGATGCAACTATTTCAGGCAGTATAACAGATGCTAGACCTATAAATGGCGACTTGATTGCAGGTATTTCATTACCAGGAGCATTTTCAGCTAACGCGAATGATTATGCAAATGATGAATACCAACAATACACGCCTAAAGAAGTTGCTTTAACTTTTATTCATGAAGTATTACATCAAGGAGGAGTTAAACATCCAACCGAAGCGGGTGCAGGGGAAGACGTTCAATTAACACAAGAGTATAAACGTAATTACAATACAACATCAGGGACAGACAAATCTCGTATATATCTTAATATTATGCTGTATGGAATGTATAATGTGGATGGTAAAAATGTAGACCAAACTAGAGGAGGCGAAGGCAACGCTACAGTTGTTACTCCAGACCAAGCTAAAACAGTTTCTGAAAGTATTGATAACGGTAAAGTTAACGGGGAGGCAATGAATGAATTCTAATAGCGTAATAAAAAGTATATTTTTTGTTTTATTATCTTGTTTGATTTTAAACTGTAAAATTAGTCATCAAGTTGTAGCAAAAAATCAAGTAACATTAAATTGTAATAATGAATATGATACAATTTTAAAGCGTACGGTGTATTTTAATACTGATACGATGCCTGTTTTTCAAAATGGTAAAATGGATTTCTTAAAATATTTACGGGAACATTTTAGTGTTATTGATAAGGATGAGTTTCAAGGAACAATGCATTTTGTTTTTGTTATAGATACAGATGGAAAACCTATTGGAGTTAGAATTAAAAATAAACCATTTAATCAAATGTCAAATATTGAAAAGGAAGGTGTGAAAATAATTTCTAATATGCCTATTTGGAAACCAGGTAAATGTCAAGGTAATATTGTCCCTGTTAAAGTTAATATTCCAATGGTATTTTAATGTATATAACACTTTATTGAATGGCTGCAAAATAAGGATTGGTTATTCTGAATGATAAACTTAGGTGTATCGTATTTAAAAAATAAAAAACTGGTAAAATGCTGGCAAATATTTCCGTTTTTTATCCCAAAAAATAGGCGTAAATTAGGTCTATGAAATCATCATTTTCAGTCTATCCGTTCGGTAGCCCAATGCCTAACCGCTCTTTCAGCGCTAGTAGCTACCGATATGGATTTAATGGTAAAGAAAAAAACGATGAGATTAAAGGTGCTGGAAATAGTGTAGATTTTGGAGCGAGGATATATGACAGTAGGTTAGGCAAATGGTTAAGTGTTGATCCTTTGGCAAATAAGTACAGTGATTTATCGCCATACAATTATGTTGCCAACAGCCCTTTGATGTACATTGATCCTGATGGTAAACGAATTGTGGATGCTAATGGTAAAGTGATAGCGGAAATTAACAAAGAAACTGGTCAAGTTGAATTCACTAAAAATATTGATGCAAGAACTAAAACTCTATTAACAAAAGTTATATCTACAGAAATAGGTATGGAAGTTGTAAAAAATGCTATCACAGCTCAGCATGATATAAAATTGATTGTTAAGCAGACGAAGGCAGTTTCAAACGCTAAAGGGGATGTTAAAGAAGTAGACGCTTCGCAAGAAATTGAAGGATACACTAATACTAGAGCTGGTGTTACTGCTTCCAAAGAAAATGCTGATAAAACTGAGTTCGAAAGCTCAGAAGTTACTATATATGAAGGTTCAGTAGAATATTTAAAGAAAAATCCATTAAAAGCTAAAAAAGGTGCTTTTGCTAAAATGACACAGGTGGAAGGGGCAGCTGCTGTTATCGTGCATGAATTAACACATGCCAGTGATAAAAATTCAAATGGAGACATAAACAAAGCAGGAACACATGAGAATAACCCTCAGTCAAATGAAGATTGCTTCATGAAAGAAATCAGTGAATCTAAAACTAAAGCTAAGAAAGAGGATGGGAAGTAAGAATGATAAATATTTACGAATATGTTATGTATTTATGGCAATATGTTGTTTGCATATTTCGTCAAAGGCGCAGAGTGCAGACACTATTGTGCGTCAAGATAATGAATTGATAGCATGGACTGAAAATTACATTGTCAAAACGGGCTACATGGAAAAACATAAAAAAGGATATAGAGTGCCATTGTCCAGTAGCTTCTATGAAAATTTAAAAGGATGGTATACCATCGATATCATAGAAAAACAAGATTACGACACTGTATCTATAACTCTCTACAGATTAAGAGCGGGTTCAGATATTAATCATCCTGTTGTTATAAGGCGTATTGTAAAACCTAACAAGCCTTCTGAATTTAAGGTTTTTGGGCGATCAGCAGATATGCAAAATGTATATAAGATTTATTTATTTTTTGATAAATACACTAAATTTTCTATAAAAACTAAAGAGTATTGTTATCATATGCTCCTGCAAAATTATAACGATTTTATAAATCCTCATTATTGATTAATACTTAATTGGAATCACAAAGCCTACAAAATTTTAATTGATTTATTTCGAATAGTATTATTTGATAAAAACATCGATAATGGGAAAGCTGATTTATAGTTATTCGTTCGGTAGCCCAATGCCTAACCGCTCATTCAGCGCCAGTAGCTATAGATACGGGTTTAACGGCAAGGAGAAAGACGATGAAACTGTTGGGACAGGACAAGGCACTCAAGACTACGGTATGAGGATTTATAACCCTGCCTTAGGACGGTTTTTGAGTACTGACCCATTATTTAAACAATATCCAGGATTAACAACTTACCAATTTGCTTCTAATAGCCCTATTTGGATGATTGATGTAGATGGCTTAGAAGGAAATCCTTATAACGGAGAGATACCAGAATTACCAGCTGATGGTGGACGTTATGGAAAAAGAGGTATAGATTGGGATGCTGTTGCAAACCCACCTGGGCAAGTGCCAATAGCCGTAAAAAATGCGGGTATTGGGGCTGAAGGTAAATATTATTGGAGCTCCACTACAGATGTGGTAGGAAGGCTTATTTGGCAAAAACCAGTTGCTGTTACAACTTGTGAGGATGTTGAATATGCTGTTGTTGAAAAAGTATATGAAACAATTCCTGCGACACCGCCAACTAAGAACACTCAACATAATTCTACACCACCACTTCCTCATTTTAAAAATGGAGATACTCCTACTAATGTTATAAATGATGGGATAATTTTCGGTGGTATAAGGGCTAATGCAGCTGATAAAGCGGGGGTGTTAACAAGTATAGATGTCGTAGCCCAAGCTGATGATCCGACTACTCAGGGAATAGTTGCAGGCCTTCAAAAACAATTTTCAGTTAAAATAAATTTAAAAATTGATAAAAATTTACCATCAGATTTTACCTATAAGGCTAATTACGATACTTTTACAACAACGCCAGGAAAGCCAGCAGAAACAATTACTAAAGATGTGATAAAAACAAAAACAAAAGTAGTATGTAAAACGGAAGTCAAACAGTAATTTATGAAAAATGAAAAAACATCTTTTTAATAGCTTAATATTTTTTGCATTTATGTTTAATGTTAGATGTACTGATAACAAACAAAATGATAAAAATGCTTCATCATATATTGATGCTCTAACTAGCACTAATACTCAATTTTATACAATAGATTGTTCAAAAGATACCATTATAAAGGGAATGAAAGGAACTATTGTTTCTATACCTAAAAATAGTTTTTGCTTAAGTGATGGAAGTATAGTATCGACTAAAGTTAAAATTGAACTAAAAGAATTTTATAATATATCAGAAATGTTATTGTCAAAATTATCAACCGTATCAAATGGATTAAATATTGAAACAGGAGGTATGGTATATTTAAACGCATCTAAGCAAAACGAGCAATTAAATATTGTGGTTGACAAAAATATTGCAATTGAATTTGCTAGTAAGTATGACACTAAAATGCAACCATTTTATGGAGAATTTGGTTCAGACGGAAATATAAATTGGGATACGGAAATCCAAGTAAAAGAGAGTACAAAAATAATATTTAGTGATACAATTCCTTACTCTGAAAAAAATCATTTACATAATGTTTTAAAAACAATTAAATTAGGGTGGATTAACTGCGATAAATTTTTAAATTTTAAAGAAACAGGTGAAATTTTTGTAAATACAGAGGGAGGACTAGATTCAAATATATTTTGCAGTGCTGTTTTGAGAAAATATAACAGTATTATTCCTGGAATTTATACCAAAGACAGACTAATGAAATTTTCGCCAATACCATTAAATGAAGAAGTGACTTTAATGTTAATTTCATATAGAGAAGAAGGCTATTTTTATGGATTAAAAGATATAGTAGTTAAAAATAATGAAACATACGATGTAGTTATGTCCCCAGTTTCAAAAGAAGAATTGAAAAATAAGTTAGACGAATTTGACAAACAAAGACCATTATTTTAAATATAATAGTCGAATTATGAACTCTACAATATTTTAGTAAATCCAAAATCGTAAAATAGCTTAAAGTAAGAACCGTAGCTACTTGCTACGTTTTTTTGTTTAGTAGCACTACAAAATTTTAATTGATTTATTTCGAATAGTATTATTTGATAAAAACATCGATAATGGGAAAGCTGATTTATAGTTATTCGTTCGTTAGCCCGGGTTAAAAACTACGTTGCACCTTAGTTTTTTTTATACTCAAAGTTGCTGAGCTGGGCATTAAAAGTCAGACTTAATCATATTCAGTCAAAAAGTCCAGTAAAAATTAGCATCGTTGCTAAATAAGGATTGGTTTATTCTGAATGAAAAACTTCGGTGTATAGTAGTTTTTCATTTAGAATAAGTAACTTCTCTTATTAACCTTTCATCTTTATTTATTTATTTATTTATTTGATGGGTATAGGAGAAACAGCCAAACCTAGAATTTATCTAATGAAAAATCACAAGATCTATTAATTGTTTTTACACTTATATTTTTATTTAAACTCTCGTTTATATACTTGTAAGGTTTGTATTCTTTTACCTGTATAGTTAATTTATTTGGATCTTTTTGCCTAATTGTTTCATAATCGTACTGCTTTATCTCAACTAATGTATCTATACCTGTTTCTTCAGAATATACGGCAAGATCTTGAAAATTACACATTTTAGTTACTTTATTTGTCTGCATATTAAAACCAAAAACAATTAGTTCATCTTGACTTACTCCAAGTTGAACTTGATTAGTACAGACGAATATTAAATATTTTTTATCTGCAACTTTCTTAATGTCTATTTCATGAGGAGGTTGATTAAATGTATTGTGATATTTTCCGATACTAATAAAACTATCTCGCCTACCTTTTAAGACAATTCCTATTATTCCTTTATTTTCTCTATATGAAATACTTATACCGTCCGTTAACGTATCATCAACTAACAATAACGTGCTATCACTATTTACTAAGGTAGAATCGCCGGATGGTAAAGCTATGTCTCTCTTAGCAGTCTCGTCATTTTGACTGCATGAAAACATGAATAAACATAAAATTATTATTTCGATTACCTTTCTCATTGTGTTACATATTTTTTAGCGTATTTAGCTCCTACTTCCCCTACTGTTATATTCCCATCTTTATTTGTATCAAGTCCTTTGTTTTTCTTATAACTTTCAGCTCCTTTCGAATATATAACAGTTCCGCTAGATTTACCAGTATTTTTTTTGCTAAATGTTGCTAACGCATAATCGTTGATGGTAACAAGTGATTTATTTATTGTTTCAAAATATTGTTGCACAACGTCTAATTGAGCTTCAGCGGTCATTACTTCGAGTCCAGCCTTCGTATAATTTGTCCCGTTCCGCTGCATTTGTAATGCTGCGCTATTAATTTAAAAAAACATAGCCCGCAGGTACATACCTGATGTTTATTCAGAATTCACTGAACCTTATCTTGTAACCCTCTTTTATAGAACAAAAGACACTTTCCATTTTAGTGGAGAATATTTCAGTGAAGGTTCAAGATTTATGTAATGTTCTTTATATCTGATTTTTTTATATCGAATACCTTTTTTATGCAAATGTTTGCGAACAAGCCGATACCTTTTGTAATTTATTTTTGATAGTTCTTCAGAGAAAATTTCATCATAAGATGATACAATTACGTATCTGTAATTAAGAGATTGATTTTCTAAAATGGTTTTTGTAATGCGGACCTGTTTGTCTAATGAATCTCTATCACTTGATTTAATATCAATCTGCTTTGTTTCATAAGTAAAAAGATATGGCAAAGGGGCAGTTTGACCAACGGCACCGCTGTTAATTAACAGTAAGATAAAAAGAAATATTATTTGAATTTTCATTTATTTAGTGGCTTAGATATAGGTGTAGCGGTTAATTTTTTGCCCTTCCCAACATCAGATTTTTGCTGGCTAGAGCTTTTAATATCTGCACCAGCGTCAATAGCCATTGTAGATGATTTTGTTACATTAGATAATGTTTCCGTTTTAACGCCGTTTTTGTATTCTGTTTTTGACGGGGCAACATCTGTTTTCTCCCCAAATGCTTTTGTGCCAGTAACCTGAGAGCTTAGCGCAAAATTCATTAAATCCACATAATGGAAATCAAGAATAGTATTTTTATCGCCGTTTGACACTACATCTCCAACATAAGGTCCAACTTCTAATCCAGTTTGAGTATCATACCTATCAATAAAACCTAACATATGAAATACTTCGTGTATTCCAACGCGCGGGTCCTTTGAGGCTACTGCACCTTCATTAAATCCAAGCCCGGTTTGCCCCTCAGTCCTGCCGCCAAATTTTATTCCAGTATTTACTTTTAACATATTATCCCCTGCTTGAAATCCAAAGGTTTCTTTGTTTGGAATAGACTCAGTAGTGGAAGTATTAACATCAGAGTCGGAAGGCCCCATGGCTGCTTTTTGATTATCAGACATATTTGCAGCAACAAAAGTAACATTAATTTTAACGGTCCAAACCTCTCCTGGCTTATCACCTTTTACCAACTTGGTGTTATTCATCGATTGAAACTGTGTATTATATTCCGCAGCCATATTTTGATTATCTACTGCATTATCCCCACCATAAATAAAAACAGTTGTTTCTAAAGTTATTTGATGTTTAGCATGGTCAACAGTCAACCTACCATCTCGTCCGTCAGGGTCATTAAAAATGATAGGGTTATTAAAGGTATAATTATACGGAGATATACCTTGGTATTTTTTCATTAAGGGATCCAGACTTAACCATTTTCCTAATCTGGCATCATAAAGCCTTTCACCAAAATCATAACTATTTCCTCCACCTTTTATTTCATCATCTTTTTCTTTGCCGTTAAATCCGTACTTGTAGCTACTAGCGCTGAACGAGCGGTTAGGCATTGGGCTACCGAACGTAGCCTGATGTCTATTCATATTTAGTAGCATATTGAGTTAAAAAACAAAGGTCTATGTATAAATTATGTTTTTTGCATGCAAAATCATATCTGTTTTTTTATCGACTACGCTCGAGAGTCGAGAATCTACTTCACGCCCTTGTTGGTTTTATCACCAACAATAAAAAGCAATTAGCCCTTAATCACTCTATCCTTAATTTTCACTGCAGGATTTCCTTGATAAATACTCCAAGATTCTAAACGTGCCGTGGCTACACTATTCACTGTTAATACGGCATGACTACCTACTTTTACTCCTGGACAAACTACACATTGTGCGCCAATCCAAGCGCCTTCTTCAATGGTAATATTTCCAACGATTAAATCAAAAGCTACTTTTTTGTAATGATGGTTTCCACACAATAACATGGCACCTTGAGACACGCATGAATTATCATGTAATACTACTAGACCTAAATTGTCAATCCACACACGTTCGCCAATCCATACATGATTTCCAATTCGTAAACGCCATGGATACTTAATATTGACAAATGGTTTGATCACAACTCCTTTACCAACCTTGGCACCAAACAAACGCAATAAAAAACGTTTAAATGGCATATTAGGAAAAGCCGAATTAAAAAACACAGCATTTAATATATACCAAGATATACGTTTAATAGAACTGCCACCTTTTTTGTACCAGTCGTTATTAAACTTTGATAAATCTGTTTTTAATTGATTCTCCATTACTTTAATGTATCGCAATTACAGGTGGTTACATTACCCAAAAGTTTAATATCATTCACAAATGATACCGTATCTTTATCTTCTACAACAAACTCATATCTAGCATCTTTAACATCCACGGCTTGTAAATAATAAATGCCATAAGGTTTTTTATGTACATCACTCAAATCATAATTTACCTGAAACTTACGCATATTTACCTGAAAGCCTTTATCAACCATTACCAAACATTTTAGTTTACAAGCTGCTTTTGGGCCTAATTGTAAATACTGATGCTGAAGTTCTAACATTTTTAATTCGTTAGGGCTTGTGCATCCTGTTTTGTTGATGATGAATAACAAAATAATACAACCAGGTACAAACCCAATTAAAAAAAGACGTAAGCGTTGTTTAAAGTTCATATTAGATATTGAATAATCGAATTATTGATTTAGAGATTTATTAATTGTAGAGTTCAAAATTGAATTAAATTTTATGATGTGAGAAGGTATTTTTTGTTTTTTATTACTTCAATAATTCTTCCATTCAATATCTCATTAACTGATTTCTACATAGCAGCCATCAATAAATTAATATCCTTATGCGGTAAATTAAAGGTTTCTCCTAAAAACTGATTAGTTAAAATACCATTATAAATATATACCCCGTGTCTTACTCCTGCATCTTTTCTCACTAATCCATCAAATCCACCTTCATCGCCCATATTCATTAATATTTGTTGAAAGATGTTACTAAATGCATAGGAAGCAGTTCGTGCTACACGCGAAGGAATATTAGGTACACAGTAATGAATAACACCATGTTTTCTGAACACTGGTTTTGTATGATTAGTTACTGATGATGTTTCAAACACACCACCTTGATCAATGCTTACATCAATAATAACCGAACCAGTTTTCATTTCGGCCACCATATTTTCGGAAACAATACACGGTGTTCTGCCTTTTGATGCTCTTAAAGCTCCAATAGCTACATCGGCTGTTTTTAAATGTTTTTCTAATACTTTAGGAACAATAACCGAAGTAAAAATACGTGTTCCTAATTGACTTTGTAAACGACGTAAACGTGATGTTGAATTATCAAACACCTTAACCGTTGCTCCTAATCCTAAAGCAGCACGAGCAGCAAACTCACCAACCGTACCAGCACCAATAATAACAACCTCTGTAGGCGAAATTCCACTAATACCTCCTAATATAGAGCCTACACCTCCATTAGCATTACTCAATAATTCGGCAGCTATTAGTATAGAGGTTCCTCCAGCTATTTCGCCCATAGCTCTGATAACAGGGAAAATTCCGGCATCATCTGTTATTAAATCAAAGGCTACACAGTTTAATTTTTTTGCTACTAATTTCTTTAAAAAATCTTCGGGCTGCACCGTTAATTGCAAAGCTGAAAACAAGGTTTGTTTTGCTTTCATACTTTCAATTTCTTCTAAAGTAGGAGGTGCAATTTTTAAGATAATATCTGCCTGATAAACTTGGTCTGTAGAATACACAATCTCTGCTCCTGCTTCACTATAATCTGTATCTTCAAAATGTGCAGCCGAACCAGCTCCTGCCTCCACCACAATTTTATGACCATTGTTTACCAATAAAGCAACTGCATCTGGCACTAATGGCACTCGGTTTTCTTGAAATGCAATTTCTTTAGGAATACCAATATATAATTTACCTTTTTTTCGAGCCACTTCAAGCATTTCTTCTTGAGGCGCATAACCACCTTTGGTTAAGGAAAATAAAACATCTTTAGTCATTACCATATTCGAACAATTTTTTAATTAATAACCACTACCGTGAAATCTAGGTGCATTACAGTCGTCTAACGCTTTTCTTGGTCTGTAAATAATTCCTACTCTTAATTCCCACATACGTTGACTAAAAGCCACATTATCCACAACCATTTTAATAGCATCTGGATTGTAATGCACTTCGGTAAACCAATGCCATTTACTAAATGATACAAATTCATAACCTACTCCAACATCAGGCGTAATATTAATTTTTGGTACAAGACCTGCAACATCTCCGTAAGCTGTAATTTGGCGAGATAGATTATATTCTAATCTGGCGCCTAACATCAAATAAGGAAAACCTCTATAGCCTTCGTTACCTAAAATCTTAGCAAAGTTATTCCATTGAATATTTGTATACGTATTAGGCGTAGCTGGTCCTCTATCTCCCGTTAAAGGAGCGCCCATAGGACGTTCAACACCACCTTTTTTGCAAAATTCTAATTCAGTTTGCCAACGAATATGTTCGTACTTTAAAAATTCTCCTAATAAACCAACGCTAAAAAAAATAAATTCTGCCGAGCGATGAGACGGAGCTGGATAAACATGTGTAAAGAAATCCGGATCTTTAGGATTTAAGTTATTATACTTATGGCTTGTTGTTGTAGCCCCAACAAATAACCCCACTCCTCTAAAAAATTGAGCATTCATTTGAACTGTCAAATGAAAAAATGCAAGGCAAAAGATGATTTTTTTAATCATAATATTAAGCGCTAATTGTTTCCATTGCTGGATTTACTTTTTTAACTAAACCTTGTAATACTTTACCTGGTCCTACTTCTGTAAAATGAGTAGCTCCATCAGCAATCATTTGAGTAACTGTTTGAGTCCATTTTACAGGAGCTGTTAATTGTATGTTTAAATTCTTTTTAATTTCATCTGGATTAGAAACCGCAGAAGCTGTTACGTTTTGATAAACAGGACAAATAGGTTGATTAAACGTAGTAGCATTAATAGCTGCTTCTAACTCTAAACGAGCTGGTTCCATTAACGGAGAATGGAAAGCACCGCCAACAGGTAATACTAATGCTCGTTTAGCTCCAGCCGCTTTCATTTTTTCGCAAGCGATATTAATTCCTTCAATTGAACCAGAAATAACTAATTGGCCTGGACAGTTATAGTTTGCTGCAACTACCACATGACCGCTATCTGTTACTTCTTTACAAATAGTTTCAATCACGTCATCTGCTAAATTTAAAACAGCTGCCATTGTTGATGGATTAATTTCGCAAGCCTTTTGCATTGCTAAAGCTCGTTTAGATACTAAAGTTAAAGCACTTTCAAAACTTAAGGTTTTATTAGCTACTAAAGCCGAAAACTCACCTAATGAATGTCCTGCAACCATATCAGGGATAAAAGAATCTCCCATAGTTGCCGCTAATATTACCGAATGTAAGAAGATAGCTGGTTGAGTTACTTTTGTTTGTTTTAACTCTTCATCAGAACCCGTAAACATGGTATCCGTGATATTAAATCCTAAAATTTCATTAGCCTGGTGAAACATTTTTTTTGCTAAATCTGAGTTGTCGTATAACTCTTTTCCCATTCCAGAAAATTGAGAACCTTGACCTGGAAATACAAATGCTTTCTTCATAGGTAGTTTTATTGTTTTTTAATTATCATATGTAATACGCCATGTACTTCATTCAATTTGTGCGTTTTGGCACATAGCTATTTCATAGTGTTAAATTGCGTTTTTGTTAGTTTAGTTTAAAGTCTAAATATACAAAAAAACAGCTTAAAAAAAGGCAGCTTTTTCAATTAATAACTAACGACAAAATGTTAATTGAACTCTAAACATTACAAATACTGGCATAAGCACAGTATTCACATTTATCAAGGTCTTGAGTTTGTGTAAAAGGTTGTTTGGAAACGATGATGTCACTTATTTTTTGCTTAAGCTCTGTTTCAAATTCTTGCAATAATTCTTTTGTAAAAACTAAAATGCCACCTCCTCTTTTATCCTCCGTAATAAACTCAGGAATATCTTTAAATTTTTTAAACGGAATGATACAAGGTTGTAATTCTTCTGGACGTGCTAATTTATTTTTCACCACCAACCAGGCATACATAAACAATTGCAACATCTTATTGTACTTGCTATCTGTAAACAAATCCTCAAAATTGGTAAACTTAAATTTATCATCTGTTTTTATAGATGATTTGTAATCAATGATTCTAATTTTATTTCCTAATTTATCAATTCTATCTACCGAACCTTTTATAAACACCTCAGTATCAATTCCGTTGACACTTATAATTAAAGAAGAAGATAAATCTCTCTCCAAATCAATTAAGCTTAATAATTCATTGGTTTTATGAGCTTGTTGAATTAGCTTTAAATCAGTTTTTAATAATTTATTTACATACTCGTACAATACCTTGCGCTGTAAAAAATTTTTACCAAACTGGCTTTCGCGCTGACTGAAATAATTTTGAAATATAAGATTCACCGATTCCTCAGTCTTAGTTAAACATTCTTTTATATTTCCTTCGTTTAAAACCTTACCAATAAATGGTTTATAAAGCATTTCTAAACTCTCATGTAAAATAGAACCTTGTGTATTTGCCTCTGCACTCTCTTCTACATCATCCGTTTCCTTTATGCCAACACCATACCTAAAGAAGAAACGCAAAGCACAATCTTTATAAGTGATTAATGCCGATGGACTTAATCCACCGTAAATAGTATTAGATGTTAATTTATAGATTATTGGCGCTAAATTTTCATCCGTTTTCGAAATGCTAATTGAGTTTCTATCGCTGGCAGGTAAAGTATCACCACTCAACATTTTTTCGGTAATAGTGTGAGATGGATTATATTTTTGTAATTCAAACTGCAACTGAGTAATAAAACGGCTTTTTTCGCCTGAGCCTAAAACACTGTGCTCTGTATTATAAGTAATTAACGCATAACTTGCACGTTGCAAAATACGGTAAAAGTGATACGCATAAATAGCATCTTTATCGCCATACAATGGCATGCCATGATAACGTTTTAAATCGTTTGGAATAAATGAATTAGTTGATTTACCAGATGGCAAAACGCCTTCATTAACTCCTAAAAAAATAATATTTTCAAAATCAAGGGTTCTCGTTTCTAACACACCCATGATTTGTAATCCTTGCAAAGGCTCACCAATAAAAGGTACCGATGCTGTGCCAATAATTTGTTTGTACAAACTTTTGAGTGTAAGCAACGAATCTAAAAAATCATGCGTTTTAATTAACGACTGTAAACGATTGAAATATTTAGTAAATACATGTAAATATTCTTTTTCGGTAGATGCTAATTGCAGGTCGTCAGATTCGGATATATTAAACACATCAATAATTTGAGACATCGCTGTTATGCCTTGAGAAGAATGCGTCCAAGCATTAAATAAATTTTGAATATGCAGGTAATTATCCTCAAACAATTCATTCAATACTTTTTGATTAATCCAAACATAATTTTTATCAATTACTTTTTGAATAATGCTTTGAAGAGTAATACTTGGATGAAACGATTTATAATATTTTTTAAATAAAGCGTTTTGAAGTATTTTAAAAATATCTGAAAAGTAAAAACTACTATTTGCAATTGATTTTTGGACAGTTTGATGCAGGCTAATCAAATTATCCATTAAATCATAAATGGGAGATAAACGTAAAGGGTACTCCATGGTGATATTTACATGCTGTACTTCTTTTGGCAATAAATTTAAAATAGGAAACAACAAACTTTCATCAGCCAATACAACGGCGGTTTTACTTAACGATTTTCCTTGTTTAATCCACTCGTTTAATTGATATGATACTACTTGAGCTTGACCAATTTGTTTAGGCACAGCAACAACATCAATTTGTTTGGATATTTCTTTAAAATAATTACCAATATTATCTTTAGAATTTAACCAGGTATTACTAAAATTTTTACGAAGAAATAATCCTGCTTCATAACTTTCATTTTCAACGTAATATTTATCGGCATCATAAATAATTGTTGCTTTTTTTTCTTTTACTAAATCAGAAAATATAATCGTTTCTGCTTTGTTTAAGGCATTAAATCCACATATTAAGATTTGAGAAAACTGATTAATATATTGAGATTGTTTGTATTGCTCAACAGCCTTTCGATACATTAAGCCTTGGTAAGCTTGCTTTTTATCTAACAACACCTTTGCAAACACATGGTATATTTCGCCCATTTGACGCATGAAATTTACATAGTCTTGTTGAGTGGGTGTTAAACTATCAGCACTTAAACTCCAATTTTCAATTTCTTTAATCTCTTTTAAATTTTGATAAAGCGCATCTGTATCTACCAAATACCTATCGGCTTCGTTAAAATCCTGAAGCATCAAAGTTCCCCATTTTGCGAAAGCATCAAAAGGCTCCGCCTTTTCCTTTAATATATCTTTATAAACAGAGTACAAGTCGCATATTAAATCAATGCTATCTGCTTGCTGAATACCAGATAATTCAGCCACTAATTCCTCAGCACTAATGATAGTTGGTAACCAAATTGTTTTTTGAAAGGCTTTTGCTAAATGTTGTTTTAAATATAAGGCTCCACGCTTATTTGGTAATACAATACACAAATTCTCTGTATTATCTGGATAATGCAGATGAACATACTGAGCGATGTATTGAAGAAATGGGGTCATTATTTTAAAAACTACCAATAAAGATGAGAAAAGTAATAAAAAAGAGGCTTTAAAACTGTAAAGTTGATAAATTTATGTCAGTGTTTTTTTACCAATACCCCTACTTTTTTTCCGTTTATGTAGTTGAGTAAAATAGGTGTTTTTTTTCGCTAAATTTACCCTGATTTATAAAACCATGAAGACAATACTATCTCTATTTCTTATTATAGGAATATCACTTATATCAAATGCTCAATCGGGCACTTGGGATTTACAACAATGTGTAGATTATGCTCAAAAAAATAATATTAATTTAAAGCAGACAGAAATTACCACACGTATTAATAAAAATAATGCCAATCAAACAAAAGCTGCTATTTTACCTTCGGTTAATGCTGGTGCGCAACATACTTATAACTTTGGTAGAACCATTGACCGTTATACCAACACCTTTGCAAATACACAGGTATTATCTCAAAACTTTTATGTTTCGTCAAATGTGGTTATTTGGTCGGGTTTAGCACAATACAATAATATTAAGGCCACTCAATACCAATATTTATCTAGTACCGAAACCTATTTACAACAACGTAACGACTTAGCACTTAACGTGGCTACAGCATACATCAATGTTATTTTTAGCGATGAAATTTTACAAATTTCAAAAGCTCAATTTAAAATTACACAAGAACAATTAGAAAGAACTCAAAAATTAGCAGATGCTGGAACATTAGCTAAAAGTTCGGTATTTGATTTAAAAGCACAATTAGCCAACGAAGAAGTTAATGTTACGAGCGCTGATAATAATTATCAAATAGCAATGCTTACCTTAAAACAATTATTAAACTTAGATACCTTAAATAGTTTCGCAATCTCTAAACCTAATGTTGATATTTTAAATAGTGAATTAGGAGCAATAACCGTTCAAGCAATTTATGAAACCGCTTTAAAAAATCAACACTCCATAAAAGCTACAAACTATAATTTAATGGCTGCCGAAAAAACATTAGCGGTTGCCAAAGGCCGAGTTAGCCCTACCCTATCTGCTACAGGCAGTATTGGTACTGGTACATCAGGATTAGATAAAAATATTGATGCTGTTAAATTTGTTGGTTGGGATACAACGGCAGTTACAACGGGAGGTGATTTTGTGATTAGTCCTAAAACTGAAGTGGTGACTTCTAAAAAGCCTTTTGCTGATCAATTTAAAGACAACGTTAACAAGAGTATTGGTTTTACGTTGTCTGTTCCGATTTTTAATGGATTACAAACTTACACAGGAGTTAAAAACGCGCAATTAAATGCATTAAACGCCAAATATGCGCAAGATTTAACAGAACAAAATTTATATAAAACTATTGCGCAAGCTTATGCTAATGCAAAAGCCGCATTAAATAAATATAATGCAAACAAGGCTTCTGTTGAAGCTTCTGAACAATCATTTTATTATGCACAACAAAAATATAATGTTGGTGCCATTAGTACATTTGATTATAATAACGCTAAAACACGTTTACAAAACGCTCAAGGAAATTTAATACAAGCCAAATATGACTATGTATTTAAATTAAAAGTATTAGATTACTATCAAGGTAAAGAATTAAAATTTTAGAAAAAAACATCCGCAAAGAAAACTGCAAAGAACGCGGAGAATAAATAATTAAAACAAAAAACTCTGCAAACTCTGCGAAAAAAAACTTGGCGGACTCTGCGGTTAAACAAAAGAATATGAAAAAACTATATTGGATAATTGGGATTTGTATTGCATTACTATTTGTTGTCATCCTGTTTAAATTTTTTAAAGGCGAAGAACCTACTGAGGTGACTGCCGAAAAAGCTGCAAAACGAAATATCATTGAATCTGTTTCTGCTAATGGTAAAATTCAACCAGAAACAGAACTTAAAATCACATCAGATGTATCTGGTGAAATAGTAGAAATGTTAGTGAAAGAAGGTGACCAAGTAAAAAAAGGTCAGCTATTATGCCGTATTAAACCTGACATTTACGAAAGTGCCTTAGAACGAGTTAATGCAACTGTAAATAGTTCAAAAGCAAATGTAAAAACAGCTGCAGCTCAATTAGCGCAAGCGCAAGCAAACTTAGCAAACGCAGAAGCTTCATTTGCACGTAACAAAAAGCTACTCGACCAAAATGTGATTTCTCAACAAGAGTTTGACGCTTCTAAAGCAAGCTTTGAAGCCGCAAAAGCAAATGTTGCTGGATTAATGGAAAGTATCAAAGCCTCAGATTATAATGTGAAAAGTGTTGAAGCATCATTAAAAGAAGCAAATACTAATTTAGACAAAACATTTATTTATGCTCCTGTTGATGGAACCGTATCTAAATTAAATGTAGAAAAAGGAGAACGTGTTGTTGGTGTTCAAGGATTACAAGGGACAGAAATTTTACGTTTGGCTAACTTAAACGAAATGGAAGCTAGTGTAGAAGTTAATGAAAATGATATTATTCGTATTCATAAAAACGACACTGCTGTTATTGAAGTAGATGCATACATCGGAAAAAAATTCAAAGGTATTGTTACAGAAGTTGCTAACTCTGCCAATACTACAGGTATTTCAGTTGACCAAGTAACAAACTTTGTTGTGAAAATAAGAATCATTCGCGAGTCGTATTTGAATTTAGTGAGCGATATTAATCCCGCTCCTTTCCGTCCTGGTATGAGTGCAAGTGTTGAAATTCAAACCATGAGAGCGGCAAACATTATTACTATTCCAATTCAAGGTGTTACCACTCGAAGCTCGGATACAACAAAAACAAAACAACGTTTTGAAGGAGAAGAAGATCAGGAAGTTGTTGTAAAAGATGAAAAAGAAGAAAAACTAAACCATAAAAAAGAAGAAGAAATTAAAGAATGCGTTTTCTTAAATCGCAATGGTGTTGCTAAAATGGTATATGTAACCACAGGTATTCAGGACAACGACTATATTGAAATTAAAACAGGCATTAGTGTTGGAGACGAAATAATATCAGGTCCTTATGGTGCAGTATCAAAAATGCTAAAAGATGGAAAGAAAATAAAAGTAGTAGATAAAGATCAATTGTTTTCAGACAAAAAATAACACGTTGGCTTACTTACTTCATATAGAAAGTTCATCAACCGTATGTTCAGTGGCTTTATCAAAAGATACTGAATTAATGGCGCTTAAAGAATTAAATAACGGCTATACTCATGCCGAAAATTTACATGTATTCATTCATGACTTATTACGTGAATCATCCCTAAAAACATCTGAATTAAATGCAATTTCTATAAGTTCTGGCCCAGGTTCATATACTGGTTTACGCATTGGTTTTTCGGCCGCAAAAGGATTAGCGTATGCCCTATCAATTCCTCTAATTACTATTGATACATTACAAGCATTAAGCGCAACTGCTTTAAATAAAAACAAAGCAGATGGTATCTATATCCCCATGATGGATGCCAGAAGAATGGAAGTATATTGTGCCGCTTATACAAATCAATTATCAGAAACACTTCCAAGTCAAGCTTTGGTAATTTCGGAAGATACTATTCAACTATTTCAATTAAATAAACCACTTTATTTTTTTGGAGACGGAATGCCAAAAGCAAAAAACATATTAGAAACATTACCTCAAAGTAATTTTATTGAAAATATTACTGCTAGTGCTAGTTCTATGATTGAATTAGCATTTCAAAAATATACAATGAAAGATTTTGCTGATATTGCTTATTCAGAACCTAATTATTTAAAAGAATTTTTCTTTACAACTGCTAAAAAATAATTTTATGTCACAAAAAATAGCATTTGTTATTAACCCTAACGCAGGTGTAAAAAAGAAAATAAATATTATTGATTTTATTAAAACGAATTTCAATAATCAAATTCCCTACGATTTAATAGTTTGGAAAAACAAAGATGATTTTGAGTCGGTTAAACAACAAATATTAATCGGTAATTATAGTGTGGTTGTTGCCTGTGGTGGAGATGGAACAGTAAACCAAGTCGCTTCTGTCGTTTCAAACACTCATATGGCATTAGGTATTTTTCCTCTAGGTTCAGGAAACGGATTGGCTCGTAGTAACAGAATACCTATGGATTTACATAAAGCTTTAAAAAAAATTGAGCAAGGAAATATTAAGCAAATTGATGGCGCTACCATAAATCAATATCCTTTTTTTTGTACGGCAGGCGTAGGATTTGATGCACATATTGCAAACGAATTTGCGATTAGCACCAAAAGAGGATTTGTAACCTACTTTAAAACAACGGTGAAGGAATTTTTTGGTTATAAACCCAATGATTATAAAATTAATATTGATGGAAAAGTAATTGAAACAAAAGCATTTTTAATAACAATTGCAAATGCGGGTCAATGGGGTAACGATGTTTATATAGCGCCAGAAGCCGAATTAAGTGATGGCATATTAAACATCAGTATTTTAAAACCATTTTCATTATTTGCTATCCCGATGATAGGCGTTAAGTTATTTTCAAAAAAAATACATACCTCTATTCAGTTACAATCCGAAAAAGGAAAGAATATTGATATTGAATTTGATGGAGAATTACCTGTACATTTTGATGGAGAGCCCTTAAAAATAGCTAATAAACTTTCTATCAAAATATGTCCACTAGCATTAAAAATTATTTGCTAATTTTCTAAATAAAAAATTATTCCTTTTATTTTCTATCTTTTTGAGTTGCATCAAAAATAGTTTGCAATATTTGTTTCTCCTCTGTAGTCATTGTTAAATAACGACGAGCATAAACTCTATTTGCTGTTTCAACCATTTTATCGAATTTATACTCTTCCATTCCTTCTGCACCACCCCAACTAAAACTTGGAATATGCGTTGGAGGAAATCCTCCTCCAAAAATATTAGCTCCAACACCCACAACAGTACCAGTATTAAACATTGTATTTATACCGCATTTACTGTGATCTCCCATAATTAAACCACAAAACTGTAAACCTGTATCCATCATTTTTTGTTGAGTATAATTATACAGCTTCACATTACCATAATTATTTTTCAAATTAGAATTATTTGTGTCTGCTCCCAAATTGCACCATTCGCCTATTACACTGTTCCCTAAAAAACCATCATGCGCCTTGTTACTAAATCCAAATATAACTGAGTTATTAATTTCTCCTCCTACTTTACTGTGAGGGCCGATGGTAGAAGGACCGTAAACCTTAGTACCTAATTTTAAAGCAGAGTGTTCGCATAAAGCAAATGGACCGCGAACCACAGAACCTTCCATTATTTCAGCGCCTTTACCAATGTATATAGGTCCTGATTTTGTATTTAAAATTGCCGCTTCCACTATGGCACCTTCTTCTAAAAAAATGGCATTTGCATCTCCAATAACCATATTAGATGATGATAAAGATTGAGAAGTTCTACCTCTTGTTAGTAATTCAAAATCTTGCTTAATCGCTTCACCATTTTTCGAGAAAATATCCCAAACATTTTCAACAGATAAATAATTAATTGCCACTTCTTCAGAATTAATAAGAGCCGCTTTTATATCTAAAGGAGAAGCAATATTACTTCTAAAAGCAATTAATGTATTGCCTGTTTTAATTCCATGATTAAACTCTAAATTATTAATTCTAGCTAATAACTCAGGTGTTGGGCTAATTTTACCGTTTATAAAAACCGAATTATTTGTATAAGCAGCTTTATACTTTACACTTAAATATTCTTGTGTTTGAAACGTTAATTTACCATTTAAGTACAATTCCCATTTTTCAGTAATCGTTAAAATGCCAATTCTTATTTCAGCAATTGGTTTTGAAAAGGTTAAGGGGCGTAAATTATTCCAAGAATAATCATCAAATAATATATAGTTCATTTTAACGTGGTTTTCGAGGTGTAATAGATGGTTTAATAATACTATCTTTTACTTCTTTTATGGTATCAGTAGTAGGTTTTATAGATGGTATTGTTTTAGGTGTATTTTTTACTGGCACAACTTTTTCCGACGGACAAGCACCCATCACGTCACCATGTGCCTGATGTGCTGGCCAAGCAGCTAAAGGAATATCAATTGTAACTGATTTTTGGCCATTACCTGGAGGTGTGTGACAAATTGTTACAACTTGATTTGCTAAAGAATTAGAACCTGTTCCTGTAGCTGTTGGCGTGTTTGCAGATGTTGTAGGTGTTGATACTGGAGTTGTTGTAGGTGTACATTCTCCTAATAAATCACCATGCGCCTTATGTATTGCCCAATCCGATAATAAAATCACCATTGTTTCTGGTGCTTGATTACTTCCTATTGGTGAATGACAAATAGTAATAGTTTCGCTTGAAGTTGAAGCTGTAGGAGTTGTAACTGTATTGTTTGATACACATGTACCCATAACATCACCATGTGCTTGATGTGCAGGCCATGCTGATAATGGTATATGGATTGTTTGAGGATTTTGTGGGTTTCCAGGTGGAATATGACAAATTGTAATGGTACGAGTTGATGAAGGGTCAGTTGTAGGTGTTGTTACCGAAATAGTATTTGTTTCTACAACATACATTACATTTTCTGATTTAGTAGATGTTCCATCAACATTTGTAGCTTTTACTACTAAGGTATTTTGACCTTGATTTAAATTTGCTGTAAAATCACCTTGAGTTGACACAAAATTATAAGAAGTAATTTGATTACCGTTCAATGTCACCTCAATTTGATTTTGTGTAACGTTCAAAGCATTGAATTTAAAGTTATAACTTGAAACATTTACTGTTGGGTTTCCAACTGGATTTAAAATTGTAACAACAGGAGGTTTAGCAACTACTTTTTGTTTGTAAGTAACAACAGCTGTCTTTACATCTGTCCCATCATTATTAGTAGCAGTAATTTCTAAACTGTTAGCTCCCAAATTTAATAAAGCATTATAGCTAAAGTTTACACCATTAAATGCGTAGTTAGAAATTAATGTTCCATTAAACTTAACTACTAAATTTCCGGCATTAGCCATATTTGTTATTGTTGCAGCATAAACATAACTAGAAGCTTGCGTTGAAGCTGATAAATTAAGAGGTGTCATAAATGTAATAACTGGAGGTAATTTTACATCTACATGAGGCGTGTAGTTTACATTTACAGTTTTAGAGTCTATCCCAAAAGAGTTTGTTCCTTTTACTATAACTGTATTATTCCCAACAACTAAATTGGTTTGAAAGAATACTTCTTTAGTAACTGCATTGTAAGTAAAGCTGGATTGTGCAACACCATTAAATAACAATTCAATATCAGCTTGCGAATTTACATTTAACACTGATAATTTAAAGTTATACAATAAATTATCAGTTGCATTCATTTGAAATTGTGGGCTTACTAAACTCACTATTGGAGGGTTTCCTGAAGCAACTTTCATTCTGTAATTAACAATAGCCGTTTTCATATCCGAACCATCGTTATTTGTTGCCGTAACTTCAAATGAATTATTGCCTTGAACTAAAGCTGTTGGAAAAGTAATATTAAATCCATCATAAGTATAATTGGTAATGGCTACACCATTATATTTAACTACAATACCTGATGTATTTGGCATATTAGCTACAGTGGCTTTAAACACATAATTTGGTGATGACACATTTGAAGGGCTAACCGCAGGATTAGTAATTGTTACAACTGGAGGTAATTTAAGATCAGCATGAGGTGTATAATTCACATGTACTATTTTTGAATCAGTACCAAATGAATTTGTACCTTTTACAGTAACTGTATTATCTCCCACAATTAAATTAGTTTGAAAAAATACTTCCTTAGTAACGGTATTATATGTAAAGTTTGATTGTGCAACACCATTAAACATCAATTCAATATCAGCTTGCGAATTGACATTTAACACTGATAATTTAAAGTTATATAATAAATTATCGGTTGCATTCATTTGAAACTGTGGACTTACTAAACTTACAACAGGAGGATTTCCAGGTGCTGCTTTAGGTTTATAGTTAACAATAACATTTTTTGTATCCGATCCATCATTATTAGTTGCTGTAATTTCTAAAAAATTATTCCCGTTTACTAAAAGCGCTGAATAAACCAATAAAGGAGGATTAAATGTGTAATTAGTGATAACAGTACCATTGTATTTAACTACCATTTGGGTACTTGAAGTTATGTTCTTTACATCTGCCTTAAACATATAATTAGCTTGAGTAAATGAAGCAGGAGACACTACTGGGTTTGTAAATGTAATTAATGGAGGGTGTTTAGCTGTTTCAAATGGCATATAATTTACATGAACAGTTTTAGAATCAACACCAAAAGCATTAGTACCTTTTAAAATAAGTGTATTATCACCCACATTTAAGTTAGATGAAAAATCGACTTGTTTTGAAGTGGCATTATAAGTAAAATTAGGATTTACATTTCCATTAAACGTTAATACAATATCATTTTTAGAAGCAACATTTAAAACAGATAATTTAAAATTATATAACAAATTATTTGTTGAGTTCATCTCTAATGCTGGATTAATAAGAGATACAATTGGCGGAGGGCCACTCACTTTATTTTCTTTATAAATTACACTGGTTTCTTTTGTATCTTCACCTACAGTATTATTTGCTGTTATACTGATACTATTTGAACCTACATTTAAATTGGCTGTAAAAGAAACCATTTTGGTTGAAGCATTGTAAGTAAATGGAGTAGACATTCCATTATAATAAACAGAAACACTATTTTGACCAACAACATTTAATACTTGTGCATTTATGACATAAGAAGATGATGTTGTTACATATCCGGGTTGTGGAGGATTTATATAGGTAACTAAAGGAGGTGTACCTACTTGTTTTGGTGTAGTATAACTAATAGAACAATTTTTTAAATCATTGCCAAAATTATTAAATGCGCTTACTTCAATATTATTTACTCCTTCATTTAAATTCAACGTCAAATCAAGTTGACCTGTTACTGTATTGAATCCAAAATTTGTTACTGCATAATTATTAATTTTTAATGAGACATTGCTTTTTGAAGCAACATTTGCCACAATAGCTCTAAATGAATACGTTTTACTATTAGCAATATAAGGGCATGAAGAAGGATTAATGATACTAATTACAGGAGGAGTACCAGCGGGTTTTGGCAATTCATATATAACAGAAGTAGATTTATTATCTGAACCTACATTATTTGTGGCAATAATTTGAATAGGATTATTGCCTACATTTAAATTAGCATTAAACTCTAAAATATGAGTTTGATTATTGTAACTAAAGTTAGAATAATTAACACCATTATATTTAAACTGAATTTGATTTGCATTAGTAATATTTAAAATTTGTGCTGAAATTTTATATTGTTGATTTGTAACAACAAGACCATTTGTAGCAGGTGTTATGTATGTAATAATAGGTTTTGGGTCTGTTACAGGAGGATTAGTTACCACTGTATTTGTTGCTACAACTGTATTAGTTGTTACTATTGAGTTTGTAGGAGCAATCGTATTTGTACCAACTACTGTATTTGTGTAAACCGTTTGATCTGTATTAGATGTTGAAGTATTTTTCTTTTTACCTCTTAAAGTGAAAAGTAAATTTAATCCAGTATAATGATAGTAATCATTACTTCCAGCAATCATATCGTGATTAGTTCCTATTTTACCATCTAACAAATCTGCATTAGTTCCTTGAGGAAAAGTAACCTTGTATTCAAACAACATTGAAAAGCCAGGCGAAAATTGATAACCTAAACCAATACCTGCAGAAGGCGAAAATGTAATGATATTACCTGCTTTGCTTCCGTAAGCATTAGATTCATATTTTTTATCTAAAATAGTTTTATATGAGCTTAAAGCTTTGGTTTGATTACCTGTAGAATCCACTAAACTAAAATCATACATTTTACCATTAGCATCCAACAAATCTGATTTAGTTCTAAAACTTGTAATACCAACTCCACCCCAAAGGTTAAGTAAAATATGTTTTCGTTCACGTAGTCTGTTAAATGTCATTTGAAGTTCTAAAGAACCTTCATTTAATGTCATTTTATAATTATCATACACATAATTTTTACCAGTATGAATTGTGTCTACATAATTTACAGATGCGTCGTACTTTCCATTATAGGCGTCGTTTGTTTTAACATCATAGTTTCTATTAAAGTCCATCCCATAGGTATTAGCCCCTAAGTATCGACCTCTGATAGCGAATGAAAAAATATTAGTTTTATTTTCATGGAATCCCTTTTCGAGAGTTATTCCACCTCCACCTCCATAATAACTTTTATAATCAGCTGTTTGCCAAGCTGCACCTAAATTCAAGCCTAAACGCCAAGAATTATAATAGCGAGAATAATCTTTTTGAGAAAATGTTTGTAATGCAATTAATGAAAAAATGAAAATGTAAATTTTCTTCATAGTTTTTTATTTTTTAATTCAGTTCTAAATAATAAAACATAGGTTATTTACCTATGTTTTAAAAATAACAATAATTATTGTGCCAAAAATTTATAGTTTTCCAACTTCAACTATCTTAAACTCTGTTCTTCTGTTCTTAGCGTGCTCTTCCTCCGAACAGTCAACCTCATTTTTACAGTTATTTAACAATTTCGACTCACCGTATCCTATAGCTTTTAATCTTGATTTATTGATTCCTTTAGAGATGATATAATCAACTGCAGCTTTTGCTCTCTTTTGAGATAGTGATAAATTAAACTCATCTGTACTCCTAGAATCTGTATGAGAACTTAATTCGATATTTAAATTTTTATTCGAATTTAATACTGTAATAACCTTATCTAATATATTTCGTCCTGCGGCGTCAATTTTATAATCGCCATAGGCATAATATAAGTTTTCAATAATAGTAATTGCCTGCTGTTTTTCTTTATTTTTCATTTCCAATACCTCTAACCAAGGGTCATTAACTGAATAATCACCCATTGCTGTTCTATCAACTTCTAATAAATCAAACTGGAATTTTCCAACCGAATTACGTTTTATTTCTTTATAAATACGACCTCTAGCATCTGCAACAAATATTTTATTTATAGCCGTAAATCTTGGGTCTGTTTCGTCAATCCCAAACACATAATTTTTATCAGCACCTAAATCTTTAAATGAAAACTTTCCTTTATCGTCGGTAATGATATTAGCGATGACCTCATTTTTATTAAATATGGTAACTTTAGCATTATTAATCGCTTTTTTATCTTGATCGTATAAATAACCGTTTAATGCCATTACCAAATCTTTATCATCAACCATCAAATCTGATATAGAGTTTTTATCAACGTTTAATAAAGAAAATTTAAAATTACCTTTCGAATCCGAACGTGCTACTTTTACCTCTTTACCGCTTTTACTCGTTAATATAATCTTAGTATCTATTGGCATATCATCATCTACAACTGATAATGAATAGTTTTGATCAAGAGGTAAGTTTCTAAAAGCAAAAGCTCCAAATTCGTTAGTCATCGTTTCTTCAACGATATCTCCAAACTCATTTTTAATAATTACTTTTTTATTAGCTATTGGTTTACTAGGATTTTCGCCATATAATAAATTACCCGCTAAACTTAAATCATCATCATTATATAAATCTGGCATTCCGTTAGGGTCTACTGGTAAATTTTTAAATACAAATTTTTGACCAGGACCATTATTGTGGGTAATACGCGTAATTTTAGAATTTTTATCTGCTAAATAATAACGTGATTTATTTTTTAAATTAACTTCATTACTTTCAATTTCTGCCATGTATACTTTATCTGCATCTAATTCTCTAAAAGCAAAATATCCTTTATCATCTGTTTTGGTAGAATCCATAACCTTTCCAGTAGCATCAAGCAAATACACTTTTACATTTTTTGCAGGATCTTCAGTATTTTCTGTCAGTAAAACTGTTCCGTCCAACACCATACTTTTATTGGTATATTTAAAATAGTAAATATCATCTTCTCCTTTACCACCTTCTCTGTTTGAAGAAAAATAACCAACAGTATCATTTAAAAATGTAATTCCAAAATCATCTGATTTACTATTTAACAATAAGCCTTCGTTTCTATTCAATAACCAGCGTCCTTCTTTTTGTTTTGCGGAAAAAATATCTAAATCACCAAATCCAGGTAAACCATTAGATGAAAAATATAATGCCCCATCTTTTTTAACTGAAGGAAAAACTTCATCACCCGATGTATTAATATCAAAACCTAAATTCACTGGTTTATCCCAACCGTCTCCATTTTTTTTACACATCCAAATATCTTGTCCACCAAGAGTTCCTGGCATATCAGAAGAAAAATACAGAATCGTTCCATCGGCACTTAACGCAGGATGCGCACAAGAATAGTCGTCACTATTATAAGTAAATGGTTTTGGTTTAGAAAACGAATTTCCATTTACCTCACTAAAATAGATTTTAGCTCTATTAACAAAATTTTTATTCTTTTTATTTACTATATAATTTACTCTCGTATAAGCAGCTAACTTACCATCATTAGTAAAAGAGATAGGGCCATCATGATAATTTGTATTTACTTTTTTCGAAAGCAGCTTTTCTTTTTTGATTTCATTATTTTTAATTTCTGAAGAAAATATATTTAGATAAGGCTGATTATTAGTTGACGAGGTTTCAAAATCAACGACATCACTCACTTTTTCTGCTACAAATATTAATTTATTATTTACAACTACAGGACAAAACTCAGAACGCTTAGTATTAATTGATTCGATGTTTTTAATCTCGTACTCTTTAGGTTTTGATTCCCAATATTTTATTTCCTGACAAGATTTAATAGCGTTTTTCGCAGTTTTACTATTTTCATTAGATTCTAAAAATACATAATATTGATTAAGAGCCTCTGCATATTTATTGTTTGATTTTAAAACATTTCCATAGTTATAATTTACTTCGGCTGGCACTTTACCTAAACTTACCGCTTGAGAATAATAGCTTTCTGCCTTTGCATAATTATTTAATATACGATAACAATCGGCCAATTTAATCATGGCTGCTTGCTTATCAGCGGATTTACCTTTTGCTACTTTTTCGTAGGCAGGTATTGCTTTCGCATAATTAAATTTAGAAAAATGCTTTTCTGCTTTTTTCATCTGTGCTATACTAACAACAGAGATAAAAAGTAAGAAAGTAATATTTTTTATATAATTTTTTTTCATAGAATGTACAGAACAATTATAAATAACGTGGCGATAACATTTTTGATTTGAATGTATTTAAATCAAAACCAATCATAATTTCATGACCATTACCCAATCTTTTTTGAACCTTACTTAAAGTGGAGTCATAAGAATATCCAATTTTAATGTTATCTGTAACTAAAACTTGTACTAATGCCCCTGCTGTTCCACTAGACCTGGCAAAAGCGCCTATCCATATTCGTTTCTTTAATAAGAAATTTAAGTTAAAATCTATATTACCAACACCACTTGTTAATCTTACAATTACAGCTGGATTTATGACTAAATTTTCTCCTACTGAAAAACCTTTACTTACTATACCAAAAACATGAGAATTTAATTTATAAGTTAAGTCATACTCTACCTGGCTACCTGAAGCATTTTTATACGCAATATTATCATTATAAATATATGCTGAATTTAAATGTGTAGCGCTAATTCCCGCATAAAAAGAATTTGATTTTAAAAATAATCCTGCATCAAAATCTGGTTTTAATTTATTAGAAGATAGATTTGCATAAGCATTAGATTCTCCTGGGTCTTTGTAATTCATTTTACTAAAATCATATACAAAATTTACAACTCCAGCTCTTAATCCAAACGATAACTTCAATTTACTAGTTAATGGTAGAATATATGAAATGTTTCCATAAGCAGCAGTTACTCTTTTAGGTCCTATGGCATCGTTATAAGCACTTAATCCCAAGCCAATACGCTTTTTCTTTAAAGGACCATGAAAACTAAAAGATTGAGTAGAAGGAGCTCCTTCAAAACCGCTCCATTGTTTTCTTACATCAACCACTGCGCTTAATGCATCTTTCGTTCCTGCATACGCCGGATTAATAACCATTTGATTAAACTGGTACTGGCTATACTGTGGGTCTTGTTGCGCTAAAACGGATATCGTTAGTGAGCATGCAACTATAAATAATATTTTTCTCATCTTATTAATTTGTAATTTCTATCCAACCTTTTTTAATTAATTTTTCTGATCCATCAACTATCACAAAGAAGTATGTTCCTGATGTAATAACCTGACCATTCATTCTTCCATCCCAAACATTTGATGTATTGTTATATTTTTTTGTACTATATATTTCATTACCCCATCTATTGTAGATATAAACTTTATTGTCTGGATACTTATCAATATTATCAATTATCCAAAAATCATTTATACCATCTCCATTTGGAGTAAAGCCATTATAAATAATAATATTACAATCAGGATCAATACCTACTATAAATTCAACTACTGAAGAGCAACCATTAATATCAACTGCGGCAAAAGTATAAGTGGTTGGAGTTAATGGAGAAACCACACTTATAGTTGGAACAATATTAGTACTCCATGATGGTACGCTACCTCCTATTACTGATAAGGTAGCAGAATCTCCAACACAAATAACACTAGGAGATGTGATAGCTGAAACGCTAACGCCTGATTTAACATCAATAAACACCGTACTTAAAAAGGCACAACCATTTGTTCCTTGCCCATAAACAGTATATGTTGTAGGGGAAGTAATTTGAACACTTTGATTAGCACCAATCAATGTACCTGGTGACCAAACATAAGCGGTTGCTGAACCTGTTGCCGACAAGTTAACCGATTGACCCGAACAAACTACTGTGTTACTTACTGATGCTGAAACAGAAGGAAGAGGTAAAACATTTATAGATAATAAAACTGTATCTGTACATGTTCCTCCGTTGCTTCCCATAACGCTATAGGTTGTATTAACTATTGGTTGAATAGTAATAGAATTTGTGTTTGCTCCAGTAGACCATGTATAACTAGATGCTCCACTTGCTGTAACATTCATTGTATATCCCATACAAACATTGGTTGACGGCGAACTAACACTAACGGTTGGGGTATTAGCAACATTTACATTGGCGGTTGCTGAATTTGCACAACCATTAATATCTGATCCAATTAACGAATAAGTTGTATTAGCTGAAGGAGATACTGATATTGAATTAGAAACCGTTCCAGTGCCCGACCAAGTATATGTATTTGCTCCAGTTGCATTTAAATTCACTGATTGTCCCGAACAAATAGTAGCCGTAGAAGGAGTTATTGTTACGGTAGGTAAAGCGTAACCAGTAACACTAATTGTTTTTGTATTTAAACAACCAAGTGGTCCTGTTCCTGATACCGAAAAAACAGTAAGACCTAATGTATTTATTGGAACACTAATTACACTACCTGTAAGTGCCGTTGGACTTAATGTAAATGTATTGGCTCCTGAATTTGAGAATATAACTGTTCCACCTAAGCATATTGTATTTGTATTTACATTCGTCAATATATTTGGCAGTACATTAGCAAATATTCTAACGGTGTCTGAGCTAGAGCAACCTATTGCATCTGTTCCAGTAACTGTATATATTGTGGTAACTGTCGGAGTCACAACTTCAGAAGATATTGTTGCTCCTGTACTCCATGAATATGTACTAGCCCCTAAAGCTGTCAATGTAGCCGAATGACCAACACATACAGCATTAGAAGATTTTGTGACTGTTAGTGTTGGTAAGGCATTAACTGTTACATTAATTGTTTCAGTACTCACACATCCATTTACATCTGTGCCTGTTACTGTATATATCGTTGTTATAGTAGGATTATCTATTAATGATGCTGAAGATGAACCGGTGTTCCAAATATAAGTATTAGCTCCAGTTGCTGTTAATGTAGATGAGTTACCAGCACAAACAGAAGATGGAGATGCTGTTAAACTCAATATCGGAAGTGTATTTACTGATAAAGAAGCTGTTCCTGTATTAACACATCCTAATGCATCTGTTCCTGTTACTGTATATCCAGACGATATACTAGGAACCACTTCAATAATAGATGTTGTTTCATTTGTACTCCAAGTATATGTATCAGCTCCTGATGCCGTGAAAGTAACTAATGAACCTGAACAAACAACTGAAGATGAAGGATTTATATTTAAAACTGGCAATGTATTTGTTGTTAAATTAACGGTAGCTGTATTAATACAACCTACTGCATCAGTTCCTACAACAGTATATGTAGCAGATGAAGAAGGTGTAACAACTTCCGTTGCATTACTTGAACCTGAACTCCAGGAATATGTATTAGCTCCTGATGCAGTTAATGTAGCTGTTTGTCCAACACATATAGCAGAAGAAGAACTTACCGCGGTTACCGTTGGATTTGAAAATACAGTTATATTAATTGTCTCTGTACCAACGCAACCATTTGCATTTATAGCCGTCAATGTATAATCGGTTGTTGTCGTAGGGCTAACATTCACTACTGAATTAGTTAAACTACCTGGGTTCCATGTATAAGAAGAAGCTCCTGTTCCTGTTAATGTAGCAGAAAAACTATTACAAATAGATGAAGAGCTAGACGATAAAGTTAATGAAGGCAATGAATTAACAACTAAATTTAAAGTTTGTGTTTTAGAACATCCTACAGCGTTAGTTCCAGTAACTGTATACGTAGTAGTTACTGTTGGTGTAGTTGTAACAGATGCTGTTGTTGCACCTGTATTCCATAAATACGATGTTGCACCACCTGCTGTTAATGTAGCAGTTGCGCCAACACAAATAACCGTTGGTGATGAAACTACCGAAACTGTTGGATTAGCATTTACAATTAAACTTAATGTTTTTGTATTTGAACACCCCGCAGCGTTAACACCTGTTAAGGTATAATTGGTTGTTACAGTTGGAGAAACAACTGTATTAGAACTAGTTATTGCACCCGGATTCCATGTATAGGAAGTAGCACCTGAACCTGATAATGTAGAAGATGCACCGAAACAAATAACAGATGATGATGCTATTGCGGTTACTGTTGGATTAGTATTAACTACAAGATTAATTGTTTTTGTAGCCACACAACCTAAAGAAGAAGTTCCCGTAGCTGTATAAACAGTTGTTGAAGTAGGATTTACAGTTACTGTACTTCCAGTTAACAATCCTGGATTCCAAGTGTAGGTTGAAGCGCCTGTGGCTGTTAATGAAGCTGTTGCACCAACACATATAGACGATGTAGATGAAGATACTGTGATACCTAAAGCTGCTGGCTGAGTTACATTTATTGTAGTTGTTTTTACACAACCATTAAAATCTGTTACTGTATATGTATAAGTTCCAGCAACTACTGTATAAGTACCTGTTCCAGAATAGCTAGGAGTTCCTCCACTAGCATTAACAGTAACTACTCCAGTTCCCCCATTACAGTTTATACTAGTACTAACAACTGCATTTGCAATCAAAGCAGAAGGTTCAATTACATTAGCTGATACTGATACTGAACAGGTGTTGACATCTGTAATGGTACACGTATATGCTCCAGCTACTAATCCCGTTCTATCCTCTGTAGTTATTCCACCGCCCCAATTAAAAGTATAAGGAGTGGTTCCACCTGTTGGTGTTAAATTGATTGCTCCATTATTTCCGCCAAAGCAAGAAACATTTGTTACAACTGTACTTCCAGTTAACAAAGCTGCAGGTTGCGTTACTGTTGCAGTTACCGTTGTTAAACAGGCATTTGCATCTGTAATGGTACATGTATAAACACCTGCTACTAATCCTGTTCTATCCTCTGTGGTTATTCCACTTCCCCAATTAAAAATATAAGGAGTGGTTCCACCTGTTGGTGTTAAATTGATGGCGCCATTATTTCCTCCAAAACAAGACACATTTGCAACAACTGTACTTCCTGCTAATACAGATGCAGGTTGTGTGATAGTTGCTGTTTTTGTTGTTAAACATCCATTTGCATCTGTAATGGTGCATGTATAAACACCTGCTACTAATCCGGTTCTATCCTCTGTGGTTATTCCACTGCCCCAATTAAAAGTATAAGGAGCGCTTCCGCCTGTTGGTGTTAAATTGATGGCGCCATTATTTCCTCCAAAACAAGACACATTTGTTACTGTTGTAGCTGCTGATAACGCTGTAGGTTGCGTTACTGTTGCGGATATAGAAACTGAACAAGTATTTACATCCGTTATGGTACACGTATATGCTCCCACTACTAATCCCGTTCTATCCTCTGTAGTTATTCCACCGCCCCAATTAAAAGTATAAGGAGTGGTTCCACCTGTTGGTGTTAAATTGATTGTTCCATTATTTCCGCCAAAGCAAGAAACATTTGTTACAACTGTACTTCCAGTTAACAAAGCTGCAGGTTGCGTTACTGTTGCAGTTACCGTTGTTAAACAGGCATTTACATCTGTAATGGTACATGTATAAACACCTGCTACTAATCCTGTTCTATCCTCTGTGGTTATTCCACTTCCCCAATTAAAAATATAAGGAGTGGTTCCACCTGTTGGTGTTAAATTGATGGCGCCATT